>OLII01000016.1_pt1 | contig 52371 bp, 34 predicted proteins | sample 1609481 | NCBI WGS metagenome assembly OLII01 (sample SAMN05416859, study PRJEB24817) | seawater metagenome | isolation source: Sea water | place: Canada:Atlantic | collected 2013-11 | reverse complement strand
TCAGATGTGTATAAGAGACAGGGGATAGAACATCCGGTTGCTAAAGCGCAAGTTTATTATGCATTAGCCAAAGAGTTCGAAGACTTAAAACAATATGAGCAAAGCTTTGAGTATTTAACAAAGGGAGCGCAGAGCAGGCGCAGCAATATTCGTTATGATGTTGAGCACGATATTGCCACGTTAAATACAATTATTGAGGCTTTTAATCCGCAATTCTTCGAACAACAAGCAAAACAAAATGAACTGTTTTGTAACAATGGAGAAGCCATCTTTGTTTTAGGGTTGCCGCGAACGGGCTCTACTTTAGTTGACCGAATTATCAGTAATCATACTGATGTTGACAGTGCTGGCGAGTTAAATGATTTTGCTCTGCAAATGATGGAGCAAGTAAAAGCTTATTGCTATCAACAAAATAAAAGCGGCCCTAAAAACAAATTAGAGTTGGTATCGTTAACAACAAAAATTAATTTTACCCAACTAGGGAAAAGCTATATTGAAAGTACTCGTAACAGTACAGGTAAAAGCAAACATTTCATTGATAAATCTCCGTTAAACTCTTTGTATGTAGGGCTGATCTCTTTAGCTTTACCTAGAGCTAAAATCATTCATGTCATCCGTCATCCCATGGATACTTGTTATGCAATTTATAAGCAATTGTTTACTCAAGGTTATCCATTTTCTTATGACTTAAAAGAACTAGGTCAATATTATATTGCTCACCATAAATTGATGCAGCATTGGCAAGACGTAATACCAGGAGCTATTCATCAAATAGCCTATGAAGATGTTATTGATAATATCGAAGATCAAGCCAAAGCATTAATTCTACAATGTGATTTAACTTGGCAAAGTCAATGCATTGATTTCCAAAATAATAAGTCTGCATCAACAACAGCGAGCGCCACGCAAGTTCGTCAAGGGATTTATAAAAGTTCGCAAGGAAAATGGAGGGAATTTGCACAACAACTTGCGCCATTAAAAGCACAATTAGAACAAGCCGGGATCTACTGTGATTAATAATGAGGTTAAAGAATAAAATATTTAGCTTCACTTCACGGTGTCAGTAGTAACCACTTAGACGAGAAATATAATGACAGAAACCATAACAAAAAGTGAATTTAATACACTTAACAAAGTCGATCCTAACGGGATTATTGCCCGAGTTATGTTAGCTTTTTTAACAACCGCAGGAATATTTTATATCAACATCATGCCCGCCGTGGTGAGCGGATTAAAAGAGGGCTTAGCCTTTACTAATCAACAAGCTGGTTTCGTAAGTTCAGCAAATTTATATGGTGCAGCACTTGGTGCGTTAACCGCTGTGTTTTTAATTAAACGCATTAATTGGCGTACTTGGTCTTATGCGTTGTTATTAACCTTAATCGTGATAGATAGTGCTTGTATTTTCATTAACAACCCTAGCCTGATGATCGGTATTCGTTTTCTCCATGGTTTAACAGGTGGATTATTAGTAGGCATTGGCTTTGGTATTATTTCAAGAACCAGTGAAGCAGATAAAACCTTTGGTTATTTACTTTTTATCCAATGGGGATTAGGTGGTTTAGGCTTAATGTACTTACCTGAGCTTGTGCCAGTTTATGGCACAACCGCGCTATTTCTTTCTTTAATTACTTTTACTGTCGTCAGCTTAATTATGATGCCTTTTATTCCACAATACAGCATCGAAAAAAGCCCATCACACAAGGAACAATCCCAGAGAATACAAAAAAAACCTTTATACTTTAATCTTGCCGCCATTTTTTTATTCCAAGCCGCTAATATGGGACTGTTTGCTTATGTAATTGGACTAGGCAAGGCAAGAGGTTTAACGATTGACTTTATGGGTCCTGCATTAGCTTACGCAAGCTGGATTGCTTTAGTAGGGGCTTTTTTAGTTATGTTAATAGGTACTAAATATGGACGAACCATTCCTTTAGTCACCTCTATATTGATTACAGCATTATGCAGTTGGTTATTACATTTTAGTGACAGTGAACAAGTTTATTTGGTGGCTAATGTCATTATTGGCGTGACATGGGCATTTGCCCTACCTTATATGTTTGGTATTTGTTCAGAGCTAGATAAAGCAGGGCAATTGGCCGCTTTAGGTGGTTTTGCTTCTAAGCTGGGATTGGCTTCTGGCCCAATGGTTGGCGCACTTATTCTGACCAATGAACAATATAATACCGTGATCAACGTTGCCGTATTTGGTTTAGTTCTATCTGCTATTTGTATACTGAAACCAGCGAAGCTATTAGATAAGGTAAGCGCTTAAAGTCTTAATATCTATAGCGATGAAACTGAAAGCATCACAATAAATTTTATCTTTATTATGTCAATTTAATGTAGAAAAAGTATATTGTGATGTTATTAATTGAACGTAACTGCTGCGGTAGCCGTAAATTTATGACGGATTAACTGGTCCAGTGCGTTTGAGCGCTATCCGTCTATCTCACTTTGGGGGCGATAGCGAGTTATAGATAATTTTCTTATTCGCTTGAATTTTTTAATAATCTCTATGGCAGCTTAGTTGTCTGTCAGCCTGAATGAGAAAATTTCATCAACAAAATATATGTGTAAATCTAAGTAGAACGTCTGCTATCAGTAGATTATTAACTCAATATGATGGTTCAGCCTTTTCTACTTTAAAATAGAATTAATTTAATTTTTTGAACGATATTTTACTACCTAAACGTAATAATTTCAGTTTATGACTTTACTTAACGGTTTTTAACTTTATTTAGAACCTTCAGTATGTTGGGGGGAGAGAGGTTGGTGTAATAAGCTTGTGAGAGTATCAAGCCTAAAACACCTAATTGGTGATGGCATGAATGCCATATAAGTTATGGTTGCTCGGTTAGTTTAAATATTTCTTCCATCGGTAACCATTTTTCACCGTCTTTTGCCCATGGTAATGCTTGTTGAAACTGCCACATTAATGTTTCCCATTTTTGTACTTCTGGGCAGAGTGCGTCAGCTTTAGCTTTTGCTGCAGCATCGAAGCTGTCATCAACTTCCATGATCATAAATAGACGGTTTTCAATCAGGTAGATTTCCATTTCAACAATGCCAGCATCACGAATGCTCTTAGCAACCGCTGGAAAGCCATTACCTGGCTTGTGGTACTCTTTGTATTGTTCAATGAGCTCAGGATTATTTTTTAAATCGGTTGCTAAACAATGTCGGGTAGTTTTCATTTTATTTCCTTGGTGAAATATAAATCACTGTACAATAGTTTCATTGCGATCTTCGAGCGTTAAATTCGTCATCTTCGAAGTGTCTTATCGAAGAGCCATGTTGTTTTTATTCATTTAACACTTTAGATTCCCGACAAGTTAACTCGGGAATGACGAAGTAAGTGGACTCAAATCAAGTTATCTCGGGAATGACCAAGTAATTGGACTCAAATCAAGTTAACTCGTCAATGATTACGTATCTGTTACATTGGGTAATCAAGCAGGTGTTGTGCAAAAGCAGCTTCATCAACAATTGCTCCTTTGTGTTGAATAACACAAGCTGAAGCCTTTGCAGCAAATTTTGCTGCTTGTTCAGCGCTTCTACCTAATAAGCGCGCACTCAAATAAGCGCCGTTAAATGCATCGCCTGCAGAGGTGGTATCAACGACGTTTTCAACTGGGTCAACATCAACATAACTGCGCTTGCCGTCAACACTTAATAACATACCTTGTGAGCCATTTTTAATGATGATTTCATCAATAGCAAATTGCTCTAAAAAGGTGGCAACATCTTCAGCACTTTTAGCATTATATAGCACCATATGATCATCAACACCCGGTAGTGCAATATCGGCAAGTTCAAACGCGGCCGCATAAGCAGCGCGAGTTTCGTTAAGTGAACTCCAAAGTGTCGGGCGATAGTTTGGATCAAAAATAATTGTAGTGCCAGCTGCTTTTAACTCAAAAATAAAGCGCCACAATTTTTGTCTATCACCCTCAGATAATATGGCAATGGAAATACCTGAAAAGAAGAAGCTATCGACATTTTTTAGGGCAGGATTGTCTAAATCATCATTTAAAAATCTAACAACCTGTTTTGCAGCTGACGTTTCTCGCCAGTAGCTAAAACTACGTTCGCCTTCGTTATCAACATTGATTAAATACAAGCCCATTTGCGCCGAATTTGATTGATAAACCAAGTTCGTGGCAAGGGATTCACCTTCCATCATGGCAAGCATTTCATTGCTATTTTCGTCTTTGCCAATCGCGGTTAAAAAGTTAACATTTGCGTGCTCTTTAACACAGCGCTTTATGTAAATACCGGTGTTAAAAACATCACCAGCAAAACTTTTTTTGTAAAGGTTATCGTTTGCAGTGCAACCTGCAGCACGGCCAAATTCGACCATGCACTCACCCATAACGATGATGTTACTTGTATTTTTATCTATGTTGGTATTCATGCGCACTGGTCCAAATCATCAATGGCGGCAATTGCTTGTTGGCTTAATAAGGTAATGGCATCCCAATCTTTATTTTTGATCAGATCTTTAGGTACCATCCAAGAACCACCTACGGCAAAAATACTGTCGTTGGCAAAGTATTCGCCCATATTATCAAGACTAACACCACCGGTAGGACAGAATTTAACCTGACTAAATACACTGGCTAATGCTTTAATGGTTTTAACACCGCCGTATTGCGCAGCAGGGAAAAACTTTACTTCTTTGATACCAAGCTCTAGTGCTTGCGTGATTTCAGATGGAGATACCACACCCGGTAGCATAGGTAGGCCAGTTTCTATCATCGCTGTCGCTAAGGTTTTGGTAAAAGATGGGCTGACTAAAAATTCAGCACCCGCTGCAACTGAGTCTTTAACTTGTTGAGGGGTTGTTAAGGTACCAACACCCACTGTCATTTCAGGTACATGCTCACTCACGGCTTTGATGCAATCAAGGGCAACAGGAGAGCGTAAAACGATTTCTGCACAGGTAATACCGCCTTTATACAAAGCGCGACTGACATTAACAGCATCTTCAACGCTTTCCATGTGTAAAACAGGTAAAATAGGACTGTTTTTAACTAATGCTGCAAAACTTGGGTTTAACATAATTTCTCCACAACGGAATTGATTTGAGTGATATTGCCTATACGAAGAGCAGACAAGCTATTAACTAATTCAACTTTTAGTTCAATATCTGCTGCTAATGCTTTACCAAAAACAGACTCGATAGATAAAAATGCTGCTACCACTTCGGTGCTATCATCGCTAAGTAATGCAGGCATGTTGGCAAAGTCATTGGCAAGTGGGTCAACAATTTCTCTGCCTTCTTTTAGAGCACGACAGATAAATTCAAACCAGCAAGCAAGTGATAGTGATAACAACTTGGTTGAACGGCCTAGGGCTATGTTATCTTCAATGATTGGCAGTACGCGCATTTGTAATTTTTGTGAGCCATCCCAAGCAATCTGAGCTAATAAGTGGCGAATTTCAGGGTTTAAAAAACGCTCGATTATCTCTTCGCTATAGCTTTGTACGTCAAGTTCTTTAGGTGGTTCAAATGAGCCAAGCACTTCTTTATTGGCTAGCTGACAAATGAACTGATAGAAGGCATCGTCGTTGGTAACGTCAAAAACTGTTTCAAAACCGGCAAGTGAGCCAGCATAGGCAAGTGTTGAGTGTAAGCAGTTTAATAAACGCAATTTTGCTTTTTCAAAGCCATCAACATCAGAGGTAAATACCACGCCGACTTTATCCCAGGCAGGGCGTTCGCCATTCCAGTTATCTTCAATGACCCATTGAGTAAATTGCTCACGTTGAATTGGCCACTCATCACGAGTGCCAATAGCATTTGACACGCTATCAACAGTGTAATCTTCAGTTTTAGGGGTGATGCTATCAACCATGGCATTTGGAAAAGCAACGTTTACTTCAATCCAGCTAGCTAAGTCAGCATCAAGTTGTGCGGCATAATCAATGACAGCGCGGCGTAGTTTGTCACCATTGCCAGAAACGTTATCACAGCTAAGTACATTAAACGGGGCAATACTATTAATTTTACGTTGACCTAAGGCTTGTACAATATAACCAATAGCGCTGATAGGTTGGCAACGGTTTGATAAATCGTGCGCGATATCGCTGTGTGATAAATCAAGGCGACCATCAGAGCCAAGGCAATAACCTTTTTCTGTTATGGTCAACGTCACAAGTTTGGTATGAGGGGAAGCTAAACGGTCCATGACTTGCTGTGATTGCTCGCTAGCTACTAATACTTCCTTGATCGCGCCAATAATTTGATAATTAATTTCTTTATCTAAAATAGCTAAGGTATATAGATTATCTTGCTTGGCTAAGACATCACGTGCTGTTGCGCTACGTAATGAAACACCACAAATGCCCCAGTTGCCACCGGCTAAGTTCATGGCATTTTCGGTATAAACGGCTTGGTGGGCACGGTGAAAGGCGCCAGGGCCTAGATGTACAATACCGATTTCAGTATTTTCTCTGTCGTATTGCGGGGTAACTATTTTAGAACCATTGGCTGCAGATTTTTGTGCAACCTTGTCTAGTGTTTGTTGTGATAATAATTGCATAATTATTTCGGTTTTGCCCTACAGGGTTACGCCGCCTTTCCAAATTGATATTTCTTTAAATTGATTAAGTTCATTCTTTGTCGCTTTACCTGAGGCGATTTCAAGCAATAGCTGAAAAAACTCATCAGTACATTGCTCTTGGGTTTTATCAAGGCGCAACAATTGGCCAGCATCATAGTCAATCCAATGTTTTTTACGTGTGGCTAAGCTGCTATTTGACGCTATTTTCACTGTAGGTACAGGGACACCTAATGGCGTTCCGCGTCCCGTGGTAAATAACACCATGTTGGCGCCACTTGCAGCAAGGGCAGTACAAGATACAGCGTCATTACCTGGGCCTTGTAATAAGGTGATACCGTTTTTAGCACGGGCTTTTTCGCCGTATTGAATAACCCCTTGCACTAAAGCGTTACCGCCTTTTTGAATCGCGCCAAGTGATTTATCTTCAAGGGTGGTTAAGCCACCCGCCTTATTCCCCGGCGACGGGTTTTCATAAACAGGCTGGTTGTTGTCGATAAAATATTGTTTGAAGCTATCAACAAGGGAGACAATGTCGTTATAAACCCCTTCATTGGCAGCGTTGTTCATTAATACTTGTTCCGCGCCGAACATTTCTGGCGTTTCCGTTAAAATAACGGTTGCGCCAAACTGAGCCATTTTTTCACTGATGCGACCTAGTAATGGGTTGGCAGTTAAACCACTTAACCCGTCTGAGCCACCGCACTTCATCGCAAGTGTGAGTTTGGATACGGGGCATTCAACACGTTTATCATTGGCCATAGTGGCTAATAACTTTTCAATGTGTGCCATTCCGACCGCTTCTTCATCATCCACTTCTTGGGCGTTGAAATATGCGATACGTTCGTTCATTTCAGCAGGTAGTTCGGCAATCATTGCCGCAAGCTGGTTATTTTCACAACCTAAACCTAAAAACAATACCGCACCGGCATTTGGGTTTGACGCAAGTGAGGCAAGAAGTTGTTTAGTTTGCGCTAAATCATCGCCTAATTGTGAGCAACCAAATGGGTGAGTTACCGCTAAAAAGTCATCAGCCAAATCGCTAAATTGCGCCTTACATTGACGTACAAGAGATTGGGCTAGGTGATTAACACAACCCACACTGTTGATTATCCATAGTTCATTACGAATACCTACCAGACCGTTGTTACGTGGGTAGCCCATAAAGGTTGGCATATCATGCGTGGTATCATCTAAAGCAGATTTTACCTGTTCACTTGGCTGATAAGTGAATTGGTCGTCATCACTTAATAGGGTTTTTAAATTATGGCTATGAACCCAATCGCCAGCATTGATATCGGCAGTTAAATAACCAATAGAGTAACCATATTTAATGACTTGCTCGTTTGCTTTTTGATTGCTCAAAGCAATTTTATGACCACGTCCAATATCATCATTTAAGGTGATACGGGTGTTGTTGATTGAAATAACCGACCCTTTGTTAAGATCTTGCAATGCTACAGCGACACTGTCCTTGCTATGTACTTGAATAGTGCTTCTTACTTCTGGCTGTTCACTCATGATTTAACTCTCATTACAAATTTTTGCTTGTGCAAGCGACTTGGCAATAGCTAGCTAAAACGTAAGTAAATTACGCTTTAGTTAGCTTTCATTAACAGGTTTGATTGGTTAACTCTCTAGTGAAATGAGTGAAAGTTGACCTTAGGGTGTTTTGTTATAACTGATAAAAGCGTTTGGCATTGTCACCCATGACCAAAGGCAAATCTTCTGGACTTCGTGCATTGATAAAATCGATCACGGTTTGTTTAACACGTTCGTATTGTGCTGCGACTAAGCACACGGGCCAATCAGAGCCAAACATAATTCGTTCTGCGCCAAATAAGTTCCAAACCGTTATCATATAGGGTTGCAGGTCCATGTCAGTCCAGTTTATCCAGTCAGCTTCGGTAACCATACCTGATAGCTTGCAGAAGCAAGCTTTATTGTGCGCTAATACAGCCATGCCTTGTTGCCAAGTATCAAAGTCTGTTCTCGACTTAATGTTTGGCTTAGCAATATGATCAATCACAACGTTTAAGTTAGGTACTTTAGCCAACATTTCGGCTGCCGCAGGTAACTGGTGAGCAAAGATGAGTAAGTCGTATCGGTAGCCTCTTTCGGCTAGCATCTTCAAACCGCGAATAAAGTTAGGGTTTTCCATAAAGGCAGGATCTGTTTCTCCCTGAATAACATGACGAAAGCCAACGAGTTTTGCATATTCGCTTAGTTCATCTAATTGTTGAGCCAAGTTGTCACTACGTAAGTCTATCCAGCCAACGACACCCTTTATGAGTTGTGTTTGTTCAGCTAGCTCTAACAACCAAAGCGTTTCTTCCATAGATTGGCGAGCTTGTACGGCGATGCTGCTAGAAAATCCGTTTTGAGCAAGTGTTTTCTCAAGCTCTTGAATTAGAAAATCTTGTTTTAATACTGCCATGGAATCATCGATCCAGTCATATTCGCTGGCATCATAGTTCCATAAATGGTGGTGAGCATCGATATACATATTAACCTCTACACTGTACTTTATTTATCATCTTAGCCATAAGTACGCATTCATTATGGCTATTTTTGACTAGTCTCTATTCACTTCAATCACCGCTTTTACAACACCTGTTTCTGGTTTTACCCATTCAGGGAAGATCGCAGGAAAGTCATCAAAACTGGTTTTGTGGGTAACCATAGCGGTTGATTTTGCGCTGCCATTTGCTAAACAAGCAACAACGTGTTCAAAATCTTCTTTAGTCGCATTACGACTGCCTTTTAAAGTGGTTTCACGCTTATGGAATTCAGGGTCATTAAAGCTGATATCTGCTTTTACTACACTGACAAATACCAAGGTGCCACCATGTGCTAACCAACCAAAAGTTGCCTGCATTGCGCCAGGGTTACCAGTACAGTCAATAATGACTGTTGGATAGTCTCCATCGGTTAGGCTTTCAAGTTGAGCTTTTACATCAGCTTTACAGTCAACTGTAGCATCAATATTTAATTCTCGGTCAGCGAATGCTAAACGGTCACTATTGACATCAGCAACAAAAGTTTTAGCACCTGCTACTTTAGCAAATTGCGCTGCGCCTAAACCAATTGGACCTGCACCTAGCACCATGACGGTATCTTTTTCAGAAACCTCGCCACGACGAACTGAGTGAGCACCAATGGCTAAACACTCTACAACCGCTAGTTGATCAAAAGGCACACCTTCAGTAATAACTACATGAGATGCAGGTAAACATAAATATTCACACATACCACCATCACGATGCACGCCAATGACTTCAATGTTCGTACAGCAATTCGTTTTACCCGCACGACAAGCGACACATTCGCCACATTCTAAATAGGGAATAACATAAGCGGACTTACCAAGTGGTAAATCAACGCCTTCACCTAAGGCTTCAATTTGACCTGAAAGTTCATGGCCTAATACACGAGGGTAAGTAAAGAAAGGCTGATTACCACCGTAAGCATGAATATCTGTACCACAAACACCAATGGCACGAATCTTAAGGAGTACCTCACCCGCTTTAGGTTGTGGCTTTTCTGTTTCTAAAAAATTAAGTTCGCCAGGTTGTTGGCAAACAATCGACTTCATCATATGTTCTTCCTCTTGGTAGCATTCAGTACATAAGACTGATTACTAATATAAGCCTCGGTGTGTTCTTTAAATATAATATACACCTCAAGACTGTTCAATGGAAGAGAAATTTGTCAATTACTAATAATAGTAAGGTAAGTTAATCGTCAGTTCACCAAGGTAGTATTACCACTTGTTATCTAAGTTGCTGTTTTTTTTGTTGTTTTTAGTGTTGGTGTTTGACCGTTGATTAATGATGTTTTTTATGTTTTTTATGTGTTTTATAAGTAAGTGACAGTATTAGGGCTGTTTAAACTAAAGTATGATGATTTAGGACTGATTGGGCTTAACTATTAAGGCAGGTACTTTGTTTGTGAATCTATTCTTTTAAGTCTGTTCCAGTAAAGTACTCGATTAGTTCACCCTGTCTATATTTTCGTCAGTGTGGATGGAATTGCATTCCCTATGGCTATAAGCGCACTATCAAATCATTACTAACAGAGTTATCCACAGCAATTGTGGGGAAGATGTTGTTTACTGATTATTCTGCCAGTTAATATCAGCTGTTTAATAAAAGAACGAACAAAAGGTTGGGGATAGTTAACTAATTTATCCTTGATAAACAATAAAGTGAACAGTTTTTGTTCATTGATACTTTGAGTTAAATATTTTGAAATACTTTTCCACAACTGAAGCATTTTCTGCTTTAAGAAGACAATATAATGAAAAAAATCATTTTGATCGGACCCTGTTAGCAGGTGCTATTTACACCGGTGTTAAAGGGCTTAAAGTAAGGTTCTTTTTATTCTTTAGCACTTGCTCATGGGAATGATGATGGTTTTACCCATGTCACTAGCACTAAGCCTGAAAATAACCACACAAACAGGATTTATGTCATGTAGTTGCTTAAAGTCCTGTGTCAGCCAAGCTTCCTTATAGCTACCTTCAGATTTTATTCATTTTTTTGTTTTGAAATTACAGTGAGCCAGTATGAAAGTAAGCACGAAAGTTTAGGTATAGTGCTTACTTGATTGATATTTAGTAAAACTTGAATAATTTATTACAGCTTTGGTGAAACTCTGTGTAGGGTCGCTTGCTCATAGCCATAAGCTGTCTCGATGAGTTTCCCTTCTTGCAGTTTTCCTGAAAACATTGAAATACCAACAGGTAACCCATCAACATAACCCATAGGCACTGTAATGTGAGGGTAACCTGCAACAGCTGCTGGCGATGATGCAGATCCTAAGTGTTTATCACCTTTTGCCCAGTCAATTTTCCAACCTGGGCTGGTTGTTGGAGCGATAATTAAATCAAGTTGATATTTTGTTAATAAGGCGTCAATCCCTAACTCTTGAGTTAATTTTTTTGAATGTACAAGTGCTTCTATATAATTCTTGTCTGTGAGCTCTCCTTTACTCTGGGCCATTTCAAATAGCTCTTGGGCAAAGAAAGGCATTTCTACGTCAGCATGCTTCTTGTTGTACTCAATCAACAGAGCAAGTGATTTAGGGATACCCTCACTGGTATTGGCAAGGTAGTGGTTTAAACCTGCTTTAAATTCATAAAGCAGTACTTCAAATTCATGGCGACCCAATTCTTGAAAGTGAGCAACATTTGTATTATCGACAATGATGGCACCTTGTGTTTTAAGTGTCTGTACAGCTTCATTAAATACATTGTCTAAGCCTTGATGGTAACCCATTAAATTTCTGGCAATACCAATACGCTTTCCTTTCACACCATCAGCTTTTAAATGTGATACATAGTTGATAGCAGAGTCGACCATTGCTGAATCATTGTGATCTGCTTTCACTATGGCAGAGAGTAATATAACGGCATCCGTCACATTTTTAGCTAAAGGACCTGCAGTATCTTGGCTGTGAGAGATAGGAATAATACCATCTCGACTTACGGTACCTAACGTTGGCTTAATACCAACCACACCATTAACAGATGCTGGACAAGTGATAGAGCCATCAGTTTCGGTGCCTATGGTGACTGTGGCAAAATTAGCCGCGGCGGCAATGGCTGAACCTGAACTTGAACCACAAGGGGTTATGTGCCTATTGTAAGGGTTTTTGCTTTGACCATATAAGGCACTCCAACCACTAGATGCATGAGGAGAGCGAAAGTTAGCCCATTCACTTAAGTTTGTTTTTCCTAAAATAATTGCACCAGCCTCTGTGAGCTGCTTGACCAAAAACGCTTCATCTTTAGGGAAGTTCTTTGCCAATGCAGTTGAGCCAGCGGTATTCGCCATGCCATCAAGGGTATCTATATTATCTTTTAGTAAAACTGGAATGCCATGAAGCTTGCCTTTAAAGCCGTGCTCAACAAAATACTGATCTAATGCCTTAGCTTGGCTTATTGCTTGTTTGTTTAGTTGCACGACAGCGTTGAGCTGCACGCCATTGTGGTCATATTTCTCGATACGATCTAAATACAACTTAACTAATTGTTCACTGGTTAATAGTTTATTCTTCATTTGTTGATGAATGTCGTTAATGTTCATGCTGTCATCAATCGCAGCCATAGATGACAAAGAAAGGACTACTAGTGTGAGAGTAACTAAGGTTTTATATATATGTTTCATATGTTCCAACGTTATGTGGTTGTAGGGCAATATCTTTCAAGTAACTGGCAATATTGTGTCTAGCAATATTTCTGAATTTACCCAGGAATAGTCTAAGCCGGTGTTAATAATGTGATACTGCTATTTTGTTAAAATTAGGGTGTTACCTCATGCGCTTGTCTACTTGTTTTGTACTAGTGAGTCGTACTAGATTTTGAAAAGTAAACAATGAAATGAGATAACTCTCGTTAATTTGAAGCATTTTTTACTGTTATAAAATATGAAAAATCACCTGTTCCCTTCTGCAGATTAATACAACTTCCCCCTCATAACTCTGGGCATTGAATAAGATGTAAACCAAGTAATACATGTACTTCTAGCTTTACATTCAGTGCTTGTAATTTTTTTGTGTGAAAAATGCTCTTTACAATGCTACCACATTTTGCAATCTTAGATCGTATCTCAGATTTATCTTATTTCGAGATGAACATTAAAAATGCGATTAATATAATAATAAATAAGGAAACAAGATGCGTTTTAAACTTTCAAAAATAACTACAGCATTATTTGCTGTCGCTTTTGCAACACCAGCATTGGCTGAAGAAGCTGTGACAGAAGAGAAGATAGAGAAAATCTCTGTAACAGGCTCTCGTATTAAACATGAGTCTGCTCAAATGGCGACACCAACCACCATCATCAATTCAGATGCCATTGCGCAATTTGGTGTTAAAAATATTGGTGATTTAATGAATAAACTACCAGCGCTTATGGATGGTGTCGGTGGTGGTAATACTAATTTTCAAAACGGTGGGAATACCAATAATGCTGGTTTAGAGCTTGCTAACTTAAGGGGGTTAGGGGTTAACCGTACATTAGTACTTATAAATGGTCGTCGACATGTGTCTGGTGGTGCCGATACTGCTGCGGTTGATATGAGTATGATTCCCGTTGCTTTAATAGAGCGTATGGAGATTATCACTGGTGGCGCGTCGGCTATTTATGGTGCAGATGCGGTAACGGGTGTGGTTAACTTTATCATGAAAAAAGACTTTGAAGGTTTTGAACTTGATGCCTCATATGGTCAAACGGCTCAAAGTGATGGTGAAAAAAGTGATTTGTCTTTAAGTTGGGGGAGTAATTTTGATGGTGATAAAGGTAATTTTACCCTAAGTGGTGCTTATTCAAATCAAGATGAAATCATGATCAAAGATCGTGACTATGCCAATAAAACCCATGCTTTTGCAACGTTTGAAGGTCAAGGGATTTTCAGAGACGATGAGCGTTATCAAGCATTAAGTGAAGAAGGATTATTTTACGTACCTAATGCTGACTACCTTTTTGATGGCAATCATGCTGCACCTTGGGGCGGTAATTTTCCACAAATGCCAATTACACAAGTCAGTGGCGCGTTTTACCCTATCTTCGCTGATGATCCAATACAGCCGTTTGGCCCTAATGGTTATGATACTTTTACCGTAGATAGGGACTCAGGGGAGACTCGAGATTTTATTGCCGGTATGAATTGTACAACAGTTCCTTGTGATGGTGGTGATGGCTTTAGAACGTCTGAATCGAGTAGTTTATTAACACCGAGCGAAAGAGTGCTATTTAATGCAAGAGCCCGTTATGATCTAAGTGATTCTCATCGCATTTTTGCAGAAGCAAAATATGGCAAGGTTGAATCAGGTGCTTCAGGTCAAGCAAGTGTCTTTCATGACGATAACTTTGGTCCATTAATTCCAATCAGAGCAGATAACCCGTTTGCACCAGAAATTGTTGTTAATGCCCTTAATGCTGCGGGTCATGATGAAGCAGCGCTTGCTGTGGTAGGTATGGGCGTTCGCTCGACTACATCACGTGAAACCACACAGTTTACCTTTGGTGGTGAAGGTGATTTGGGTGATTACAGTTATGATTTCTATCTACAGTACGGTCAAACAGAAGGTAGTATTAAAAACCAGGACTTATTGCTTTCAAGCTATTATCAGGCGTTAGATGCTGTCTCTGACGGTAGTGGCAATGCGGTGTGTCGTGATCAAAGTAATGGTTGTATCGCTTTTAACCCGATTAATAATCTTGCTTCTCAAGAGGCGTTAGGTTTTGTTGGTGTTGATTTACTTACCAAAGAAAAAATGCAGCAGTTTGTTGCTAACTTTGCCATAACTGGTGAGTTATTCGAAATGGATTCAGGCGCTGTTGATTTTGTTGTTGGTATGGAATATCGCGATGAAAGTGTTAATAGTACGCCTGATGCATTGACGCAAACCACACAAACACTGCCTGATGGCACGGTAGTAGGTACTGGACAGGTTGGCTCAACCTCTGGTGTTAACGTCGAAAGTTACTCTTATCTTGGTATTACTGATGGAAGCTTTACTGTTGCAGAAGTTTTTGGTGAAACCTTAATTCCACTGGTACAAGGCGTCACCGGGATTGAATCATTAGAGCTTGAACTTGCTGCTCGATATAGTGAGCATAGTGTTACCGGTGGTGATCTTACATGGAAATCAGGGCTGAACTGGACCTTGATGGATGAGATACGTGTGCGCTCAACTTACTCTCATGCGGTTCGTGCACCAAATATTAATGAGTTATATGCACCCGAAGAGGTTGGGGCAGCAAACATGGTAGACCCTTGTCATGAAGATAACCTACCTAACGGACCAAACCCTGAGAATCGTGCGACTAACTGTGCAGCATTAGGCATGGCGCCAGATTTTCAATCAAGTGCTGATTTTGGTACTCGTGGTGTTAAAACCAGTGGTAATGAAAACCTATCCGCTGAAACTGCTGATACCCTAACTGTTGGTATAGTTGTTCAACCGGTGGAAGGCTTGAGCCTTGCTGTTGATTATTGGGATATGAGTATTGATGATGCCATAACCACCTACTCAGCGACTGATGTATTATCTAACTGTGTTGATGGTTCAAATTTAAATCAAAAGTATTGTGAGTTAATCACGCGTGATGCCAATAACCAGATCATTAATGTGGCAACTAAATCAATCAATGTTGCAAACTTTACAGCGTCAGGTGTTGATGTAGATGCGAACTACTTTTTGGGGTTGTCAGAGTACGGAGACTTAAATTTTAATATTAAAGCAACCTACTTAAATGAACGACAATTTCAAACTAACATCGAATTTCCAGATGAAATAGACGAGCAAGCAGGTGAGGTGGGCACACCAAATTTACGCGGTTTGTTTACCACGGTATACCACCTTAATAATTTAACCCTAAGTTGGACGATGAATTATGTTGGTGAAAGCGACTTTGATAATGATGCTGTTGAAGGGCAGTACCCTGAGTGGTTTGATAATAAAGTAGATTCATACACTTACCATAATTTAAATGTGAATTTTGTCGCCTCAGAGAATTTCGCTCTGTATGCTGGTATAGATAATATTGCCGATAAAACGCCACCAGCATTACCAAACCTAAATGCTGGTAGTTTGTTATATGATGCCGTTGGTCGTAAATATTATGCAGGGGTTAAAATTACCTTTTAATTAAGTAAGCGATTGATAAAGTAATTTTATTAACCGAGCTAAAGTACCTTAGGCAACTAAGGTACTTTTTTTATGCCGGTAAAATGTCAAGGGCTGAGCATGCTCAGATAGTAGGAGAGTATTGTTTGAATAACTTGTTACTAATGAGCAATGAAAACCGTTGGCTATTTAACGCTAAAAGGTCGTAATATAGCGGCATAATTATGGTTCGGAAAATGCTTGTTGAAGAAGGAAAGTCAATTTGTACTCATTTTATCGAGCCAATATCAATCGAAGGTGAAAGATGACAGTAACAACGTATTATTTAGAGATGAAAAGCCCAGAACAGTTAAATGAAAAAACTCAAGCAAATGGGCTAGATATCGTTGAAGCAAAAATTGATGAATTTAGGTTCAATAAATTTCTTTATCAACTTGTCGGTGAGCAATGGCAATGGACTGATAAATTATCTCTGTCAGATCAAACATGGAAAACTTATGTTGAAAACCCTAATTTGCGTACCTGGGTTGCTTATTATGACGGTGCTATTGCAGGTTACTTTGAATTAAAAACAACTGAGTCAGGTGACACTGAAATTGCTTATTTTGGTTTGGCAGCTAATTTTATTGGTAAAGGATTTGGTGGTTATTTATTATCTCAGGCTATTTTAAATGCATGGAAAATAGAGGGAACTGAGCGAGTTTGTGTCAATACTTGTTCGTTAGATCATCACTCAGCCTTGGCGAACTATAAAGCAAGAGGATTAACGCTTTATAAAGAAACCGTATCTTAATACGGTAAAAATAACGAGAGAATAAGGAGAGCTTTGCTAACTGTTAGAAAGTTTAACTCAGGTGATGCATCAAGGGAAAGGCATTGGTAAAATGTTAATAAAGAGACTGTTTCGTCAAAGCAAAACTAATAATATTAACCGTTTTTATTCTCATGTTAGCATTATAGCTAAACCACTTTTTGCACACTTTACTTTTAATGAAGTTAAGCAGCAGCAAGTCAGCATTCGCGGTCAAGTCTTAACGAATTATGTTATGAAAAAATTGTCGACTAAGAGAATATAAAACGCGTTAGCCAATAAAATCCGTTGGCTAACGAGTGTTATTCATGTTATTGATTAAACATAACAAGAGGCGAAATATTAGCACTATAACTTGCCTTAAATAAAAATAAATCATGATGATTCAATTAAATAGCTAAAAATGACAATATTATTAGAAAAAGAAGAGTTAATTGCATTAAACCGCACCGGTGAAAACTTAAAAAGTGTATTACGTCACTTAGTCCAAGGCTTTCCTCACTCAGCTCAAACTATCGCAGGTATGTCAAAGTGGCTTAAGTTTAATCGCTCTAACTGCCAACGCATACTCAATGGTATTAATAAAAGTAAAGACGGTAAAGAAGTGCTTTGTATGTTACCGGGGATCTCTGGTTTAAAAGAGTTTTTAATACAAGTCACTCATCAGACATTAGAGCCGCAACTTATTTTAGAAGCACAAAGCGCAGTGGATGCTTTTGATATGCAAATAAAAAAGTACGCTCGCAGTCATGCGGAATTAAAGCGTTTATTAAGCAACAAACCAGCGAGTAAAACCGCCGATACAAACTTATTAACGGCACAAGAAAAACGAGAGCAACATTACTTAGCGTCTAAACAATTAATTGGCTCTTCGATGGAAACCTTATTTAGTTGCTACATATTAAAAGAGAGTGACCAAAATAAACAATATCTACAAGAGGTTGCGATGATCTCAAAGCAAAATATTGTTCGCTCAAAAGCATCACCTCCCTTTGTACAGTTTTATACTCGTCCAAACCCTGAAGGTTTTACTGCGCCTGAAAATATCACGGTGAACTCCCGTATTGCGCCAAATCATTTTCACATTGGTGTGGTTGATGAATACTCAAGTAAAGGGTTACTTTCTGCTTATGCGAGTTATTCAGCGAGTAACTCAGGTATTGTTTTTAATGATTTATCTGAAACCAATAAATTTGATGCCACTTTTTTATTTTCAAACCCCGATGAATTGGCTAATCCGTTAGAGCACGAGAGTAAATGTAGCTCAACCAGTATCTCTATAAAAAGCCCCACTAAAAAGTTAGTGATGCTGGTGTTTTTAGAAAAAAAATTAGACATGCGCAGTAGTGTTAATGTTGGCTGTTATTCAGGGAATCAAAAGGTAGAGGAGGGTAAGCTACGCTCTGATGATATGTGGACAGAACGCTTACCTGAGTTTCCTGAGCTTAAAGTTTTACACCCAGATTCACCCGGTGCTCAAGTTAATGGTGCGATAAAAATAGGTGAAATGAGTGATTATTTATTTAACTTTGCGCATTTAGAAAAGAAAGACTTTGCGTGTTATTTATTGGAAGTTGAATACCCCATCTGGTCTTCTACTTATCGCGTTTACTTTGAACATAGCCTTTAATTAAAGGCTTTTGGCTCACAATAAGTGTACGTTTAACGATGAGATAAACCGTGGGATTAGCTGATGAATGGTTGAACGATTGTAAATCATGATATAAAAATGGCGTCTATAAGACGCCATTTTTCATTAAACATATTAGGATGGTAAGTATTTACTCACTATTGACAGTTTCCTGTTTTACTCCATACATTGCTAAATACATCGGGTGAAGCACCCGTTGACCACCAAATTGCATCATATTTATAGCCATTGTGAGACACTTTATCACCTACGGCATAAGATTGAGAAACTGACCATGGCGCTAAACCACCACAACCTTGATTATTACTATCATCACTAACAACAACCGTTTGGTTTGAAGTGTGGCTAAGACCTTCGGCATCATAAACGGTTAAGCTAACTTGGTAGTTACCAGCAGTATTATAGTTATAGCTTGGGTTAACACTTGAAGAAGTACCACCATCACCAAAGCTCCAGTTATAGCTTGTTACGGCTTTATCATCTGTTGAAGTGTTATTAAAGTTAACGGCTAGTGCTGTTTTATTGTAAGTAAAACTAGAAACAGGTGCTTCGTTTTCATCAGGAACTGTGCTTCCATCACAGTCGCCTAATTTCTTCCAAACATTACTATAAATAGCCGGAGAGGCGCCAGTTGACCACCACGTTGATTCATATTCAAAACCATCATAACTTACCTTATCTCCAGCTTGATAACTTGTTGTTGCTGACCATGCTGGTGCACAATCACCGACAACAACCCCATCAGATACAGTTACGGTAGAAGTAATACTGTCGGTTAAGCCTTGTGCATCAGCAACGGTTAGACTTACCTGATAACTACCATCAGTAGTGTAGGTATGACTCGGGTTAGTTGCTGTAGATGTTGAACCATCACCAAAGGCCCAGTTACGACTTACTACACCGCTATCATCGGTAGACTTATCAGTAAAGCTGATACGTAATCCACTAATAGCGGTAGAGAAATTAGCATCTGGCGCGTAATTAGGTGGCGGTGAACCACAAACATTTTTTAAGTGAGTATCGGCATCTTTTGCCTTAACAATACCGTAACCATAGTAGCTATCGCGACCGCTACTGCCTTTATCTTGTGCGCTAGCATTTAAACCATCTCGTATTTGTTGCACAGTACAGTTTGGATTGTTTCCCCATACCAACGCTGCAACCCCTGATACATGAGGGGTTGCCATTGAAGTACCACTTAATGATTTATAGCTGCCATCGTTATAGGTTGAGTTTATACCAACACCTGGCGCTGCAATTTCAACTTGTGAGTTGTATTGTGAAAAATTGGCGACATTGCCAGAGCTATCTACAGCAGCAACAGACATTACTGAGCCATAAGATGCTGGGTATGACATGTTTGAGTTGCCATCATTACCTGCCGCAGCAACATTTAAAATACCTGAAGCATACGCTGAATCAAAAGCCGCTCTTTCAGCTGTAGAGGAAGCGCCGCCACCTAAACTCATACTGATAACTGTAGCACCAGCATTTTTACATTGGTTAACCGCTTCAATAAGATCTGAGCCATACGCCCAACTACCAGAATCATTAAATACCTTCACGATATGTAAACCAAGTCTGCCTGATGGGTTAACACCAACAACGCCCTGGTTATTACTTCCAATCGCAGCAATAGTACCGGCTACGTGTGTACCATGACCATTGCCATCGTTATACCAGTTACCAGTATTATTACTGCCGTAACCATCATCACCAGTTACACCCGAGCTAGGTAAATCAGCATGATTTAAGGTGTAGCCAGTGTCCATAATACAGACTTTTTGATTCACTGAGCCGGCATCAGATAATTGTAATGCTTGCACCATAGTGATGCCATAAGGCGTACTTTCTGATAATAAATAGCGTTTAGGATCGACCTCAATAGATTGGACAGAGGTGTCTTTTGCTAAGGCTTTCTGTTGGCTTGGTGTTAACACAACCGCCATTGCATTTGAGTTAGGTAAACGCTTAACTACTTTCGCATCGACATTTGCAGCAGCTCGGTCAAATAATGCATTTACTTGAATTCCTTGTGCTCTTGTTAGTGTGTCTGACTTTTGGATTGAAGCACTATTTTTAAATGTGACAATAAAACGTTGCTCTTCTTGTATGGTAGGTTGAGCATTGAGGGTCAAACTCACTAAAGGTAAGGCGATAGCCGTCGATAGCAGTGATAACTTAAATCTCTGATTTTTCATACTATTCTCTCTGGGTTAATAATTATTTTTTTTATTCGTTAACGTTTGATGTTCAGTACAATAAACCGCATTGTTAATACGGTGTTAATTAATATTCATCAAAAATGTACATAATTCAAGCTATTATTTTATCAATCTCAGATTTTATTTTTAATTGGCTCAGATTGTTCTGAGTGTAGTTACACGTATATTTTTTTGCGGAGGACGAAGGATATCGCCACTTTACTTAATGAAAAATAATGATTTTCACTTTTTTTGCGCTAGGTAATTTTTGAGGTGTATTGGCTATTTTATTACCCATAAATAACTGCTAATTGTGACTATATCTTATCTCTTTTTGGTATATGTAAGTGTGAGGCAATATTGTTCATGCTTATTTTATTATATTGTTTTTTTTACCTTGTCCTTTGATATTAATGGTTTAGGTCTTTTTGTTGGGCGGGGCTGCGTTTTAGCCTACAAAGCTAGATATGTCCACAAATCAAAAAAAAATCGTTTACTAAAAGTTCGCTTTGGTTTTTTGGTTATTCAACTTCGGTATAATTCCTTACTCAAAAACGTCAAAAGTAAATAAAACGTTAACACTCGTAAAGTTTTTGTTACGCATGCAATCCTTTGTGTGATTGGTTTTTCCCTACCGATGAGTATAAAAAAAACTGGAATGACCTGTTGTTAATTTGACATCCCTGGTTGAAAAACGATCAATCTCAGATAGTATTTGAGATTGCTGTTGCTTTTGGTTTGTTTTGAAAGTAACAGTTTATTAACAATAATTATAAAGAGATAGTTAACTATGAAAAAATTATTCAAAGGTAATAAGCAAACCAGCGCTATTTTATCGTTTAGCGCGATCGCGGTCGTTGGTGCATTAAGTGCAACGACAGTACAAGCTGTTGATGTAACACCACAAATTGTCGGTGGTACTGAATCAACACCTTATTCGCGTCCGTATCAAGTTGCGTTGTTAATGAATGGTCGCCAAGGTTGTGGCGGTACATTGATCAGCAAAGATTGGGTCTTAACGGCAGGGCATTGTTTAGACAGTGCGTCAACCAGTAACTTAACCGTTAAAATTGGTGCTCATAGCATGAGCGCAGGTGATGGTACGACGCACCGAGTAAGCCAAATCATTTCTCATGAATACTGGCGTGGCGCAAACAATATTACTTCAGGTTATGATATTGCCGTATTACGTTTAGCAACACCTGCAAGTAGCTCAATTACACCGGCATCTTTACCAACACAAGCTATTGCCGATCAAATTGCGGGTGTCGGTCAATATGCTACTGTTTCGGGTTGGGGTTTAACTTATGGTGGCAGTAGAACTCCAAGTGATAAGTTACGAGAAGTTGCTTTACCGGTGATTTCAAATTCAAGTTGTTCAAGCCAATTAGGCGCTAATGTCGGCAATGGTGTTATTTGTGGTGGTGGACCAAATGGTACTTCAGCCTGTAATGGCGACAGTGGTGGTCCATACGCTGTACAATCTGGCGGTAAATACTACAGTATTGGTACGGTAAGTTGGGGCAAAAACTGTGTGGGTGCAACAGCATTTACGCGTACCACAGCTTACTTAGATTGGATTGAAAGTAAAACGGGTGTTACACCAGGCGGCGGCGGGGACGTTGATGAAGCTCCTGAAGCACGTTTTAGCTCTTCAGTAAGTGGTTATTCGGTATCATTTACCAACAACTCAACAGATGATAAGGGTATTGCTAGTTCAAGCTGGAGCTTTGGTGATGGAAATACTAGCTACGCAACAAGCCCTTCACATACCTATGCCAATGCGGGTAGCTATACTGTTACGCTTACGGTAACAGATACTAAGGGTCAAAGAGATTCATCCGCTGTAAGTATAACTATTGCTGGTGATACTTGTCCGCAAGCTTTAACCAGTGCTGAGTCTTACCCAGCTTGGAGTGCATCGGCTAGTTATACCATTGGTGATAAAGTATCTCATCAAGGTGTTAACTATGAAGCAACGTGGTGGTCTACAGGTGCAGTTCCAACTGTTTATACCAATGTTTGGAAAGTGATTGGCACAGGTAACGGCGATGGTGATAACCAATGTCCTGATGAAAACGAAGCACCTGTTGCAAGTTTCTCAGTATCAACCAATGAGTTAACTGCTTCATTTACAAACAGCTCGTCAGACGATAATGCTGTAGTTTCAAATCGCTGGAACTTCGGTGACGGTGTAACATCTTCATCAGTAAATCCTAATCATACTTATGCATCGGATGGTACTTACACAGTGACACTCACAGTAACTGATGCTGAAGGCTTATCAAGCACAACCAGCAAGTCTGTGTCAGTAAGTGGAGGCGTTATTGTTGATCCAGGGTGTGACGGTGTTGCCCCATGGTCAGCAACAACGTCGTATGCCGTTGGTGATGTTGTTGCCTATAATGGCATAAAGTACGATGCTATTTGGTGGTCTACTGGCGCACAGCCAGACGTATTTAGCAACGTATGGTCAGTAGCTGGTTCATGTCAGTAAAAGACTGGTTATATTAATTGATTCGCTCAATGAATGATAAAAAATGGCGCTCTATTGGCGCCATTTTTTTTAACTATTATTTAACCATGATAGATTGAGCGCTATGCTTTTCGCTGTTGTACTTAAGGTAAAGTGTGGGGTAGCATTATCTGCTCACTCCTTTACTTTTTCTGCGTTAAACGTGCAACGCCTGAGTCAATTGCAGCTTGTGCTACTGCATTTGCAACTCGGTCACATAATCTTGGGTCCATTGGCTTGGGAATAATGTAACCTTTACCAAAAGTTAATGACTGCACGCCACTTGCCTTTAATACTTCATCGGGCACCGGCTCTTTCGCTATTTCGCTGATGGCATAAACTGCAGCAATTTTCATTTCATCGTTAATGGTGCGTGCTCTTACATCTAATGCGCCACGGAAAATGAACGGAAAACATAATACATTGTTAACCTGATTAGGGTAATCAGAGCGACCGGTAGCCATAATTAAATCATCACGTACGTCGTGAGCAAGCTCTGGTTTTATTTCAGGATCTGGATTTGAACAGGCAAAAACAATAGGGTTTTCAGCCATAGTTTTTAAGAGTTCAGGGCTAAGCAAATTAGGACCCGATACACCAATAAAAATATCTGCGCCATCAATTACATCAGCTAAAGTGCGTAAGTCGGTATTATTGGCAAACAGCTTCTTATATTCATTTAAGTCATCACGGCGAGTATGAATAACGCCTTTGGTGTCTAGCATGTAAATTTTTTCACGTTGTGCACCACATTTTATTAAAAGCTCCATACAAGCAATTGCTGCAGCACCAGCACCTAAACAAGCAATTTTTGCCTCTTTAATATCTTTACCTTGGACTTCTAGGGCGTTAATAATACCTGCTGCGGTAACAATGGCGGTACCGTGCTGATCATCATGAAACACAGGGATTTTACAGCGTTCAATTAAGGCTTTTTCAATAGCAAAACACTCTGGTGCTTTAATATCTTCTAGGTTAATACCGCCAAAGCTGTCGGCAATGTTGGCAACGGTACTAACAAATTCTTCTACGGTTTTATGTTTTACTTCAATGTCGAAAGAATCGATATTAGCAAAACGTTTGAATAATAAAGCCTTACCTTCCATCACTGGTTTTGATGCCATAGGACCAAGGTTGCCTAAACCTAAAATTGCCGTACCGTTACTGATCACCGCAACGGTATTACCTTTACCTGTGTACTTGTAAACGGCGTCTGGATCTTTAGCTATTTCGCGACATGGCTCTGCAACACCTGGGCTGTAAGCAAGTGATAAATCATGGCTTGTTTCGGCAGGGGTTGTGATGGCAATGCCTATTTTTCCAGGCGTTGGATTGGCGTGGTAATCAAGCGCCTGTTGACGAATATCTTTCATGTTAATGTCCAAAAGTTGATTTAATTGAGTGTTCAGTTTTTAAAAGTTAAATGTTTGAATATCAAAAACAGTTTTACCGGTAATCTTTCGTATAAAAACACGCAGATATTTTTATATAAAAGAACACCGCCATTCAGGGTTAGCAGTCGGATGGTGTTAACCGTCATCAGTAATAAAATAGGGAAGCTAACCTTGTTAAAATTTTACGAATACAAGGCAGATTGAAATAAAAAGTGCTTACCCAATAAAGGTTGGGATTTACGGGCAAGCACAGGTAAATGATTAGCGAGATTTACCGAAATTAATGTTCAGTAAATACGGTTTGTTTAACGCCAATCATGTTCTTTTGAAAGCCAGGTCGAACCTTACCGGTAAAAGGTTGGTAGCTATTAGCCGGGTCGTCATTGGTTAATGGATCACCTACCTCAACTTTCAGCTCTTCTAACTTAGCAGTTAGTTCTTTAATAATTTTATCACTGCCTTCTTCTTTCGAGATATCATGCATTTCCCAAGGGTCATTTTTTAGATCAAATAACACGTTACGTTTGAGTAATGGGTAGTAAACTAACTTGTATCTGTGGCTGCGAGCCATACGTTGAAAGTGACGGTAGCTACCGTAGATATAATCATTCATCACTGTTTTTTCGCCACGTACTATTGGCATAATACTTGGACCTTGAAGTGACTCAGGAGCGTCAATACCGGCAAGCTCTGCGGTAGTGGCAAAAATACTGTTTAAGTAAAACATGCCTTTAGCACGTGTATTGGCAGGAATTCCGTTACCAACCATAATAAACGGTGCACGAATACTGTGATCATAAACACTTTGTTTACCCGCTAAACCATGTTTACCAACCGCTAAACCGTGATCAGAGGTAAAAATTATGTAAGTGTTCTTTGCATAAGGCGATTTTTCTAAGCTATCTAAGATACGGCCAATTTGTGTGTCCATGTGTTCAACCATGGCGTAGTACTCACCAATAAATTCTTTGGTTTGTTTTTCTGTACGTGGGAATGTCATTAATGCTTCATCACGAATGTTATAATCACCGGCATCTATTTCTGGCATTGGAACAAAACTTGGTGGCAAAACCATGCTCTCGGCAGGATATTTGTCCACATAAGACTGTGGTGATTGACGCGGATCATGCGGTGCAGTAAAAGCTACATACATCATGAACGGGTTGTCATTTCTTTGTTCTTTGGTTTCTATATAGCTGATGGCTGCATCGGCAAAAGCTTCACTGGTATGCTGATTTTTTTGCTTTTTAGCCCACTTGATATTTTCACCAAAATCCGTTAACCAAGGCTTCCATTGACCCCCTTTACTGATAGGAGCCATACCGCCTTCATGTACGGCACGACCAATGTTAAAAGAGCGCTTTAGTGCGTCATCACCTACATGCCATTTACCTGTAATAAATGTCTCGTAGCCAGCTTTTTGAAATGTCTCACCCATTAATGGGTGTTTGGTTTTATTCGACTTTGGTGAGAAGCCTGTCATATGCAGGTTACGGCCAGTATTAATCATTTGACGACTTGGCGCGCAAACAGCGCCAGACCATGAGCCTTGGTTGAAAACATGAGTAAATGCCATACCACTGTGCGCTAATCTATCTATATTCGGTGTATTGATAGCATCATTGCCTAGTGCATTAATGGTATCGATGGATTGATCATCAGTAATAATGAGAAGAATATTAGGGCGCTCTGCCTCTGTAGCCTGAGCTGATGCAATGGCTACCGTGCTGACAGTGATACCGGTCCAGAAGAGACGTTTTAGCAATGTGAGTGATGAGTGAATGATTGAGTATATTTTCATAGTATATCTTTTTTATAGTAACGATTGGTTTATTATAAATAAAAACCATTGTATAGCAATAGCTAAAAGTGATTTATTGATAAGTTAACTATTGGTTAGTATTTTCCTCTTACTTAACAGCTTCATATAAAGCTAATGCTATATTTTGATGAAAAAAAACGAGCCTGTTAGGCTCGTTTTATTGTCATCATATACCTTTAGCACTCACGAGAAGTGCGTTAAGTTACCGTGATTATGTATTGTGAATTTTATGCGCTCTGTAGCCAAAAATAGCGATAACAACAAAACAAATAAGCGGTAACACAAAAGAAGTTTGTACCGAAGGGATCCCAGCAATAAGGGCTTCACCATCTATCATGCTTCCTTGTAAAGGTGGCATTAGCGCACCGCCAACAATTGCCATCACTAAGCCTGCAGATGCTAAGCTAGCATCATTACCAGTATCTTTAAGCGCAATACCATAAATAGTTGGGAACATTAATGACATACAAGCTGAGGTTGCAACCAAGCAATATAAACCTGTCATTCCGCCAATAAAGATAGTACCAAACGAAAGTAAAATACCCCCAGCAGCTAATAATAATAACAACTGACCTGGACGAATAAGGCCTAACATTAAGGTACAAATAAAGCGGCTGGCAAGGAATATACCCATAGCAAACATATTATATTGTTGTGCTTCTGCCGCGGTTAAGCCAACAGAGGTCATACCGTAATGAATAATGAAGGTCCAAGACATTATTTGAGCACCCACATAAAAGGCCTGTGCAATAACACCTTCACGGTAGCGAGCATTTGAAATTAAACGTATAAATGTTTCTTTTAACACTTTCAGCGTAAGTGGTTCATCATGGCTAATGGTGTCAGGCAATTTACGGAATAAGAAAAAGACAAATAATAGTGCAACCACAGAAGCTATCGCAATATATGGACCACGAACGGTGATTAAGTCAGCAGCTTGCATCGCTTGGTGTGCGGCGGGTTCGGCAATTGAAAAGTCAGTTAACGCTTGTGTTAACTTACCGTCAACGACTGAAGGTAACATATCCGTGTACTCTGGATGAGCAGCACGTTCAGTTGCACGGAACTCTTCAACTTTAAGCTCACTTAAAATGTAATTCGAGGCAACAAACATGCCGGCTAGTGAGCCTATTGGGTTAAATGCTTGTGCTAAATTTAAGCGCTGTGTTGATGTTTCAGGAGATCCCATTGAAAGCACATAAGGGTTGGCGGTAGTTTCCAGAAGTGCAAGGCCACAGGTGATAACACATAAGGCTAATAAAAAGTAGTTGAACTCTGCTGTCATACTGGCAGGTAAAAATAATAGTGCCCCAATAGCATAAAGCGCTAAGCCCAATAGAATTCCTGATTTATAAGAGAAACGTCGAATAAATATTGCAGCAGGAATTGCCATGATTCCATAACCAAGATAAAAAGCAAATTGCACCATAGAGCTTTGTGCATTAGAAATTAAAAAGATATCTTTAAATGCTTTAACCAAAGGGTTGGTGATATCGTTGGCAAAACCCCATAACGGAAACAATGCGGCAACCATAATAAAAGGGATAATATATTCTTTTGCTAATATCGGGGTTTTTGTCTTATTTGTTTCTTTACTTGGTTGATTTGTTATCTCAACACTTTCTTCTACAGCTGTTGTCATGTCGACCTCTATCTGTGCTATTTCATTTTAATCAGTATTTAACACTGCATGAATATTATATTTAAAGTGCACGTTACTTGTTGTCGATGTTTGTGTCAATGATAGTTTGTGTCGAATTGAAGATAAAGTTTACCGTGCTCTTCATGGGCTAATACATTTTCATGGTGCTATTTATTTAGTGACTTGATACAGCACCACGATGTCTTTCTTATGATGATGTAACGATTACTCGCCTGAAAGCTTAGCTGATAAGGTGATTGTGGAAAATTATTGCCCCTTTACCTCGCTCAGAGGAAACTAATTTAACATCAACCGCCTACACTAGGTATGCAACAGCGTTTTTAGAATTTTGCCTATCATTCTCGTTGTAAAATAAACTGACACATGACATTCATTTAGATAATCAAACTGATAATCCATTCGGCTAAATACCATGTATATGTCAGCAGTTTTATACTGTAAAACTTTAGTGGTTGTTTTTATTGCTTTTATTTTTAAACGCTATATTAAGCGCAATGAACAATGTGATTATTATCGTTAATGTTCATATTCTTTACAGTTTTAAAGTGGATATTCCTAATGTTTTAAATAAGTTCCTAAGATCTTGTTTGTAAACCTCTTTACAAATGGGCTTGGTTATTGCTTATAAAGTACAGTTGTGTGTTTGCGCAATTAAACAGAAACAAGGGAAAAAAAATGCAGTATAAATTTATAAAAACAACCGTGATTGCTTCAGCTTTATCATTTGCTAGCTTGTTAAATGTTGCTCATGCAGGTTTGATCAGTGGTAATTATATCCATAATGATAATAGTGTTGGCGTCGCTGTTGTTTATGATACCGATAGTCAATTAACTTGGTTACAAAACGCACTTTCTTATGATGTAGATGGTAAAGGGGGAAAAGATAGATGGGGTGTTATCTCATCATGGACGCAAGCGTTAGATCTTGATGACACCGTTGGTGCTGATGGTTGGCGTTTACCCGTGATGCTATCAGACAACAACTCATCAGAGTTTAGTCAACTGTTTAGTCGTTCAGATTTTAGTAATGCTGGTTTTACAAATATTCAAGAAGGTGACTACTGGACAGGGACAAGCTTTACCGAGGATGGAATTGATAAAGCATATATTTATCAGAAAGATAATGGTGAGAGTACCTTAAAGCAATCGAGTAAAAGGTACGCCTGGGTTGTGTATGACGGTAATTTTGCTAATTTGAAGTCAGCAAGTATTCCAGAGCCTTCAAGTTTAGCTATTCTAGGCTTAGTTGTTGTTGGATTATTTAGACGTAAAGTTCGTTAATTACTTAGTTATAAAATTTGTTAAGCTGCCTTACTCAGCGTATTAAAAAGTCTCTTTTTTAAGTTTGTTACTTTTATTCTCTGGTAAGGCAATTAATCTAAGTAAAGCAATATTTACCTTTACACAGTTTTACATTCAAAGCATTGAAAGATGAACGCTTACAAGGTTACTATATATAAAAGACGAGTTGCTCTCGTTTTATATTGGTTCCCACCGACTATTTTCCAGGCCTTAGGGTCTGGCTTTTTTTTGCCATAAAATAGGTATTAGCCCTGTGGCAAGGGAGAAGATGTTAGGGAAAACTAGCACGGTAATAACTGGCTTACTTGTATGCTTTAGTATCTTTCAGCTTGTCTAACTATGAATCTGTTGCTTAGTTGCTTAACAGGGTAACTTTATACTTGTTAACCTCAACTCGGGCTAAACGGGCTAAGCGGATTAAGCGGATTAAGAGATAAGCTAAGTATCTAAAATTTTAAGTGATACAATTCTAGAACCGAGGTCTGTTAAATAGTTTAGGCTGTTTTTACAAACAGCCCATCGTATCAGTGGCCCCTAATTTTTCAGACGACTTAACTGTCGAAAAGTCAATATTAGTAGTAACCAGAGACCTATTGAACCGCCACTTGGCTCTGGATCTGTTGATTCAGCGGGCTCAGTTGGCTCAGCCGGATCAGCAGGGTCTGCCGGCTCAGCAGGATCTGCCGGTTCAGTCGGCTCAGCAGGCTCTGTCGGTTCAGTCGGCTCAGCAGGATCTGTTGGTTCAGTCGGTTCAGCAGGATCTGCCGGTTCAGTCGGCTTAGCAGGGTCTGTTGGTTCAGTCGGTTCAGTGGGGTCTGTTGGTTCAGTCGGCTCAGCAGGGTCTGCTGGTTCAGCGGGATCAGCCGGCTCTATGATGCCGGTGGCAAGGCCATCAACAATGAGTGAATCAAATGATTTTTTACCATTTACATCGATTGCTTTAACAACATATTGGTGAGTAACGTTAGCTGATACAGTACTGTCCTCAAATGACGCTGTGGTTAGCTGACCTTCATTAAGTGGGGTTACAAAAAAATCTTCGATATTTTCACGTCGATAAACGTTATAACCAACCACTTTTTCACCCAATTCATTATCCCAAGAGATAGTGACCGTTCCACCACCTTTTGTTGCCGTTACCCCTGTTGGTGGTTTCGGTGGAGCATTTGGATCTTCTTGTTCAATTTCAATGACCAAGTACGGAGTAAAGCCAGCTTCAGAGCTCGCAATATCACGGAAAGAACTGTGCTCTTGACGAAGCAGTGCAAAAGCAACCAGGCCATCACTTATATGCGAGGTAACATTAAAGGCGCCCCAACTGACGGGGTTGACATTATCACTGACTAGCAAATCACCATCTATTTGTGGTCGATTATTATAAGTTAGCGTATCTGCAGACCATTGAGTGTTACTAACAGGGTAAACTTCTATGCCATTTATAGAAGAGTTGGCGTTATTACGGTATAGCCAAAGTGTTGCTTTAATAATGTTACCTTCTGAAGGCGTAACATTAAACTTCAAGTAAGCTATCTGCTCATCTTGTTTTTCGTGATCAAGGGGGGGAGTTCTGAGTTTCAACCCAGATGAGCCCTCAAATTCCTTATCTGGCTCACTTGAGTCAACATAGACATCAACTAGGGCTTCGAAGTTTTCAGTAATAACTTCCAAGGGGGCTTTTACGGTAAAATTCCATATATCACTTGCAACAAACTCACCACTTGCTAATTCCGTATCAATACGCCAAAAGTATTGCTGGTTGGGGGTTAACTCTCCTGGGTTATAGATATTTAATTGTGGATCGGTTCGGTATTCTTTTTCTTCAAGAGCTGTTGGCGTTGTACCAAAATAAATTTTATGACCAATAGCATCTCTTGCAGGTAACCACATTAACTCGGCATCAGGACGCGCTGAAGCTGTTGCTAACCGAGGCACAGGGCTAAGGGCGGTATCTTTCGATTGATAACCCGGAATCCAATAATGATCATTGCCATATTCATAAGCGCCGATATCAGGCTTTTCGCCAATAAACCCGTCGGTAATATCAACACTTCGTGATAGTGAAATATCTTGTTTATCTTTTATTGTACTATCAGATAGTACCTGACCTGCATCAATGAGATCAGAGCCTTCGCGCGGTCTAAAATCAAAATTGAATGGGTCCCTTAACTGTGCTGCCGCTGTATCGCCGTAGTCACTATGTTTATAGCCATTCCAATTATTTTCATCCGTTCCTGTCAATGCTAGATAACCATGCCTGTCCCCAGAGATTGAATCAGAGATATTATTAATAGTTCGGGTACCAGCATTACGCTCTGCTAAATCATCTCCTTTGGCTTCATTGTCTGCCAAAATTTTAAACATGGTATTATTCGGATCTTGCCCTAAAACGGCGGTATTATTGTAGACTTGGTGTTTATCACCTTTAATCATGCCGTGACCAGGGGTATTCATACTCACTTCGTGATGGTCTATGCCGTAAAAACCGTCATGCCCGTCCCATCGCACTGCAGGCTTAAAAGCATCATGCACCCATAGGTGGTGGCGTTCTACACCCCAGCTGCCACCGAGATCTTTTGTACCGGCCTCCATTTCAGCCCCCAAACTACCGGCACTTTGCCAAGCAACACCATCTTGTTGAAAGTAACCAAAGTGATATGCTCTTGACCAATTAACATCAACGCCAGTTACCTTCGACATAACTTTTGAGCCATTGGTATGAAAGGTATTACGGCTTTGATATGAGTCACCTGAGTTTGCGTTCATCATCAACACCATTTGTGCCATGCCCGTGAAACTCCAATGATGAAATAGATTATTGATAACTCGGTTATTGGCTGGTGGAGCTGAATTACTGGTGCCTTGTGCTTTAAGCATGTCTATATAGCCATCACTATAAGCCCATTCATTGTTTTCAATACGGTAGTTACTTCCTTTTAAAATGGTAGCGCCTACTTCAGTGCCAGCGCCAGCTGAGCCTTCAGAGATATAATGTTCACCTAACATACGGCGAAACCAAGAAGGGTATAAGAATTGATTGTCTTCTAAAACGATATTGTCACATTCAAAACCTTTGACACATTTCACAGTGGTACCAAAAAACTGTAAACCTTTGATGGTGATAAAAGCACTGCCCGATAAATCAATCGCATAAGACTGTGTTTTGCCCCGGATGTTTTTACCGGTAGGGTTTTGGTTATCTTCGGGCCACAGCCATACTTCTCCCGTGTCTTTATCGTAGTACCATTCGCCAGGCATATCTAAAGCACCTTTGGCTTCAACTAAGAAGTGACCTTTACTTTTATCATGGGGGTCATTTACGCCTTCGTGGGTAATAAAATTACTGCCTATATCATGGTGAGTGATTTTGCGAGAAAATTGCGTTTCAGAATGGTAATTCAAGATAATTGAACCACCAGCAAAACTCTTAGGGTAGTTTTCAAGGTCGTGGTAATAAGTATTATTTTCTACCGTGCCTTCATTTTTTTCATTGTCATAATTCCACGCATTGACCATATGACCCCAAGTACCATTTATATCCCACCAGGTATTGGCTATTGGTGTTACTGCATCGGCTTGTAATTGTATTTTATCAGTTGGATGACCAATGGTTACGTTTGGCCATCGGGCAACAATTGCCATTCTATTGTTTACCCACAATTGCCAAACGTCTTTTGAAATTGTTGTTTTATAGATGTTACTGTTGTCAGTAAGTGCTTGCCAACTTGTTCCTCCGAGTTCCTCGATGGATTGAGAACCGTCGATTATTACCTTTTCGTTTTCAAAGTTTGTTAGCGTTATTGGTGCACCAAAGCTACCGCTTTTTCCTGAGGTAACAATAGTTGGTTCATGATAACGCCCGGCACGTAAGAAAATAGTATCACCAGCACTTGCGCTATCAAATGCTGTTTGAATACTACCGAAAGGCTCGGCTTGACTACCAATGTTGCCACTCCCCGTTGGTGCTACAAACCACTGTGCGGCAACCCCTGTTTCTGCAAACAACATATTGCATGAAATGGCCAGAGAGAAGATGAAACTGTTTGTTTTTATTGTTTTTAAGTACTGCTTCATTGTAGTTAAACCTTATTGGAAAAGCTTTTGGCTCTTTTCATTAAGTGGATTGTAAATAAATAAGGGTAATTTATTTACGTTACTTTATCGGTTTTTGTAAATAAAGGTCAAGCTGTTTGTTGTAGTAGTTAGCTGTTAGTCACAAAGGCACTATCAGACTTTAGTGGTTTTGCTATACCTTCAGTACTTTGTCTATGGCATTGTTATCAAGGTTTGGTTTGTAAGTAATAACGTATGCTGTTGTTTGTGTGATACTTTTACTAGGTGGTAACTTTGTTTCTAGTTATTTTTGTCATGTTTATTCGTTTATTTATTTACTTTATCTTTAATAACCGTCACATTAATGTTTATGTATAGTAATTATAATAATCATATTGGTGGATGTGTTTTGAAAATAAATGTAAAGATAAAGTTAGCGCCTATAAGTTTAGCGCTTATGACGGCCTTAAGTTTAGCTGCCTGTAGTGAGGTAGTACTAAAAGGTGATGTTGCGCAAAAAAGTGACAAATCACTTGTTGAGCAAAGTAAAAAGAAATATGACCCTACTTGGGAGTCGTTAAGTACGGCGCCAGTACCTGAGTGGTTAAAAGACGCTAAGTTTGGCGTTTATACCCATTGGGGCTTATATTCAGTCCCTGCGCATCTGACGAATGTTTATGGTGATTTTATGTACCGTAAAGATAATGATCGCGGTGTACGTGCTCACCATGAGAAAACTTACGGACCAATAGAAGAGTTTGGTTATAAAGATTTTCTTCCTATGTTCACAGCACCGAAATTTAATGCTGATGAATGGGTTGCCGTGATGGAAGATGCCGGGGCAAAATATGCAGGGATACACGTGGTACATCATGATGGATACTGTTTATGGGATAGTGAATATACAAAGTTTGATAGTATGGACACAGGACCTAAAAAGGATATTTTTGGTGAAATCACCAAATCTGTTCGTAAAAGTGATATGAAATTAGTCGCGACTTTTCACCATGCTCGTACTTATGGTTTGGGCTTTAAAGATGCTGATAAATATACCGAAGAAGAAAAGGCAAAGTTAGATATCTTCGATCCAAAGTACGATTATATTTACCGTAACCCTGAAACGGTTAGTGTTGAAGAGTTTAGCAATGAGTGGCATAACAAAATTGATGAAGTGATCGAGAAATATCAGCCGGATTTATTATGGTTTGATGGTTTAGCGAAGGGCAAAGCCAATGGTATTGTTAATGATGAACGGTTATTAAAAACTTTCTCAGACTTTTTAAATAATGGTAATGATTACACCGACGAAACTTATTTATTTAATAAGTTACCGGCGTCTATGCGTTGGAATTTCCCTATGGGTTTTGGTTATCGTACCTATGAAAATGGTCGTGATATGGAAGTTGATGTTCGAGGTGATTGGAACATTGATCGATCTATTGGTTACCCATGGACATGGGTGAAAGATAAAGAGTATCAACATAGTCATGATTATCATATTCGCAGCCTTGTTGATATTGTTGCCCGTGGTGGAAGTTTCTTACTTTCTCTAACTCCTAAAGGGGACGGTTCAATCCCTGAACGTGAAAAAGAAATCATGGCGGGCATTGGTCGTTGGATGCGTATTAATGGCGATGCTATCTATAATACTCGACCTTGGAAGTCTGTAGGCGAGGGAATGGATGCTGATGTCTTGCGTGTTGATGCATTTCGCATGAATGGTGAGCCGAAAACCAACTGGGATTACACCATCTTAGATAAAGCAAAAGGTGATGTAGTTCGATTTACTAAAAATGGCAATGACTTATACGCGATTGTCATGGGAGAGCCAGAATCAGGTGAAATAAAGGTTCCTACACTCGCTTTGGGCAATGTTGAAAAGTCAGGTAAAGGTATTGCATCCGTCAGCTTATTAGGCAGTGATGCTAAAATTGACTGGCAGCAAAACTCTGATGGTTTAATTGTTAAGTTCCCTAAGCAGTTACCTGGAGAGATCGCTTATAGCTTCAAAATCACCGTTAAAGGTGAACTTGACCAAAGTGTCAGACCGACCTTTGATGATGGCATTGGACGAAAAGGCAATTGGCCAATCTACAAAACTAAAGTATAGCTACAACTAGTCACAACTAAAGCGGCTTCACAATGGCGAGTAAATAGCTATTGTGAAGTCACTTCCTCTCTCTTAACCTTTTGTGGATCTTCATAAACAATGAGAATTCTCGTTTAGGATTTTCTGAGCTGTAGCTAGACTAGTGTAAATTGACATAAATTTTTATGTCAAAAGTCGTGGGCAGACTATAAAAAACGTCACAAAAAATAAGAAAATTTAAAACTCCTAAGTCATATACTCAATGGTTACTTATAGCCAATTGCTGACCTTAGCTTTTGCGAAACCATGATGATATTCAGAATAAGCTTAACTAAAATTTACTGCTTTTTGTGGGGCTGCTTCAAGCTCAATATGCCCTTGTTTTTTTAACATCTAAACGACTACATTGCTTAAAACTGTGCTAATTGAATCTGAATTCAAGATGATTTTTTGCACACATTGGAGACTTCAATAGCTGCTAGCAGGAAAGGTCCACTTTAAGGTAAAACCGTTGACATAATGTATTAATTTTATCGTTCACTATGCCTAATTTAGGGGGAGGTGAACAAATAATTGGTTGTTTGCCAGCCATTGTGAACACCATCTGGGCACAAGTGTTTTATATTGTCTATACTTCTAACTCAGCCTTTCAATGAGTCTAGTTAATGTCTAGAATATTCATCAGATGCCAAAGGTTCAGTGTCCTTTCTTTTACTATTACTACATTAGTATTCCTGTTGAATGCCACTCTTTTAATACCCGCTGCGGGGCAAGACCTCTATAATGGAACTGTGTCTTATATTCAGTTTAACGATGACGGATCATTTGTATTTCAGTTGTCCCAAAAAGGTAGGCCAGTTGTCGTTAAAAGTCCCCAATGTGATATTAACAATATGTTTTTGGTAAAGAAGCTTCATGGGAAAGTGAAATATGAGAAACTTGTTAGAATGCGTAACGATATTCGCTCTGTATTTTTAAATAGTTCTGCTAAATTAAAAATATCAGTTTCAATTTCTTTTTGTGATAAAACGACAGGCTATCCGTTGGTTGATAACGTTATGCTAGGGCAACATACAGAATAAGTTAGCTCATACTCATCTAGTTTATAAGGGCTGTGATATAGGAGAAAAGAAATGATGAATCATACAAACCAATGAAGACGATGTTGAGCATTTTAGATGGTTATTCTACTTCATCCGTCATTTTTATTTGTTATTTTATCGCGTTTTTTATCGCATTTACCGGATTTTACTTTAATAATTTTGAATTATTTGAACCACTATTTCTAATACCTTTAGTGATCCTTAGTTGGTATGCTCGACGAGCAAAACCGCTTCTATTTGCCGCTTTTGTTGTTTCAATAACCTTGTTCATCAATGCGATGTTAACAGACTCATTCGCCTTTTCCTTAGAGTCTATTTTTTATATTTTTATACGACTAATTACCTATACTTTAGCCGCAGTATTAATCATTACCTTTAGAAGTGCCCATAATGCAGAGTTCGTTATGGCTAGTACAGATAACCTTACCGGCCTTTCAAATTCCAGAAGTTTTTATCTTGATTTAGCTAACGAGATTCTCCGCTCAATTAGGTATAAGCATGTTTTTTCACTGTCCTATATTGATGTAGACAATTTCAAAAGTATTAATGACTCCATCGGTCACTTGAAAGGTGATGAACTACTTATTTCAGTGGCAAGATGTTTAACCTCTAGCTTACGAAAAACAGACATCATCGCGAGGTTGGGTGGTGATGAATTTGCCATTATATTTCCAGAAACTAGTCAAGCAGAAGTTAAAAGTGCTTTTGCTAAAGCCAGTGAAGAACTAGAAGATAAAATGCGAAAAAAAGGCTGGAATGTAAGTTTTAGTGTTGGCATTGTCACGTTTGAAACGTTACCCATGGATATAAAAGAAGCGATGAAAATTGCTGACGAACTCATGTATACAGTCAAGAATAATAGAAAAAATGATATTGCGTATAAAGTGTGGACGGGAAAAGTTTAATGGCATTGATAGGGCTAATATTATCCGAAATAGACTTTAACTTACATAACTACAGTTTAGCAAGACTCACAAGTATTTACGCTTTAACTGCTTTGGTTAAGTGGTGCTGGATAATTTAAAAAATATACCCTGGACATTCAAGGTGACTATAAAAATAAGCGATAGTGACAAATCGATAATAAGTGTCCAGAGCTAGCTATACAAATTGACAGTGTCTATCTTGATGATAAAGAAAATATAGATGCGTTGATTTTTTAGTAAGGAGGATTTTATGACTAGGTATCGAATTGAAAATGATTCATTTGGTCAATTGGAAGTTCCAGTAGAAAGTTACTATGGCGCTCAGACAGCACGTTCATTAATAAACTTTCCTATTGGAGAGGAAAAACTACCTAAACCATTAATTAGAGCATTAGGGATAGTTAAACAATCCGCAGCACAAGTAAATGTCAATTTGGGACAGCTGAACAAAAACATTGGTCAGGCTATCATATTGGCAGCCGCCGAGGTGATGAATGGCTCTCTTGATAAACATTTTCCGTTAGTGGTATGGCAAACAGGGTCGGGTACTCAAAGCAATATGAATTGCAATGAAGTGATTTCCAATCGTGCCATTGAAATACTCAATGGTACGATTGGCAGTAAAGATCCGATTCACCCAAACGATCATTGCAATATGAGTCAGTCATCGAATGATACTTTTCCAACGGCAATGCATATTGCTGCTGCTGAAGAAATAACACACAGTTTATTACCTGCCTTAGAGAATCTGCGAAATGAATTACAAACAAAATCGATATCATTTAATCACTTAATTAAAATTGGTAGAACGCATTTACAGGACGCAACCCCTTTGACACTTGGACAGGAGTTTTCTGGATACAGCACTCAACTGGATAATGCTATTCGCAGAGCTAAAGCAACATTGCCTGCACTATATCAATTAGCACAGGGAGGCACGGCTGTAGGAACAGGACTTAACACGGTTAAAGACTTTGATATTAAATTTGCCCAACAAGTAGCAAAAGTGACAAAACTACCTTTTATTACAGCTTCTAACAAATTTGAAGCACTCGCGGCTCATGATGCCATAGTTGAGGCTAGTGGCGCATTAAATACTATCGCTGTCAGCTTAATGAAAGTTGCTAACGATATTCGTATGCTTGGCTCAGGACCACGTTGTGGCATCGGGGAAATTAATTTACCTGAAAATGAACCTGGTTCCTCAATTATGCCAGGTAAAGTTAATCCGACACAATGTGAAGCTTTGACCATGATTGCTGCCCAAGTGATGGGAAATAACTTAACCATTTCGATTGCTGGCTCAAATGGGCATTTTCAGCTTAATGTATTTAAACCTGTTATGATTTATAACCTATTACAGTCGATCCGATTGCTTGCCGACGGTTGCCAGAGTTTTGCTGCGAGATGTGTCACAGGCATCACAGCTAATGAAGAGCGTATAACCAAGCTAAGAGACGAATCATTAATGTTAGTTACAGCATTGAATCCTCACATAGGTTATGACAATGCAGCCAAAATTGCTAAAAAGGCCCATAAAGAAGGTTTGACCCTACTCGATGCGGCACTAGATCTTAAGCTATTAACTGTTGAACAATTTAAGGAATGGATTGTGCCTGAGAATATGATTAAGCCAAGTGACGAACAGCCATAGATAAATAATATTGATATCCGCAAACACTTAAAATAGTAAGCACACTATTTAACCATACACACTTCGATTTTTAGATCACCATTTGGGCAGGCATCATTTTTTGCCTTCAGTCCAAGATGAACTGTTCTCAAATTGACTCATATAATCTTTTTCTAGCGTTTAAATGATCGTATTGGACGTTAATGCCTTCAGTAGTTGTCTATTTATAAATATATAGAAGTAAATGAGATTGGCTAGCGCTATTGTGTTATATTAACTCCAAGATATTATCTATTAGCAACAAACGCTCATCCGAGCAAGTTACTTGATGTTATAAATACTACCCGTTAGAAAATTTACAGCATTAAGCGTACTAATACTGATAACAATACCGACAAATTGTTCTCTCTTTAGATTAAATTCCCGTAATTATACAATCAATTTCAATGAGAATAATTCATGCGATCAGAAAAAACACAAAGCAATCCGTCTATTGATCCCCCTTCGATATTGTCACTCGCCAGTGATTTACCTAATATTTGTTCGTTAGTCGGTCTATTTTCAGCATTATTAGCGTTATTTTTTGCCTTAACCGGAAATTATCCTGCCGCAATGATTGGGTTGGTTTGGGCTGTCTTTTTTGATTGGAATGATGGAAAAATAGCAAGAAAAATCAAAGGTAGAACAGCAATTCAAGGACAAATTGGCGGGCAAGTAGACTCTCTCATAGATATTGTCAGCTTCGGTATTTGTCCCGCTGTCATATTATTAAGTTATGGCAATTATAATCCTCTTTTATTCCCTGGTGCTTTTCTCATTGTTGCCGCAGGCGTTCTGCGTTTAAGTTATTTTAACGTATACGGTTTGGCGGGGAAATCTACTTACCAAGGTCTTGCCTATGACAACAATGTCATCATTCTTGTTTTTGTATTTTTATTAGAAAGCTTTATGACAACTTCTGCTTTCACTATCGTCCTTTATATCACCCTTATAGTCTTGTCAGCGTTAAATGTGGCTCCAATAAGAACACCAAAGCTCAATGGTGGTGTTTGGTACTATGCTCTCGCTTTATACACGCTAGCTATAACGTTTGTTTATAGCTGGTTGTTGTTTTCGAACGTTTGAATTTATTAACGTTACTTACACAACATCTCCACTCTAGAAAAATGACGAATGTAGGTTGGCTCTAAACAACCTACTCCATGCCAATGTTCATAGTCATAAGATACAGCCTTACATAATAGGCAACTGTTTTAGCGAGTAAATACGATTTATTGGCTGATATGTTTTTTTAAAAGAAAACATTTGCTATCAACTAAAAAGCAAAACAAAGCAGGTTTGTGACGAAAAGATTTGATGGAGCGAGTAACGAAAATCTTTTCGCTATTCGCTCCGTGATAGGAGCAATAAAATGAAAAAAGTATATACCAGTGGTGTATTTGATTTATTTCATGTGGGCCATGTATCAGTTCTTAAAAAAGCTAAACAATTTGGTGATTATCTGATTGTTGGCGTGCATTCCGATGAAGACGTTAAATCTTATAAACGTACACCCGTTATTTCTTGTGAACAACGATGCGAGATTATAAGAAATATCAAGTGTGTTGATGAGGTCATCGTTGCACCACTTACCCGAAATACAGACGCTAGTTTTTACGAGTTAAATGGAATTGATATTCATGTTGCAGGCGATAACATGCAACATATGTATGAGTTACCTCATAAAATGGGCATCATGCGATACGTTCCAAGAAGTACTGAAACAGACTCAACAGCCATTATAAAGAAGCTTAATAGCGTCAAAAAGTATAGTGCTCCGCGTCAATTTAATTGGTGGTCCAAGAATAAGTAATAAAATATGTATGAATTGGGTTGCTAGTACCAACAATAGTTTAAGGTTGTTAACGCAGACGTTTACCAGAACTTAGACGTTGTTCTATGAGATTTATACCACCTATTTATTATGGTTTCGTTAGCTCTTAAACAACCAATTTTCTTTTAGCCTTAATTTCTACAATTTTGAATTTTCACATATCGAAATCTCCACATTTATAAATATCCATCGTTTGAACATGCAAGGGGAAGGTTTTCCCCTTGATTCTTTTCCCTAATTATTGAGAGAAAAATGAGAATCACCATCATAGGAGCCGGCAATGCTGGTTCTGCTTGTGCGTTTATGGCTGCTGAGGCAGGACATAAAGTTAGATTATTGAAAACTTCAAATCAGATTACTCATGATGAACACTTTGAAAGAATGGTCGAAAACAAAGGCATCTATTGTATCGACAATACAAAAACAGGTCATTTTACCGACAGTAGCGACAATGTCGAAAAAACGTTTCAACCACTAGAAATGATTACTAGAGACCCTAAAGAAGCTATTGAAGGGGCAGATGTTGTTATGGTTTTTATTCAAACAACATATCACCCAGCTTTAGCTGAAAGAATCGCAAAGTATTTTCAGGATGATCAGCTAGTCATCTTAATTCCTGGATATGCAGGAAGCATTTATTACAGTAAGTTTTGCGATAACAACCCAATCTTTGCAGAAGGAGAATCAACACCTAATGATGCAAGGGTGGTTGAACCTGGCACAGTGAAAGTATTATTTAAAAACGCTAGAAATGCCCTTTCTTTTTTCCCTGCTTCAAAAACAGCTCGTGGCATGGCAATTGCCGCCAACCTATTTCCTGCCTATAACATTGAAAGAAAAAGTGTTCGTAAACATATTTTCGAATCTGCACTCCATAATCCTAATATTATTGTTCATACTGTTGGTTTATATGTCATGTATCCAATGCTTGCCTATTGTGCAAAACACCATCCTAACGAAGTGCCATATATGTACAGAGATGCACTTTCAACGGATATGGCATGGCTAATGATAGAAAAACTTGATGCAGAAAAAATGGCAGTGTTATCTGCACTTGGATGTGAACCAAAGCCCTACTTAGAAGCCTGCCTATTTAGGAATGAAGAAGATTTAACACAAAACCCTAAAGAGGTTTTTGAAAGCTATAAAGTTTCATCTCCTCCAGGGCCATATAGTTTTGACAACCGATACGTAACGGAAGATGTCCCTATGGGGCTGGTTTTATTATCTTCGCTAGGTGAAAAGTTAGGTATTAACACCCCTGAATGTAATCGTTTAATCGAGATGTGCGGTGGACTTTTAGTACGAGATTTTTTTAAAGAAGGAAGAACACTCACTTCGCTAGGATTAAGTGAATTATCAAAAGAAGAGTTATTGAGTTTTGTAGAAGAAGAAAGTATCACTGTATACCAGAACCCTGTTGAATTTACCTGATATGGCGTCTTCAAATAACAACGCATCACTGTTTGAATCAATCACAAAAGACATAGTTGATAAGGGCTACAGTATTAGCCATTATGCTTTACCCAAAGAATTAACCACCTTGTTATTAAAACATATCGCTGTACTGCCAAAGGATGATTTTCAACGAGCAGGGATTGGCAGAGCCGAAGACCATGCAATTAATGAACTTATTCGCACAGATGAAATATCTTGGATAATAAGTAACAGTAAAGCGACTTGTGAGTGGTTAAAATGGACAATGTCACTGCAAGTTTTTTTGAACAGGCGTTTATTTCTTGGTTTATTTTCTTTTGAAAGCCACTTTTCTCATTACACTAAAGGCGATTTTTATAAGAAGCACAAAGATGCTTTTAAAGGTGAAGATAATCGTGTGCTATCTGTTGTGGTTTATCTTAATAAAAATTGGTCTGTTGCTGATGGTGGAGAATTAGTGATTTATGATAATCAATTATCAACTGCTTTTGTTGCTGATAATAGTTTAGCTACAGTAACGCCTAGTTTGGGCACTATAGTCGTGTTTTTAAGTGAAGAATTTCCACATGAAGTATTACCTGCGAAAAGTGACCGCTACGCTATCGCAGGCTGGTTTCGATTAAACAACAGTATTGCAAATAAAATTGCCCCACCAAGTTAATGTTAAACCATGCTGCATTGATATTTATTTTTGGGAGAAATTAGTCATTGTCTAAATTGAATGACAAACTTCATGTGCTCAGTGAATTAACTGATGTCAATAATGAACTTATTCCGTTAAAAGAAATGGCCGACAGAGAATTCACTGCGAGTTATGGGCTAACAGGAATGGTTTACAGACCACATTTAGATACCTACATGCAGGTATGTGTAAATAAAGCTGAGGTTTTAGCCTGTTTAAAAAGGCAAGGTATTTTACCTTTGTCGAAGGTCGAGATCATTAGTGAAACTTTAGACAGCTTGCATAAGAGAGCGAGAAGTCACGCCATTGTTGAATATGAAGGAGATCATTATCAACGTATATTTCTGCCATTAAAGCTAAGTAAGTCAGGTAAAACTGTACAAAAATGGGCTAAAATTTGGCTTTTACAACAAGCAAATAGAAAAATAGACTTGCTATGGGAAAGTCAAGTGAGAGAGATTTGGCCAACCTATTTTTTGATTAGAGCGATCGATTTATAATTGCTTTAACATACTTTGGAGCAGAAACGAGTTAACGCGAATGATGGCTTTGTTGTCTATCAATATGAAGTAAGTCAACGTATCCTGAGCACTAAAACAACTTAAAAATTATCGATATTAACGGCTATATTGTCGGAACAGCCGCCTTTTTGATTCAAAGTATCAATGATCGCTTTGGTGCTTGAGTTTAATCTGTCGATGCAACACATTGAAGAATCTAAATAGCTTAAATGTCAATTGTTGCTAATGTCGGCTTTCGTATCTTTGCTGACCTTATTGGATCATTCACGAGTTACAAAAATAATCTCAGGTGTCACTTAAATGTTAAATTTTCTCATCGTATGACGCATTTCTCATTATTTGTGACGATCCACACTTTGACGTTATACCAACCGAACTCATCTAGCTAAAGCTGGTTAATCTATTAATCTGTTTGGTATTAATCTTATCAACGGCTCCTAAGCTAAAGTGAACAAAAGATAAAATAAATAAAAACAAAGAAAGTAAAAAAGCTTATCGAGTGTAAATAAGTGTAAAGAATCTCTTTGTGTGTTTATTATTTAATATGTACATAGTATGTTGTGTGTTATCAATGACTGACGACAAACCACAAGTAGGCATATAATGAAAAAATCACGTTTAAGCTCTTATTTAAGTCTAGCCCTTGCGGCAGGTGCTTTTAGTTTATCAGCGCAAGCTGTAGAACAGCATAAGTATCAAGCCGACTGGGATTCAATTGCCAAGAAAGACATTCCTGAATGGTTAATAGATGCCAAGTTTGGTGTATATACCCATTGGGGGATTTATTCTGTACCTGCACATGGTGGTCCTGATTACCTTCGTCAGATGTACTCGCCAAAAAATAAAAAAGGCGTATATGAGTATCACACTAAAAAATATGGCTCTTTAGAAGAGTTTGGTTACGCAGACTTTATTCCAAAGTTCACCGCACCAAAGTTTAATGCGAGTGAATGGGTTGGCTTAATGAATGAAGCTGGCGCGAAATTTGGTGGTATCGCCTTAGTTCATCACGATGGTTTTCTATTATGGGACTCAAAATATAGCCGATGGAATGCTAAAAACATGGGCCCTAAAAAAGATATTTATGGCGAAATCGCTGCTGAAGTTGCTAAGTATCCAGATATGAAATTAGCAGCCACATTCCATCACGGTAGAACCTTTAACTATGCCTATGGTGAATTACCCAATAAAGGTAAAGACGCATCAAAGATTAATAAAAACTGGGAGCTATCTGATCCTGAGTTAGGTGATTTTTTCTGGAAATATGGCCGTGATTCTACCGAGCAATTTAATGCCGACTGGTATGGAAAAATTACCGAAGTTGTTGATAACTACAAGCCAGACTTTATTTGGTTTGATGGATTAACGACTTCAATGAAAGGTGGTCACCCGACCGAAGATAATGTAACCAAAGCGATTTCGTATTTCTACAACGAATCAGCTGAACGTAAACAAGATGTTGTTGTCGCCAACAAGTTAGCCGCCAATTTTAACTTTCCAGATCATGTTGGGTTAAAAAGTTATGAGAATGGCCGTGATATGCCTGAACATCAAAAAGGTTATTGGTTAGCAGATAGAGCCATTGGTTACCCATGGAGTTATGTCAACAATAAAACATACCGTGACGGACCTGATTATCAAGTCGACAGTATTATTGATTTTACTAGTCGTGGCGGCATTATGTTTTTATCCCTTACGCCAAAAGGTGATGGCTCGATTGCCGATGAAGAAATTGCCATCATGAAAGGCATTGGCCGTTGGATGAAGGTAAATGGCGAATCCATTTATGGTACAAGACGCTTTAGTGTTTATGGCGAAGGGCCAACTAAAGTAACCAAACAAGTAAAAATTAAGGGTAAAGAGAAGATAAAGTGGGACCATCGTAAACTGGGTGCTAAAGATATCCGCTTTACCCAAAAAGACAATGCACTGTATGCCATTGCGTTAGATTGGCCAAAAGATGGCAAACTAACCATTAATACCTTAAACAGTGATTATGCTATTTCCACTAAAGGCAAGATTAGTAAGGTGTCTTTATTAGGTACTGATGAAAGTATTACCTGGACTCGCGATAACAAGGGCTTGCATTTACAATTTCCAAAAGAAAAGTTTGGTGAATTTGCTTATGCCTTCAAAATTGATGTTGCTGGTGATTTAATCGTAACAGAGCCTGATGCTGCCAATTTATAAGAATAAATACTGAGATCTTAGCGAATGTTTTATTTACCTTTATGATGAGTAAAACATTTAGCGACTCCTGCTGATTACAAAGCTGTTATTGATTTTTCAATAACAGCTTTTTTTATTGTCACTCGTGACACTCCAATGCATTTCCTTCCAAGAACAGTAAAAAAATTGAAAACGGGCGTCAAAAACGGATGTTTTTATATAAAAAACACTTTTATTGTAAATAAAACTAGATAATCTCTTTAAAAAGTGTACATTACTTATAGGGTTCACTATGTCGGTTTGTTTAAATTAAAAGCAAAAAGCATTTTAATTGTACGATAATAGATGTCTTCCTGTTTATTATTTATAAAATGAAAAGCAGTGCAGGGAACCATGACAGATTAGTAACATATAAAAATATAACTATAAAAAGAAAGTGTGACATTATACTTATCGGGAGAATTAGCGAATGAAAATGTTCAAAATGGCAAAGCTATCATTAGCATGTAAAGTTGCGATAATGAGTACCGCATCATTATTAATGGTGAACCCTACGGTACACGCAGCTGAAGAAGAACAACAAAAAAACGATGCAGCTAAAGAGAAATCTGTTGAAGTTATTGAAGTTGTTGGCTTTCGTGCATCAGAACAAAAATCTCGTGATATGAAAAAGGAAGCGGTTGGTGTTGTAGATGCCATTATCGCTGAAGATATCGGTAAAATGCCTGATGCAAACATTGCCGAGGCTTTACAGCGTATTACCGGGGTTTCAATCACTCGAGAAGATGGTGAAGGCTCTCAAGTCAGTATTCGTGGTATGGGGCCAGCGTTAAACCGAATTTCTGTAAACGGAAAAACACTGACTTCAAGTGGTGATGATCAAGGCGTTAATTTAGAAGCATTCGATTCTGGTTTATTAGAAAAGGTAGAAGTATTTAAAACACCAAGTGCATCTATGGTAGAAGGCTCTTTAGGTGGTAGCATTAACTTAAAAACCCGTAGAGCTCTTGATGCTAAAAGCATGAAGTTGGTAGTAAATGGTGGAGCTGAATACGCTGAGCTAGTTGATAAAGCTAGTCCTAAATTTTCAATCAACTACGTTGATCAGTTCGCTGATAGAACCTTTGGTTTTTCAGGTGGTATTAACTATGAAAAACGTTATTTACGCCAAGATGCTTTTGCGGTTGATGGTTATTTTATGCCAGCCTCGGTAACGGGTGAGAAAAATGGTGCCAAAGGTGGCATTGATGATAGCTCTGAAGGAAAACTTTATACCCTACCTGAGGGCCATCCCGATAGATACCTTAATGGTGTTGACTTAGGTCAATACGGAGCAGCTAGACCAAAAAGCTTAAAATACGGTACAAAAAATAAAGAACGTGAACGCCTTGGTGCAGCAGTTACTTTTGAAATGAGACCAACAGATAGTATGGAAGTTATTTTTGATACTACTTACTCAGCTTCTGAAGAAAGTGAAGAATCTCAGGTGTTTTCTGCGGGTATGGGGTATGTTGAGCCAAGCTCTATGATCCTTAATGGTAATAATTCAGTGCTGGCGGGTAATGGCTATTTATCTGATGAAAATGGCGTACCTATGGCAAATCGTTTAGGTTCAAACAACAGCACAGCCTATTGGAAAACTAAAGAAAAAGAAAACGTCGTTGTTGGACTTGAAATCAATCAAAACTTTGATTCTATGCGTGTTTCAGGTGCTGTTGGTTATTCAATGACAGAGTTAACAACGCCGGAGGCTATTCGTCTTAAATATGATCTTCAAACTAAAGTGCCTTATGCTTTTGATACGCGCTTAGGTGATATCCCTTCACTGATCCAGCATGGTGATATTAATCAATCGATGTTTGATGCTGATGAATATAAAATCAGTGCGGTAACCTCATCGACTGACTTAACCAAAGATAATGAATTAGCGGCTATGCTTGATTTTGATTATGATTTTGATTTTGCTTATGTCAGTTTAATTGAATTTGGTGTTAGATATACCGATAGAACAAAAGATAGAGATGCGGATGAACCTCGCTTTACTAAAAATGCTGAAGGCGTCGATGGTTATAACTGGGATTCTAGAATTGGTAACGAAGGCGTGCAAGCTGAGTTCCCTGTAGATAATTTCTTCGACGATGTTACCGGAAATACAGTTTATAGTTGGCCGGTACCAGACCTTGATGGTGGTCTTGCCGATTTTGGCTTAACAAGAGATGAATTAAAAAATCTTGAAAATTCAGTGCCTGACCCATTAAAAGCAACAATCATTAATCAAAATACCCTTGCTGGTTATGTACAACTGAACTTTGCTAATGATGATGATTCATTGGTGGGTAACTTTGGTGTCAGGGTTGTGCGCACTGATACTGAGAGTAATGGTGCCAGTAAAGTTAAAACTATTGATGAAGATGGTAACCCTGTAGAAGTGGTTGAAGCGAGAAGCTTTGAGCACGACTTCACTGAAGCCTTACCTTCATTAAATTTACGTTATTCTTTTACTGAAGACAGCTTAATGCGCTTTGCTGTTGGGCGTGTAATGGCGAGACCAACGTTTGGTGAAGTGGGACCAAAATTAACGGTAAGTTATGGTGCGGGTAACCCAAAAGTTAAAAGTGGTAACCCATATTTAAACCCGTTTATCTCAGATCAAGTTGATGTTTCTTTCGAACATTACATGGGGAAAACCGGTATGATCTCGTTAGGTCTTTTTTATAAAGACATGCAAGATTATATTCAAAAAGTAACGACAGTTGACCCATTCCCAACACCAGATAACTGTATTCCTGCAAGTAACCCTGATCAAGATGCCGATGAAAATGGTTGTTTATTGTTTGAAATTAGCCGTCCGATGAATGGCCCGGCATCAATTGTTAAAGGGGCAGAAGTTAACGTCTATAAAGATTTAGATTTCTTACCAAGTTACTTAGCTAACTTATCTGTTAAATTTAACTACACCTATAGTGAAAGTGAAGCACAACTTGTTGATCCGGATACAGGTAAAGAGGTTGAAGGGGCTACGTTCCCACTTGAAGGTTTATCAAAAAACACCTTCAATACAACACTCGCTTACGAAGGGGATAGCTTCTTTGTTAGGTTATCGCACAACTATCGCTCAGAATATTTGATGCAAGCATTTGGTCCACAAGAAAATGCACAGTATCGTGATGCCTATGGTCAATTTGATTTATCTGCATCGGTTAATATCACTAAAGGTATTAAATTAGTATTACAAGGTGTGAATATTACCGATGAAGTAAGTACCTCTTACTTAGATCAGCTACCATACTGGGAGCAAATTGGTTCAACAGAACGTTTAAATGCTTACAATGCCAGTGGTCGTAGATATCGTATAAGTGTTACCGGTAAATTTTAATTAAATTAGCCAAGTGGTAACACTGATAGCATTTAGCTAAAGTGTTGCAAAAATTAAAGCCCAGCATGTCTGGGCTTTTTACTCTAAAGAGATCGGTTATGAAAAAAGTTATATTACTTGCTTTGCTAAGTTTACTGTCATCGATAAGTGTTGCTAAGCAACCTAACTTTGTTGTTATCTTATCGGATGATGCAGGTTTTGAAGAATTTGGCCTATATAAAGTAAAAAAGGGCGTTCCCAGTAATACGCCCAATATTGATGCTTTAGCTCAGCGTGGCGTCGCTTTTAAACACGCTTGGACACAAGCGATTTGTGGTCCATCTCGCTCAATGATATTAAGTGGCAATTATGCGACAAATAATGGCGCTTATGACAATAAAATTTATTATTTAGAAAACCAAGATGATTATAAAAATAAAGGGCGCTTACCTTCCTTTACCAAGCTTGTTAAAGATGCAGGCTATGCGGTAGCCGTATCTGGAAAGTGGCACAACCCATCAGGTTATGATCTACTGAGTGACTCAGAAGCCCTAGGCGTTGATACCTATACCGCTTGGAATGCGAGCCCGAAAGCATTTGAAAAAATCTTAGGTAAAAAGCTTATTCCAGATGATACATGGGAAGCCTCAGCCATCACAGGTGCACCGAAAATTTCACGCTATTGGAAACCTGGCATTATTCAAAATGGTAAAGTTTTAGCCACCACCATGAAAGATTATGGCCCTGACATTTTTTCAGATGCTATTGTTGATTTTATTGACCAACAAGCAAAACAAGATAAGCCGTTTTTGGCTTATTACACTATGGTGCTGCCTCATGGCGCACATACGCCCACCCCTGATGATGTTGCTAAAGGCGCGATTGCTTCGAATAAAATTGTGAACAAAAGCAGTGTTCAAGGGACGAAAAACTTTTTATCACAAATTAATTATGCCGATAAGCTAGTTGGCAAAATAGTTAAAAAGATTGAAAATCTGGGTATAGAGGACAATACCTACATTATCTATGCCTCAGATAATGGCACAGCAACCTCGGCAAAAGGGAAGGGCGTTGAATACGGCGTGCATGTTCCATTTGTTGTGGCAGGAGCAGATGTTAAACAACGAGAAATGACTGATGAGTTAATGGACTTTACTGACGTACTACCAACCATAGCAGAGTTAGCTGGGGCCAAAATACCTGCTCACTTTAATGTGGACGGCACCAGTATGGCGGCTTTTCTAAAAGGGGGCTCAGAGCACACTAAACCCGTTATTTATTCATTTCCAGGGCCTGCAACGCTTGTTAGAACTAAAGACTACCTGCTAGAAGCCGTTGCGCCTGTTTATGGTAAAGAGCAAGGACGTTTATATAAAACTAACGGTAGTTTTGATGGCCGAGGTTATGAAAATATTACCCATAACCCTGAATATGCCAGTATAAAAAAGCAATTTGCCGCGCATCTTAAAGCCATGCCTAACCCATTGCCAACCAGTTTTGACCACCCTGACTGGAACACAAAACGAATGAAAAAAGGCAAAAAGTTTTTTGATAATAAAAAGCGAGAAAAAAAGCTTTTAGAACTGCCTATTGATTACAAATTTTATGATGAAAGCTTTTAGTTTGTTCTAGGAGCTAGTTTTATACGACCCCGAATTAGTTTTCTCGGGGTTAGTATTCTTGATAACTAGAGCGTTCTCAAGTTCATGGCTAGAAAGCTACGCTGCTAGACCCTTTAACGTCAAAAGAAAGAGTAAAAGGCTCTGCTCTCTTTTACTTTAAAACGGCTAAGTCACTTCCCCCCCCAGACAACACTTCGTTGGTATTCGATTGTGTAAAACTCATTAATTTGTCGTTTCAGTCGTTTCACACGCTCGATTAGCTGTCGATAACATTGATTGGCAAGGTTATACGCTTTTATCCAATACAAATAAGTTTGTTTTGTTCTTTTTGCGCGACGTTTTAGTCTCAATTGATCAGCGGTATACGGTAAAAATAATAAAGGCAAAATAAAAAATAAAGTAACTGTATTTAAGTACAGTACAGCATAAATCCGGCTTTCTACAAGAAAGCGGGAATAATTCCGCCTTTCACACATCAACCAGTTGAAGTGGTTTTTATAACTTATTGATATAGTGTAATGAATGCAGTAATCTTAGTTTTATTAAAAATCATGGAAGATAAATCCCTGCTTGTGGAAAGCCGGAATTTTTCCTCCTAATAAACTGTTATAGCTCAGGGGTAGTATGCGATACATCATCACTTTATTAATATTGTTATCTTTTGCCGCTAGTAGCAGTGAATCAAAAAAAATTATATTCACTGAATCTTCTGTCGGTAACATGAAAATCACAAAAGGAATGGAGATATCCTTATATAAAGTGAGCAATAATTTCCCTTTTCATAAAGTGACTCAGTCTATTGGACAAGGCGACTCTCCTGATTTTCACATATTCACAGTATCAACTCATGAAAATGAAGAGCTGATAAGTTTCATCTCATACATAAATGAAGATCAACAATATGAAAAAGGGATCGTAAAACTTGATGAAGTGGTAACTTGTAGTAATCAAATCATAGATGAGTTTGGTATTTCTCCTAAAATGCATATTAGCCGAGCAATTACTGCAAGAGATAGTTTGGATTTTGGCGCTGGACACATGGACAATTATTTGGGCAAAGGTAACCTTTGGTACTTATTCTCTGTAGATAAAATGCATGGAACTGTAGTATCTAAAAGTATGGCGTTAAAATCTAACCCCAGAATAGATTGTATCAGTTGGCCTCATGTTAGGTGGCGTTGAGCTATAACAAGGCGCTAAAGAGCGGACAAAAAACAGTTGGCTTTTGTTCGTTCCTCACTTATTTTAGCCAACAACTTTTTGCCGCTTAGCGCGGCGTTAAGTTGCTCTGAGGATACATGTGAAATTTCTACCCGTAATAATATTATTTATTTCCAGTGTAACTT
>OLII01000015.1_pt1 | contig 52637 bp, 59 predicted proteins | sample 1609481 | NCBI WGS metagenome assembly OLII01 (sample SAMN05416859, study PRJEB24817) | seawater metagenome | isolation source: Sea water | place: Canada:Atlantic | collected 2013-11 | reverse complement strand
CTAGATTTAGAACTGGTGGAAGTGGATTGGATTTTTACACCGATGGTGCTAATGATACTGGAACTCATTCATTATTTGTAGGAAGTGGGTATGCTCAAGGTATAAGTTCATTAAGAGCTCCAATATTCTACGACTCTAATAATACAGGTTATTACTTAAACCCAGCTAGTACTTCTAATTTAAACGCTGTAAATTGGTCAGGTGGTAGCTCTGCTAACGCAAACACGGCATACACACATTCACAGGCAACACACGCGCCTACTAATGCAGAGGCAAATGTACAATCTGACTGGAATGCTACGTCTGGGGATGCATTAATTTTAAATAAACCTACAATCCCTCAGGGAGACATCACTAATGTTACTGCTGGAGATGGTTTGACAGGTGGCGGAGCAACTGGATCAGTTACTTTAAATGTTGTTGGTGGAGATGGTATAACAGCCAATAATGATAACATTACAGTTGATTCTACAGTAGTAAGGACATCTGGCGATCAAACAATAAACGGCATAAAAGAGTTCAATACTCATATTGCAATGGAAAGCAGTCATCTTATCAACTATAGATTTGAGATGATTGAACCAGCAAATCCTCAATACATATTGCTATGTAGAAACGCTGGTGGTCAGGATGTAAATGGAGTCATAAGAATGGACAGGACATCTGGTAACTATCAAGCGTCTTCAGTAGAAGTCATAGTTTCTTCAGGTAGCTCAACTATGTTTGGAGGTACTCTTAGAACGCTGCAGGTTTTGCAAAGCTCTGAGGACTACAGGCTTATATCATGTACACACAATTCAATTGATTGGATTGCTATAAAATATACAGGAAACACATACCCAGAAACATCTGGAGCTTTTTTCACTGGTAGAATAACTCAGAGTAGTGGGTTTTTGACAGTAGTTAGTTCAGGTGTTACAAACGAGGCTGCTTTCGGAGGTAACTCTGAATCTTATAACGAAGTAGATTCTTTTGTAGTAAGTGGAACAGTGTCAGCGAGTGGAGGCGATTCAACTGATTGGAATACAGCATATACTCACTCACAAGAAGCGCACGCACCATCAAACGCTGAGGCAAATGTACAATCTGACTGGAATGCTACATCTGGAGATGCTTTTATACTTAATAAACCTAGTACTTTTGCACCGAGTGCACATAACCAAGCGTGGTCTACGATTACATCTACTCCAACTACTTTAGGAGGTTATGGGATTACAGATGTACAACCTACATATATTAATCATGGAGTGCAAGGTGACCATGATTTGCATACTTGGGACAAAGTTCATGCTGTTTATTCAGATGCTGGTGGTTCAAGTACTTACTGGCTTATAACAACTAATGTGCCTCAAGACAACTACTCTATGGGTGGGTTTGAGTTAATATTTGAGGATAACTACGGAAATCCAGCAGAAGGAGGTACAATAAAAATATATGGTTATTGGAATCCAGAAAGTAATGGAGGATTTACTGGATTTAAATACACTACAGATAATCCAAATTTAAGCTCAGGATTAACTATAGAGGTTGGTAGAAACTCAAGTGGTAAAACTTGTTTTGCAATAAGTGGACATAATCAAAGTTACGCTCAAATTATTGCTAAGAACTTATGGCTAGGGTATAGTGCAGGTTCAGCAAATTCTACTTGGGGAGACAATTGGTCTATTTCAACTACAGATACTACTGGTCTTACTAACCTAGACACACTTACTAAAGTACCTGACGCAAGATGGGACAATATACAAGGAAAACCTACAATACCAACAGACTACGGGGATCATGACGGTCTATATTTACCTATAGGAGGTACAGCAACAGATTCTGAATTACTTGACGGTATTAACAGTACATCGTTTTTAAGAAGTGATGCTAATGATTCTTTTAGTGGTACACTATTGGGTAGTGCTCAAAGGATGATGGAGCCTAATGATTACGGTAAAGGTGTGTACGGAAAATATAGTTCACAAAAATTTCAACACGTTTGGGGTATGGGCTCTTCTTGGCACTTAAATGCCAGTGGGTCAAATTTAGGTAATTTTTATGGTATAGTTTACACGCATACAAACGTAGGTGCTGGGTCTCAACCAGGTTTCTCGCATCAAACTTTATTTGTTGAAAATGGAGTTCCCCGAACTTGGATTGGACAAGGAGTTAGAACTGTTGGAGATTTAATCTCTGATACTTCAGTAAAGGCGCCTAATTTCTACGATTTAGATAACACTGGTTATTACTTGAATCCAGCTGGTATTTCTAACTTAAACACCTTGTCGGTTAACGGGGATTTAACAGTAAACGGTACTTCAACTTTAAGCACTTTAAATGTAACTAATACAATAAACGCAAGAACCAGAGCTGTTGCTATTACTGGATTTGGTAGTAGTGAGTTTACTTTTCACCAAACTAGTGGTGCATTTGGATTATTTACTGGGTGGCATAATTATTTTATAGGTAACCATGGTGATGGATCAAGCTATTACAACACAACGATTGCAATGCCGTTCTGGGGTCCGCCTAGATACTCAAGAAAAGAAGGTGGTACAGATAGGGGCCCATATGAGTTTTGGACAAGTGAAAGAACTATAGTTTCTACATTCGACATAACTGCTCCAATTTTCCGCGATAGTGATAATACTACATATTATTTAGACCCAGCAGGCACATCGAACTTGGGCTCCTTAACAGTTAATGGTAGAGTTGGTATCGGAACGACTAGTCCAGACTATAAACTTGACATTTCTGATAGTAGTTCTGGAAATGGTCAAATAGCATTAAGAAACACTGGTAGTGGAACAGCTGGAATATGGTTTGATGCTTCAAACGGAGATATAGTTGGAAGTGATTATGCTTGGATAAGACAAAATAATGACCTTACTTTTGAAATTGGTGTAGATTCATTAGGAGGTGATATGCTGTTCACTGAAGGAGGTTCTGAAAGAATGCGTATCTCTAGTGGCAACGTAGGTATCGGAACGACTAATCCTGGTAGAAAACTTTCAGTAGCTGGAGGTATAGAGCTTACAGCTTCAGACACGACTATGAATACCACCAACGCTGGTATAAGAAGAGGTGCCTCAGGTGAAATGTTTCTTGACGCTCCTGGACATATATCTTTAACTATAGATAGTAACAACAACAACACTGATAGAGTTTTCAACGTTAGAAAAAACACTGGCACAGAATTATTTAGAGTACAGGAGAACGGTAACGTCGGTATCGGAACCACTGCACCTACAAACAAACTTCATGTTGATGGAAGTATAAAATGGGAAGGTGCTTCCACGGAAGGTATTCTTTCAGGTAGTGAGTTAGATGTTTCTATAGCGGCTCAAGGTAGTGTTCCTTTGATATTGTCAGCGAATGGCAATGGTGTTCTATTATTAGACCCTAACGACTATGTATATAAACTAGGTGATTACGAAGGAGACAACAATGGCTCTTACTTAGAGATTGAAGATGATGGTCAGCTTGCGACTTTCTACAACTTAGACTTAGATGTACAAGGAAATGTTTACGCAGAAGGTTCTATGAGGGCTACCGCACTTTACGACGTCAATAACACAAGTTATTACGTGAATCCTAACTCGACATCTAATATGGTTTCAATTCAAACCACTAGTGGGAATTCTTTTATAAGCAAATTATCTGGAACTAAATCATGGCTTAAGCACATTACTACAGGAGCTTTAGTGTTTGCTCCATCTGCTTCTAATAATGGTTCAGACTGGAGCTGGGCTAATGAGATAAGACTTTCTAGTAATGGAACCATAACATCTAACGGTCATATAACTAGATCAGATGAAAGATTAAAAACTAAAATAACTGATTTACCATGTGATAATATAGATGTAGCTTGGAAGTCTTACGAGTTAAAAAGCGATGAAGGCGAAAAGAGAGTTGGAGTTATAGCTCAAGAACTCGAAGAAACTCATCCTGAGTTTGTTATAACTGATTCTGAAGGTTTTAAATCTGTAAAGTATATAGATTTACTTATTGCAAAAATAGCTGAGTTAGAAGCAAGATTACAAAAATTAGAAAATTAATAAATAAATAAATAAACAAAAATGAACATTACTTACGATTGGACAATTACGGCTTTAAAAAAAGCACCAACACTAGACGGACTGTCTAATGTAGTTACACACATTAGATTTGATTACACAGGAACTGATTCAGTGTCAGGAGAATCTCACACTTTTAGTGGAGCTTGCCCTGTTGGAGCTCCTTCAGCGGAAAACTTCTCAGCTATTGAAACATTAACAGAAGCTACTGTTATCGAGTGGGCACAAGCTAACCACCCAACAAGCCACATGGACGAGGTTATCTTAAAAGGTATCCAAGGTAAAGTTACACCGACTCAGGAAGATGTAACTGAATTAGATTGGTTGCAAGCAGAAGAAACGCCAGCGCCAACTATTGAAGAAGAAACAACTGAAGAATAAAACATATGAATACTTACAATTGGAATTGCAGAACGGTAGATACATACCCAACTGCTGGAGAAAACACAGATGTAGTGTACAACGTACATTACCAAGTAACAGCTGTATCTGATACATTAGACCCTGCAGGGAATGCGGTTTCTTGCACCAATATCGGAACACAAACATTAGGCACTGAAGATATTACAGATTTCACTGCATTTGCGGACCTAACCCACGATGATGTTATCGCATGGACTAAAGCTGCAATGGGAACAGAACAAGTGGATTCTATTATTGCTTCATTAGATTCTCGAGTAGAGTCTAAGATTACACCTACAACAGTTACTAAGCAAATAGTTGATGCTGTTGCAGAAGAGGAAGTTACTGAAGAATAAAACCTGCTCGGTTAAGAGCGAAACCAAGTTGTCAAATTAAAACCAAAACCAAATGACACTATTTTACCAGACCAATTCATGGTCAAATGATCAAAGACCTAGCGAAAGCAAAGTTAAACAATGGAAGCACATTGCCAAAAAAGAAAATTGGCGTATTGTTGAATTAATAAACGGGTTCTTTCAAACTGAATACCAAGACGTGTTTGATGAAAGCATATGGCGAGATGTTACTAGAAGAGAAACATTGAAACAAGCTGAAGATGCAATCGATAACACAGTAGAACATTACAAGAAAAAAGTAGAGTTCTTAAGCGGGCCTAAAGTGGTCAAAACATTTAAATAATACCAATATAATCAAATTTAATTTAATGGAATTTAATAACCCAAACGAGATTGTAAAAACTCTCACATTCGGAAACGAAGCAAACGAACAAATAATAGCAGGAGTCGAAAAATTAGCAAACGCAGTGAAGTCAACATTAGGAGCTTCTGGTAAATGCGTGATATACGAAGATGCTACAGGAAGACCGGTAATAACAAAAGACGGTGTAACCGTTGCAGAGAGCGTAGTCTTATTACATCCGGTTGAAAACATAGGCGCAACCCTCATAAAAGAGGCAGCTAGAAATACAGTAAGAGAAGCAGGAGACGGTACGACTACATCTACCGTTCTTGCTCACTCTTTACTTAAAACAGCAAACACTAAAGGAAATGAGGAAAAAGTTAGAGAACTTAAAGCAGGCATTCTTAGCGGTGCTGATAAAGTTAAAAAGTATCTTGATAAAACAAGTACTCCTGTTCAGGGTGAAATGTTGCGAAATGTGGCTATCATTAGCTGTAACAACGACATTGTGCTTGGGTCTAAAATTGGAGAAGCTTATGAACAAGTTGGAAAAAATGGAATAGTATTAATGGAAGAGTCTGATACAAATGAAACTTATGTTGATTTTGTTGAAGGTGTACAATTTGATAGCGGATTAAAATCACCGCATTTAGTAACGGACAAAGATAAGCACACAGCTGTTTTAGACGATCCTTACGTACTTATTGTTTCATCTCCTATTCCTAATATAAGAAAGATTCAAAGTGTCTTAGAACACGTTATAAAGACTCAGAAGAGTTTACTAGTAGTTGCATCTGTGGAACAGCAGCCATTTGCTACGTTATTATCGAATAAGGTAAAGGGTAATATTAAAATAAATATAGTTGATGTCCCAGGGTTTGGACCTACAAGACAAGAAACTATGGAAGACTTAGCTTTGCTAACAGGAGCGGTTATTATAAATGAAGAATTAGGTGATGATTTAGATCTGATTAATCCAGAAGTATTAGGTTACGCTAAAAGATCTGTTACAGATGATAAGACAACTGTATTACAGACTATGGATGAAATCGATGTGTCAGAGCGAGTTGCTGATGTAACTAAGAAGCTAGAAGAAGAGACACAACCATTCTTTAAAAAGAAATTAGAGCAAAGATTATCAATGCTTACTGGTAAGGTTGGTATTGTATATGTTGGCGCTGATTCAAAAGTTGAATTAAAAGAAAAGAAAGATCGTGTTGAAGATGCAATTCATGCAACTAAAGCTGCTTACAAAGAAGGTATTGTAGCTGGAGGAGGTATAGCATTATTAAACGCGGCTAACAGTTTAAAGGCAAAGAATAAAGGTGAAGAGATTCTATTTGAATCTATTAAAGCGCCTTACTATACTATCTTAGACAATGCTGGAATCGTAGAGATTAAAAAGCCAATTGGTAAGAATAAAGGTATCGACGTTAAAACTGGTAAAGAAGTTAATATGATTAAAGCTGGTATTATTGATCCAGTATTAGTTACGAAGTCTGCGTTAAAAAACGCTGTAAGTGTTGTAACTACTATCATATCAGCTGATTGTGTAATTAGTAATAAAAGATTAGCATAATGAAAGCAATTAATTATTATATAATTATCGACAAAATTAAAGAAGCTCCTAGAAATATAGGTGGTATCGAATTAACGGAAAAGCAGAATAGCGACGTTAGGTACTTAAAAGGCAAAGTAGTTAGTATTGGTAATAAAATAGAAGGTATTAAAAACGGTGATGTTGTTAGATATGATAAACACGCAGGACACGGAATTGAGTGGAATGATAAACTTTATTATGTTATAACTTTACAAGATGTTGTTATAGTAGAATGAGGCTAACAGCTGCTGATCTAAGAGGAATTAATTTACTTAAGTATTACAGGCTTATCAGAAGATGGGCTTGTAAAACTTATGACCTCAGAGATGCAGATCTAGAGTTGCTCATATATCTAGACTGCAAAGAACTGTTTACAAGAAACGATTTTATTAATGGTACGTATACATATACTTGGGATAAAAGCAGGTGGGACAAGTTAAGGAAGAATGGTTGGATAGACGTTTTTAAAGAGCGCAATAGAACTACTTCTAAATACAGTGTCTATAAGATTTCTCAAAAGGGGAAGTTACTGATATCAAGAATATATAGAATTATGTTAGCCGAAGAAGATTTACCCACGTCAGCAAGAAGTGTTTTTTATAATAACAAGTCATATACTGATAAAGTTTTTAATAAAGCTATTGACGATATGATCAATGATAAAGAAAGATAATGAGTTTTAAACTAAGGGAATTTTCAGATCTTGTTGGCATCGACAAAGAAACATCAACTTACGGTACTCCGGTTTTTAGTAAGAATTTAGACGGGGAAATATTAGGTGAAGCTAATAATGATGGTACTATATTTATAGACAAATCTTTAAAGGGTAAAGCTAAGCAAGAAGCTGTTAGACACGAAAAAGTACATTTAGATCAAATGGCTCAAGGTAGATTACACTATGATGACAACACTGTTACATGGAAGAAAGATACGAAGTCACCTGCTCGTGTGTATAAAAGAATCAACGGTCAACTAATAGATGAAAAAACCGGAAATAGCGCTCAAGAAGGTGGAGACTTTGAGTGGGAACGCGAAGCATACAAAAAACAATAATATGAAAGCAAGATCAATAACAAGTAAAGCAGCAAGCGCGTGTAAAATTAACATGGGCTTGGTTAATGGAGCAAGAGCTGTTCACGATTCAAAAGGATTCAAGAACCACGCAAAGCTTCAAGAAAAAGGTGAATCACCAAAGAAAACAGTTGCTGCGGTTACGCCAGAGCCAACTAACACAAACGAAACACCAAAAAATACTCTAGGTGAAAAGAAAGTAAACCTAGGTAAAGGGCTAGGTTCTGTTAGTACTGTTGGTGTGAAAAGCGTTTCAAATTATGACACAGAATTAATATAAAACTAAAAGATATGAGCCAATTACCAATTACAAGCAGGGTGAAAAGATCACCTGCTAAATCACAATCATCTGGAGCAGTAAATCCTGATGAGCCTGTTAAGGGTTACTTTAGCACACCCGGAGAAGATACTACAACCACAGAAGAAGTAACTACTAAAGGAAAAGTTATTAAAGCTTCAAAACAAAGATGCGGTATTGAAGTCGACTGGTCTGACCCTCGATGCGTTGCTTATAAAAAAATGTCAAAAGAAGATATTGAAGCTTCAGAAGTTAAACAAGGTCTAAGGACTCCTGACAAAGTAGAAACTAAAACTACGGTTGAAAAAGGTGAACCTACTACAGGATCTGTAGATTTGAAAGCATCCCAGAAAAGTGATGTTATGCAGCCTTGGGAAGTTGCAAGACTTAATAGATCTAATAAAAAGCTTACTAGAAACTTGACTAAAGCCCAATCTAACATAGAAAGATATAAGGATTCTACTTCTAGGTATGGTAAAAGAAAATACGCGGAAGCTAAGCTAAGAGCTGCAAATGCTCAACAAATGTATGACACTCAGACAAAAGCTCAAGCTTCAGGTAAAAGAGGTGGTTCTTCTAATGTTACTGGTTTAGATAGAAACAAAACAGCTGGAGATTATACTGATAAGGAACAGATTGAAAAAGCAAAGCTAGCACAAGAAGCGAAGAAAAAAGAAAAAACAAGTAATATGTTTAAAGGATTTGTTGAAAAAGCTTCTGCATTTCAAATGCGTTCAGATAGTCCTGCTAAAAAAGCGTTAGTAGGAAAGCAAAATCAATTACCACCGCAGTTAAAAGCTTCAATAAAAGCAGCACCAAGTAAAATTAAAGCTTCAGGTTTTAAAATGAATGGTTACGGGTCTAAAAAATAATAACTATGGCATATACCCAAAACAATCCATTCGCAGCTAGTAAAAGTGAAGACTGCGGATGCGGAGGACATTCTCCGTTAAAAAAGAAAGGCGATGCTCCATCTAGAAAAAAGTCAAAAGGTTATTACAATAAAGCCAACAAGACAGGGACTGGAGCGGCAGCTGGCGGAGGTATGACAGCTAAAGGTACTGCTAAATACAGAAAAGATAATCCAGGTAGTAAATTAAAAACAGCAGTAACTAAACCGCCTTCTCAGTTAAAACCTGGAGGTAAAGCTGCAAAGCGTAGAAAAGCTTTCTGCGCTAGATCTAAAAGTTGGACTAGCGAAAGAGGTAGAGCTGCGAGAAGAAGATGGAATTGCTAAATAAAAAATAAATAAAAAAAATGAAACTAACACCTATTACATCAAAAATTAAACGTACTACAAAAGGTGGTATGGTACAGCAACCATTATTAAACATGGGAGCACCTGTTAAAATGAAAATGTCTTCACCTGCTAAACAAGGAGGTAAGAATAATAAACGTAATCGAGGCGCCGCTTCTACCTCTGGGCCTTCTGTCAAAAACACTAAATCCGAACAAGAGAGACTAAAAAAAGAGATTAGTCACATGTCTTCTGCAATGGAGAATTATCAGAAAAAAGGTGGTGAAAAAAACGCTAGCGACGCAAAGCATTTGAAAAATGCAAAGGATAAATTAGCGTCTTTGCAGGGTAAAAATAAGAATAGGCTGCCAGCAGGAGATGGAGTTAGATTGGTTCCTTCAGGATCTAAAGGAGGCAGCGATTTTAGAGAAACTAGATTTGACGCGCCTAAAGCTAAAAAATCTTATGACCAAGCTTATAAAGATAGCAGAAATGTTAAAGAATATGCAGGCATGTCAAAAGCTCAATACATTAAAGAAGCTAAACGACAAAATGCTTCTAAAAAATCAGGTAAAGGATGGGATGCTAAAAGATCTAAAAAAGAAGCTGTAAAACCTGTAAAGGGAGCTGGAATAAAAGGAGCTGGAACAAAAACAGTAAAAACTAAAGCAAAAGCAACTAGCACTTCTAAAAAAGAAATTACATCAAAAAACAATTCGAGCAGTTTCATTAATAATAAAAGAACAGCAGATATTGTTAAAGGTAAAGTTAACGCGAAACCAGCTAAAGAGGTTGAATCTAAAAAAGTAAAAAAGTCTACTAAAGTAAAATACGACCCAAGTACTGGTACTGGAGGTAGTGTTGCTGGTAACTTAATCAGAAGTATCACAGGTAGTAGAAAAAGAGATAGAGCAAATGCTGCGGAAAGAAAAGCAAAAGGGCAAGCAAGTAAAGCAGTAAGCACAGACAGCAAAGTAGATTTTAAGCAATTCATAGGAAAAACAAAAGAAACTCCTACTAAGAAGAAAAAATCTGCCGCTAAAAAGAAAAAGTAAATGAATAAATTATTTCAATGGCTTACAGGTAGCGTCATCAAGAACATAGGTGACGCTATTGATAAGCTAACAACAACGGAAGAGGAGAAACTGATAATTAAAAAGCAAGTTCAAGAAATTCTTGAAAAAGCTGATTCAGAAGCTCAGGCTCAAGTAACAGATCGCTGGAAAGCAGATATGGCTAGCGATAGCTTTTTATCAAAAAACATAAGACCTATGGTTCTTATATACTTAACTGTTATATTTACTGTGCTTTCTTTTTTTGATGGAAATATTTATGGGTTTGAAGTAGCTAAGGAATACATTCCTATTTTTCAAACTTTACTGGTTACGGTTTACGGTGCTTACTTTGTAGGTAGAAGTTGGGAAAAGGGTAAAGTAAACAATTCGAAATAGTACGTAATAAATATATAGTATAATAACACTTAAATTAAATAGAATGGAAGTAGTAAAGCAATTAACAAAAGAAGAACTAACTAAATTACAAGAGTTAGTCGGAAAAATCAATCAGACTCAAGCTCAAGTAGGAGGTTTAGAAGCTCAGAAACATGAGTTATTAAAATTCTTTAGCGTTCAAAACGAAGAGTTAGGAGTGTTCCAAAAAGAACTTGAAGAAGTTTATGGAAACGTATCTATTGATATTCAGACTGGAGACATTAAAGAGAATGAGTCTAGTAAGGAAGATTAGTATCGGAAGAGACTATAAAAATGACGCCATGCACTATGCCGTTGGGCAAGAAGTGTATGGTGGTCATATTATAAAGAATATAATAGAGGAAGATAACAAGTACTCAATTTATATTGAAAAAGATAATGAAGTTCTGCCATGGAAAGACTTCAACAAAAACATGGCGATCGCAGTTGAGTATGATTTAAAATACTAAATGAAAGCGTTATACAATTTTATTATAGAGCCACTTGGTGATAGATACACCAATAAAAAAACAATTGAAGGGAAACAACTTATATTAAATACAGAGCTCCACAATCATAATTACTCTAATAGAATAGCCAGAGTAATAGCAATTCCATCAGAAATAGACACGCCAATAAAACCAGGCGACGAAATTATTGTTCATCACAACGTATTTAGACGTTTTAAAGACATTAGAGGAGTCGAAAAGAATAGCAAGAGCTATTATGAGGAAAATATTTATTTTGCTAGTGTAGATCAAGTTTTTGGTTACAGGAATACTGGTAGCGATTTTAAAGCATGTGAAGGTTACAATTTTGTTAAACCTTTAAAAGAAGACAAGATGTTTTCTACAGACTTTGAAAAACCTATGATAGGTATTCTTATTCATAAAGATCCAGAATTAACTGATGTTAAGGAAAGAGATTTAGTTGGATTTAGACCAGGTGCTGAATATGAGTTTGTTTTAAATAACAACAAGTTATATAGAGTACCTACAAATTCAATCACAATCAAATATGAATATCAAGGAAACGAAGAAGAGTATAATCCAAGCTGGACATAAAGCAGTAGAAGAGCTTATTAAAGTAGCTAAAGAAGCTATTGTAGATTCAGGAGAGGATATTACAGCTGATAGATTAAAAAATGCAGCTGCTACTAAAAAGTTAGCAATATTTGATGCGTTTGAAATTCTAAATAGAATACAAGAAGAGGAAGATGCTCTTAATAATAAACCTAAAGAAGAAGTTGTAAAACAAGCTTTCAAAGGTTTTGCTGAAAAAAGATCTAAGTAATGTACGAACAATCATTATACAGCGTAGTAACGCCTATTAAATCAAATACTATATCAAGACTTAATAAGTCAAAGAAGTGGAAGTATGGTTACAACAAAGAACATGACGTTGTTGTTATAAGCAGGACTGGACAAATTGGCGAGGTATACAATATACAAGGTTTAAAAATAGCGTTGCCTAAGGCTCCGAGTAATATAGATAAGAGTACTAACAAATGGAAAGCAGAAGAGTATCCTCAAGAGCTTAAGTCAATACAGAGTATATTCGACTGGAGGGACTACCCTGAAGATTTCCAATCTAAATGGGAAGGATACATAGATGAAGAATTTAACAAAAGAGAAAACGGTCATTGGTTTAATAACAAAAACATTAGTACTTATATTACTGGTACTCATTTTGTCTACCTGCAGTACTCCAAGATTGATGTTGGGAAGCCAGACTTTAGGGAATCGAATAGATTATTCTTTATATTCTGGGAAGCTTGCAAAGCAGACAGCCGTTGTTATGGAATGTCATATCTCAAGAATAGACGTTCAGGTTTTTCGTTCATGGCTTCAGCTGAAACCGTTAACATGGCAACAGTATCGTCAGACTCACGGTTTGGAATTTTGTCCAAATCTGGATCCGATGCAAAGAAAATGTTCACAGATAAAGTGGTACCTATCAGCGTTAATTACCCGTTCTTCTTCAAACCGATACAAGACGGTATGGACAGGCCGAAAACGGAGATTGCCTATCGTGTCCCTGCATCAAAGCTTACAAGAAGATCCATTACCGAAAACTCCAGGTCCGAAAGTCTTGACGGTCTTGATACCACCATCGATTGGAAAAACACCGGTGATAACGCATACGATGGAGAAAAATTAAAACTACTGGTACATGATGAAAGTGGAAAGTGGGAAAGACCAAACAATATATTAAATAACTGGCGAGTTACAAAAACGTGTTTAAGATTAGGATCTAGAATTATTGGAAAGTGTATGATGGGATCAACATCAAATGCTTTAGATAAAGGAGGGGACAATTTTAAAAAACTATATAATAATTCGAATGTAAATAAAAGAAACCGTAACGGACAAACAGCTTCAGGGTTGTATTCTTTATTTATACCGATGGAGTGGAATTACGAAGGTTTTATAGACGAATACGGTCACCCTGTATTTAATACACCTAAAGAAGAAGTTCTGGGTCCATTTGGAGAAGCTATAGAGGTTGGTGTTATTGAACACTGGGATAATGAGGTTGACGGATTAAAAGGCGACCAGGATGCTTTAAATGAATTCTATAGACAGTTTCCACGCTCAGAAGAGCACGCGTTTAGAGATGAAGCTAAAAATAGTATATTTAATTTAGCTAAAATATATGAACAAATAGATTATAATGAAGACTTAGGTAATACTAATGTAGTAACTACTGGTAGTTTTCAATGGGAAAATGGTATTAAAGACACTAGGGTTGTATTCACACCTAATCCTAATGGAAGATTTAAAATATCTTGGGTGCCAGGTCAAAACTTGCAGAACAGACAGGTTATTAAAAACGGTATTAAATACCCGGGCAATGATCATATGGGTGCTTTTGGTTGTGATAGTTATGACATATCAGGCACAACTGACGGAAGAGGTTCTAAAGGAGCTTTACACGGATTAACTAAGTTTAGTATGGAAGATGCTCCAGCTAATACATTCTTTTTAGAATATGTAGCTAGACCTCAAACCGCTGATATGTTTTTTGAAGATGTATTAATGGCATGTGTGTTTTACGGTATGCCAATATTAGCAGAGAATAACAAACCTAGATTATTATATTATTTTAAAAGAAGAGGATATAGAGGTTACTCTATGAATAGACCAGATAAGGTTTGGAATAAATTATCTGTAACAGAAAAAGAAATAGGTGGTATGCCTAACTCGAGTGAGGATATTAAACAAGCTCATGCTGCTGCAATAGAAAGTTATATAGATAGTTACGTAGGGTTACTTGAGGATGGTTCTTATGGTACGCTTTACTTTTCTGAAACTTTAAATGATTGGGCAGGATTTGATGTAAACAATAGAACTAAGTTTGATGCCGCGATAAGCTCAGGGTTAGCTATAATGGCTTGCAATAGAAATAAGTATCATCCTAAAGCGGATATACAAAGAGATAAAGTAAATTTAAGAATAGCTAAATACTCCAATGCTGGTGGTATTTCAAAATTAATAGAAAATTAAAAATATGGCTGAGTCAGTTATAACAAATTCTTTTCCAAGCCAAGTTGCTAGCGATGCAGATAAAATGGGTATGGATTACGGAACTTCCGTAGGTAGAGCTATTGAAAGCGAATGGTTTAATAGCGATAATGGAAATGGGAGGTTTAAAAGTAATCAAGCATCATTTCATAACTTACGTTTATACGCTAGAGGTGAGCAAAGTATTCAAAAATACAAAGATGAATTATCTATAAATGGTGATTTGTCTTATCTTAATTTAGATTGGAAACCTGTTCCTATCATACCTAAGTTTGTAGATATTGTTGTTAACGGTATATCTGAAAGAGTATTTGATATAAAAGCTTATTCTCAAGATCCTTACGGAGTAGACAAACGAACGAAGTACATGGAATCTCTTATTAGAGATATGCAAACAAAAGAGCTAGGTGAATTTGCTTTAGCTGAGTTTGGTGTTAATTTGTTTGAAAACGATCCAGAAGCATTGCCTAAAAACAAAGAAGAATTAGACCTACATATGCAGCTGAGTTATAAGCAGCAAGTAGAACTAGCTGAGGAGCAAGCTATTAATACTTTACTTGAAGGTAATAAATACGAGTTAACTAAGAAAAGATGTAACTACGATTTAACTACTATAGGTATTGCTGCTGTAAAAAATACATTTAGCAAAGCAGAAGGAGCTAAGGTTGAATACGTAGATCCAGTTAATTTAGTATGGTCTTACACTGAGTCACCTTATTTTGATGATATATATTATGTTGGGGAAGTAAAATCCGTACATATTAATGAAATTAAAAAAGAGTTTCCTGATTTAACAGAAGACGATCTTAAGTCTATCGCTGGTCAATCACATAAAGGTAACGGGTTCTACGATAGAACTAACACTAACTCAAGTGAAACTGATCAGAATACTATTCAAGTATTATACTTTAATTACAAAACTTACACAAACGAAGTATATAAGGTAAAAGAAACAGCAACAGGAGCTGCTAAAATTATACCTAAGGATGATCAATTTAATCCACCGCCAGAATTATACGAAGAATACGGTATTACTAAATTATCACAATCTTTAGAAGTAGTATACGAAGGAGTAAAAATATTAGGTGGTAAAATGTTAAAGTGGGAAATTGCTACAAACATGATACGTCCTAAAAGCGATTATACTAAAGTTAAAATGAATTATAGTATTGTTGCTCCTAGAATGTATAAAGGTAGAATAGAATCTATTGTAAGCCGTATAACTGGGTTTGCAGATATGATTCAACTTACACACTTAAAATTACAACAGGTAATGTCTAGAATGGTGCCGGATGGTGTTTATCTTGATGTTGATGGTTTAGCTGAAGTTGATTTAGGTAATGGTACAAATTACAATCCTCAAGAAGCGCTTAACATGTTCTTCCAGACAGGATCTGTATTAGGTAGATCTTTTACTCAGGAAGGAGATATGAATCCTGGTAAAATACCAATCCAAGAAATAAGTACAGGAGCAGGGGGTGCTAAGATACAAAGTTTAATAGCTAATTACAATTATTATCTACAAATGATAAGAGATGTAACAGGTTTAAACGAAGCTAGAGACGGAAGCTCTCCGGATTCTAGAGCTTTAGTAGGCGTTCAAAAACTTGCAGCAGCTAATTCAAACACCGCAACAAGGCATATATTAGATAGTAGTTTATTTTTAACTGCTGATTTATGTGAAGGCTTATCATTAAGGATATCTGATATATTAGAATACTCACCAACAAGAGAAGCATTTAGACATAAGCTAGGTAATCAGAATGTAGCGGTGCTCGAAGAAATGGGTGATTTATATTTATACGATTTCGGTATATTCATAGAATTACAACCAGACGATGAACAAAGAGCTGTATTAGAAAACAATATACAAGGAGCTGTTCAGAGTGGTTTGATTGATTTATCTGATGCTATTGATTTACGTGAGGTTAAGAATATTAAGTTAGCTAATCAGTTACTTAAAATAAGAAGAGTAGAAAAACAAAAGAGAGATCAAGAGATCCAACAACAAAATATACAAGCGCAAGCAGAAGCTAATGCTCAAGCTCAACAAGTAGCCGCTCAAGCTGAGGTGCAAAAGTCACAAGCAATCACTCAGCAAAAAATATCCTTAGAACAAGCTAAAGCTCAAATTGCAGAACAACGCATGATGCAAGAGGCTGCTTTAAAGAAGGAATTGATGCAACTAGAGTTTCAAATGAATATGCAACTTAAAGGAGCTGATGTCAACAATCGCAAGCAAGAGCTATCCGAAAAAGAAGATAGAAAAGATGACAGAACAAAAATACAAGCATCTCAGCAAAGCGAATTAATTGATCAAAGAGCAAAACAAGGACCACCAAAGAACTTCGAATCATCTGGTAACGATATTCTTAGTGGCAATTTCGACTTAGGTTCCTTTGAGCCTAGGTAATAATAATAGTAACATTTATATAATATTTTATCATGTCAGAAGAATTAGAACAACAAGTACCTGAAGTAGAATCTATTCAGGTCGAAGAAAAACAACCTATGTCTTTCGAAGACGGGGTTATTAAAGTTGATTTAGCTGAATTTAACAAAGCTACAGAACAGGAACCTGTAGAGCAACAACCTGAGGTTGAAGCTGTTACACCTGATCAACCAAGCGAAGAAGTTATTGAAACACCTGTAGAAGCTGAAGAGCCTATGCAAGTTTTAGAGGAAATAACTGAAGAAGAAGTAGTAGAGCAAGTAGAGCAATTGAATGAAACGGTTTCTGAGGCAATTCAAGAACAACGTGAAACAGGTCAGCAATTACCTGATAACATTCAAAAAGTTGTGGAGTTCATGGAAGAAACTGGAGGTACTCTAGAAGATTATGTGAAATTAAACACTGATTATGCTTCACTAGATGAAACTCAATTACTAAGAGAATACTATGAATCATCAAAGCCTCATTTAGATAGAGATGAAATTGACTTCTTAATGGAAGATAATTTTAGTTTTGATGAAGATGTAGATGACGAAAGAGATATTCGTAGAAAGAAAATGGCACGCAAGGAAGAGCTTGCAAACGCTAAAAGTCACTTAGATAATTTAAAGTCTAAGTATTACAATGAAATTAAAGCTGGTTCAAGATTGAATCCAGAACAAAGAAAAGCGGTAGAATTCTTTGACCGTTATAACAAGGAAAACGAAGAAGCAACTAAGATAGCTGAGCACCAGGTATCTACATTTAAAAGTAAAACGGAAGGATTATTTTCTGACGAATTCAAAGGTTTTGATTTCAACATCGGAGATAAAAAATTCAGATACAAAGTAAATAATGTAGGTCAGGTGAAAGACACACAGAGCGACATCAATAATTTTGTCAAGAAGTTCTTGAACGATAAGAATGAAATGAGCGACGCTGCTGGGTATCACAAGTCTTTATTCGCAGCTATGAACACAGATGCGATTGCAAATCACTTTTATGAGCAAGGTAAAGCCGACGCAATGAAAAGTAGTATTCAAAAAGCCAAGAACATTGATATGAGTCCAAGAGGTGCTCATGAAGAAGTCAAAGCTTCTAACGGCTGGCAAGTACGAGCGATCAACCCTGGTGTTACTTCTAAGTTTGGAATAAAAACAAAAAAATAACAAATTTTAAATTACAATTATGGCAGGATCATTTACAGGGAGTACTGGAGCGTTAGCGCATTTAACTCCACGTCCAACACAAACATTATTTAATGATAACTATTTATCATTATCTCAATTAGATTTTACACAACAATTTTTACCAGAAGTATACGAAAAAGAAGTAGAGCGTTATGGAAACAGAACAATCTCTGGATTTTTACGTATGGTAGGTGCTGAAATGCCTATGGCATCTGATCAAGTAGTTTGGTCTGAGCAAGGAAGATTACACATTGCTTATGATGATGTAACTGTTGTATCTGCAACTTCTATTACTATCCCTGCACAAGCAGGAGCATCTAAGAACTTAATCGGTCCTGGAGCAACTATCGTTATCGCTGATTCAACTGGATTAACAGTAGAGAAAGCTTATGTACAAGCAGTAGCTACAGATGCTGGTGTTGCAACTCTTACTATTGCAGGTTATGCTGGTGACATTACTGTTACTGGAACTGGAAACGTAAAAGTATTTGTATACGGTTCTGAGTATGCTAAAGGAACTTCTAACGCTGGAACATCTATTGATGCTTCTTTCGAGCAGTTTAGCAACAAGCCAATTATCTTAAGAGATAAATACAATGTGAATGGTTCTGATACTGCTCAAATTGGATGGGTTGAAGTAGCTACTGAAGCTGGAACTTCTGGATACTTATGGTATTTAAAGTCTGAGCACGAAGCTAGAATTCGTTTCGAAGATCAATTAGAAATGACTATGATTGAAGCTGAAAAAGCAGCATCTGCAATCACTCCAGCTGCTGGATTAGGTGGTGGATCTGAGATTCAAGGTTCTGACGGGTTATTCGCAGCTCTTAATGATAGAGGTTTAGTATATTCTGATGCAGACTTCGGTGGAGCAGCAGGATTAGCTGATTTCGATTTAATTTTACAAGAATTAGATAAGCAAGGTGCTATTGAAGAGAACATGATGTTCTTAGATAGAGCTTCAGCTTTAGGTATCGACAACATGTTAGCTGCACAAAACTCTTACGGAGCAGGTGGAACTTCTTATGGTGTATTCGATAACAACGAAGATATGGCTTTAAACTTAGGATTCTCTGGATTCAGAAGAGGTTCTTATGACTTTTACAAGACTGACTGGAAATACTTAAACGATGCTACTACACGTGGATTAGTTGGAGATGTTGAAGGACTTATTGTACCAGCAGGAACTTCTACAGTTTATGACCAACAATTAGGAAAGAATATTTCAAGACCATTCTTACACGTACGTTATAGAGCTTCTGAAGCTGATGACAGAAAGATGAAATCTTGGATCACTGGATCAGTTGGAGGAAACTATACAAGCGACGAAGACGCAATGAACGTTCACTTCTTATCAGAAAGATGTTTATGTGTACAAGGAGCTAACAACTTTGTGATGTTGAAAAAGATCGCATCATAGGTTAACTTAATGTAATTCTTACCCTCGTTGTATATACGAGGGTAATTATTACTCTTATCAAATTATTAAATCATATTATATTATGGCTAAAAAAGCTACAGCAAACAAAGTAGAGGTTGCACCTCAAGCAGTAACACCAGCAGCTCCAAAAGCTCCTGCAAAACCAACATGGGAATACAAGGATAGAACTTATTATTTAACCACAGGTAAGTCTCCTTTAATTTTTACTATTCCTGCAAGACACAATCAAAGAAAACCTTTATTGTATTTTGACCCAGCATTAGGGTATCAAAGAGAACTTAGATATGCCACTAACCAAAGAACTCCATTTGTAGATGAGCAAAAAGGAGAAAGTACTTTAGGTAGAATCGTTATGAGAAACGGAGTGCTTAATGTAAAAAAAGAAGACGTAGCGTTACAACAATTGCTATCTCTTTATCATCCTTTAAGAGGCAAAATATATGCTGAGCTAGATAAGGAAAGAGAATCAGTTAATGAATTAGACTGGATCGAATTAGAATTAGAAGCATTAACAGCAGCTAAAAATATCGAAGTAGATCACGCAGAAGCTATTTTAAGATCTGAGTATGGTGAAAAAGTTACATCTTTATCTTCAAGTGAACTAAGAAGAGATTTAATGATTTTTGCTAAAAGAAACCCAGTTTTGTTTATTGAACTAGCAGAAGATGAATCAATACAATTAAGAAACGTAGGTGCTAAAGCTGTAGAAGCCGGCGTGTTAAGATTATCAGCAGATCAACGTACATTTTCGTACGGAGAAGGAAACAGAAAATTAATGACTGTTCCTTTTGATGAACATCCTTATTCAGCATTAGCTTCTTTCTTTAAGACAGATGATGGTATGGAAGTTTACAAAGCAATATTAAAGAAAATTAGATAGGTATTACTATAGTAGTTAGGCTGCTCTAGGGTAGCCTAATCACTATAAACAATAAAAAATATGAGCGTAAGTATAGATACTGTTTACCAAAGAGTACTTGGAATACTAAACAAAGAACAACGAGGATATATTACGCCTCAACAATTTAACTTGTTTGCAAATCAAGCTCAGCAAGATTTATTCGAACAATACTTCTACGATATAAACCAATTTGGTAGGATATCAGGTAACAGCACTGAGTACTCAGACATGCTGACACTACTTAATGAAAAAATTAACATATTTGAAACCTCAGGTCTTTTTACTAGATCCGGGGATTATTTCATAAAGCCAGCTGACTTATATAGATTAGGTACAGTTGTATATAAAAACACTACACAAGATGCGTTTGGAGTGGACTCTACTGAGCACATTGAAGCAGAACGTATTAACGCGAACGAATTCTTATATATAAATTCATCGCCATTAACAAAGCCTAAAAACACAAGACCAATCTACGTATCTAATTCTACTGGATTAAAAATATACGCTAGCAACGAAGTTACATCTACTTCTCTTGTGTACGCTAACTACATTAAAAAACCTGCAAAAGTAGAATGGAAGTATCAAATGGTGTTTGGGCAAGCTTTGTACGATTCAAGCGGCTCTACTGATTTTGAATTACATCCATCTGAAGAGGTTGAATTAATATTTAAAATACTAGAACTATCTGGTATATCTATAAAAGATTTATCAGTTTATCAGGTAGCTAACAGCGAAGAGCAGGAAACAATTCAACAAGAAAAAGCATAACATATGGGTTTAATAAATCAAACAGATGAACAATACTATGAAGGACCAGATGGTGTATGGAATAGTAATGACGAAAATTACGGAAATTATCAGTTTACCAGTATTAAAGACATTGTAAATAACTTTATGATTTCTTACGTAGGAGAAGAGAAAATTATATCTAAAGTTAAAAGAACCGATGTAGCTTTTCATGCACAGAGAGGAATTCAAGAATTTAGTTTTGATTTATTACCTTCTGTAAAATCTCAAGAAATAGAAATAGGACCTAGCTTAGGTTTTATATTACCTAAAGATTATGTTAACTATGTAAAATTAACATGGGTTGACGGAAGCGGAGTAGAACGTATCATATATCCTACATCTAAAACAAGTAATCCATTACCATTAACACAAGATAGTAATTACGAATACTTATTTGATAACAACGGGAATATAATTACTGCTAACGATTCTGAAACAAAGAAGAGATTTGAAAAGGCAACAGGTGATTCTCAAAGTATGGATGACACTGATACCACAGCTTTAGAAAGTTTTGGAGCTAGATTCGGTGGTACACCTGAAAACATGCAGAAGAACGGTGTTTTTTACATTGATCAAATAAAAGGAAGTATATTTTTTGATTCATCAATGGTTTCAAAAATTGTTACTTTAAAATATATCTCAGATGGTTTAGGATCAGATGAAGAAATGGTTGTTCATAAGTTTGCTGAAGAAGCACTATATAAGCACATAGCTTATTCTGTATTATCTACAAGAGCTAATACTCCAGAGTATTTAGTTAGTAGAGTTAAAAGAGAAAGAGCAGCTGCAAAACGAAACGCAAAAATAAGATTGTCTAATATTAAGATCGAAGAAATTGCTCAAGTAATGCGCAACAAGTCTAAGGTTATAAAACACTAATATATGCCAGAGTTACTACATACATTCAATTCGGGGAAAATGAATAAAGACCTCGATGAAAGATTAGTGCCTAATGGACAATATAGAGATGCGTTAAACCTAGAACTTTCTACATCAGAAGGATCTAATGTAGGTGCATTACAAACAGTGTTAGGCAATACTCTTAATTCTAATAAAAGTTTAAATCCTACCACAGGAGTTATAACGGAATGGACATCTAATTTTATATCAAACTTATCTAATCCTAAAGTAATAGGTACACACAGAGATAATATAAATGAAAAGATATATTGGTTCATCGCTTCGGATTCTATCAGCGCAATAGCTGAGTATGATCAAATAGATGACGTTATAGCACCTATAGTGGTCGACACTCAATCTATTTTAAATTTTAGTACAAACTACTTAATAACTGGTATAAGTGCTTTAGAAGGCTTATTAATGTGGACTGATGATCAAACGGAACCTAAGCTAATAAATATAGAGCAGTGGAGAAAAGCATCAATAGATTTTGGTACTCACACTGTTTTCAATGGTAGAGATTTTTTAGAAAGTGATTTAACTGTAATTAAGAAGTATCCTTTAACCGCTCCAGAGTTATCATTAGCTAACACTAGAGCTGTGGATTCAAACGGTGACCCTGCTGTGGTAAGCAATGTTACTTCGGCTACTTTTACACAAGCAGATCCTGGAGATCCTGCGGAAATAATTGCAAATCCGCCAGGAACATCAAAAACACTTAATTGGTTACAAACTCCTTTACCTTTTTTTAGAGTAGGAGATACTTTATTGCTAACTACAAGTGGAGAAGACGACGATTCAAACCCTCAAAACTACGAAGCTAGAGTTCAAATAACTTCTATCCCGGCAGGTAACGAGCAATCTTATGCTGTTGTAAGTGTATTATCTGTTTCTGAAAATGTACAAACAGGTGATTTGCAGTGGGATACAATATTAGAAGAGGATGATCCTTTATTTGAATTTAAATTCCCTAGGTTTGCTTATAGATGGAAGTATGAAGATAATCAATATTCTTCTTACTCTCCGTTTACTTCAGTAGCTTTTTTACCTGGAGAATTTGAGTACAACCCTTTAAAAGGTTACAACTTAGGTATGAGAAACAGCCTGCGTCAGTGTCAAATATCAGAATTTATAACTTCAGATATTCCCGCAGATGTTGTTGAAGTGGATTTATTATATAAAGAATCTGGTAAGAATAGTGTATACAAGATAGATACATTTAAAAAAGATGATGAAATTTGGATTGCTGATAAATTTGATATTGAATCAGAGATAATCAGTTCTGTTATACCAGCTAACCAGCTTATAAGACCATGGGATAACGTACCTAGAAAAGCTAAATCATTAGAAGTTAGCGGAAATAGATTAATTTTTGGTAATTATTTACATAATTTTACATTGTTAAATAATCTAAACTTACCTATAAAGCCTTTAATAGATACTGTAATAGAGCCAAATCCTACTTATGCTCCTATACCTGGAGTTGCTCACCCTTCTATAAAATCACAAAGAACATATCAAGTAGGTGTAGTTTACCATGATAAATACGGTAGACAAACTCCGGTATTTACATCGGAATCTGCAGCCAGAAAATTACCTAAAGTAGAAGCTAATTTTTACAATAGAATATCAGCTCAAATATCAAGTTTGCCTCCTGAAGGTTTTACACATTTTTCTTTTTACGTTAAAGAAAACTCACAGCCTTATTATAACTTAGCAATGGATAGATGGTATGCTTCTGATGATCAGAATGTATGGATATCTTTTCCTTCAGCTGAAAGAAATAAAGTAAAAGAAGATTCTTTCTTGGAGTTAAAAAAGAGACATGACACTAATGACTTCGTTTCTGAACCAGCAAGGTATAAAGTTATAGCTATTTCAGATGAAGCTCCTTTATTTATAAAAGAAAAAATACAGTCTTACGGCGCTTTAAGCACGAACTTCTTGGAAACAGGTTTTCCTTTAGAAGATTATTCATACGTAGATATTCCTAAAACAGCTTTTGAAGAGAGTACTATATTTGATGCATCAAAGCAATCAGATTCAATAGTAAGGATAATAGGCGGATCTAATAAGTCTAATTGGTATGATATAATATCAACTTCATTTTTAGAAACCGGAGGTGAAAGATACAGAGTAGCTATCCAAGGTAGATTTGGACCAGACATAAGCTTTACATCTACAGATGGTACGTATGAAAATAGAGTAACATCAGGGTTATCAATAGAAATGGCTGTTAAAAAAACAGAAAATAAAGCCGAATTTGAGGGAAGGTTCTTTGTTAAGCTATATAGAGATTCCACTTTAGAAGCAAACGTATTAACTACAGCTAATGCAGATGAATACGCTATAAATACTTCTTTAAAAGTAGGTTATGTAAGCGCTGCATCTAATCTAGGCAGAAGCTGGTGGCAAAATTATGGAGCAAACTGGTTTATTGACGATGCTTACGCTATTGTTGGAGGAACAGGAGACGGTTATTCAGAAACAAATGGTACGTTTAACATAGATATATCTTTCGGAGGTATTTGGCCTGAAGGTTCTGATTTTAACGTAGGTAGAACTGTGTACAGTGAGTATAAAGACTTTGTAGACGCGATAGAATCTACAGGTACTAGATTTAGATGGAAAGAAGATGGTCAAGAAACTGTATATGAGATAACTTCATCTAGCAATAAAAGCAGAATACGTAATTACCGTAAAAGTTCTAGAACAGCATCATTTAACGATGGCTCTAACAAAAGAAAAAGATGGTCTATAACTGCTAAAATAGTTTCAGATCCACCATCAAATGGTTTTTCACCTGTAGTAGGCAACGCTCAAAAAGGTTCTAGCGCTTACTCTATGGAAATATTAACACCATTTTATTTAGAAAAAAGCTTTACTAGCACAATACCAGGTGTATGGGAGACAGAACCTATTGAAGCTACTGAATTAGAACTTTATTATAAAGCATCTAATATATTACCTATAGCTAATCACAACGATGCACACTATTTACCATGGCATAACTGTTTTTCTTTTGGTAACGGAGTTGAATCAGATCGTATTAGAGATGATTTTAATGCACCCACAATTGGCAATGGCCCTATAGTGTCTTCTATATTAGATGAACCATACGCAGAAGAAAGAAGAAGTACTGGTTTTATATACTCAGGTATATTTAATTCTATTTCAGGTGTAAACAACTTAAATCAATTTATTCAAGGCGAAAAAATAACATTAGACTTAAACCCTAGGTTTGGATCTATTCAGAAACTATGGTCTAGAGACACGGACTTAATTGCTTTTTGTGAAGATAAGGTATTAACTGTACCTGCTAATAAAGATGTATTATACAGCGCAGGAGGGAATGCTTCACTTACAGCTTCCAACAGAGTATTAGGTACACCAAGATCTTATGCTGGGGAATACGGTATTAGTAAGAACCCAGAGTCTTTTGCTAATTACGGCTTCAGAGCTTATTTCACAGATAAAGCTAGAGGTTCAGTTATGAGGCTATCTAGTATGCCTGGAGGTGGAGGAGATGGTTTAACACCTATATCTTCTGTAGGAATGGACGCTTTCTTTGCGGACAACTTAGCTGTGTCTACTTCAATGGTTGGAGGTTATGATGATAACAAAAAAGCTTACAACCTGAGTATCAATGGTTTAACCAGCACTTGGGCTAATAAATTAAAAGCTAATAAGAAAGTGAACGGAGAATGGGTTGAATACACACCTACTTCAACAGTCGCAACATTTAAAGAAGACGTTAAAGGATGGCAAACTAGAAAGAGCTTTGATAACGTTGAAGGCTTAATATCTTTAAATAATAGGTTATATACTTTTAAAGAAGGTTTATTGTGGGAACATGGAACTGCCGATTCTATTAGAGTTAATTTTTATGGTGTTCAATATGATTCATCTATAAATTTATTAATAAATGAACAACCTAACAGTATTAAGTCTTACAATACTTTAAACTATTCAGGTACAAAGTCAAGAGAATATGTGTATAGCAATGATACTTACACAGACATTTCTATAGCAGAAGTAAAAAGCGCAGGCATAATACCTACATCTTCTAGCTTAAGCGAAACAGGATGGTACACTAAGTATATAGAAACAGACGTACAAAAAGGAGGGGTCGATCAGTTCTTAAATAAAGAAGGTAAATGGTTTCAGTATATAAAAGGCGATAAAACTTTCTTTAATACGAATAGCGATAACAATATAGATTCAAGCGATTTTTCTGTACAAGGAATTGGTAGAGCTACATCTATAACTGGAGATTTAGAGATGACATTAAATAATGTGCATGTGTATGTAAGTCCATCATGCTTTACTGATATAAATAATTTACCATAATATGCCTACTACTATAAATAATTTTACTGTAACAGACGTTAATCATTTGGTTGCGTCTGGTACGGATATACCTAATGCAGTTATAACTATAGCGCCTGTGAAAGGTTATTTTGTAACAGCTTCTGATTTTTCATTATCAACGCCTACTCCAGCAGAAGTGTCTGGAGCAACTTTTGTTCAAGATGGCCTTAATGTAATAATGACAGTTACATTTGTACCTGGATCAGGACCTTCGAGCAATCTAGAAGTACCTATATGTATAGATGGAGCATCTGTTTTGATACCTATAACGCTTAACGGTGTATATAATTCTACAGTATCAAACGCTACGCCTACAGGTAATGGCACTTATACTGCTAGTGGTGATTTTAATAACACAACAACTGTTTTGACAAAAACATTTACTGCAGATACCGGTAAGTATTTTTACTCCTTACCTACAGCTACATTAGCTACAGGTAATGCTAATAGCTACAATATATCAAACGCAACAACATCCGATGCTCATTCTAATGTGGTTTCTTCAACATTTACAATAGATTATACATTTCCTAGCTCAAACGTTTCAGGAGATGTTATAAATTTTGTAGCAGAAGCTATAGAAATATATGTACCTACGGTGCTTGTTAATTCTTACAGTATTAATTCTTCAGCATTACCTATAGGAGGTGAAAGCAGAGTTATAACACTCACTGGTAACTCAGGAGCTAATTATACTTTAGATGTACAAAATTCAGGATCGACTGTAATACTAAACACTTCAGGAGTAATACCTGCTAGTGGTGCTGTAGATATAACTATAGTGTTTCCTTCCTCCGTGGCTTCTGAAACATACACTATTACACTTAGTGGTGATTTAAACTCAAGCACTATATGTAGCTCAGGTTGTTCTTTAACCCCTAGTTTTACTATAAGCCAATTAGCTAATGTAGATCTATCGTTTAATCTAACTTCTACAGATTCAGAAGTAACAGTTAGTGCAACTGAAGTAATTAGCATGGTGCCTAATTCTAATCTTAATTCTCAAGTGCATTATGTAACACTGTCAGCAACTGTTCCAGAAGGCGAAGAAATTACTTTAACTTCTATTCCTGAAATAACAGATTTCACACCAGCTAGCGCTCAAGACGGAAGCACTAACGGAGGTACATATTACACTGTATCATCTTTCTTTGCTGCTTTAAACAATGAATCTGAAGAATTAACAATAAGTTTTACTGTAATGGTAAACAATAGTGGATCTACCGATGTCTCTAACACTTTAGACCTCGATAACTTTATAACAGTAGAAACAATTCCTGTAATAACAGCTACAGGTATTAGTAATACTAGTGCGGCAGACGCAACAGCGGCTTGTGCATTGAGTAATACTAATCATGAAGTGTTCTTTACACATTCTACTTTTGGTGTTGGCAAGGTAGCTTATACTACAGCTGCTTTAGATACTATCTTTAATGGTAACAACCTTTATTACAAGTTTGATGTAAACGGCGGATCTGCTGCTTTAGTTGGTACTGATGGAGTGATAGGTGATCCTGCTACTCTTTGTGGATTATAAAATAAATAATATATATGGATTCTATAACATTAAACTTTAATAACGACTTAAATACCTCTGTACAGGTTGGAGACATTGCTTATTACACTAATGACGCTAAAGGAAACGTTTTAGTAAAAATGGGAGCGATAACAAGCATTACAAGCAACAGTATTACATGTCAAATATCTGGAAACACTGTGAGACCTACTAACGATAGTTTTATATTGTTTACTAAAGATAACAAAGCTAATTTAACTTCACTGGTTGGATACTTCGCTGAGGTGCAATTTAGGAACGACTCTCAAGACTATGCAGAGTTGTTTTCTGTTGGATCTGAGGTATTTGAGAGCAGTAAATAATACGTAATAATAATTTATAAAACTTAATCAAATGATAGGACAAGCAATAGGTGCTATTGGCGGGATTGCTTCTGGATTGATAGGATCAGGAAGAAGACGTAAAGAACAACAAGCAGCTCAAGCCGATTACAATAAAAGAAAATTAGAGTATGAAAACTTAGACACTTCTAATGTGTATAAGAACATGGAGAATACCATGGAAGACCTTACTGTTAATACGCAAGCTGCTGAGTTTCAAGCTGAGCAACAACAGCAAGGTATGGCTAATATAATGGGTTCAATGCAGCAATCAGCAGGTGGATCTGGAATTGCAGCTTTAGCTCAATCAATGGCTAATCAACAAAACCAAAACTTACAACAAGCGTCTAGTAGCATAGCTCAACAAGAGCAAGCTAATAACAGAGCTGAAAGACAAGAAGCTGGTAGACTAAACCTATACGAGAAAAAAGGAGAACTAATTTCTAGAGACGCTCAGCAAGAAAAGACAGAAACCCTCATGGGTATGGCTCAAGGTAGACTTTCTGCAGCAAACGAAGCTCAAGCTGCAGCAACATCTTCTATAGTAGGAGGCGTTACCGGTATAGCTGGTGGAGTATTAGGCTCAATGGGTGAAGGCAAGTTAGGTAAAGGAACTAAATTTGGCGATTGGTTAGCACAGGCCGAGGGTAATTTATAAAATAAAATAAAATTATGAATATAAATTTAGTAAAAGGCGAGGCGGCTGTACGTAAAAGTGCTCAACCAACTTGGGGAGTTACCTTGGATAAGGTAGCTCAAGGCTTACAAGCTGAATCAGCAAGAGTTATTGCTGAAGATAAAGCTAATAAAAAAGCTGTTAGAAGCAGAGTAGCTGGCTACATCAATAACCTAAATTCAAATTTAGATTTAACAGAGTTAACGCCTGAGCAAACCTCTTCTGTCACTAATTTCTTACATTCTCAAAAGCTAGAGTATGCTAATGCAGCTAGCGCTATTGCTAAAATAGAAGATGCTTCTTCTCCTGAGTATATGGAGTTAAGAGATAAAATGGCTAACGTAAACAATTCTTTTAAGAATTTAGCAGGTCAACTAGATCAATATAAAAAAGATAGAATAGAGTATCTTAAAAACCAAGATGAAGGCAGGATATCAGAAGGTAATCCTATAAGTCATTTAAATAAATCTGCAGACATATATACTAACGCTGGCCAGATGAATATAGGAGCGGGAGGTAATCTTTCTTTCTGGGATGAGCAAGCAGGTGATTACTCTAATTACGGATCAATACAAAAACCTTTCTTAAAAGATTACAAAGCAGGGGATGCTTTAATGAAACTTAATGAAAGTGTTTTTAATTCTGGGCATGCTTTAACTGGAGCTAGAGAGAGTATGACTAGAAACAGACTTAAGAGCTTAATAAATCAAGGAGGCAGAGACACACTTTTATCTTTAGCTACCGATGATTTAATTGTCGACGGAGGTTTAAACATACAGGATGCTAGTTTATTCAATCCTGAAAATGAAGAACAACTTAAACAAGTTGTAATGGATTCTTACATGCAATCATTAATAGATGTTTCAAAACAAGGCGCTGCCGCTAAAAGGCCTAAGACATCAATTAAGAAATCTGGCTACGGAGGATCTTTAAGAGATGAAATAAATACAGCTGCTCCATCAATAGAGAAGGCTCAGAACATAGCTAACGCTGTAGTATCTAAAGGTTTTATTGAGCCGCGAGAATTAGTTAGACAAATTAGAACATTAAACTCAGGTTCAAAAGCTGAATTTGCAACACACGACGAACACTACTCAAGTTACATAAAGCACTACGATTTAGATGAAGACGAAGATTCATTAGCTAAGTTTCATAAAGAATACGGGAATTACCCATTTTATGAAGGTGAAGCTGAAACAACAGCTGGTATCGACATAAATTTAGAAGATCCTCAAGCAGTATATGAGTTTATAATACAAAATAGCGGATTAAGCTCTAAGGCTCAAGGTCACTTTATAAACGAAGGAAGAAGAACAAAAAATAACCAAGCCTCATTAACCGCAGAAGAATTAATTGCAAAATACAGAAAATAATAGCATGGAAGAATTAAATGGTATTGTAGAAAGAATGGTTGCCGCAGGAGAATCAGAGCAAGCAATAAGATCTGTTATAGAAAGCTTTAACGCAAGTAGCACAGAAGCAAAGACAAACGACTCTGCAGTTGCGGATCCGAATGTGGAGTCAGAAAAAAATACGGGATCCAAATTGGCGAATGGTTCTTCGGAGCCAAGAGATGCAAGTGATTTTAGCAGCACTCAAGAAAAAAATATATGGCTAGAAGATTATTTTGGCAAGAATGAGTTAACCGATTTTGTAGGGGATTTATACAGAGCTTTTGATCAAGGAACTGAAGCTGGAGCTTCTGTTGATGCGGCTTTTGATATATATAAAGGTAAAGGAGCTACAGATGAAGAGGTAAAGAATTTTTTACAAAAGACTAGAAACATAGAAGAAAAAGGGCAAACAGATGAAATGATAGCTCTATCTGAAAAACAAGCTCAATTAAAAAAAGAAGGATATAACGGAGTCAGTGCTTTTTTCTTAAGCTGGTGGGATAACCCTTCAGCTATGCTTCAGTATACTGTTAGCTCAATGAGTCAAATGGGTAGAGCTTTAGAAAGCGAAGAAGTGTTAGGTTCAGCCGCTGCAAGTGCTGGAGCAGGAGCAGCAGGAGGAGCTACGGGAGGAGCGGTTTTTGCAGGAGTAGGTGCTATTCCAGGAGCTATTATTGGATCAGGAGCAGGTTTCTTTGGAGGCTTATCAGGAGCTATGGAAACAGCGATGACTACTGCATCGTTATTGCAAGAAGAAGCTATTAAAGATGGTTTAAACTGGGCTGAAATGTCTGACAAGCAAAGGTTTAACTATGTAAGAAAAGTACAAAATGACACAAAACGATTTGACGATATAAAGAGTAACGCTTTAGCTAGAGGTATAACTATTGGTGCAATAGATGGTATTGTAGGTGGTTTGACAGGAGGTATTGGTGGTGCAGTTGAAAAAGCTGTATCAACAGGAGCTAGAAGCGCTTTAACCGGTGTTGCTAAAACCGCAGCGGCTGCCACTGTAGAAACAGTAGGTGGAATCGCAGGGGAATTTGCTGGACAAAAAGCCGCGGGTCAAGATTATAATTTAGAAGAAGCTCTTATTGAAGGTTTTGCTGATAAAACTTTTACAAGTGTTAGTTTAGCTAAATCATTAGCAAAAGGAAATCCTAAGTATTCTTTAAACGGTCAAAAGATGAACGGTAAAGAAATGTCCGATGCTCTTAAGATGATGTCAGATGAAGCTTACGTCAAAGCCGATATTAAAATAGATAATTCACCAGCAGTACAAAAGCTAGTGGACAATAGGAGAATGAATATTTCTGCTGATCAAAGAGTGGATAGCAGGATTAATGACGTTGCAGACAGAGCTCAGGCTATAAAGCTAACGAAAGAGCTTGAGGTATTAAAAGGTAATAAAGAAGGTAATAAAACCAAAATAAAGCAAACAGAAGATTTATTAAACAACATATCTGAAAAATACAAGGATTCCGAAGTTGATGCTACTATAGAGCAAAGACAAAAATCTATAGCAGAAGCAGTTGATAATAAGTTTGAAAAAAGCTTTAACAAGTTTACAGAAGCTGCTAAAGAAGCTGCAGAGAAGCTTGACTTTAAAGATGGTCCTCAAGTATTTGATGCTACAACAGATTATGTATCAGAAATTTCTAAAGTTATGGGTATATCTTTAGAAGCTGCTGCAAAGATTTCAAAAGATACAGATGGAGCATTCTTAGGTAAAGGTGTTATGCTTATAGACAAGCAAAGAGCTAAAGAAGTAGGAGCGGTATCTGTTGGTACTCATGAATTACTGCATCCTGTACTGAATGCTTTAGTAGGAGGAGTTAAGACCCAAGGTCAATTTGTGCAGGATTTTAAAAAGTCTATGACAAAATCACAGATAAGCTACGTTGAAAAAGCTCTTAAAGCAAACGTGGATCCAGAAAACTGGAATACTGAGTACATTAACTACTTCTCCGATGGTATATTAAAAAACGAAATAACATACGATAAAACGCTTTTTGAAAAATTAGGAGATATTATAGTTAAGTTATTTAAAGGTCAAGGATTTGATAATATTTCTTTTGATAACGGTAAAGATGTATACAATTTCTTAAAGGAATACAATACTAGTATTAAAGAATCTGGATCAGTAAGTGATAAAGCTATATCAGCTATCAAAAAAGCAGAGGTTAAGAAAAAAACTAAAGTATCTGAAGTTGGTTTAGTTGGGAATATCCAAGCGTCTAAACAATTAACACCTGAAGCAACTGAAACTGTTTCTAATCAAATAATGAAAATAAAGTCTATAGCTACAGAAAACGAAGCTTTAGCAAAAAAATACGGGAAAGAACCTATAAAATCGCCTGTTCAATCTAGGTTAGAGGGTAAAGTCTTAGCAGCAATAAAACCTGTAGTAGATAGAATTGTAACCAATAGAACGAAAGCTTTATATGACCCTATTGCAGCAGACGCTAAAAAGTTAGTTACACGAGAAGAATTCATGCAGTCAATGAGAATTGATATTGAAACCATGACTCTAAACGAGTATGATAAAACTAAACAAGAGTTAGAGAAGTTTATTGTAAGTAGATCATATTTAAGAGCAAACAACTTAGCTAAAAGACTAGGTATTGAATCTCAAGAAGAAGGCGGTATAAAGTCAGATGTTGATTCTGCTAAAAATATAACAGCTACAAAAGACGAGCAATCTGTAGATAGAAGTGGTAATGTAGAAAGAGGACAAGCAACTTTTGATCAGTTGGAAATAGTTGATGATTCTTTAATAGATGGTTTAAAGGCTGAGATCAATGCTGAATTTAGGATGAGAGCTCGAAAAGGTACATTGTCTGAATCAGCTATTAAAAAAGCAGATAGAAAAGAGTATAGCATTTCCTGGGTAGAAGAGTTTATTGATAAAAAATTATTCAAAAGACTATTAAGCAAGTGGGGAGCGATTGGTGAAAGTAAAGGGCAGACTAAAATACCAGGTACTTATATTGATTTCTTAAATGATAAAGCATCGTTTGATATTATAATGAAAGCTTTACCTATTAAAAGTATTAAGAAAAGTTATGATAAACTTTTTAATATTGAAAGAATAGGTAGAGAATTATCAGCTGAAGGGAACCCTACATATAAGATAGCTCCAATAACACAAAAAACTTTTTTACAATATTTCTTGGACGGTAAAAAAAGTACCATACTAGAAAGACAAAAACAGTTAGCCAGAGAAATATTAAGGCCTGTTGTCAAGAATCTTATTGCTGAATATGCTACAACCGAAAACTTATCTAAGCTAGAGGAGATAAAAAAGCTAGCACCTGAGGATTCAGTTGATGCTATTAATAGTATAAAACTAGAAGCTGAGTTTGGTAGGATAGAATCCGAAATAGATAGATATGAATCTGAAAAATCCGGATTTGATGTAATACAATTTAGTAAAGGCTTAAGAACATCCTTTGGATTAAAAAAATCAGATGTTAACTTCACTGATATAAAGCAAATAGAAGCCGGTAGAAAAGGATTAATTTCTGTATTTAAAAAATTAAAAGCCGAAGGATTTACTTCAGGTGAAATAGCTAATATATTTATAGGTACAGCTAGGGGGTCATGGGGTCTATTAGGAGGTAGCAAGTACGCTGTAGGAAAAGACAACGTATTAGTAGAAATAAAAGATATAGGTAACGAAAAAAAGAGATACCAAAGGTTTTTAATGACAGGAGCTATGGATTTTTTCAATTTACTTAATGAAGTTTTTCCTGAAACAAAATATAAAGCCAGATCTTCTAGCTTTAAAGAAGGTGGTAAAATATATGATTTAGATAAAGTACCCTCTCAAGGTACAAAAGGGTTTGCAAGTAGAAGTATGTTCAATGGCAAGAGCTCTGCAAACGCTACTGTAGAACAACGTAATATTTATGCTTTAAAGCAAAGATCAAATTTAAAAACTTTAGTAGACACTTTATCTATTATGTACAAAGCTAACGAACTAACTGCTAATCAAACAGCTATGATTTTAGGTACGTTAGGATCTTCTACAAATGGATTAATAAGAACTGCTGCTAAGCTTATTGGTTACTCCGAGCAAGGACTTAGTATAGAACTTAAATCAGACTATACTAACTTTAGATTTGAACATGCACAACCAGCTTCTGCAACTATTGTAGAATTATCTAAGTTAATAACAGATAAAAACTATCCTCATTCGTTTGATCAGATAATGGAAGGTTTTAATGTTTATATAATACCTAAAACATATGACAGCGCTATCAGCAGTGTGTTTAATTCAGAAATCCCATTAGATAAAGATGGTTATATGATTTTAAGTACCGAATTAAAATCTGCTAGATATACTCATCCTAAAGTAAAAGCTGCAATTGAGAAACTTGGATTGAAGCCTTTAGTGCTTAAGAGTCTACAGGCATCAAAGTCTCAATCTAGCACCGGCAAATTACAGGTATACCACGGAGGGGAAATAAAGTCCGCTAAAGATATTAAAGGTTATTTTATTTATTTTTCAGATGACAAAAAGCAAGCTCAATACTATGCTGATGGCAATTATGGAGAAGTAAAGAAAGTTACTTTAAATCAAAGTGATATTGTGCCGGAATCGGATGTTTTTGAAGTCATTAAAAATTTAAACATAAAACCTAAAGCTGAGGGATGGACCGTAGCTGATTCTCGTTTATATGAATTAATAGATGATAGATTTGAAAATTCTTTTGCTAAAGAGGATTTAAACAAACTTAAAGAGGGGCTTGAAAAAGAAAATATAAAAGCTGCTAGGTTTACTGATTCAGATATGAATAGTGGTAGAGACATTGAAAACATTGTAGTGTTTGACAAGTCTATTATACAATTTTCTGCAAACATTAATAAAGATTTTAACAATATTATAGAAGGAACTACTAACATAGATAGCAAATCTACAGTATCGGAGGCTAAGAGTAGAATGTTAGGTAAGAATAAAGGCGAATGGAAATTCTTCATCCCACCATCTGCTGATGATTTTGCTGGATTGATGTATAAGTTATTAGGTAAAGGTAAAGAAGGGGATGCTAACGCTAAATGGTTTAAAGATAACCTATTCGATCCTTTTGCTAAAGGTATAACTAACTTTGAAGCATACAAGCAACAAGCTGCAGCTCAAGTAAAGGTTTTAAAGAAAAGCATAAAGAATGTACCTAAAGGTTTAGGTAAAACAAATAAAACAGGTTTTACAAATGATGTAGCTGTAAGAGTTTACTTATGGGCTAAGAGAGGGTATGATATACAAGGTCTTGACGCTAAGGATCAAAAAGAACTTATACAAGTTATTAATGAGTCACCTAAGTTAAAAGATTTTGCCTTGCAATTAGATTCTGTATTAGGTGGCTACCCTGAACCACAAAACAATTGGTTAGCGGGTACTGTTACAACAGATGCCATAAACATGGTTAACACCACTAAACGTGCTGAATTCTTACAAGAATACCAAGCAAATGCGGATGAAGCTTTCTCTAAAGAAAATATAAACAAACTTAGAGCTGCTTATGGTGAAGCTTATGTAGAAGCATTACAAGACATGCTTTACCGTATGAAGTCTGGTAGAAATAGACCGAGTGGATCAAACAAGTTAACTAACACGTTTATGAACTGGGTTAATGATTCTGTTGGTACAATAATGTTCTTTAACACTAGGTCGGCTTTATTACAGACATTGTCTATTGCTAACTTTATAAACTGGGGAGATAATAATCCTGTTAAAGCAGCGGCTGCGTTTGCTAATCAGAAACAATTTTGGAGTGATTTTGCAATGCTATTTAATTCTGATTTCCTTAAACAAAGACGATCTGGATTAAAAACAGATGTAAACGCTGATGATATTGCAAGTGCTGCAGAGAGCGCAACAAACAAATCAAAAGCAGTATTAGCTTCTTTACTTAAAGCAGGTTTCTTACCTACGCAAATGGCGGATAGCTTTGCTATTGCAATGGGTGGTGCTTCATTTATAAGAAACAGAATCAACAAATACATAAAGGAAGGTTTAAATAAAAAAGAAGCAGAACAAAAAGCTTTCTTAGATTTTCAAGAAGTTGCGGAAGAAACTCAGCAATCATCTAGGCCTGACAGAATATCTCAACAACAAGCGAGTCCTTTAGGACGTATTATACTAGCTTTCGCGAACACTCCTATGCAATATATGAGATTGACTAAAAAAGCAATCCTGGATATTAAGAATGGACGTGGAGACTTCAAAACAAATCTATCTAAGATAGTTTATTATACTGCTGTGCAGAATATCATATTTTCAGCTTTACAAACAGCATTATTCGCTGGTTTATTCTCAGATGAAGATGATGAAACAGTTAACGCTAAAGAATCTAGAATAGCTAACGGTATGCTAGATACTATATTAAGAGGTTTAGGTGTTGGAGGAGCTATTGTATCTACCGTTAAAAATGTAGGTATGGAAATAAAAAAGCAATCTGAAAAAGGTAGACCTGATTATACACAAGCAGCAATTCGAACAATTGACTTGTCGCCTCCAGTTTCATCTAAGCTTAGAAAATTAATGAGTGCAGGTAGGGCTTTTAGTTATAAAAAAATAAGAGAAAAAATGACAGGCTTTGGATTAGATAATCCAGCTTACTATGCAGGTGGTCAAATAGTATCCGCTGTAACTAATATTCCTTTAGATAGAGTTATAAAGAAAGCAGACAACATAAGAGTAGCCTCTGACAATCAAACAAAATTATGGCAAAAAGTAGCACTAATGTTTGGTTATAGCCAATGGGATTTAGGTTTACAAGAAACTACTAAAGCTAAAGGTAAAAGTAAATGGGGATCTACTACCACTTGGAAGAAAAGCGGATGGAAAACTAAAGAATGGAAAAAATAATATAATATCATGAAATTACAAGGGTTAGATAAAGTTAAAGAATTATTTTGGTTTTCTGATAGTGAACCAAACGAAGTATTAATTTCTATGTGTCACCTCATATGCTTGCCAATAGCAATATGGGCAGAATCAGAAGACCCCAGTGTTTTACTTATGATATTAGGAGCTTGTGCTGGAGGATTCCAGTTATGGGCGGTTATATGGAATGGTACATTAAAATACCGTTTAATAGCTGTTCAGATAGCCACCTTAATAGCTATAATGACGATTATAAATTTGTGCATGGCAGGCTTAATGACAGGTAGCAGAACTGGTTGGATAATAATAGGTGTTTTTGCTTTATGGAACACTATAAGAGTTTTTAAGGAAAAATTAGAAAAAGAATAATGGAACAGTACACTCAAATCATAATAACAGTAGTTGGAGTTTTAGGATCAGCATCTATATGGAAATACCTAGAAGCAAGGCTTAAAGCCAACTCTGAAAACAAAAAAGTAGAATTAGAAAACAATTCAGACGTGCAATACAGAGATGATTTGAAAAACCGTGTCCGAGTAATGGAATCCTTGCTAGCCAAGAGCAGCGACGAAAAAGACACCCTGAGAGATCAGGTGTTAGAATTAGTTGCGGAAGTAAATACCTTAAGAGTTAAGGTTGAATATTTAGAAAAAGAAAACGAAAGACTTAAGAACAAATGAAGCTAACTTGTAATTTTAATTTAGATGAGTTTAAATGTAATTGCGGGTGCGATATGCCTGCTTTTGTAGAAAAGAATATAAAACTATTAGCAGAAGACTTGCAAGTCCTTAGAGACGTCTTAAACAAACCTATAGAGCTAACTAATGCTTATCGTTGCCCTGAGCACAATACTAAAGTCGGGGGGATAAAAACATCACAGCATTTGAGTGGTAAAGCAGCTGATATACAGGTAAAAGGTTTAGACCCGAAAGAAGTTGCTGATCAAGTTGAAGATTTAATGAAAAGCGAATTAATAACAAAAGGAGGTGTTGGTCGATACTCTACGTTTACACATGTAGACATTCGAGGAAACAACGCTAGATGGAATTTTACAAATAAATAATATGAGAACAAAAGGAACAGGACCACAAGGATTAGGAACTAAAGGCAACAATGGATATCATATAGGATCCCCTGCTAAATGTTGGAAAACACACAAAAGAAAACCCGGCACAGTAAAAGGTACTAAAGGAAGTTGCATTAAGAAATAAAAAAAAGGGGACTCGTTATGAATCCCCTTTAATTATTGTGTATAGCACAATACTTATATGTATGAATTATTCAATTTTTTATACAGATTAGTTACTGTATATATAAAAAAGTCATAACTTTTAGCCTTTAACCATCACAAGCTAAACAATCTTCATTCATTGCATTAGCCGCAATATCTCCACGTAAAACACTTTCAGTTCTAGTGTAATATAAAGTTTTAATACCTTTTTTCCACGCATCAAAGTGAACTTTGTTTAGCCATTTAGGTGTTGCTTCAGACGGAAAAGCTAGGTTTAAACTTACAGATTGGTCTACATATTGTTGTCTCAAGCCTGCTTGATTAACCAACTCTAATTGATTAATTTCTTTAAAGGTTCTAAAAACTTCTTTAGCAGGAATATCATGCTCTCCAATAAGAACATCATCAAGTTCTTCTACACCTTGTACAGATCCTCCGTCAGCTAATATTTTATTCCATATACTACTAACATTCAAGCTGTTATTTTCCAGCACTTGTTCCAGTGTAGGATTCTTTCTTATAAAGGTTCCTTTTGCTGATTGCTCTGTAAAGACATTAGCAGCCCACGGTTCAATACCCGGTGAAACGTTACCAGACAATTTACTATTAGATACTGTAGGTGCAATAGCTCTAAGATGGGTATTACGCATACCAGTACCAACACACCAAAGAGGTTCACCATAAACCTCAGCAAGTGCTCTAGAAGCCCGTTCGCTTTCAATTTTAATTTGAGAAAATATTTTCCTAGTTTCAAACTGAGATAATAAACCCTCGAAAGGTATACCTTTTTCTTGGAGGTACGTGTGCCATCCGAGTACTCCCAAGCCCAATGCTCTCCCTTTTTGTGCAGAGCGAATTGCATTTTCGAATCCTCTAAGGCCTTTTGCGCGTTGAATAAATTCCTCCATAACTCCATCAAGAAACCAAATGGCGTCGTGTATAAGGTTAGTGTCTTTCCATTCTTCATATTTAGCTAAATTTAATGACGATAAACAACATACAAAACTATGGTTCTCGTCTGTGTGTAATGTAATTTCAGAACATATGTTTGTCATATGTACTTTTAAACCATTTTCTTTATATGCTTGCGGGTTGTTTTTATTAACATTACCTTTAAACATTATATATGGTTCACCTGTTGCTTTTCTTTTTCTAAGTAGCTTACTCCATTTTGCTCTAGCTTCTTTATCTCCTTGCTCTAGTCTTCTCATAAACTTGTCACCAACAACTGCACATTGATGCAAATTAAGTGATTGCCTGTTTACATCGCCTTTAGGTTCTCTTATCTCAAGCCACTCTTCAAAGTCTTTATGTTCTATATTGATATTAACAGAAGCTGCTCCTCTTCTTACTGAGCCTTGATTAGTTGCGAGTATAGTTGAATCATATATTTTACAAAAAGGTACAACTCCATCTGATGTTCCATTACCTGTTATTCTAGCTCCAGCTGGTCTGATTTGATTGATACCAATACCAACGCCGCCTCCATGTTTTGCTAGAAGCATCATCTCTAGATTCTTTTGTCCAATGTCCTGTATACTATCTGCTACATCAATACCGAAACAGCTAATAGGCAAGCCACGGTCAGTACCAGTATTACTAAGTACAGGAGATGCCAAGCATAACCAACCATTCCAAATATAGTTGAAAAAAGTTTCAGCCATTTCAGGCCTATATAATCTATTAGCAACCGCTTTAGAGACCCTATGGTATGCTTCTCTAGGGTTTTCTCCGTGATATAAATATCCCCCGGATATTGTTTTCTTGTATACGTCCGTATCACCCCATGCAGGGTAATCTTCTCCTTTAATCCATTCATTATTCCACATATTATATTAAGTGATTTATCCAGGCTATTAGCCCATTAATATTTAAAGCAACTAAGTTCCATTGTTTTCTTGATGCTGTTTGCACTACTACAAGTATAAAGCCTACTATGTATAACTCAGGCTGTATGGTCCATTGAGCAGCGATTAAAAAACCGCTACCCATATAACCTATTCTACTTGATAATCTTTCTGTCGGCGTTAGCTTTTTTGGTCTTACCAAAGCTTTTAGCCATTTTCTTTTTAAGTTTCTTACTCGCTGATTCATTACCAAATATCTTCGAAGTCTTCTCCTTCGCCAGCTTTAGAATAATCTGTTGGCCTGATCGCGAAAAAATCAGTATGAGTAACCCCCCCGGTAAGATGATAGAACCAATCAAGGTTAGACGCTGCCTTGTCGTCATAAGCGAAATAATTACCCAAGTCGACGTAACCCAATTCCACAAGTTTTTCATTTGTTCTTTTCTTTATAAAATGCTTTAAATCATTAGAAGATATACCTTCTATGTCCCCCATCTCAAACATCTTGTCAATATATTCCATTTCTAGAGCAACCATATCTTTAGCGGCGGTTATAATATCTTCTCTACATAAATGCATTAACTGATTGTCTTCGTTGCACATATCTCGGTACAACTGACATCCCATTTTACTATGAAGAGATTCATCTCGCACAGACCATTTCATTTGTTGACCAATACCTTTTAATAAATTACGCATCTGAAAACTATATAACACAGCAAAAGCAGAGTACAAAGATACTCCTTCAGCAAAGGCGCTAAAAACAGCAAGAGACTTAGCAATGCCAATTTTAGAATCACCCTTATAAGCGACCAAATTTTCAAATCTTTTAGCCGTTGCAGGCTCGTGTAAAAATGCTTCATAATCTTCTAAACCTAAAGTTTCATTTAAATAACTATAAGCAACAGCATGTATTGTCTCTTGTGATCCAAACATCATTGCCATTTGTTGTATTTCGTGTTTTGGAAACCAACCAACAACCTTTTGTGTCCAGTAATCTGAAACAGCGCATTCAGTTTGAGCAAAACCTAATAGTATATTACCTACTAAATTCTTTTCTTTTTTATTCATTGTCTCGTTCCAATCTTTAATATCGCTTTGCATTGATATTTCAGTGTGTAGCCAAAAAGCTTGAGCTTGTTTTAGCCAACCTTCAGTATAGTACTCCGGGTACTCAAAAGGCTTGTATGCAATTCTTTCATCAAATAATCCCATCTAATCTTGTATTATAAAGTTAATAGTTTGTAGTTCATTTTCCCAAGCGCTTATATACGCAAGCAGCTGAACCTTCGTGTTCGATTTGTTTATAGTTTTCATGTCACTTAAAACATTATTTAAAAACAACTCAATAGTCTCAAATTTCATTTCTGATTCTTTATCTATCATTGATCTAATTCTAAAACTAAATCAACAAAAGGTAAATATAGCACATGCATTGTAACATCCGGCAGTTCATAAGACCTAAATCCTAATAAAATACCAGGGTATAAGCCTATCGAAATAGACCATCCTTTATTTTTTTCCATTTATTTCTTTGTTGTGCTTGGCAGTCTATACCATAGCGGTTATGTAATTGTAATATATCAACATATCTGACTTTACCTTTATTGTTCCAGCTCCATTTAACGAACTTGTCTATTTGACGTTCAGCGTATTTTTGCCGAGCTATCCCCTTCTTTTTTCCAGGATGATCCTTATTGTCTCGTCGCATTCTTTCTGATTTTGTGGTTTATATAATGTTGTACCCGGAAACTGACTGACTATCAGTCGTTTAAATAGTTTCCACCTCATAGGGAAAGATTCGTTAGCTCTTCCCTTAGTTTCTATTATGAAATCTTCACCAATAAAATCAGGAGTATATTTTATAGGTAGTATTCTTTTACAACCTCTATTTTTATATTCTCCCTTGCCATTACCTTGTCTTTCATAAACTTCGTTATCAAAGTGAAAACCGCTTAATAAAACAAAAGTTTCACCTTCATACTTAGATTTTATATGAGCTTCTTTTAAAGCTTTGTACATATACTTTTCCAACCCAGAAGCAAAGTTGATGCCGTCGTACGACACCTTCTTTGCAACAACAGGTCCTCTCTTTCCGCTTTTACGTTTGAATGGCTTACGCATTTTTTTTAGAGTCTTTAAGAAGTTCTTCTTGCATATCTTCAGTATAAGCCTCTTTTGCTTTCTGGAGGTATAAAACAGCATCCATAAGCTCTTCTTGTAAGTGATTCAGCCAAGTAAACATATTAGATTTATCATCTTCAAGCGTTACGCCATATTTTTTAAAACCTACATCAGATCTACCTACAAATTTGTCTACTACTCTTTCAACAACAGGATCTCTAAATTTAATTTCTTTACTATTCATTACAATGTTTCTTTTACGAATGTTCCATTAATCATTTTACCTTTACGCTTGCTAATTACATCATAAGCAGAGTATACACATTGTTCTATACTAACACCTCTTTGATGAGCTAAGTTAGTTAAAACAACCACCATATCTCCAATAGCATCAATAACCTCAGGTTGATCGTCTTTAAGTAATGCTTGAGCTAGTTCTCCAGCTTCTTCCTGTAGCTTAACATATTGAGTGATTGGATCTCCTTTAGCATATAATCCCCTTTCTTCAGCCCATGAACGAATCTTTTTGAATATCTTTAATTCTTTATTCTTAGTAGCCTTAGGTTTTGTTTCAGGATTAATAAACATAGATAATGCTTTATTATATATATAACACCTCTCGTTGTTGTACATTGAAACCATTGCATTTTTAAGAATCCAATCTGTAGTATCTTTATTAATTTCAAAGCTACCTTCAGAGGTTTCCCACTTAAGACCTTTGTTGTCCATTAAATTTCCTTTTAGCTTCTTTAAAGGCATTGGAAACGTTGTTGTTTGGGTTGTTACATTTAATTTCATTTTGCTTGATTTATTGATTAAATTTTTATAAGATTGTCTATCTACTTTGTATCCAAACCTTTTCTGAAGCTCTAGCTCCATAGTAGATACTTTGTTGATATCGTCTGTTTTATATAAGACTTCATATTCATTTTCAGAGTATCCTTGCTGTTGTGTTACTCTTTTTTTTAAATTACGTGTTACCCCTATTTTCTTACCGGGTATGTGATAAATGCTATACATATTTGTTATTTATTTACCAACGCTTAGTTCTGCTTTAATTGCAGCATAAGGGTTGTAGTTATTAATTTTTATTTGATCTTTTTCAGGTATATAAACAGTGTCACACTTTTTTGTTATAAATAAACCTTTAGCTAATTCTAAATTAGGAAATGCTCGCTTAGGTCTATCTCTATATACTTTAGCTTGATCTAAGTGGTTGTTGTAAAGATGACAATCACCTAGTTGACCAATTAATTCACCAGCTTTTAATCCAGCTCCTTTAGCTAACATTTCTAACAACAGTCCATACATTGCGATATCGTAAGGTAACCCTAAAAATACATCTGCGGAACGTTGTTGCCACATTAAATCTATTTTACCATTATTCACATATACTTGAAAAGCGTAATGACAAGGAGGCAATGCCATATCATTCATTTGCTGTGGAGCCCATGCGCTTATCATAATCCTTCTTGAATCTGGATTGCGCTTAATCTCTTTAACTAAATTATAAAGCTGATCTACGCCTTCGAAATCTCTCCATTGTTTCCCATACACTGGTCCTAATGTTTCATCTGTTCTGCCAGAGCGTTCATAATCTGGTCTCCAGTATTTAACTCCGTTGTCTTCTAAATACTTTAGATCTGTTCTTCCTTGCAAGATCCATAATAATTCAGTTCTTGCTGCATTAAAACTTATTTTTTTTCCTGTAAGTAAAGGGAATCCCAATGACATATCGTGTCTAATTGTTCTGCCAAAGACAGACTTTGTCCCTGTTCCTGTTCTATCTGATTTATCCATTCCTCTGTTGAGAATTTCTGATAATAATCCTTTGTACTCATTTTCTATGTTTGTCATAATAGTATTTGCAATATTTAAAAATTTCTTGCCAGATTTCGTTTTTTCCAAATGTTCCTGGACTTGTGTTTATTTTTCCTTCGTTTATTATATCTATTTTCCACGTTTTTTCAGTATATGCTTTTGGCGCGATAGCAATATTGTTTCTTACACACCATCTATATGCTTCCCAATCATCTTCATTATATCCTGGAGAACCCATATCTATACCTCCTTTGCTTTTAGTTCCGCTACCCATTATTCCCAGGGCATTTTATCATTACTAATGCTTAGGTTTTCATGCGGTATAAAACAACCTGATCTAGGGTCCCATTTAAAATGAGCTTCTGCTCCATTCTCTCCTAAGTTTTGAAACTTAACTTTAAGAACCTTAGCTTTAACTGTTTTATTAGCATAATCCCTGTGAACTAATATTCCATGATACGAAGCATCATACCATTCACCTCCACCTTTGATGTTGTACATAGTAGGTTCTTCAATTTTACCATCTTGTCCTTTGTACATTTTAGTAGGATGCGCAACCACAAATACTAGCACATCATATTTCTTAGCGAAAGTTTCAATCTTAGTTAAGTACTCCATAGTGTACCTATTAACATCCTCTGTTTTAGTTTCAGTATCTCTAACCTTATTGAATGGATCAATAACTAAACATTTAATACCTTTACGTTTAACAAGCTCAGCTCCTTTCTTAAGTACTGATTCTAAAGTGTATCTCTCCATATCTATATGAAAGAAGTTGCTATTGCAATGATCGGCTATTTGATTCCATCTTTCAGAACCAATATCGTCTCTAGTTGGCATGCCTTGCCAAACCTTACGCATTAACTTATGAGCATGTAAATATGTCGGTGCATTCTCTGGCGAAGCAAACGCTGTTTTCCAACCATAGTTGTTATTATAACCAACAACCATCTGGTCGACAAAATCACTTTTCCCGGAAGACGGTATACCTGTGACAGTAATGAATTGACCAGTGTAAGTAGAAAAGATGTCATCAAAATTCGGCAAGCCAACCTGATATCCTTTCTTAAAGCCATTTTCAACAAAGTCAGTAATCTCGTTTTCAATGTCTCTGAATGTTGTGACATTTTCCAAAGGTACTGGTTTCGCGCCAGTGATTCTTTCAGTGAGTTTTTGTGGTCCATGCTTTTGTAAGTATTCATTAGCGTCTTTACAGTCATCAAATGAAGCTATATAACATACTTCAGATCCTAATCTCCTAACTAATTCAGTCTGTAAAGCAATACCTGCTTCATCATCATCAACAGCTAATATTATACGATCTTTATCTTCAAAGTAATCTATACAAGAATCAAGATATTCTAAATTGTTACTATTTAAAGTAGCTCCATTAGGTACGGATATTGCATTTGTTACACCAGCTTCATGAAGTGCTAAAACATCCATTTCACCTTCTACAATAACACAATATTCAAATCCTATTATACTATCTATATTATAAAATACTTTTTCAGCACCTTTATATAGTTTAAAGTTTTTTCTACCATCTCTGTACTTTACATTGATTAGGTTATTACCCATGAAGTAGTTAAACTTAATAACGTTCTCGGTCTTACCGGTCTGCGGCATCCATTCAGGACCCTCAGTGACTTTTAAATCAGTAAGGGTCTGTTTGGAAATACCTCTTGTTTTAAACCAGTCTTCAACTTTTGTACCTACATCGTGTATAGCAACAGGGTTCTGAGGTCTTACATAAACCTTTTCACTCTCGCCCTTACGTTTGTAAGAATGCAATTGAAAACTAGAATTACAATTGTGACAAGTACCTAGACCACGTTCCCAATCATAAGAAGCGCATTTAGCCTTCTGATTCTTAGGTTTTCTATCAGGGGAACAGTTAGGGCATATACCCTGCTTCTTTCCTTCTTCAAGCTTATGTTGATTGAATTCATCAATCAAAAATCCATTGATCTCTCTTGTCTGCATTTAATTGCGAAATTTAATTTAATTAAAATGGTAAATCGTCAGCTTGAGGTGTTAATGATTGTGCCGGAGCTTGCTGACCGTCTCTAGGCGCTGGAGCTACATTATCTCCATTTGTCCATACAACTTGTACATTTCCTAAGTAAACTTTAGCTGTTTTAGCATCGCGCTCTTCTTTAGATTGCTCTACTACTACTGGTCCTTGGTTTCCATAAGTGTCAACTTCGTCGTTAATAGTGATTGTGATTGGTAAATACTTACCTTTCTTACCTACATAGATCTTCTCTTTAGGTATTTCGTTTAAATTGATTTTTGCTTTAATAATTGATGCCATAATTTAATTGGTTTTAAAGGGTTTGATTAATAAAATAATTCTGTGGATCGAAATCCGGGTTTTTGTAAAATAAATCGTATGCTTCACTAGCTTGTTTGACTTTTGCTTCTCCTTTAGCATAGAATTCAGGAGAGCAATCATATATACCTATTTGGTGAGTGGTTTTGTCTATTACAACGAAAACCATCTCATATCCAAATAGTTTACTATATATATAAGCCTGGCTATTATAATTATACTTGGTAGCTGAGTATCGGAATTTTGATATATCTGCTGTAGTCTTCAAATCTACAACTAATTTTTGTGAATGGTTCACAATATCAGCTTTTCCTTTCCAATTGTTAGCAAATAATTCTGTAACCGCAGGAACCTCGTATTCAACATCTCCATTAACAATTAAGTCTCTGCAGATATCATTAGACATAACCTTATCTATCATTAGCTCGAGTTGATCAACCTCATGCTGCAATAAACACATCTCTCCTCCTGATATCTCGCGATAAGCTTTAGTGTTTCTGGTAGTAGCTTCCACAATTCTAAATTTCTTGAGTTTATCAGGCTCAAGGATAGCAGTGTGAAAATACCCACCAATCAAAAACGCTGGAATTTGCTTTTGAGGATCTCTAAGAGATAGAGGGTTATTTAGAAGCGTAGAAATATTTGAGTTACTTAGGAATTGTTGGCCAAACTCACCATAGTAATGCTCATCTTCTTTTAGCTTGTCTAATTCTTTTTTTGATATCATAATGTTTTTAGTACGTCTGGAGATATTTGGTACTTTGTTTTAATAGCTTCAACGCTTCCTCCTGACTTTATAAAGGCTTTAGCTTTTGTTAACGCAGCACCTTCTAGTTTAGGTTTAGATGCATCGTGTTTGTTTACTGCATCGCTATCTTGAGTATCATCAATTAAAAACAAGTTACCTAACGCGTATTTTTTTCCATAACTGGAAGCACTACCAAACTTTTGTGGCATTTGCATACCTTTCTGAGCTAGATCAACGCCGACAATAGATGTAGCGTGTATAGCATCGGTGCCGTCTGTGATAGTTGCTTTAGATTCCATTATAGGGAAATCAGTTGTAGATATTAAAGATTCATTAATAGTAACTGATACACCTAACTCTAGTAAGTAAGGCTTAGTAGCTTCTAGAATGTCTTCAGCAGATCGAAAGTTATACTTTCCGAATGCATTAAATCTACTCTTCTTCGATTTGAATTTTGTCTGGATTGTTGCCAGCTTTTCATTTAGTTTCATTTATTATGGTTTATTGGTTTATAAATAGTCGATCACTTGATCGGGTTTAACGTTAGCTATAAGAGAGTCGATTGCTTCTTTTTTAATTTGTGATATTCTAACATTAGCGGTTGATACAGTTATTTTTAACTTATTAGCGACTTGCTTCGCTGTCATCTTATCACAGTCTAATCCAAATGATAAACGTAACACCTCATATTGCTGCTCATTTAAATATTCTCTCATTAGACCTAATAAGTACGTGTTCAATAAAGCTATGTTATAAGGTTTAGAATCATCCTCTACTTGAAAGATAGGATTCTCTTCATCATTATAATACTCGTCATAGCTTGTAAAAATAGAGTTGAAAAATAAAGATACCATTTTGTCGTCCTCAGGATTCTTGCGTATTTCATTTAGTTTGTGTTCTGGGATCCTTACATCACCTCTATTAACATCTATAGCTCTTCTTATTGAGCCTTTAATTCTTTTGCTTAAAAACGACTTCAAAGTTTTTTCAATGTCCTCAGAATCGTTTAAAGTCTCCCAGTTTAATCTGTCTACAGATCTTATTAATCCCATGCATCCCTCTTGTATCAAATCTGTTATATCTAATACTCCTGATGCTTGATCTGCTGTGGAAAACTTCCTAGCTAAATTTTCTACTAGTGGCATGAATCTAACTATTAATTCATCTCTAGTATATTCTACATACTCTTTTTCTTCTGGCATAGATCGTTCAAGATCATCTTTGTACCGTATATAATTCTTTATATTATATTTTTTCATAATTGTTGATTAAGTAATTCCTTCTCTTTCTTAAGCTCATTACTCATATTTCTATATATGGTTCTTGTTGAACATTGTAATGAGTCTGCCAGCTTAGAAATAGTGATTTTTATATTATCATTATTTAACAGAAGCATAGCGTCATAAATTTCAGAGTCGGATATTCTTAGCCTACCAACCATACGGCCTACAATAGAAAGTTTCTGTCTCATAGTCAGTCCAGTGTAATCATTAAATATGATTTTACGAGACTTATTAGGAGGTGGAACCTCTAGATCCATGAGAGACACATCGTATGTCATGCCCTCAAGTAATTGCTCTGATACGGTAAATGTAACAAAACCATTTCTTTTTTCACATATATATTTAGAAAATTTATTAAATTTATCTTGATCAAACTGCGGATTTAAATACCACAGCACATATAAATGCCATTTTAAACTTTTATAAGTAGTAATTTTAGCTTTAGAATTAAACAGTGTATAGCATTGGTGAGTGCCATGCTCGAAGTAACTACCCCATACATGCTCCTCTGTCGGTTTATCGCTGACAGGACCACGTCTGTAGCACACTTGGTGCTTATGTAGATACTCTATTCTTCGTTCAAATTGTGACATTAGCCTCTTACTATTATATAATACTAGCTATTGTCGCACTAGTACCTGATTAATTTTAGTCTTCTACTATATTTTTTAAATCGTGAGACTTTATTTTTATTAGGAAGGATTCCTTCCAATGAATCTAGAAATATTTCCCTGTGAAGGGAACTTAGTGTCTGTTCTAGATACCTTAAATGATTGGACTTTCTTATAAACTTTATTTTCATAGCTTAAATTTTATTTTTATTTCTTCTATTTTATCTGTTATAGTTTGTGCTCGCGCATAATCCTCCATAGCTAAGCTTTGTTTTAGCTCTAGTTTATACGTTTCTATGCGTTGTAAGGCCATTTCTTCCTTGGTCATAGCTGTTAAGTACAAATCTTCTTGAGATTCGAGCATGTTCTCTATATCGTGCTTGAATTGATTTTCATATTCTTCTTGCTTATCAAATATTAGTTTTACAATTTTTGCAGCTAACTTGTCTAGTTCTTCTTCGTTGATCATTAGTATTTTTTAAATTTAAATTCACCTATAATGTACTTGTTTATATATTGACCTTTAGAAGCTACAGCTACTAAGCCATCAAACAAGTGTAAAGGTACATTAAAATAATCATATTCGTGATTGTTTTTAAAACTTAATCTCAATCTGTTTTCTTCCGTTATATACTGTGCTGACTTTATTGCTGTTGAGTTTACGGTAATGGTTTGTGTTAATGTGTTCATAATCAAAGGTTTATAGGTTATTTATTGGTCTTAATATTATTTCTTCGTTGCTGTTTCTTACAGACTTTTTTTCTTGCTCGTAATAATTCCAGTATGCGGACACAGAATCGTTAGCAACTTTATACTCGTCAGGCATACACTGCGGGGGTTGGGTGAATGCGTCGCTGCTTATATTAGCAGGCAAGGTGTATAGCACTTCGCGGCATTTAGCAATAGTTAAGTGATGCTTGTTGTAGCGCTTTGTATATTCCTGACCTAAAGCGATCATATGTTCGTATGCCCACATATAGTTTTCAGCAGATGCTCTAACCCATACCGCAGATGGATGATTTTTATGAGTAGGTTTGTAAGGAACTATAGCTTTATCGCCATCTAATATATAATGCGCAGTACATAACAACTGTGCAGTCTCTAGGATCATCTTAACAACATGCTTATTATACTGGTATTCTGCTGCTTTTTGTGGACAATTTGATAGGTAAAATATATTCATTATTTTTTATTAATTCTTAGTTTATATTTGCGTTCTCTGTAGCGTAAAGCTGTACGATCGTGGCCTTTGTTTTCAACAAAACCTGTTATTGGGTTTATAGGCTTACCGCTTCTTATTGCTTCATTCATTTGTTTACGTTGATGAGCTTTGAACTCTGATAGTGTTAAGTTGTCTTCCATATTAATGCATTACTAAGCCTACTTTGTTATTGCTAGTGAACCACTTTGTAGCATGTAGGTCTATTTTGCTTGCGTTAGAGTAGTTTGCTGCTATTAAGTCAGATTCAGACTTGAAGATCTTGGTATGACGGTCGTGTATAGCATTTATTAAGTGTGATTGCTTGCCTGAATCGCTGAAGATAACGTCGAAGTTATCAGGTAGATCAGCTTCTTTAAGCATTTTTACTGAGTTAGTATAACTATAAAACTTTACTTCAGGGAACAATAAAGCGATGTCGATCCACTTATTTAGATATGCTTTGGAATAGTAATCGCCGCTATCATGGACACGAACATAATCAGGTCGCTTTTTTGTTATCTCATTATACATAGCACCTATGAACTCATCAGTCTTGCTTAACTCATAACGTCTTTCAAATGCAGGTTTAACGTTGCTCCAGATATAAGCGCCTTTCTTTGCATAGCAGAATTTTACACAGTCGCCAGCAAATGGGCATGTAATTTTACCTGATGCAGATTTATAAGCAGGTATTCCGAAGTTGAATACACGAACGCCTAAGGATTTAGATGTTTGTTTTAGTTTAGAGTTTTGTGTTAATAAGTTCATAAGTATATTATTTAAGTTTATTATCGTGGGTGCTTCGTATTACGTTTGCAAATTAATACCAGCCAACTGTTATAAAGCACCATGCAAGGAATATGCCGGTTAGTATTAATACTATTAGCTGCGGGATTTTAGATTTATTCTGCATCTTCTTCGATATTGAATAACGCTTCGACTTCGTAAGATAATGACTCAGCTATTTCGTCTACGTTTTGGAACTCGATGTTGCTTAACTCAATTTGGTTATTGTAGCCTATTTCAAAATCATAATCATACTCACTACCGTTGTTGAAATCGTAGTTGTCAAGCACGTGTTGTATAGTTTCTCGTAGTTCGTTTACTGTTTCTTTAGTAATAGAAGGTTTATTAACGTTAGCTAAGGATCGTTGTGCAATTGCTAAATCATCTTTAAGGGTTTTAGCGTTTAATTCTACTGCATTTAGTGTTAATTCTAAATCTTGTACTCTTGTTTCTAGTTCTTGTTTCGTCATTTTATTCGGATTTATTAGATTTTTCAATTATTGAAGACATATATTTATATACTTCGATTTCAGTTAGTGTTGATTTATATATTAGTTCTAGTTGTTCAAAACTTATTGGGCCAGTTAATTCTTCTTTTAATTCGTAAGCTAAACGATCGCGATCGATCTCTAGCATAGCGAGCTTAGCGAATACTTTATTGCTTGCACGCTGGTGTATAGCATTATTCACTTTCTTCAAACATTTCATAGGGTGAATCTTTAATTCTTGCGTGATGTTCCATATCGAATAGGACGCCGTAATTAACATCGCGTACATATAATTTAGAGCTTAGTTCTTTAGCTATATTTTCGGCAATGTTAGGATACAATACAGTAAGGGCATCTAATTTGATTTTGTTTTCTGAAGTTAGTCGATCAATTAAGTATTTCATATAGTTCTTTTTTTATTTGTTCATTAATATTATCTTCGGTGGTACGTATTACGTCTGCAATATTCATTTTTAATTTCAAGTACATAGCTCGATCAACGTGCATGAATATGTTATTTACACCGTGTACTACTGTTGAGTGATCTCTGTTGACTGTTGCACCAATAGCACTAAAAGTGTGCTCTGTAAATTCGCGGCTTAACTGGTAGTATAATGCTCTGGCATCTGAATGCTCTCGGTCTCGTTTTTTAGATTTTAGATCTACACCTGAGTGTATCTCTACTAGTTTTTTAATGTATCTTAAGTTCATATTAATATCTCCAAGCTTTAGTATTGTTTGATTTACCGCATCTATTATGAGTTCTAGTGATCGTGCAACTAGATAGGAATATAATTATAATGATAAAAGTTAGGTAACGTTTCATAGTGTATAGCATTTAGTCAAGTTGGTATCCTGTGGATAGTACAGCTTCTGTCTCTTATACACATCTGACGCTGCCGACGATCTACTCTGTGTAG
>OLII01000013.1_pt1 | contig 56514 bp, 55 predicted proteins | sample 1609481 | NCBI WGS metagenome assembly OLII01 (sample SAMN05416859, study PRJEB24817) | seawater metagenome | isolation source: Sea water | place: Canada:Atlantic | collected 2013-11 | reverse complement strand
GAGATACTAAGCTTGAAGTGGTAAAACATAATAAATTAACTTTAGCAGTAAGTCGCAGACAGAAACTAGAAGCTGTGAGTTGCTATTTAGATCGCGATTTTGACACTATAGCTGTAGGTTCTTGTTCTTTAAAAGCTTGTATGGTTGCAGAAGGAAAAGCTGATTGTTTTTTACGTGTGGGGCCTACTGGTGAGTGGGATACAGGTGCGTCACAAATTATAGTTGAGCAAGCTGGTGGTCAAATTCTAAGTGCTGAATTCAATCCTATCTCCTATAATCAAAGAGAGATCACTGAAAATCCTGATTTCATTATTATGGGGCATAATGATTGGCCTTGGCAAAAAATGATTACGCCACATCGTAGAACTGAGTTTTTGTAAATTGCTGTAAAATTAGGCATTTTCAAGGTAAATTAACACTAAGTACTATCTTATTGAATTTAGTGCTTGCATTAACGTAATAAAGCTATATTATTGCGCTCGTTGTTAACGAGGGGTCACGCTCTTAGCTAGCAAATACAGGCGCGGGATGGAGCAGCTTGGTAGCTCGTCGGGCTCATAACCCGAAGGTCGTCGGTTCAAATCCGGCTCCCGCAACCAAACAACAGAAAAGGCCACTTTGAAAAAAGTGGCCTTTTTTGCGTCTGGCGAAAAGTTACCTTCCCCTCCTCTCCATGCCCTTGCGGCAGCATGAAACTTCTTTAACTATCCTGATGGGCGCGGATCGGCATGATCGCGAGTAAGATTCAGACATTATTTTTCCATAGGGATTGGTAACTTGGTCGGATACATCGTCCAGTCGCGCGCAATCCAAAAAGGTGATTGATGCGCCCACAAACGCCCGAAGCAGAAACCCCTGTTAGCGCCGCCCAGCCCATCGCCCCGCATCGCCTGCGCTGGCTGGAACTGCTCAGCCGGTATCGTCAGCCGATCGGCCTGGCGGTCACCCTGCTACTGTTCGGCATCGCCCTGATTGCCTGTCGCCATCTGCTCAGCGAGCTGGATATCTATGCCCTGCACGATTCGCTGCTGAGTGTGCCCAAGCCCGCCCTGGCCGGTGCACTGCTGGCCACGGTCGCAGGCTTTGTCATCCTGCTGGGCTATGAATGGTCAGCCAGCCGTTATGCCGGGGTCCGGCTGCCTTCAGCCACCCTGGCCATGGGCGGCTTCTGTGCATTCGCCATCGGCAACGCGATCGGGTTGTCGCTGCTGTCCGGCGGCTCGGTGCGTTACCGGTTGTACGCCCGCCACGGCATAGGCGGTGCCGAAGTGGCCCGCATGACGCTGTTTGCCAGCCTGTCGCTGGGCTGCGCGCTGCCGCCGCTGGCAGCGCTGGCCACCCTGAGCAACCTGCCCGCCGCGGCCATGGCGCTGCGCACGCCGGCCCCGGTAATGGCAGCCATCGCCGTCGCGGTACTGGGCCTGAGCATGGCCCTGGCCTACGGGCTGTACCGGCGTCGACTGCCGGAACAGCCGCTGGCCGACAACCTGCTGGTACGCATACGCCGACGCACGCTGCGCCTGCCGGGCGCGCGCCTGACCTTGCTGCAGTTGCTGATCACCGCACTGGACGTGGCTGCCGCCGCCACGGTGCTGTACCTGCTGCTGCCCGAGGCTCCGCCCTTCGGTGCGTTCCTGCTGGTGTACCTGCTGGCCCTGGCTGCCGGTGTGCTCAGCCACGTGCCCGGCGGGGTCGGGGTCTTTGAGGCCATCCTGCTGGCCGCCTTCGCCGACCAGCTGGGGGCAGCGCCACTTGCCGCTGCGCTGCTGCTGTACCGCCTGATCTATGTCGTGCTGCCGCTGCTGGTGGCCTGCGTGGTCCTGCTGGCCAGCGAAGCCAAGCGCTTTCTGTTCGCGCGCCAGGCCATGAAGGTGGCCTCCGGGCTTGCCGCACCGGTACTGGCGATTCTGGTGTTCCTGTCGGGCGTGGTGCTGTTGTTCTCCGGGGCCACGCCCGAAATCGACACGCGCCTGGAGCACCTGGGTTTCCTGGTTCCGCACCGCTTGATCGATGCCTCGCACTTCGGCGCCAGCCTGATCGGCGTGCTGTGCCTGCTGCTGGCCCAGGGCCTGCGGCGGCGCCTGTCGGCAGCCTGGATACTCACCACCGTGCTGCTGCTGGTCGGCGCCCTGCTGTCGCTGCTCAAGGGCTTCGACTGGGAAGAGGCCAGCCTGCTGACGCTTACCGCCTGCCTGCTGGCAGTGTTCCGCGGTTCATTCTACCGGCCCAGTCGACTGCTCGAGCTGCCCTTCTCGCCGGTCTACGTGGTGGCCAGTGCCTGTGTGATCGGCGCGTCGGTGTGGCTGCTGCTGTTCGCCTACCAGGACGTGCCCTACAGCCACCAGCTGTGGTGGCAGTTCACCCTGGACGCCGATGCCCCGCGCGGGCTGCGCTCATTGCTCGGTAGCGCGGTACTGCTGGTGATCGTTGCACTGACCTGGCTGCTGCGTACCGCACGCCCGACCATACACCTGCCCACAGGTGACGAGCTACAACGGGCCAACCGCATCCTGCAGAGCTCCGACCAGCCCGATGGCGGCCTGGCGCTGACCGGCGACAAGGCGTTGCTGTTCCACCCTCAGGATGACGCCTTCCTGATGTACGCCCGCCGCGGGCGCAGCCTGGTGGCGCTGTACGACCCGATCGGCCCGGCCCAGCGCCGCGCCGAGATGATCTGGCAGTTTCGCGACCTGTGCGATATCCACCACGCTCGACCGGTGTTCTACCAGGTGCGTGCCGAGAACCTGCCCTTCTACATGGACATCGGCCTGACCGCGATCAAGCTGGGCGAAGAGGCCCGCGTGGACCTGCTGCGCTTCGACCTCGACGCCAAGGGCAAGGAGATGAAAGACCTGCGCTATACCTGGAACCGCGGCGGGCGCGACGGCCTGAGCCTGGAGATCCACGAGCCCGGGCAAGCCCCGCTCGAGGAACTGAAGGTGATTTCCGATGCCTGGCTCGAAGGCAAGAACGTGCGCGAAAAAGGCTTTTCGCTGGGCCGCTTCAGCGCAGAGTACCTGCAGCACTTCCGCATCGCGCTGATTCGCTTCCAGGGCCAGCCGGTGGCCTTTGCCAACCTGCTCGAAACCCACAGCCGCGAGCTGGCCAGCCTGGACCTGATGCGCGCGCACCCGCAAGCACCAAAGCTGACCATGGAGTTTCTGATGATCGGCCTGATCCAACACTACAAGTCGCATGGATATGCGCGCTTCAGCCTCGGCATGGTGCCGTTGTCCGGGCTGCAGCCGCGTCGCGGCGCACCTCTGACCCAGCGCCTGGGCTCGATGGTGTTCCAGCGCGGCGAGCAACTGTACAACTTCCAGGGCCTGCGCCGCTTCAAAGACAAGTTCCAGCCTGACTGGGAACCCCGTTACATGGCCGTACCCGCCGGGCTCGATCCCCTGGTGGCCCTGGCCGATACCGCCGCCCTGATTGCAGGCGGCCTGACCGGATTGGTGAAACGCTGATGATTCGACGCTACTGGCTTCATGTACTGGCCGCCCTGGTGCTGGCCCTGCTCGCGGCGGCCCTGGGCTTCTGGCTGTGGGCCCGCCCTGCCCCGCAACCGCACCTTGAACATTTGACCCTGGCCGATGGCAGCAGCCTGGTGCGGGTTACCCCAAGCACGCGAGGCAAGGACCTGGTGGCCGTGGCCGTGCCGCAGGACCAGGCCCTGAGCGACAAGCAACTGATCGACCTGAGCCAGAGTGCCCGCGCCCAGCTGGTACAGGTGATCCTGCCGCCGAGCGACTGCAACCTGCAGCAGCAGGCGCTGCAGCAGGCCTTGCAACAGTTGCAGGGCACGCCGACGCTGGTTGCCGGCATCGGCCCGGGAGCCGGGCTGGCCTGGAGCTGGCTGGCCGGGCAGACCAACGACAAGGCCCAGGCCATCTCCGTGGGGTTCAGCATCGAGCAGCCCGGCTGCAGCGCCGCGCTGCCCAAGTCGGCCGCCCATGGTCACTGGAACGTGGCCTGGAACGACAACCCGGATGACGCCAGCGCCGCCTTCGTGCGCGACCAGGCCAATGCACAGACCAGCATCAGCGATTACGACATCCACCTGCCCCAGGTGCTCAAGGCCCAGCTGACCCAGGCCCTGCTGGGCGTGGATGGCAATGCACTGAGCATTCCGGTGGTGGAAGTGCCGGCCGGCCAGACCACCGACACCGTGACGCTGTTCCTGTCCGGCGATGGCGGCTGGCGCGACCTTGACCGCGACGTGGCGGGCGAGATGGCCAAGCTGGGCTACCCGGTGGTGGGCATCGATACCCTGCGCTACTACTGGCAGCACAAGACACCGGAGCAGAGCGCAGTCGACCTGTCCGAGCTGATGCAGCACTACCGCCAGAAGTGGGGCACCAAACGCTTCGTACTGACCGGCTATTCATTCGGTGCCGACGTGCTGCCGGCGATCTACAACCGCTTGCCACCCGAAGACCAGAAGCGCATCGATGCGGTGATTCTGCTGGCGTTCGCGCGCAGTGGCAGTTTCGAGATCGAGGTCGAGGGCTGGCTGGGCAATGCCGGCAAAGAGGCGCCAACCGGGCCTGAGATGGCCAGGATGCCGCCGAGCAAGGTGCTGTGCATCTATGGTGAAGAAGAGGCCGATGAAAGCGGCTGCACCGACCATACCGCCGTGGGTGAGCGCGTGAAGCTGCCCGGCGGGCACCACTTCGACGAAAACTACCCGGCCCTGGCCAAACGCCTGATCAGCGAGATCGAAACGCGCCAGGGAAAGTCCAGCGTCGCTGAACAGTAGAAGCCTCGCCGGCAAGGCCGGCTCCTGCAACGGATCGCATCCTGCAGGAGCCGCCTTGGCGGCGAAAGGCCCCGCTAGATCTCCACCTGCGTACCCAGCTCGATCACCCGGTTCAATGGCAGGTTGAAGAATCTCAGGTTGCCGTTGGCATTCTTCAGCAGGAAGGCAAACAGCACCCCACGCCAGCGCGACATGCCCACCAGCTTGGATGCGATCACCGTCTCGCGGCTGAGGAAGTAGGTGGTGCGCATGGGGCTGAAATCCAGCTCGTCCAGGTGACACAGCTTCAACGCCGCCGGCACGTCCGGCTCGTCCATGAAGCCGAAATGCAGGATCACCCGGTAGAACCCCTCGCCATACCCCTCCACCTCGAAACGCCGCTGTGGCGGTACCCGCGGTGAATCCTCGTTGACCACGGTGAGCAACACCACCTGGCGGTGCAGCACCTGGTTGTGCAGCATGTTGTGCAGCAGCGCATGGGGCACCGCGTCCGAACGTGCGGTCAGGAACACCGCCGTACCTTCCACACGGTGCGGCGGCTGCACGCGGATGCTGGCGATGAACACCGGCAATGGCAACGCGCCCTCATCCAGGCGCTCCACCAGGATCTGCTTGCCGCGCTTCCAGGTGGTCATCAGGATGAACAGCGCAATCCCTGCCAGCACCGGGAATGCCCCACCCTGCAGCACCTTGGGCACGTTGGCGGCAAAGAACAGCCCGTCGACGAACAGAAAGCCCAGCAGTACCGGTACCGCCAGCAGCGGTGGCCACTTCCACAGCAACAACATCACCGCCGACACCAGGATGGTGGTGATCAGCATGGTCCCGGTTACCGCGACGCCATAGGCCGACGCCAGCGCGCCGGAGGACTCGAAGCCCAGCACCAGCAGGATCACCCCGACCATCAGCGACCAGTTGACCGCCCCGATGTAGATCTGCCCCTGCTCGTCGCTGGAGGTGTGCTGGATCTGCATGCGCGGCACATAACCAAGCTGGATGGCCTGGCGGGTGAGGGAGAAGGCCCCGGAAATCACCGCCTGGGAAGCGATCACGGTGGCCAGGGTGGCCAGCCCGACCAGCGGCACCAGCGCCCAGCCGGGGGCCAGCAGGTAGAACGGGTTGCGTGCCGCTTCGGGGTTCTCCAGCAGCAATGCGCCCTGACCGAAATAGTTGAGCACCAGCGCCGGCAGCACCAGCGCGAACCACGCCCGCGCGATCGGTTTGCGGCCAAAATGCCCCATGTCGGCGTACAAGGCCTCGGCCCCGGTCAGCGCCAGCACCACGGCGCCCAGAATCGCCACGCCCATGCCGGGGTGGACGATGAAGAAGCGCACGGCCCAGATCGGGTTGAGCGCCTGCAGCACTTCGGGGCGCTGGACGATGCCGTGCACGCCCAGGGCCGCCAGCACCACGAACCAGGCCACCATCACCGGCCCGAACAGAATGCCGATGCGCGCGGTACCGTGCTTCTGGATCAGAAACAGCGCCACCAGCACGACCAGCGCCACCGGTATCACCCAGTGATCGATGCCATCGAACGCCAGTTGCATGCCTTCGACCGCCGACAGCACCGAAATCGCCGGGGTGATCATGCTGTCGCCATAGAACAGCGCCGCACCGAACAAGCCGAACACCACCAGCAGCGCACGCAACCTGGGATAAGGTGCAGCCGCTCGTCGGGCCAGTGCGGTCAGGGCCATGATGCCACCCTCCCCCTGGTTGTCCGCGCGCAGGATGAACAGCACGTACTTGATCGACACCACCCAGATCAGCGACCACAGGATCAACGCCAGGATGCCCAGCACACCATCATGGTTGACCGGCACCCCGTAGCCGCCGGAGAAGACTTCCTTGAGGGTATACAAGGGGCTGGTACCGATATCGCCGTATACCACCCCGACTGCCGCCACCAGCAGGCTCAGCGGCTTTGCCGCCGTATGCCCGGCATTGGCCTGACTGCTTGCCTGAACCATCAACCACTCCCGCAACCAAGACCCAGAGGCCGGCGAAATTCGCGCCAGGCGCTATCATTTTTGCAACCCGTCGCAGCGTGCCGAACGCAGCGCTGAACGACGCGGGAGCGATGGCGCGAAGCATAGCGCAGCGTTCGTCGCATTTCTGCTAGTCAAGCGCGTTGTGCCTCGCTAGAATTGCGCACTTTTTGATCAGAGGCGCCCCAAAGCGCCCGTCAGGGCTGCCACCTTCGCGTGCCAAGCAGCCCCTCTACACCGAGGTTAACCATGTCCACCACCGCCACGCCCACCACGCCAAAGGTCGGCTTCGTTTCCCTGGGTTGCCCCAAAGCCCTGGTCGATTCCGAGCGCATCCTGACCCAGCTGCGCATGGAAGGCTATGAAGTCGTGCCCACCTACGAGGATGCCGACGTGGTGGTGGTCAACACCTGTGGCTTCATCGACTCGGCCAAGGCCGAATCGCTGGAAGTGATCGGCGAGGCCATCAAGGAAAACGGCAAGGTCATCGTTACCGGCTGCATGGGTGTCGACGCCAACAACATTCGCGACGTGCACCCCAGCGTGTTGTCGGTGTCCGGGCCGCAGCAGTACGAGCAGGTGGTCAACGCCGTGCACGAAGTGGTGCCACCACGTCAGGACCACAATCCGCTGATCGATCTGGTGCCGCCCCAGGGTGTCAAGCTGACCCCGCGTCACTACGCCTACCTGAAGATTTCCGAAGGCTGCAACCACACCTGCAGCTTCTGCATCATTCCGTCGATGCGTGGCAAGCTGGTCAGCCGCCCGGTGGGCGAGGTGCTGAGCGAGGCCGAGCGCCTGGTCAAGGCCGGCGTCAAGGAGCTGCTGGTGATCTCCCAGGACACCAGCGCCTACGGCGTCGACGTCAAGTACAAGACCGACTTCTGGAACGGCCGGCCGGTCAAGACGCGCATGCTCGAGCTGTGCGAAGCGCTCGGCAGCCTGGGCGTGTGGGTGCGCCTGCACTATGTGTACCCGTACCCGAACGTCGATGACGTGATCCCGCTGATGGCCGCCGGCAAGCTGCTGCCGTACCTGGACATCCCGTTCCAGCACGCCAGCCCCAAGGTGCTCAAGTCGATGAAGCGCCCTGCCTTCGAAGACAAGACCCTGGCACGCATCAAGAAATGGCGCGAACAGTGCCCGGAGCTGATCATCCGCTCCACCTTCATCGTCGGCTTCCCCGGCGAGACCGAGGAAGACTTCCAGTACCTGCTCGACTGGCTCACCGAAGCTCAGCTCGACCGCGTCGGCTGCTTCCAGTACTCGCCCGTCGAAGGCGCACCGGCCAACGACCTGGACCTGCCCGTGGTTCCTGATGACGTCAAGCAGGACCGCTGGGATCGCTTCATGGCCCACCAGCAGGCCATCAGCAGCGCACGCCTGCAACTGCGCATCGGCAAGCGCATCGAAGTGCTGATCGACGAAGTGGAGGAGCAGGGCTCGGTGGGCCGCAGCTTCTTCGACGCCCCGGAGATCGACGGCAATGTGTTCATCGACGGCGACCACGGCTTCAAGCCGGGGGACAAGGTCTGGTGCGTCGTCACCGATGCCGACGAATACGACCTGTGGGCCGAGCCTGTCTGACGCTTTGCGGCCTGGAAAAGCCCTGCCATCATGGCGGGGCTTTTTATTGGACTATCGTGTCCAGTACGGACACCCCAGGAGACCCTGCGATGCGCGCGCATTCCACCGTGCAAACCCCTAGCCCCCACGACTACCCTCGCCTGCTGCAGGTATGGGAAGCCTCGGTACGTGCCACCCACGATTTTCTCCCCGAAAGCTACATCGTGCTGCTGCGTGAACTGGTGCCCAAGTACCTGGATGCAGTGATGCTGATCTGCTGCAAGAACAGCCAGCAACGCATCACCGGCTTTGCCGGTGTAGCGGCCGGGCGAGTCGAAATGCTGTTCGTCGACCCGCAGTATCGCGGTCAGGGCATCGGCAAGCAGTTGCTGCGGCATGCCATCAATGAGCTGAACGCCGATGAGCTCGACGTCAACGAGCAGAATCCCCAGGCCATCGGCTTCTATGCCAGCCAAGGCTTCGAAGTCATCGGGCGCTCGGAAAAGGACGGCATGGGCAAACCCTACCCCCTGCTTCACCTCAGGCTAGGTCGTACACAGTCTGCGAGCACGGGCTGAAGGACGCTGTAAGGCCGATCCGAAAATCACCCCCTCACGGCATTAATAGCCGCCCGGCACGAATGTAGCCGGGCCTTCGCCCGCCCGGGCGGTTACAATGGGCGCCTTTCCCTGTGCCACGGCCGCCGTCATGTCTGAACCCATTCGTCTTTCCAAACGCCTTATCGAACTGGTCGGCTGCTCCCGACGGGAGGCCGAACTCTATATCGAAGGCGGTTGGGTGACCGTTGACGGCAACGTCGCCGACGAGCCACAGCTCAAGGTCGACGGCCAGGTCGTCGCCCTGCTGCCGGGCGCCAAGGCCGAAGCCCTGGAACCGGTAACCCTGCTGCTGCACCAGGCCGCCGACCAGGACAGCGAAAGCGCTCGCCTGAGCATGACCCCGGCCACCTTGTCCGAGGCCCACGCCGAAGGGCATCGCCCGCTCAAGGGCCACTTTGCCCGGCTGACCTGCGTCGCCGAGCTGCAACAGGGCGCCAGCGGCCTGCAGGTGTACAGCCAGGACTGGCGTGCCGTGCGCAAGGTCACCTCGGACCTGGCCAAGCTGGAGCAGGAGTATGTGGTCGAGGTCAGCGGCGAGATGGTTGCCCATGGCCTCGAACGCCTTAACCGCGGTTTCACCTGGAAGGGCCAGGAATTGCCCCGCATCAAGGCCAGCTGGCAGAACGAGACGCGCCTGCGCATGGTGCTGAAAAACCCGACGCCGGGGCTGATCGAACTGCTGTGCCGCAGTGTCGGTGTCAGCGTGGTCAGCATGCGCCGTATCCGCCTGGGCGGCGTGGCCATGAGCAAGCTGCCGCTGGGCCAGTGGCGCTACCTGTCCAGCAAAGAAAAATTCTAGGCCTCGCCACTCGGGCGTTGCCACTTGATCAGGATTGTCCAATGATTCACAACGATGTGCTGCGCAGCCTGCGCTACATGCTGGATATCAGCGATGCCAAACTGGCAGAGATCACCCGCATCAACGGTTTTGACGTCAGCGATGCCGACATTGCCAGCTACCTGAAAAAAGACGAGGAAGAAGGCTTCGTGCGCTGCCCGGACGAGGTCATCGCGCATTTTCTCGATGGCCTGGTGGTGTTCAAGCGTGGTCGCGACGAGAGCCGCCCGCCTCTGCCGGTCGAACTGCCGGTCACCAACAACATCATCCTGAAAAAACTGCGGGTGGCCTTCGAGCTCAAGGAAGACGACCTGCATGCCATTCTCAAGGCGGCGGATTTTTCGGTGTCCAAGCCTGAACTCAGCGCACTGTTCCGCAAGGTCGGCAACAGCAACTACCGCCCCTGTGGCGACCAGTTGCTGCGCAACTTCCTCAAGGGCCTGACCCTGCGAGTGCGTGGCTGATTCGATCATGGCCTACAGTGTCGAGCCAGTCGGCTACGTGCGCTCCTGCTTCAAGGAGAAGTTCGCCATCCCGCGCCAACCGCAGCTGGCTCCGGCTGCGCGCGGGGTGCTGGAGCTGGTATCGCCTTTCGATCAGGGGGAAGCGGTTGCCGGGCTAGAGCAGGTCAGCCACGTGTGGCTGCTGTTCCTGTTTCATCAGGCCCTGGAAGAGAAGCCGCGCCTGAAGGTGCGCCCGCCGCGCCTGGGCGGCAACACGTCGATGGGCGTGTTCGCCACCCGCGCCACCCACCGGCCAAACGGCATCGGGCAGTCGGTGGTGAAGCTGGAGGGCGTCGAGGCCGGGCGACTGCTGCTGTCGGGCATCGACCTGCTGGACGGCACGCCGGTCATCGATATCAAGCCCTATGTACCCTATGCCGACAGCGTAGCCGGGGCGGTCAATCACATGGCCAGCGCCCCGCCTGCGCCGATCACGGTGCAGTGGAGCGACTCGGCACTGCAGCAGGCCCATGCGCATGCGCTGCGTCTCGCAGAGCCGTTGGTGGAGCTGATAGAACAATGCCTGGCACAGGATCCACGCCCGGCTTATCAGGTGCCCCCGGTCGAGCGCGTGTACGGGGTCAGGTTCTGGGATGTGCAGGTACGCTGGCACTACCCTCAGCTGGATACGATCCGGGTGCTGGAGGTGGTGCGCGAGGCGTAGGGCCGGCGCCCGCAAGGTCGCAGGAACGCCGCGCCGGCGAATGCCGCACCACAAATCCAGGGCAAAAAAAAACGCAGACCACGGTCTGCGTTTTTTATTGGTACTGCCTGCTTACTTCTCGACGAACGCACGCTCGATCAGATAGTCACCTGGCTCGCGCATGCGCGCGGAGACTTTCAGGCCGAAGCTGTTCAGGACTTCGCTGGTTTCATCCAGCATGCTCGGGCTACCGCAGATCATCGCACGATCGTCCTGCGGGTTGATCGGCGGCAGGCCGATGTCGCTGAACAGTTTGCCGCTGCGCATCAGGTCAGTCAGGCGACCCTGATTCTCGAACGGCTCGCGGGTGACGGTGGGGTAGTAGATCAGTTTTTCACGCAGCGCCTCACCGAAGAACTCGTTCTGCGGCAGGTGCTCGGTGATGAACTCGCGATAGGCCACTTCGTTGACGTAGCGCACACCGTGGACCAGGATCACTTTCTCGAAGCGCTCGTAGGTTTCCGGGTCCTGGATGACGCTCATGAACGGTGCCAGGCCAGTGCCGGTGCTCAGCAGGTACAGGTGCTTGCCCGGGTTCAGGTCATCCAGCACCAGGGTGCCGGTAGGCTTCTTGCTGATGATGATCTCGTCGCCTTCCTTCAAGTGCTGCAACTGCGAGGTCAGCGGGCCGTCCGGCACCTTGATGCTGAAGAACTCCAGATGCTCTTCCCAGTTAGGGCTGGCGATCGAATAGGCGCGCATGAGCGGGCGGCCGTTAGGCTGTTGCAGGCCGATCATCACGAACTGACCGTTCTCGAAGCGCAGGCCCGGGTCGCGGGTGCACTTGAAGCTGAACAGGGTGTCGTTCCAGTGATGAACACTGAGGACACGTTCGTGGTTCATGTTGCTCATGTACGGGGGCTCCTGAAAAATAACGCAGCGCTGACCGTGAGCGCGATTGCGCGATAGTTTAGTGCGAGCGACAATATCTGTTAAATGAATTATCAAGATATGTCTTATCGGTTATATAGATATGCGATTTACACTGCGTCAACTTCAGGTCTTCGTGGCCGTCGCGCAACACCAGAGCGTCTCCCGTGCGGCCGGGATACTGGCGCTGTCGCAGTCGGCTGCGAGCACCTCCATCACCGAGCTTGAACGGCAATCCAGCTGTCAGCTGTTCGATCGTGCCGGCAAGCGCCTGAGCCTCAATGCACTGGGGCACCAGTTACTGCCCCAGGCCGTGGCCCTGCTCGACCAGGCCAAGGAAATCGAGGACCTGCTCAACGGCAAGTCCGGCTTCGGCTCTCTGGCAGTGGGCGCCACACTGACCATCGGCAACTACCTGGCCACCTTGCTGATCGGCAGCTTCATGCAGGTTCACCCGGAGAGCCAGGTCAAACTGCATGTACAGAACACCGCCCATATCGTGCATCAGGTCGCGCACTATGAAATTGATCTGGGTCTTATAGAAGGCGATTGCAACCACCCCGACCTGGAGGTTCAGCCCTGGGTCGAGGACGAACTGGTGGTGTTCTGCGCGCCGCAGCACCCCTTGGCACTCAAGGGTCGTGCCAGCCTTGAGGAACTGACCCATGAAGCCTGGATTCTGCGCGAGCAGGGTTCAGGCACGCGCCTGACCTTTGACCAGGCGATGCGCCACCATCGCTCGACACTCAACATCCGCCTGGAGCTGGAACATACCGAAGCGATCAAGCGCGCGGTGGAATCAGGGCTCGGGATCGGCTGCATTTCACGTCTGGCGCTGCGCGATGCGTTTCGTCGCGGCAGCCTGGTGGCGGTGGAAACCCCCGACCTGGACCTGGCGCGGCAGTTCTACTTCATCTGGCACAAGCAGAAGTACCAGACCTCGGCGATGCGCGAGTTTCTGGAGTTGTGCCGCAACTTTACCGCCGGGGTACGACGCAGCGACGAAATCGTGCTGCCGCACATTGCCTAGAGCAGAATCACCGCCCACACCACCGCCACGATGCTCAACGCCACGAACTGGGCAGCACTGCCCATGTCCTTGGCGTTCTTGGACAACGGGTGGCGGTCCAGGGAAATACGATCGATCGCGGCTTCCACGGCAGAGTTGAGCAGCTCGACGATCAGCCCCAGCAGGCACACCGCGATCAGGATCGCGCGTTCGGCACGGCTTACATCCAGCCAGAAGGCGACCGGGATCAGCACCACGTTGAGCAGCACCAACTGACGAAACGCCGCTTCGCCGCTAAAGGCGGCGCGCAGGCCGTCGAACGAATAGCCGGCGGCGTTGAACACTCGTTTAAGGCCGGTCTGGCCCTTGAAAGGCGACATAGAAAGCCACTTGAACCCAATGAGGAGCGATGCAGGCTAGTGCACGCCGAGTCAAAAAAGCGTGAAGGCCAGTGGCCTTAACTCGTTGAAACCGATTCCAATTGTTGCAGCAACAACGCGGCCTGGGTGCGCGTACGCACGCCCAGCTTGCGGAAGATCGCGGTGACGTGGGCCTTGATGGTGGCCTCCGACACGCTCAGCTCATAGGCAATCTGCTTGTTCAGCAGGCCTTCGCACACCATGGTCAACACGCGGAATTGCTGTGGGGTAAGGCTGGCCAGGCCCTCGCTGGCGGCCTTGGCTTCAGCGGACACATCGATCTTCTCGAAGGCTTGCGGCGGCCACCAGACATCGCCATCGAGCACTTTCTTGACCGCATCCTGAATCTGCTCCAGCGGGCTGGATTTTGGGATAAAGCCACTGGCACCGAATTCTCGGGACTTTACCACCACGGCCGCCTCTTCCTGGGCCGAGACCATCACCACCGGGATTTGCGGATACTGACCGCGCAGCAGCACCAGCCCCGAGAAACCATAGGCACCGGGCATGTTCAGGTCCAGCAGCACCAGGTCCCAGTCGTTTTTCTCGGCCAGGCGGGTTTCCAGTTCGGCGATGCTTGCCACCTCAACCAGTCGAACGTCCGGACCAAGGCCCAGGGTAACGGCCTGGCGCAGCGCACTGCGAAACAGCGGGTGGTCATCGGCAATCAGGATTTCGTATGTGGCCATCGATCTAATGATCCTGTTCTGTGCAGGCGCAGCCAGCGTGGGGGCGCCTGGCGGGGCAGCTCAAGGGCATCGGGCGGCAGTGCCGGAAGCCAAAAAGGCACGTCGGGGCCAGGAAAACAGCATTCAAGCCTTCGTCGTGCCCGAATCGGCGCCAAGGATGCCCAGCCCGGACCGGGTGGTCAAGTTCAAAGCCCGGTGGTTGTCTCGTAGCCCATGGCGCCAGTGCACACATTATGAAGCAAAGTGGCGTACTTGCCCCTTGAACTATAGGAAGGGCCGCAGTTTTTGGTGCACGGCATCGTCTTCATCCAGCACAAGCCTGTTCTTGGCGCCCAGATAATGGGTGCTGAATACGTCCAGATAGGCATCCAGTGCTTGCGAGGCCTGCTGGTCATCGGCCAGTTCCAGACACATGGCTGCGACTTCAGCGGTACAGAAATGGTCGTCGCGCCGCGAGCGGCGCAATGTGTAGCGCGAGATCTGTTCAGGCTGCAGATTGAGCACCGGGAACCGTTCCAGGTACGGGCTTTTGCGAAACATCTTGCGGGCTTCGGGCCACGTGGCATCCAGCAGAATGAACAGCGGGCGCTTGCCCGACGCTGGGGCGACGCTGCTGACCACTCGCTCCGGCGCCACGAATTCACCCGGGAAAACGATGTAGGGCTGCCACTGTGGATCATCGAGCAGCGCCTGCAACTGTGCATCCACCGCCTTGCGTTCCCAGGCAAACGCCGTGGTGTCACCGATCACGTCGGCAATCAGCCAGCCCGTGTTCGTAGGCTTGAGTGGTTCGGTGTCATGCATGAGCAGGCAAATGCCCGAGTGCGCCTGCACCCGCGGGCGCCAGGCACACAGACAGTATTCGGGGATTACCCGGCAGCCGGGACAGCGTGGCGCACGCGAGCCGCGCGCGACGAAGGGTTTGACACTGCGCGCCAGGCGCTCGGCGCGCAGGCGCGAGACGGCATGGCTCATGACAGGGCGCAACGGTGGCAATGGGGATGGCAATAAAGGCAGGGCACGACGCAGGCTCAGCGAGACTAGAACCCCGGCAGTTTACCAGAGCCCGCCTCCACTGGCCGTATTTGCCGTGCAGCGTTGCGCGCTACTCCCTTATAATCTCCAGCCTGTACAGACCTGCCAGTACTGCCATCGCGCCTGTGACGGAACACTGCGCGCAATGACCGGTCAAATCGCCAGTTATCGAACCAGGAGAGATTCATGCTGCGTTTCATTGCCCCATCCTTGAGCCTGTTGCTTGCCCTGCCGTTGGGCGCGCATGCCGTCTCCAAGCAAGAGTACGCCCTGAACCAGAAGCTTCAAGAAGTCGCCAAGGAAAGCAGCGTGGGTACCCCTCGGGCAATCAACGAAGACATCCTCGATCAGGGCTACACTGTCGAAGGCAACCAGTTGATCAACCACCTCAGCGTTCGCGCCGGCCATGCACAAAAAATGCAGCAAAACCCGGAAGTCATGCGCGGCCAACTGGGAGACAGCGTGTGCCGTAACACCGGCTTTCGCCAGTTGATGGACCGCGGTGCCGTGCTGACCTACCGTTTCACCGAGTACAAGACCAACCGCCCGGTGATCGACCAGTCGTTCAACAAGGCCAGTTGCGTTTCCGGGCAGAAGAAGAAGTAACCAGCGTTCTCTGTTGCGCCGCTGCTCGCCATCGGCGCGCAGCTCAGCGATCAAGGCCTGAATGTGACGCGTACTCTACGCACGGTCACTACAGGCCTTGTCACTTCAGGCCCCGGTTGTTGGCCTGTACTGCAGTTTGGGCCCGGCTTGTCCGCCCGGCTCCCACCTGAACATCATGTACAGCCCATTGCCTGCCGCGTCCTCGCGAGCCCACGATCGACACCGGCATAACCCTGCGACAAGGTCTAGATTTATAGCCAGGACCTTTCACTTTGCGGACAAGCAGAGGGGCCTGACCGATGTGCGGCCAGGCCGAAGGTTTTGCTGCAAAAGGAGAAGTTGAATGCCGTACCAGACCAACGAATTGCTAGCCAACCATTTCAAGAACAATGCAATCGACCTGACCCACCTCGAACAACAGCTCAACCTGGTCGCCCCCAACAGCCCCAACCTGCCACTGTACCGGGACATGATGCTGACCGTGTTGCGCATGGCGCACGATGACAGCGACCGCTGGAGCGCCAAGATCACCCTGCAGGCACTGCGTGAACTCGACCACGCCTTCCGTGTGCTGCACCAGTACAAGGGGCGACGCAAGGTCACCGTGTTCGGCTCGGCACGCACCCCGGTCGAACACCCCATGTATGCCCTGGCCCGCGAGCTGGGTGCGACCCTGGCGCGCTCGGACCTGATGGTGATCACCGGGGCCGGGGGCGGCATCATGGCTGCGGCTCACGAAGGCGCAGGCGTCGACAACTGCCTGGGCTTCAACATCACCCTGCCCTTCGAGCAGCACGCCAATGCCACGGTGGATGGAACGGACAAGTTGCTGCCGTTCCACTTCTTTTTCATTCGCAAGCTGTTCTTCGTCAAGGAAGCTGACGCGCTGGTACTGTGCCCGGGCGGTTTCGGCACCCTGGACGAGGCCCTGGAAGTGCTGACCCTGATCCAGACCGGCAAGAGTCCGCTGGTGCCGGTGGTACTGCTCGACTCACCGGGGGGGACCTTCTGGCAGGATGCACTGGACTTCATTACCCGCCAGCTCGAAGGCAATCGCTACATCCTGCCGAACGATCTGAAGCTGGTGCGCCTGGTGAACAACGCCGACGATGCGGTAGCGGAAATCAACCAGTTCTACAGCAACTACCACTCCAGCCGCTGGCTGAAGAACCAGTTCGTGATTCGCACACACCACCCGCTCAGCGAAGCGGCCCTGCTCGACATCCAGCAGTCCTTCGCCGACCTGCGACTGAGTGGCGACTTCCATCAGCACGCCTATGCAGGCGAGGAGCATGACGAGGCACAGTTCAGCCACTTGTCACGCCTGGCTTTTGCCTTCAATGGACGCGATCAGGGCCGCCTGCGCGAGCTGGTGGACTTCATCAACCGCTCGGAAAACTGGGCAAAGCCTCAGCACAATGAAGCCCCGCAACGGGCACGTGAACCCCTCAAGGTCACCTGAACAGCCACACCGTGAACATGCCTGGCCTACCCCCTTTCGGGTCGGCCATCGCTCAATCGTCCAGGCTGCGACCACTCAGCACACGACCGACCATCTCCATGGAAAAACCACGGTAGACCAGAAAACGGGTTTGCTGTGCGCGACTGCGCGGATCGGAGGGCAGTTGCCCGGAAAACTTGCGTTGCCATACATCGATCAGCAGGCTTTGCCAGTCGATGCCGCACTCACGCAAGGCCTGTTCGATATCACTACGCTGCAAACCGCGCTGACTGAGCTCTTCACGGATACGCGCAGGGCCATAGCCCGAACGGGAGCGGTAACTGATGAAACTTTCGAGATAGCGCGCTTCGCTGAGCAGACCCTCTTCCGTCAGACGGTCGAGTTCCTGGTCGATCAATTCGAGCTCAGCGCCGCGCTGACGCAACTTGCGCGTCAGCTCGACACGACCATGCTCGCGTCGCGCGAGCAGGTCCATAGCTGTCCGCCTTACGGCGACGGGGGTATCGAGTACGACGGACATGGTCTATCTGCAAATCAAAAGTTGGCGTCGGCGTCAGCGTCGACCAGATCATCTTCAGGTTCTGCAGCAGCCGTTTTACCAGCAGCCGCAGCTGCAGCTTCAACACCACCGGTCAGCAGCTTGTCACGGATCTGCTTCTCGAGGGTCGCGGCGATTTCCGGGTTCTCTGCCAGGAACTTGGCGGAGTTGGCTTTACCCTGACCGATCTTGCTGCCCTGGTAGCTGTACCAGGCACCGGCTTTTTCGAGGAAGCCGTGCAGCACGCCCAGGTCGATGATCTCACCGTTGCGGTAGATGCCCTTGCCATACAGAATCTGGAACTCGGCCTGGCGGAACGGCGGCGCCACCTTGTTCTTGACGATTTTGACGCGGGTTTCGCTGCCGACCACTTCGTCGCCTTCCTTCACCGCGCCGGTACGGCGGATGTCCAGACGTACCGAAGCGTAGAACTTCAGCGCGTTACCACCTGTGGTGGTTTCCGGGCTGCCGAACATCACGCCGATTTTCATGCGGATCTGGTTGATGAAGATCACCAGGCAGTTGGCGTTCTTGATGTTGCCGGTAATCTTGCGCAGTGCCTGGGACATCAGGCGAGCCTGCAAGCCCACGTGCATGTCGCCCATTTCGCCTTCGATCTCGGCCTTGGGTACCAGGGCCGCCACGGAGTCGACGATGATCACGTCGACAGCGTTGGAGCGCACCAGCATGTCGGTGATTTCCAGGGCCTGCTCACCGGTGTCCGGCTGCGAGACCAGCAGGTCGTCGACATTGACGCCCAGCTTGCCGGCGTACTCGGGGTCGAGGGCGTGTTCGGCGTCGACGAATGCGCAGGTGGCGCCGGCTTTTTGTGCCTGGGCGATCACCGACAGGGTCAGCGTGGTCTTACCCGACGACTCAGGACCGTAGATTTCGACGATACGGCCCTTTGGCAGGCCGCCGATGCCCAGAGCAATGTCCAGACCCAGCGAGCCGGTCGAGATTGCCGGAATCGCCTGGCGATCGTGATCGCCCATGCGCATGACCGCGCCTTTACCGAATTGACGTTCGATCTGACCCAGGGCCGCAGCCAAGGCACGCTTCTTGTTGTCGTCCATTGAAGTCCTCACGTAATCATCGATAGGGCCTGACGGCCACAACACCTGTATAAGTAGCCAGTATTATTCCACAGGGTTTTCTTTCCGCCTACCCCCGATTTGCGATTTACTCTGCGCCAAGCTGTAACAAGCCCTCTAGGGCGGCGATTACCGTTTGTCGGCGCACCGCATCGCGGTCGCCATCGAAATGCCGGCGCTCGCTGGCCACATGCGCACCGTCGCCCCAGGCCAGCCATACAGTGCCCACCGGTTTGGCCGGCGAGCCGCCATCGGGCCCTGCCACGCCGCTGACCGCCACGGCAAAGCGTGCCCCGCTGGCAGCCTGGGCGCCGCGCACCATGGCCTCGACCACTTCCTGGCTGACCGCACCAACCTGCTGGAACAGTGCCTGGTCTACCCCCAGCTGGCGAGTCTTCTGGGCGTTGGAGTAGGTCACGTAGCCCGCTTCGAACCAGGCCGAACTGCCAGGAATACGCGTGATGGCCTCGGCGATACCGCCGCCGGTGCAGGACTCGGCCGTGGTGACTTGGGCATTGTAACGGCGCAGGTGTTCCCCCAGCCGGGCAGAAAGTGCGGTGATCGGGTCCATGGCGGGCTCCTTGAAGGTCTGGCGCCTACCCTACACCAGCTATCGGCGTGGCTGAACACTCAAGGTGTGAGCGCGCGTATGTAACCCTGGCAGGCGCGCAGGGCGATCAGTCCGGCGTCACCGGCATCGGTGATGGCGATAATTCGTCGAGCATGCGCCGGGTCAAGTCGGGCGCGTGGGGCGCCATGATCCAGGCCGCCGGCGCCGGGGGCGGCAGGCAGGTCGGGGGTGGCGTCGCGGTCGAGAAGGACCGACAACCGCAGATCAGCAGTAGCCAGCCGATCACGCAAGCGTGCCTGAGCCTGTTGTGCATCGAGAAGCTCCTGATAATGGGTGTTGTCGTTCAAATCCAGCTGGCGCTCCAGCACATGGCGTTGCTGGCGTTCGCCCTGCAGCTCGGCGGCAGCACGCTCGGCCAGTTGCTGGCGTTCGAATGCCCAGGCCTGTTGCTGCTGCGCCAGCTGGCGGCCCAGGCGCCAGCCCTGGAGCTGCCAGGTCAATGCGCAGGCCAGCACCACCAGGCTCAGCAGCACGCCGGCGTGCAAGCGGTTCAACACAGCACCTCGCGGGCGCGGGCCCAGAGTTTGAGGCGATCCTCCAGGCCATTGAGGCCACCGTTGATATGCCGCGTGATGCGGTTGAACTCACCGCGGTCGGCCAACGCGTTAAGCCCGCGCGAGTGCCAGAACCAGGCAGCCGACTCGGCGGCCCAACGCGGTTGCTCGAGCAACTGCGGCAACTCCAGCAGACGCTCGTCGCCAAACAGCGCCATGCTGCAGGCGCGGTAGTTGTTGCGCCCTGTAACCTGGATCAGCCCCCGGCCGCAGTACCGCTGACCGTCGCCGTCCGCCTCCGGCGTGTTGCCCAGGCGCAGGGCCAGGGCGCCGGTGTCGTAACGGGACAGGTAGCGATCGTTGCCCAGCTCCTTCACGTAACGCAGGTGGCCCGACTCGTGGCCGATCTGCGCGAGGAAGGCGGCAATGCGTCGGGGGTTGTCGATTTCCCAACGGGCCATGGCAGTGTTCAGGGCGGGTACAAAAATGCCGGCATTGGCGCCGGCACCGGGAAGAATCTGCATCAAGTTCTGCTGAGTGATGACCATCATCATTCTCCAAAATGCATAGGGGTTCAGGCCTGTCCGGCCTTGAGCGAACGACCGGCATTACCCGGCCCGCCCTTAGCCCTGGCCTTGCCTTGCTTGCCGCCATTGCACTCGACCGTGGTGCTCCACCCGGACGCGCTGAACACCTGCTCGATCGACTCGATCAGGTACTCGCCATCGAGGCCGGGCTTGAAGCCCTGGGCGTCGAGGGTGCGTTCGACGAACAGGTCGGTGCGGCCCGGCATTTCCAGGCGCAGGCTGGCGGTGCTGCGGTTGAGCGCCGCCAGGCGGGCCTTGGCGGCCTGCTCGGCAGCGCTACGGTTGGGGTACAGGTGGCGGTCGGTGTGCACAGGCGACAGGCCGTCGGGCGCGTCGTCGTTGGGCAGGTCGACCACGCTCTGCTGGCCGCTCTTCCTGTCCAGATGACGGGTTTGCACGGCCTTGTGGGTGCCTTTGTCGGTCATGCGAAACTGCCAGCTGCGCACGTCGCCACGGCTGATCCTGACGTTGCCAAGGGCCTTGCCGCTGGCGCTCTTGCCGGCCTGGCGCGGCATCACCAGCAGCGCGCCGTTCGCTACCTTGGCGGTGCAGTCGAACAGGCGCCCCAGACGGGTGATGAAGTTGAAGTCCGACTCGTTGAACTGGTCAATGCGCGGTATGCGCAGCGTCACCGGGCACGCTGGCTGCCAGCCATTGCGCGCGGCGATGTCGCGCACGATCTGCTGCAGGGTGACGTTCTCCCAGCTGCCGCTGCGGGTGGTCTTGCCGCTGCCGCGCATGTCGCTGGCCTTGCCTCGGATCACGATGCTGTCGGGCGGCCCGGACAGCTCCACCTCATCCACGGCGTAGCGCCCCAGGCGGGTCAATGCCTGGCCGGCGTAGCCCAGATGCACCTCGATGAAGGCACCGCGTGCCGGCAATGCCACCTCGCCGTCGCGATCGTCGATACGCAGTTCGAACTCGTCCGAGTCCATGCCCGGCTTGTCGGTGGTACGCAGCGACAGCAGGCGATCATTGATCAGCGCGGTGATGTCCTTGCCATCGGCCACGATGCGAAACACAGGTTGCATGGTTGCTGCTCCAGAAGGGCCTGCCCGCGCACGCAGCGCTGGCAGGCAGGGGGGGCGCGCCAGCTCAGTCCCACAACTGCACCAGGGCCTGGCGGGCGGGCGTCAATGCGGGCAGCCTGATGAGCACCCCGGCACCAAACGGCTGCGCCTGGTCGGCCAGGCCCTGGTTGGCATCGAGTACCGCTTCGACGCTGCCGTTGAGGTGCCCGTAGTAGTGCTGGCAGAGGCTGTCGAGCAGATCGCCGTCAGAGGTTCTGCAGATCGTCGCCATAGCTCACGAACTCCAATGAAAAGCCTTGTTTGCGAGGAATGCCGCCAGCCACCAGGCTGCTCTGGTCCTCCTCGATGCTGGTCAGGCACCAGTTGCCCAGTACCTCGCCGTAGCCGGTGGTCAGGCTCAGTGGCTGCAATTGCCGACCGATGCTGCGCAGCGCCTGCAACTGGCCGAGCCCGCTTTTGGCACCGGGAAAGATCGTGCCCTTGAGGGTGATGCGCTCTTCGCCCAGCCCCACCGCCTGCTGCGCCGGGTGGCGGCTCAGGCGCTCCTGGCCCGCCCAGCGAAAGCCGCTCTGGCGACGCAGTTCATCGAAGGTCGCGGTGTCGAGGTTGAAGTAGTAAGGCTGCGCCTGCGCCTGCAACGACTGCAGAATGAGCAGGTGCGGGAACGGCTTGACCACCTCGGCTGCCGGCGTGACCGACGGCGCGAAACTGCCGGTGGGCAGCAACGTGCCCAGCGACGGGCTGATGCGACCCGCCACCTTGTTGATGGCTGCGGCAGCCTTGGCCGCCTTCTGCTCGAATATGACGATGCGCTCCTGCACCAGCGCAACCTTGGCCACGGCGCGGCTGTAACGGCCCAGCACCTTGTCGACGCCCTGCTGCGCCCGGTTGATGGCGCGCATCGTGCGTTGCAGCCTGGCGCCGATCAGCGGCCCGACGTAGGGGATGTCCTCGAGCGCGGCAGCGGCTTCGGCGATATCGCTGATGGCGCCGGTCATGGGCTCCAGCATCTCGTCGGCACTGCGCCGGCCCGCCTCCCCCGCTGCGATCAGCGCCCGCAGGGCCGAGTGCAACTGGTCCATGTAGGTCATGGCAGCTCCTTATACAAATGTGGGGTCGGCCAGTTGCCGCATCGAAGCCTGACGGGTCAGTTCGAGGAACTGACGTCGAATGATCGGTTCGATGTTCATCGCCAACTGGGCCGGGTCGGTGACACTGCCCTGCACGGTGATGGGCATGTTCGGGGCGAAGGTGATCTGTTGGGCAATCGGCTGCGGCGCAGGGCTGATCGAAGGTGGCGCAGGCGGCAACGACAGAATTGTCATCGGCTCGCCAGCGCCGGGATTCATCGAACGAGCGACATCGCCCAGCGACTTGGACAAGTGAGTGGGTTCGCCAGCAGGAGGCTTGGCAGCATCGTCGTCTGCAAACCACTTCTTGGCTAACGAGGAGCCCCACTCGCTGAACACAATACCCCCGATCACCGAACCGATCGCAGGACCGATGACAGGAACGAAAGCGCCCAGCGCAGCCCCGGCCAGTGCGCCACCAAAACCGCCCGCTGCCCCACCATATCCCTCGGCCTTCTGCTCGGTGGTTTCTGCAGTGAGGAAGGTCTTGCCGAACTTGTAGATGGCCTCGACGGCTGCGGGCGCTCGAGCGGCCTTGATCGCCGGAACAGCCTTGCCGAGGTAACCTTTGATGCTTTCCCAGCGCCCAACCGGAGCAGATGAAGGTCGGCGCCTGGAGGGGCTGTTCTTTCCTCCCCCTCTACCCCTTCTCGAAGTTATCGCGCCGCAGCAAAAGTCCTGGGCATTGACGACAAACACGCGTTGCGGCGCCCTTGCGCCTTTGGGAGCGTCGCCACCCAGCACGCCAGCCTTCCGTGGCCCTGCCCTGAAATCACTGGCAACAGCGATGATACCTATGGGCTGCGGCCCCTTTGCCGGAGGCCCGGTATCATCGCTCCCCGCCATCCTCCTGCTGAGCGGGTCGGATACCCGACCCGCCGCAGGTGTCCCATCGGTTGGCAGAGATGCAGGCGCTGCAGTCTCCAGTGAAGCAGCCGCAGCTGCCCCTGCGGGTGCCTGCGGTGCCGCTTGCGACCTGATGTTTACGGATACCCTGGCGGGCTTCGATTGCGAAAGCCGGCGCGCAACATCGGCGACCTGGAAACTGATCACCTGCAAGTGCCCGTCGATGCTCTTCAACAATGTCAGCCTGTGCCGGGAGCCCTGTGTTTCAGCAGCCTGTACGACGCCCCCGGTCTTTGCTTGAGTTCTCGCGCCTGGCGGATCACCAGAAGCGCTGTCGAGCATCCCGTTGCCCAGCGTCTCGTGCCCGATCGGGTACAGGTCGCCCTTGCCTTCGCTGCTCAATTGCCTGAGTTGCCGGATCCGCGCCTCAAGCAGCTTGAATGATGCGCCGATCGTCGAACTGACCGAGGCGCCGATAACCAGTTTCAACGCTAACGCGTTTGCCATACGGTCCCCCTGTGCGTGCAAAACCGGCTCACTCCGTGAGCCACCAGACCATGTCGTTGAACGACATGGTCATGATCTCGGTGGCAGAAAAATTCAGCTCACGGGCAAGCCGCCTGGCGGCCACCTTCTGAAGGGAGGGGTCAAAGCTCGTCGTCTTGCACCAGGCGAAAATAGCCCGCCTGCAGGCGGCCATAGTCCTTGAGCGCGAGGCCCTCCAGGTCCTTGATGCCCACCTCGGCGAGGGAGGCGAACAGGTTCAGCTCACGCTGCTCGTCGTCGCCGCTGCCGGCCGACTGAGCCGCACGAATGTCGCGTACCGTAGGCGAGCGCAACGACAGGCTGTCGACCTTGATGCCATTGGCTTCGCTCGGCCGGGTCAGCGTCACCACCACGCCGTCGGCGCTCAGCTTCATCCAGCTGGGGATCTTTGCTTGGGTCATGAGAAGTCCTTACAGGCCCAGGGCCGAACGTTGTGCCGCGAGCTGGTCGACGCCGTCGATCACGCGCTTCATGCCGATGGGGTCGATCTCGTAGATCAGGCGTCCGCCGACTTCCAGCTTGTAGTAGGTGACGGCGACGGTATGCTTGACCTCGGCCTTGTCACCGGCCTTCCAATCGCCCATGTCGACTTCCTTGAGCGCGCCGCGCAGGGTCACGATCACCGGGGTGACAGCGCCCTTGAGGCCCTTGAAGGCACCGCGGAAGGTGCCGTTGAACGCAGAACCATCGGCCAGGCCGAAGAACTTCAGCGACTCACGGCGCACGCCGGTAGTGGTGAAGCCGGCTTCCTGCTTCTCCATGCCCATGTCCATCTCGATGGGCATGTCCATGCCGCCCACCCGGTGCTCTTCCATTTTCAGGGTGAGCTTGGGCAGGGTCAGGCTGGTGACATCGCCCTGGAAGCTGGTGCCATCGACGAACAGGTTCAGGTTCGCCAGGGTTTCGGGAATCATTGCCATTGCTAGTGCTCCTTAAGCTGCGTTATCGAGAACTTCGGTCAGCCACTGGTTGGTGACCTCGACGCGGAAGTTGGGGTTTTCGGCCGGTGGTACGTCGGTGAAGCGGATGTTCCAGTACACCTTGCCCTGCTCCAGCTGGCTGGCACTGTTGAGTTCCGGGTCGGCGAACACTTCGAAGTTGATGATCGCGCCCTGGGCCTTGAGGTCGCGCATGAACGCCTGCAGGCCTTCGGTCACGTCCTTGACGTAGGTGGCGGTGATCGAACGGTCTACTGCCCATTTGTGCCCGTAGAGAATCGCGTCCATCACGATGTCCATGGTGCGCACGCGGGTGACGAAGGCCCACTTCGGGTCGCTGCTCAGGGTGCGGTTGCCCCACAGGCGATAGCCGTCATCGCGGATGATGGTGGTGATGTTGGCGTTGTTGAGCAGGTTGGCGCGGCAGGTCTCGTCGCCATCGAGGAACTCGATGGGGCGGGTGGTGCCGGTGATGCCGACGAACTCCTTGTTCGAGGGCGAGGCCCAGAAGCCGTACTCGTTGTCGGTCCAGGCGAACAGGCCGGCGACCCAGGCCGAGGCCGCTGCATCGACGGTGGCGCTGGTGGTGGTGTCCCAGTACTGCACGCCCGGGTCGACCAGGAAGGCGCGCTTGGCACCGAAGTTTTCGGCGTAGGCCAGGGCGGCCTCGTCGGTGGTGGCCGGACCGTCGATGATGGCCAGGCCGCGCAGCTTGTCGGCCAGGGCCACCAGGGCGGTGGCGACGGCTTGAGTTGCGCTGTGCTTTGGAGTGACCAGCAGGCGCGGCTGGGCGTTGAAACGGCTCTTGCCGTCGAGCAGCGCTTGCAGGCCGGTACGCTTGCCGTCGGCCAGCACGCTGCCGATGATGGCCGAGGTCTGCTCGGCGGCGTCGGCAACCTTGGCCACGCCGCAGGCGACGATGACCGCCTTGGCGCGCTGGTAGATGGCCTGGCAGGCACGGGTGATGGCCGCGTCGGCGCCGAAGGCGGCGATGGCTTCACGCTCGCTGGTGATCAGCACCAGGTCGTTGAACTTGGCGCTGGCGGTCGGGCCTTCGGTGAAGGTGTCCACCAGACCGATGATCGAGGACGACGGCAACGCGATGGTGCGTGCGCCGGTGTCGACGTTGGTGACGGTGACGCCGTGAAAGAAACCACTCATGGGTAAACTCCGGGTATGAAAAAGGCCATGCAATGCAGGGCCTCGGAAGGAGAATCAGAAATTTTCGAAATGCAGCCTGATGCGAGGATGTGCAGAGCGCACAGCCAATCTCAGGCCAGGAAATCCCAGGTCAGGCAGATCGCTGCAGTCGGGTTGTTGGCTGCGGTCCAGAGCCCGTAGCCGGCTGGGATGAACAGCGGATAAGGCAGGGTGTACTGCGAGTCGTTGCGTCCGTCGATACCGCCAAAAATGCAGTGCACGGTCGTATCGCCGAGACGAGCAGGCGCCTTGGGGCCGCTGTACACATTGATGGCGCCACCGCCCGTGCAGAGGGTGGTAGTACGCAGATAGACACCTTCGGTGTTATCGGCCGGGTTGACCACCTGGATCATGCTGGTCGGGTGCCCGTAATAAAAATGCTTGCCTACTTTTACTGCTTCCATGTCTGTTTACCTATCGAGTCGAATGCTGGGTAGCGGAACATTCCGCGTTCATGTCGCTCACAGGCGATGGTTCGAGGCTCGTGGCCTTCACATGATTCAACGTTCCGCAGCGGGAACATTTGATCTGGAGTTCTGTGAACTCGCCCATACGGGCAAGCAGTCGTTTGCATCTGCCGCATCTGCAATCTTTCAACATCTGCAAAGCCTTGTGATTTTCTGCTGAAGGGTCTTGAAGAATGAAAAAGCCCCGACAGTGCGGGGCTTCAGGGGGTCATGCTTTCCAACCAGGGCGGCGGTACCGGCCGGTGCTCAGAAACTGGGAACAGCTCCGACTGGGGCCAGTCGCGCAGAGCCTGACGGTACTGCAGCATCTCGGCGAACTGCTTGATTTGCAGCGTGGTCGCCAACTGCATGTCTTGCTGATCGCGCTGACGGGATACAACCCATTCCGTTGCGAAAATTTGTTCGTCGCGCCAAGCTCTTTCATCTGCGGCTAACTGTTCGGCTGTGCGCGTAATGGGGGGGAGAGCTTTTTTCTCTACTCCGCCGTCAGCTTGCAGCTGCCATACACCCTCAGCTTCGGCAATGCTTCGATAGAAAACATCGTCACTCAGCGCCACATATCCCGATTTCGGCATAGCGCCATGAACGGCTGAATCATAGCGGGCAAGCAAAATCCCACACTCGTCAAACCTTGCGTACTTCATAGTGCGCCTCGTACCTAATAGCCAATCGATAGAAAGCGAACTGTCGCTGTTCCAGAGACAGTCATGTTCAGTTGAATAGAAGACTTCGAGAAGTTAGCCGCGCTTATCGCAGCAGCACCGGCGGACGATGAATGGCCACCAATGCCGAAGAGCTGCGCATTGGGGTATTCAATGGGCAGCGGTGCGACAACAGTTGTTGACGAGATAATCGTAGTACTGCCCCATTGAACAATCAGTCCGCCGAGCCAGCTGGGAAACGCAATGTAGCCGTTGCCCGACAGAAGTCTTGCAAAGCCCGCTCTCAATTTTTTCGGCGTGACAATCACGTCATTCGCCATGCCAACATCGACCTGCGCCTGCGTTGCGACTCTCGCCGTACCAAGGTTGGTCTCAGTCGCCTGCCCCGCCAGTGCGGCCAGCGCCGCGATGTCGATGTTTCCCTGATTTATCGGACCGTTCCAGGCTTTGATGCACCACATCACAGAGAGATTACGTGGCCGAGTTTCGCCAGATTTGGTGCTTTCCTCGATGAGTGTCGTAAGGTGTATCCCTCCACTTGAAGAAATAGCAGTGGAGGCAATATTCAGTACCGATGAAGGGACCAGTTCTTCAAATCTCTTGGAAGAACCGTTGAATGGGGGGGCATTCCAGGAAGCTGTGTGAACAATCCCAAGGCTGTTGACTGACCCCACAATTGGAGTTCCATGACGGTGATCAGCCTCGCTCTGCGACTGTAGAGAGCCAATGGGTCGACCAGCATCAATACCGCGACCGTGGTCCCAGCCTCGCAAAAACTCGGCGCGCGACTCAGGCAAACGAAAGTAGCCGGTCGCCTCCGTGCCGTTGTTGAAAGCGCCACCGAGGAATGCGGCCAGGTCAGGGTAGGCCGCAATGCTCTTGGTGCTGCCGTCGACTTCCAGCCAGCCCGGTGGGATCTTGTTCACCGGCAACGCCGCCATGAACCCCACCGGTATCGCCGAAGCCTCGGCGATCATCTCTTCAATCTGCGCTTTGGTGTAACTGTCGGTGATGCCATACCCGCTCAGCGTGGTCGGATTCGTCGCGGCGACAACGCGGCCGTAAGCATCCACCTTGACGCTGCGATAGGTGCCAGCGGCAACGCCGCTGCGCCCGAACGCCATTTCAAACGCCAGCGCCGTTACGCCCAGAGTAATGGGTGCATCCGTGGTCAGTTGCCAGGCGCTGTCACCGTTGGCCGTACCCCGCTCCACCAGCACCAGCAGGCCGGGCGTGACCTTGACGCTGCTGTCCGCATCCGGGCAACGTGTCCACGCTCCACTGGCAACCAGATACAGGCCGTTGTCCTTGGCAGCGACCTGGTTCTTCACCAGCACGCGCGCGCCCGCCTGTAGCGCAACACCATCCATCGTCTGCAACCCGCTCAAGGTGATCGCGGCCGTGGTCGCAGCCAGCACCGAGTGCTTGAAGTCGCGCTTGGCCAGTTCCTCGGTCACGAACTCGCGGGTCGCCAGCACTACACCCGGATCGATCTTGAGTTGCACATTGCTGGCGCTGCTGACCACCAGGTTCATGCGCACCACCTGGGTACGACCCGAGCCCTGGTTGAGCAGCGGTTTGTAGGTAGGGGCACAGTTGGCCACCGCCACCAGGTCGCCGTCGGCGTCGTACAGCCCAACCTCGCGAATCCAGCGACCGCCGATCTCGGCGGGGATCACCTGCTCGGCGACGATGACCGCACTGTCCTTTTCGTCGACCTTGAGCTGGTTCAGCGGCGCCCGCCGCCACTCGTTGAGCAGGCTGGTCCAGCTCGCGTCGGGCATTGGCAGCGGCGGGTTGTCCAGCCCTGCCGGACTGGCGTCGCCGACGGCCATGTGTGTGATTTTCCAAGGAATGCCCAGGGCATCCGCATTGGCCTGTTTCGCGGCCCCCACCTTGGTCAGGATCGCGTAGAACTGGGAGTTCTGATCAACCATTAGTAAATGTCCAGATAGTCAATGGTGTGTTCTCGCCCACCACGCCCGATGGCCCCCATGACCGTGAGGTCGGCCGGCGCAGGCGGGTAGATGTCAAGTTCGTCGCCGTCTTGCAGCGCGGCGCCGAGGTAAAGCGAGCCGGCGGTTTCCAGGCTGATGACCAGGCCGCTCAGGTGTCGGCTGACGGGCCTGGCGTCATCGATCAGCCAGGTCAGTTCCTGGTACGTCTGTTCGCTGATCCCCGCCTCGGACACGCCGATCTTCAGCGCGAACGTGCCGGGCACCGCCGGGGGCGTGGCCTTGAACCACTCGATCACTTCGATCAAATAGCCAAACGGCTCCACCACGCGGCGCAATGCGCCGATCGTGCCCTTGTGGGCATGCACGTAGAACGAGGAGCGAATCACCGAGCGCTTGATCGCCTCGGGCCAGGTGTCGTCCCAACGGTCCACCGACCAGGCCCAGGCCAGCTGGTACAACAGGTTCGCCGGGCAGGTATCGGGGTTGTACAGGGTGCGCAGGGTGACCTTGAGGTCTTCGTTGGAGGCCGCCTCGACGGCCCGTTCCAGCGGCGTGCTGTTGAGCGGCAGGAGGCTGTGCATGTCAGCCCCCCCGCGTCAGTTCGAACCCGGTGCACCAGGCCGCCTGCGCCTTGCTCGGGCGGATGTCGGTCCAGTTGCGCAGCTCCACCCGGCTCACACCGGCGATGTGCAGTTGCGCATCGATGGCCGAGCGCGAGACCTCCACGCCCAGGCGTCGCCGAGGGTTGACCCAGGCCTGCAGGCGCCGCTGGCACTCGGCCAGGGTCGCTTCGTTCTCCGGCCCCGTCCCGGCCATGTAGAGCACGGCATCGATGCGATAAGGAATCACCTCGGCACTGCGCACTTCCAGGCGGTCCGCCACCGGGCGTACATCGTCGTCGTTGAGATAGGCGGCCACTTCGGCCAGCAACTGCGCACTGGCGATGCCGTCCTCCTCCAGGCTCAGCACCGTCACCTCCACCACTGCCGGTGACGGGCTTTCTGCAGAGGCATCGGCCACCTGCCCCGAGGCATTGCGTGCATGCAGGATGTAGCTGTTGCGCGGGCCGGCGGTGGTCAGGCCCTCGTACACCAGTTGCACCCGCTCGCGCAGTGCATCGTCTTCCTCAAGCACTTCGAGGGTCGGTGGCACACTGTTCGCGTCTTCGGCCTGTACCACCAGCCGCTTGAGCTGCACGTTGGCTGCCAGCTGGTCCAGGTCGCTGCCCTGGGCATAGGCCAGCAGCAGCGCCTTGGCGGCATCGTTGACCCGCGCCCGATTGAGCAGCTTGCGGTACGCGCCCACCTCCAGCAGCTTGGTCACCGGGTCGCTTTCCAGCAGCGCGTCCCAGTTCTCGCCCATGTGCGACCGAAAGGCCGCCAGGTCATCCTGGAAGATGTCCTCGAAGTCGAGGTCTTCCAGCACCTGCGGCGCGGGCAGCGCCGACAGTTCCACGTTGCTCATGCCGTTATCTCCAGCAGTTGGCTGTCACCCAGGTACTGCCCGCTCAGCTGCAGGCTGATCTGCCCGCCCACTACCGCCACCACGCGCACCCGCTGCAATTTCAGGCGTGGTTCCCAGCGGGTCAGGGCGCGGGCGACCTCGGCCTGCACCGCACTCTTCCAGCCCTCGTTGACTGGCAGGTCGACGAAACGGCGCAGCTTGCTGCCGTAGTAGGGGCGCATGCGCCGGCTGCCCAGCGGGGTGGTGAGGATGTCTTCGATGGACTGGCGCAGGTGCCCGATGCCGGACAGCGTCTGCCCCCCGTGGCGGCTCATGCCGATCATCGCGGTACCTCCCTGGCCTGAATGCATTCACTAGCCATGTTGTCTCCAGGCATAAAAAAGCCCGCGTCGGCGGGCGGGGTTCAGTGCTTGTGATTGGCGGTGTTGCCGCCGGTGTCGATGATCTTGCCGGCCCCCAGGATGTCACCGGTCACGCGCAGGCCACCGTTGACGCTCACCTCACCGGTCAGGGCAATGTTGGCGGCGCTCAGGGTGATTGCGTTGTCGGTGACCAGCAGCGAGCTGCCGGCCACCTTGAGGCTGACGGTGCCACCGGGCAGCTCGATGCTGTAGCTGCGGGCCTGCCAGTCGTAGACCAGCGAGCCACCGTCATCGAAGCGCCATACCTCGACGTGTTCGCGGTTGTCGGGTGGCGCGCCGGCATTGCCGTACAGGCCCGGTACGAAAGTGCCCTGCGCCGGCTCACCGCTGGGGCTGAGCAGTGCGCCCTGCTCGTTCAGGCTCGGCGCACGCCAGTGGCGGGCCTTGCCTGCCGCGTGGCTGTGCCAGCGCACCCAGGCGCTGGTCCAGCCGGCGCCATCGGAGACCCGTACCCGCGCTGCTGCCAGGTCGATGCCGACCACCCGACATGGAATGACCAGCGCCGCCAGCATGCGGTCATGCATGGAGCTGGCGTAACTCATGCCATGTCCTCCGGTGCCTGGTAGCTGTCCTTGTGCGCGGGCCCTGTGTCGGGGCTGAAGGCGAACAGCAGCGAACCGGGTGGCTGGTCTGGCCAGGGCCACTGCAGGTCGCCAAGGTAAACGGGCTGCTGCCATTGCACCCGCCATTCCAGGGTGCCGGGTATTTCGGCAGGTATGGCCGTCTGCGCCTTCACATTGAGGGTCGCCGCGACGAAATCCACGCCCCAGAACTGCTTGTGCAGCACAAGCGTTGATTTCGCCGCCAATGTGGCGGCTTGCAGGGCGGCGTGTTGCTGCTGTGCATCCACCAGGATGCGTGCCTCGAAACGCGCCAGGATGCACAAGCGTCCATCGCCGGGGTCAACGCTTGCCTCCATAGCGGTGATGGTGTGACACAGTGCCGGTTGCGGAGTGTGCTCGTTGACTGCGCTGAACGCTTCAACCGTCGCGAAATCAGGTACACCCGCCTGGAATGTTGCGGTAATGGCCTGGCTCAATAGCTTGAGTTCGTTCACAAGCCCTCCTTTCGTGTCTTCTTCGACAAGCCGCCCACTGCGGTTGCAGCAGGCGTTGCGTTCACTGCGGCGACTACGGCTCGAACCAGCCGGTCGGCGCAATCCGACCCTCGGAGCGCTTGGCTGCCAGCGTGCCGGCATTCTTGAAGTTGAAGGTCTGCGGGTACAGGAACGCCAGCGATACGCCACCGAACACGAAGCTGCGCGAGCCGCTGTTGTCCTTCAGGTCGTAATTGGTACGTACATCGTGGTTTCCGCTGTCGGGCGAGAAGTACTCGGCGTAGTCACCGGTGGCAGAGGTGCTCATGACGCACCTGGAGTCCATTCGAACGCTGGTAGCCAAGGGTGCGATATACCCGGAGCAGTCCATCAAGGTGCCGACAGGGCCTGGACTTGCACCGGGCGTTTCGGGTCGTAGCAGGTAAATGCCTCTGGACACCACCTCGGTGCCGGTGTCGTAGATGTTGCGCACCTCATGGGTGTCCAGATAGAACGACGCCAGGTAGCAGAAATGTGCGAACCCGGGGGGCGCGGGCAACAAAAATGCGCCGAAGGACAGCGCCCCTATGTTGTCGAGCGTAAGGGTGGTTGCAGTGTTAGCGACGACGGTCGCTACCCGGCCGGACCACTGCCCGCCCTCACTGATGACCAGGCACTGCACACCGGCAAGATTGTTGTCGGCCATCCAGTCGTAGCTTTTTTCAGCGATATCGTGGGTACCCTCGCCGGCCTTGTTCAGCGTGATCACGTTGCCGCTGATACTGCCCACGCGCAGGAACGGCATGGTTTTCACCACGGCACTGGCGTCACCTTCATTGGCACAGGCAAAGGCGGCGTACCAGCTCTCTTTGCAGTTGCTGCGTTCGGCACCGAGACCGGCTGGCGCCACGCTGGCGACCTTGTCAGCCATCGCGAAGGTCGGAACCATGCCCCGTGTGTATTGGCCGCGAAAGCGAAAACCGCCCATCGCAACAAAATTCCTGCTCAGCCTGACCGACGTGGCAGAGCCGTAGATCACCGCGTCGCGCGGCCCCTGGGCCAGGGTTAGGCCGACGTTGCCGGCATTCTCGTACAAGCGGGTGTTATCAGACATAGGTTTCTCCGGACATGAAAAAGCCGCTTCAAGCGGCTTTCGATAGTGTTGCGATGATCATTGCTCCTGGTCGCGCTCACGCAGGTCGCGCTGCAGTGGCGCATCCGATGCCAGGGGCGGCACGCCCTGTGCCACACCCAGCCGCTTCGCAGCCCAGCGCTCGTAAAGCCCGATGGCCACGTCGGCGCCCGCCATGGCGGTCAGGCAACCAAAGGCTGCGGCGCTCCAGATCGACAGCCCGCTGGCATACAGCAGCATCACGGTCGATACGCCGCAGACCATGCAGGCCCCGGAGCGCAGCAGCAGTCGCCTGAACAGGCCCCAGCCGCGGGCGCCCTCCTTGTCTGCGCGCCACATCTCGCCAGACAGACCGCCCAGCAATGCCAGGACGATCACCAGCCAGATCGGCATTTCCAGCAACGTCTGTTGCTCGTTTGTCATGCTCGTGCTCCCTTGTTGAACAGCCGATCACTCGGCATTCCAAAAAGCCCGGTCGCCCAGGCTTTTCAGTAATGCGTTGTCGGACCGCCGGCCACTGCTGGTGCGCCGTGCGATCCCGCCTCAAATTGTTCCTCCGACCGCGGCCGCCTGCCCGCCGGATAACTGCTTACGGTGCTTTACGCTGCACACCCGGGTCAGTTGCCAACCCTCTGAACAGTTCAGGCCTGTTCATCGCTGCCTTTGCCACTGCCGGTGTCTGACCGGCTTGAGACAAAGGTTATGCATCAATGCATATGCAGTCAATGCATTTTTGGAAATATTTATGCACGCGGTTTTGCGCTAACGCATGAAAGCCTTGCCCTGCTTGCGCTGCAGTGCTGTCTTGAGGGGTAGATTTTTTTGCAGGAACCGGCCTTGCCGGTGAAGGATTCAGTGGGATTGCCGCAAATATTTGGTGCGATCATTCGCCGGCAAGGCCGTCCCTGCAGGCATTTGCAGGCACAAAAAAACCCGCCGAGGCGGGTTTGATGTAGCGACAGAACCTAGCGGGCGTACATGCCCCACCAGAACACATGCCCGAGGATGCTGATCTGCTCCTCCTGCATCTGCTGGAAGGTGTAGTCCTCGTCCGGGTGCTCGTCGCGGTTGAAGCTGCGCAGGCGGATACCCGTGGGCAGGCGATACAGCTGTTTCACGCGCAACTGGCCATTGTGGTTGATGGCATACAGGTCGCCGTCGACAATGTCGCCGATGCCGCTCTTGCCCGCATTCACCCCCACCGTGGCGCCATCACGCAGCACCGGCAGCATGCTGTTGCCGCGCACCGTCACGCACTTGGCCTGGTCGAACTGCACGCCGTTGTGACGCAGGCTGCGCTTGCCGAAGCGCAGGCTGGCCTTCTCGCTTTCCTCGATGACGAATCGTCCTGATCCTGCTGCCAACTCGACCTCACGAAGAAACGGAATGGACACCTCGTCGTCCTCGACGGGGGTGTCGTCATCCCACAGGCTGATGTCCTGCAGCTGCACGTCGGCGCGCGGCGCGTTCGCCGGGCGGGTATCGCCCAGGTCGGCACGGCCGCGCAACTGATCGGTGCTCACGCCGAAGTACTCGGCGATCTTCGACACATGCTTGTCGGAAGGATCGACGATCTTCTCGCTGAGAATCCGCGACAGGGTGGATTGGGGCACGCCGGTGCGACGGTGAAGCTCCGTGGGGGAGATCCCGTGGCGGTCGAGCAATGCTCTCAAGACGGTAGCTACGTTGCGTTTTTGCATAACGTGCATAGTACCCATCTCGTGCGCAAATGCAAATTCAAATATGCATTGACACAATGCCAGGGGCAAAAGGTCGCTGCGCAGCGTTAGGCCCGGCAACGGGGAAAAAATCCCTGTACCATTGCCCGCTGCCTTTGGTCTAAACGACACTGCGAGCCAAGTTTCTGTAATGAGCGATCTTTCCGCACACACCCCGATTGTGCAGCAGTAAAGACCTCCAATTGCCGCAGAACCTGCAGTATCAGGGCTTGCAGCTACATTTAGCCCCTCCTTCAGCGAAAACCATTTGGCATTGAAAGGCATCTTTTAGCCTGTGGTTTGCCCCAAAAATGCCCCCGCCTTTTGTACGTCTCAGGCTTGGCATGTGCTTAGCGTGAGCGAAAGTCGGTAATCCTTTTCCGACGCTTTTTTGGTTTGAAAACGCGCCACAGCCCTATTCCTTAGGTATTAAATCGGTATCTGTTTAAACACAGAGACCCACACATGCCGACACATACACCTAAAAAATACCTAATCAGCCACACCTCGCTGCAGCACTGCTTTGACAAGAGCCGTTCCGGCCTCGAAAAGCTCCGCGAAATCGATCCCAGCTTCCCTCGCCCCATCAAATTTGGTCTGAGCAAACAGGCTGGGGTCTACTTCGTCGTCGCGGAGGTCGAGGCCTGGCTGGAGCGCAAGATCAGTGAGCGTGATGATGTCGCACTGGATCTCGCCGGGCGAGAAGAGCAATGACTACACACGAGCAGATACCATCGTTCTTGGCAGAGATGCCCGCGCCGGCACTTGCCGCATACATGAACCCTAACATTGCGCCAAAGCCACTCCCTAGCGGGTTGTCCAGGGTCATACCCTGGCGTGATGAACTATTGCCTACTGCTCTTCAGGAGTACGTGCGGGATGTTGCTGAACGTACCCAGTGCCCACCTGATTTTGTTGGGGTCGCGCTTATCGTGGCAGTCAGCACCGTAGTCGGGCGCAAATTCACCGTCTACCCGAAACAAAACGATGACTGGATGGTCGTTCCAAACCAGTGGGGCATCATCATCGGACGACCGTCTGCAATGAAAACGCCTGCACTCAAACAAGCCCTGCTTCCATTGCGCGCATTGGATGCCAAAGAGCGAGAACGCTACAGCCAAGCTCAAGCCGAGCACAAGGCCGCTAGCGAGCTTTACGACATGAAGCGCAATGCAGCCAGGTTAAAAGCCAGAAAGCTTTACAGTGGTGGTGACGAGAATGCAGCTCAGGAAGAACTGAAACGTCACTCAAGCGAGAACCCGCCCCCAATCCAGCGGCGCTACATCGTCAACGACGCAACGGTCGAAAAACTCGGCGAGCTGCTCAACGAGAATCCAAACGGCCTAGTAGTTGAGCGTGACGAGCTGGGGGGCTGGCTGGCAACGATGCAGAGCGAAAATGGCTCGGTTGCGCGAGCATTTTATTTGGAATGTTTCGACGGCAACGGCTCATTCACCTATGACCGTGTTGGCCGAGGAACCATTTATATCAAGTCATGTTGTTTATCGTTGATCGGTGGAATTCAACCCTCACGAATTGCGTCCCTCGTAAACGCTGCCGTCAGCGGCGAACTGGATGACGGCCTGATTCAGCGCCTGCAGCTGGCGGTATATCCCGACGATGTTCGAGAGTGGCGCTATATCGACCGTTGGCCGAACAAAATCGCCGCTGAGCGCGTCTCGGAGGTTATCGAACAGCTCGACCAGATACCTGATGAGCCTCACTCTGCCCTCAGATTTACTCCAGAAGCGCAGGAGAAGTTTATCGCCTGGTATACCTCCCACATGCAAGCAAGCCGGAGCGATCATCTTCACCCCGCATTGCAATCCCATTACCTGAAAATGCCGAAAACCATTGCAGGCTTGGCCCTCCTATTTGAGCTGATTGAAGGCGGACGAAAAGCCGTGGCCGCTAAGTCCACTGAACGCGCCATCAGCTGGGCGAACTACCTGATGAGCCACGCCCAGCGGCTGTACGGAGCGGCAATCAACGCACCACTAATCGCTGCGCGACTGATTCTGGAGCGCCAGCAGAAATTGCCCGAGGCATTTACTGCCCGAGAGGTGCGTCAGAAGGATTGGACGGGATTGGGCTCGCAAGACGCCGTGAATAATGCGCTCGCAATTCTGGTTGAACACGACTTCATCGTTGGCTACGAGGTTGCCGGTGAGAAAGGTGGCCGCCCATCGACACGCTATGTCTGGCGAAAAACGTTGCCTTGACCCAACGGGTGCACTCAAAAGACCATCAAAGCCACCTACAAAACCTACGAAACTAAGTTCTGTAGGTTTTGTAGGCACCGTTTCCTGGTTGGGAGAAGTAATTCAACGCTCAAATTGACGTACCTGAACGCTGGAAGCAACCGCCAGTACCTGCTAGCCGACCGCTTTGAATCTGCCGAATCAGGCCGGAGTCGGCCAAGAGCAGCCGGCTACGTGTGACCAGAGAACGGCCTTATCGCGAACCGGCTTGAGTATTATCTCGCACAGAGGAAAGTGCGCTGACTTCGCTCGCGAAACAAATTGGCTTGTGTTTCGATGTCCGAAGCCCAGCCACAACCATGAGCGTTTCAAATGGACGACAAAGCGAAAATTGCGGTAAGTATCCTTGGTGTAGGGCTCCTCTTCGGGGCCATAGGCTGCATGACTTCTACTGTACAGCTGATTAAATTTACGTGGGGTATGACCGTTAGTGAGGGCGCTGCAAATGTAATCGAATACATCGTGGCTACTGGCGTCATGTCAGTACTCACGATTCCAGCCGTCGCATTTTTCTGCATTTGCGGAGCGGCACTGATCACCGCCCCTTGGTCTGTGAAGTGAGCGAGTGCGATCAGCTACTGGTCGATTCGAGCCCTTAGGGCGACGGGCAGATATCGGCCAAAAGCTGCCCTTGGGCGCCTACAAAACCAAGGGCGATTCACCGGAAGGAGCCCCCCCAAAAAAAACGGAAATTGTCCCTGGCAGCTGAGCTCTACTTCTGGGCAGTACTGATTTCATGGGGGATTACCGTCGACTGCATCAACGCCCGCCTGGGGCACGGCACCCGGCGGCTGGCGCGACCTGCCAGAGATTCGCTGACACCGCCCCCGGTAACATGCAGGGCGATGGGGTCACAGTGCGTGCCGCCAGGCCGGCGCGAAACTCGGCGGTACTTGCCCAACGCCCTCCCGGGCTCAGCCGGGAGCCCATACCCGGCCGATCAAGCATGACGCGCTGATGCGTTACACTGCGCAGAACATAAGTGATCGACCTGATTTTGGTAGCCTGCACCACCGCAATTTATAAAAAGAGTAAGGCAATGAACCTCAAGCAGATGGAAGTCTTCCGAGCGGTCATGCTGACCGGCTCGGTTTCGCAGGCTGCCACCCAGCTGTTTCGCACCCAGCCGGCGGTGAGCATGATGATCAGCTCGCTGGAGAAGGATATCGGCTTCGAGCTGTTCGAGCGGCGCAAGAAACGCCTCTACCCGACCCCCGAAGCCCACTACCTGTACAAGGAGGTGGAGGCGATCTTTTCTCGTATCCAGGACTTGAGCCAGACCGTTCAGGATATTCAGAACAAGCAGTACGGCTTCCTGCGGATCGGCTGCATGCCGGGGCCGTCGATCTTCTTCGTGCCCGATATCCTGGCGGACTTCCTGGAGGAGCACCCGAAGGTCCAGGCATCCCTGCAGACTCGCACGTCCGATGCGGTGATCGAATGGGTCGCCTCCAACCAATACGACTTGGGCCTAGCGGAGATTTCCACGCACCAGTCGAAAACGGGGCGTAACCTGATGTTCGAACTGCCTTGCGTCTGTGCCCTGCCGGCTGAGCATCCGCTGGCGCAACAGGAGGTGATCACCCCGCAGTTACTCGACTCGGCACCGATGATCACCCTCCATCCGGATCACATGGTTTTCCACGACCTCATGAAACTATTCGAGGCGAGCGGACATCGCATGAACGTGCGCCTGCAGTCCCGCTTCTTTCTCCCGGCGCTCAAGTTCGTCGAGCGGGGACTCGGGGTTTGCATCGTCGACGCCATCTCGGCCAACAGCTACACCTCCTACGCGCAACCGGGCAAAGTGGTGTTCCGACGTTTTGAGCCGTCGGTGTACCTGCGGGTCGGCCTGGTGTTCCCGGCGGAAATCCCTCCCTCCATGATCATCCTGGAGTTCGCCAATCTCCTGCGCGACAGGATTGAGAACGTCATCGAACACCCCGAGGTGTTTCTGAACTGGGGCACGTAGGGCTCGCATGGAGAAGGAGCCCTCAGACAGTCCCCTCAAGCATCTGCGGGACGCTCAGCGTCCCGGTTCGCCTTGCTCCGCCCGCCTCGGCCTCCGGGGGATTTGCTGGCTGAGCGCCTGGTCAGCTTCACGCGGCGCAGCGCATCAATGGAGAAGGCGATGAAACCGACCCAGACCAGCATGAAGGTGGTCATGCGGTTCATGTCGATCGCTTCGCCGAACACGAAGACCGCCAGCAGGAAGTACAGCGTGGGTTCTATGTACTGCAGGACCGCGATGGTCGAGAGGTTCTGCAGGCGCGCCACGCCAAAGGTAAACAACCCCAGGGGCAGCAATACGATCGGCGCGGTCAATCCCAGCAGGATATGTGTGCCGCCCTCTTTCGCTGCCCAGGCCGACTGCTCCGTCATGTGCCCGTTCAAGTAGAACAGCGCAAACGGCACCATCAGTAGCGTCTCGGCTGACAAACCGTTGAGCGGATCGATCTGCACCTGTTTTTTGATCACCCCGTAGCTGCCAAAAGCCACGGCGATCCCGATGGCCAGCCAGGGAAAACTATCCAGGCTGGTGCACGCATAGAGAAAACCGGAGGCACAGAAGACCAGCGCGGCCCACTGCAGCAGCGTGAGCCGCTCACGCAGATAAAGAACCCCGATCAAGATGCTAATCAGCGGGGTAAGGAAGTACGCCAGGCTCACCATCAGCACCTGACCGTGGGTGGAGCCCCAGGTGTTGAGGTACCAGCTGGTGGAAATGCAGGCCGTGGAAAGGAATAGCCAGAAGAACGTCCTGGGCTGTGTCAGCATCTTGAAAACACGCACCGGTGTGCCGCTCAGCAATAGCAGCAAGACCATGAGAGGGACAGAAAAAAGTACCCGCATGGAGAAAATCTCCATCGCTTCGACGCCTCGCAGGTGCTGGTAGAACAGCGGCGTTAGGCCCCAGATCACATAGGCCAGTGTGGTCAAGAAAAGACCGCTCTTGAGCAGTTGATATAGATTCATGTGTCGATCCGGATGAGTAGCTTCAAATTATGGGAGTTCAGGCGACATTCCGATCGACCGCTGTAGCACCATGCAGGCCAGGCTACTGAGATCGAAGATGGGCAGACCGAATCTTTGCTGCAAATTCAGGGTGGAAGTGCGACTGGCCGGTGCACTCCAAAACAATAGCCCCCACCTGCGGACTTCCAGCCAGCAGTCCCTAGGCCACGGAGCACAGTTCGTCTTCGAACAGTGCTATATCCAGATCGTGGCACCAGGTTACGTTCTGTAGGGGATCGGAAAGTCGAAATTGGCGAGAGACTTGATATTCCCGACTGCCTTCGTAAAGTAGGACGCTAGAGAGTCCCCCCAGAGCCAACCTCTAGTAGTTGCAGCTACCTTTGAGCATCATCTGTCCGCTTCCTCAATCGAAACGGGTCGCAGAGAATGGTTGCAGGTCGACCGAAGTTGCCTTGTCCTGCACACACTCCGTGATCAGTTTCCCGGTCAGCGCGGCGAAGGTGAGTCCCAGATGACCATGGCCAAACGCGACCATTACCCGCGGGTGTCGATCCAGTTTGCCTATCACTGGCAGCGAGTCCGGTGTCGATGGGCGACTGCCCACCCAGGTCGACTTGATCTGCGGGGCGCCACCGAGCATCACCGTCGCATGCACCAGCATGGTGTCGGCACGCGTCTGATTGAGCGGCGCATCCGTGAAGGCAAATTCCGCGCTACCCGCCAGGCGAACACCACCTGCCATGGGCGTGAGGAAGATCGCCTTATCCAGCCAGCCTACCGGGCGCGTCAGCGATTTGGCTCCAATATCCAGCATCAGGTGATAACCACGCTCGCTGACCAGGGGCATTCTCACGCCCAGCGGCAGCAGGATCTCCTTGGAAAAGACGCCAGCGCAGACCACAACCTGATCAAACTTGAGGGTGCTGCCGGTCAGGCGCACCTTCACTTCGCTGGCGCCTGGCAGTAGAGACTGCACCTTGTCACGCAGGATGACCCCACCGTGCTCGGTGAAATGCCGTGCATAACGGCGGCTCAATTCGACGGGGCTGACCGTGAAGCGGGTGTTGGGATAGAACACTCCGCCGGCATAGAAGTCGGCCAGATCTGGCTCCAGGTCACGTATCTGACCGGAGCTCAGGAACTCGAGGTTGGCGCCTTGCTCCCGACGCTCCCGCAGATCGCCATTGCGCGCACTAGCGAATCCTTCCTCCGTGGTGAAGAGTCCCAGGCAACCTTCGGATCTGACGAGATCCTGGGTCTGGGTCAGCGACAACAGTTCCTGATCCGCCTGACGACTGAGATCCTGAAGCGACTTCAGTGCCGCTTTGCCGTGTTCGTACCTGTCGCGGAAGCAGGCCTTGAAGAACTCCCAGCCATAAGGCATCAGGCTTGGCAGGTAACTCCCCTGCACGGATAACGGGCTGGTCTTGTCAAGCAGCATCTCCGGCAGCTTGCGCATCATCGAAAACTTGGTGAACGGTACACGGGCATAATCGGCGAACAAACCGGCATTGCCGAAGGAGGCGCCCATACCCGGCGCCTCCTTGTCGATCAGGGTTACTTTGTAACCCGCCTTCTGCAGGCTGAGCGCGGTAGCGAGACCGACAACACCAGCCCCCAATATTCCTATGTGTGAATTCGGCATACTGTCTACCTAGTTAGGTCACCACGCCTCGAGACCTAAGGCCTTGGCTGCGATTATCTGGATTTCAACCAACAGTTCAGGCCGTGCCAGACGGGACTCCACACAGGCTCGAGCCGGCGCATTCTCGCAGTCGACCCAGGCATCCCACACTTCATTCATCTGGGCGAACTGGCGGATGTCCGAGAGCCAGATATTGGCGCTGATCAGGTTGCTTTTGTCGGCGCCAGCATCGGCTAGCAACGCATCAATCTGGGTCAGAATCTGAAAGGTCTGTCCGGCGACATCCTGCGAAGGGTCTTTCGCGACCTGGCCGGCGGTCCAGACCAAATTGCCGAAACTCACCAGTTGACTCATACGCTGGTTGGAATGTTGGCGCTGGATCATCTCTTGCTCTCCTGTTATCCGCTGTTGATTGCTTTGCCCGGCAACAACTGCAGAGCATTAATTTCCCGATTATTTGTATGTCTTTGCACACCCCGAATACAGATCATCTAGAAATGACCGTAACCTTTAAGCAGGCCAGATTATCGAGCATGCTCTTTGCTGCCCGGATGGCTGGCATGAATATACTGAAGGTGAAGACTTGCCTGGAAGTTTAAAATTTCCGAATCAAAAACAGAGAATAAGTGAAAATGCTAGTTGCCACAGCAGCCTGGGATGAACTGCCGCGACCAGAGCGTTCACATACATCCAAGCTCTCCTTTAGTTTCTGGTCGACCAATCTCGGGCGTTCAGGACAACACCGTGAGAGTCCATTATTTATATCGATGAATATAATTGCAAATTGCAAATTTTTAATAAAACATCAGATTGTCTTATGCTTATAGGTGTCGCACGCCTGCATCGATCCCGCGGGACTCTCCGCCATAAATCATAAGATTACTTTATGTTTTGAAATATTTTTTCGAATTGCATCTATGTTCAGGAGGGTTAGACTCCAGCGAAAAGGTCGTCCCAAGCGTCTGAGATCCAGTTGTTGCACGATTCCATTCAGCCGTGCTTACAGCGGCTTCGATAACTAGCCAAGGTCAGCACAATAAACATAAGAGGCACCTAGGAATGACAATAGACAGAAGAAAAATAGATATAGCCTTGTCGACACTCTTAATTATCATATCGATAGTCATCCTGACCAACGACCACTTGGTGGAGGGTGGAGCCGACAGCGATCTTGGCTCGATGTTCCTGCCCCGTGTCGTTGCGGGTCTGATGATTATCTTCTCCGCGACCATTGCTCTTCAGTCCATTCGGAAGTTAACCACAGGTGCCAGGATTGATGATCTTGAGCTGATATCTACCGACGGCTTCTTCGGCATATTTATATACATCGGAATATTCATCGCATATTGGCTCACTGTGCCGTATGTCGGCTTCCTGGTGGCAACTCCGTTTGTCATGATCGCCGTCGCCGCGCTGCTGGGCGGCCGCAAATGGGCGCCCATCATTGCCACGTCGGTGATTACCACGGCGATCATCTATTACGGTTCCAGAGAATTTATCCGGGTCTATCTGCCGATCTGGTCGATGTAAGAGGAGATAATTAAATGCTTGAGCATATTCTTGGCGGTTTCTCCTCGGTCCTGGCCGTCGCTCCGATCCTGGGCATCATTGCCGGCGTAGTCATCGGTATCATCTTCGGTGCCATCCCCGGTATTTCCTGCATCATGGCCATCGCCATCATGCTGCCGATGACGTTCTACCTTGACCCGATCACCGGCATCATCATCCTGTTGGCGGTGTACAAGGCAGGGATCTACGGCGGATCGATTTCCGCGGTGCTGCTCAATACCCCTGGGGCGGCGGCGTCGTTCATGACGGCGAAGGACGGGCATGCACTGACTAGGGCCGGCAAGGCCGGCAAGGCGCTGGACATGTCGCTATTCGCCTCGGTTACCGGCGAGATGCTCGCCACCCTGGTACTGATCCTGGTCGCCGCGCCCTTCTCCACGATCGCCTTGCAAGCGGGCCCGATCGAGAAGGTCTTCCTGCTGCTGTTCGCCTTCACCGTCATCGGCTCCATGGCCGGCGAGTCCATCTCGCGCGGACTGTTGTCCTGCTGCCTAGGCATGCTGTTCGCGATGGTGGGCATGTCCTCCATCACCGGTGCAGCGCGCTTCACCTTCGATATTCCGGAGTTGATGGGAGGCTTCACCTTCACGCCGATGCTGATCGGCATCCTGGTCATGCCGGAGGTGATCAACGCGATCCGCCAGCGCAAGGTGCCGCACCATGCGCTGAAGATCACCCATTCCTCGAATCCGGCCGACAACCGCATCAGCTTCAAGGAGTACCGCAGCGTACTCGGCACAATCCTCAAGTCCTCCGGCATTGGTACCTTCATCGGCGCTCTGCCGGGCCTGGGCTCCAGTGCCGCGTCATTTATCGCCTACGGCGAGGCCAAACGCACCTCCAAGAAGCCCGAAGAGTTTGGCAAAGGATCGATCGAAGGAATTGCGGCAGCGGAGTCCGCCAACAACGCGGTATGCGGCTCCAGCCTGATTCCGATGCTGACCCTGAGTATTCCGGGCGATGATGTGGCTGCGCTGCTGATGGGGGCCTTCTTGATCCATGGTCTGACGCCCGGGCCGATGATCTTCTTCGAAAGCACCGAGATCATCTACGCGATCTTCGCCGGTTTCCTGGTGACAGACCTGTTCCTACTGGGCATCGCGCGCTCGGGCTTCAGATTCTTTGTGAAGGTCGCCTCGCTGCCGCGCTACTACATCTTCCCGTGCGTCACTGTGTTCGCCTTCTTCGGTGCTTACACAGCCGCTCAGAACATGAACGACATTCTGCTGCTAATCGCCTTTACGGTCATGGGCTACGGGATGCGGATGATCGGATTGAACCCGGCGGTATTCATCATCGGCTTCATCCTGACTCCGTTCATGGAGCAGAACCTGGATCAGGCACTGTCCATCGTGGGCAGCGAATACCACCTGCTCTTCGCGTCACCGATCTCCTGGGTATTCATGGCACTGTCCGCGTTCTTCGTGTTCTCGAGCATGCGCATGAGGAGAAAAGCTGCAAAACACTCCATGCAGGTACAACACGAAACAGCCTGATAGATGAGCATCACCTACCTCACCACGTGGCGCTGAGTAAAACCAAATCAGCGCAAGACATTCACAACAACAAACCGAGGTTAAATAACCATGAAAAGCTTCAAGAATACCCTGGCAACGCTTGTCGCAGCCCTGACTGCAACTGTAGCTTCCGGCGCAGTGTTTGCCGCATACCCGGAGAAGCCTATCAACGTCATCGTTCCCTGGGATGCAGGTGGTGACTCCGATCTGACCACTCGGATCTGGGCTGATGCAATGGAGAAAGAGCTGGGTGTTCCGTTCGTGGTCATCAACAAGACCGGCGGCAACGGCATCATCGGCACGATGTTCGTCGCCAAGGCCAGGAATGACGGCTACACGCTGATCAATGCGGGCCTGAGCAATATGTTCGTAACCCCGAACTTCAGCAAGACGCCCTACAACTTCGAGACCTTCACACCGGTGTTGAAAATCACCTCTGCACCGCTGGGCATCGTGGTTGCGAAAGACAGTCCCTACAAGACATTTGATGAGTTCGTTGCCGGCGCTAAGAACAAAACCCTGACCATGGGTTCCTGGGGCGCGTCCTCCTCGGGCACCGTACTGGGGAACATGATTGCAACTCAGGCCGGCTACGCGCCCAAATACGTGCACGGGCAGAGTACTGCAGAATCCATGGTCTCCGTAGTGGGTGGCCACATCGACTCCGCCATCGCCTTCCCCCCGGCATTTTCTCCGCACGTAAAGGCCGATCGGGCGCGGGTACTGGTAATGAGTCAGAAGATGGATACCTTCCCCGGCGTTCCGACCTTTGCCGACTACGACATCAAAGGCAACTTCGAGGCATGGTCGGCCATCTTCGCCCCCAGGGACGTACCGGCCGAGGTCGTCAAGAAGCTCGTTCAGGCAAGCGCCAAGGTCATGCAGGATCCCAAGGTGCTCGAGGCATTCAACAACATCGGTACCGTGGTGGATTTCCGCCACGGCCCGGACTGGATTGCCGAGATGAAGGAGACCTACAGCATGATGAAAGACGAGGCTGACAAGGCCAAGAAGTAACGCTCCCGCCCATCACCGACACCCAATACCTTTCGCGTATCGGGTGTCGGTGAGTCCCCTGCACTTCCCCAGCAGCCGTCTTCCTTATCAGATACTTTCGTTTCCCTTGGATCGCCCCAAGTTTCACAGACACATTTGGCTGGCTGCTTTTGGCCGGGAGTCGCTAGTAGCGTCGGGCTGGGACCGGGCAAAAGCGGCCATCCAGTTCTTACTAATTTAGGGGCGATTCATTCCTCCAGTTCTGCGACTGCTACCGCCGAGCTTGCGATTCCGTTTGGCAGCGGCTGGTGGTGCAGAGGGGCACCGTCCTGCAGGTGCGCACCGCTGATGCGCCGCTGGCTGACTGTGATTGCAAGTAACCCCGCGCTAGCTGCGCAGAACAGATATAGCCAAGCAGGGCCGAAGTATTCCATCAATATCCCCGCCAACAATGGGCCGATGCAGGCACCTACTCCGAATGTGATCAGCAACATGCCCGCCAGCGATACGCGCAGTTGCGGCTCAATATTGTCGTTGGCCAGAGCCACGCCCAGCGGGTACAGGCAAAACTGCAGAAAGCCCACCGCTGCACTGATCAGCAACATGCCCGGCAGCGACATATCGGGCAGCCAGGCCATTGCCAGGCAGGCCGCCAGCAATAGCAGGGCGACCCCGCGAATTAGGCTGGCCCGTGGCAGTCGATCAGACAGCAGCCCCAGTGGCAGCTGCGCCAGCAGCCCGGCACCAATTGCCACGGCCATAAACAACCCGACTTGCGCGGTACTCAGGCCGTGCTTGCTGGCGAAAATAGAGGCCAGGCCGAAGAAGCTGCCATTGATCGCCCCTGACACCAGCACTGTAATCAGCGACTGCGGCAAGCGTCGGATAAATAGGCGCACCGCAATGGCGGATTGCTCCATTGCAGTGGGGTGCAGACTGCGCGTCAGCGCCACGGGCACCAGGCACAGTGAGAAGGCCATGGCCACGCCGATCAGCGCGAGCACGCCGAGTTCGCCGCTGGCGCTCAGCACCAGTTGGCCGAGCATCATGCCGACATAGCTGGCGACCATGTACAGCGCAAGCACGCGACCGCGCTGGTGGCTTTGCGCGCAGTCATTTAGCCAGCTCTCCAGCACCATTAGCTGGCACATCATGGCCATGCCGACGATGGCACGCAGCAGCAGCCAGACCCAAAGGTCAGCGCTGAAGGCATGGCTGAGTACGGCGGCCGAGATCAGCCCGGCGCAGGCCACATAGGTGCGGATATGGCCAACTCCGGCAATTAACCAGTCACCTAGCTTGGCGCCGAGGATCATCCCTAAAGAGTTGGCGGCCATCAGGGCGCCACCCTTGAGCCCCGCGCCGCCGCTGGCCTCCATGCGCAACGCCAGGTAGGTCATCAACAGAGTCGAGCCCAGCTGCATCAACAGTGTGGCGAGGTACAGCGCACCGAAGGTCCGTGTCAGTCCCAGCATGGTTGGCTCCTTGGCCAGCACGAAAAAAGCCGCCACCCGGCAAGCGGGGGGCGGCAATCAGTTACTTAATAACTTAGGCCAGGCCGTGACGCTGCTTCCAGTCGCCCGGATGCACCACGTAGCCGAACAGTGCATGGCCGCCGTAGACCAGTTCGGTACCTTCGGGGATCCACAGCAACTGTCCCGGCATGACCCGGTACAGCTTGCCATTAGCCTGCAGCTCGAAGCAGCCCTCGATGACGAAAATCACTTCGTCATACAGCAGGGTCCAGCTGACTTCGGCGCCCTCCCAGCGGGCGAAGCCGATACCGATGTTGGGCGATATCTCGTTACTGATGGCACGGGCGACAAATGCCGCGCCGGGCGGGCCACCACGTGGGATGAAATCCAGGTCATGATGATCGACAAGGAGTACCGGGCCTTTGCCTGAGGTTGTCTGGCTCATATTTCACTCCTGCTGTTCCAGGCCGCCAAGCGGATGCGTGAGCGCACGCCGAGGCCGAGGAAGGGTTCTGGCGGGTTGAGGGCCGGCATGCCCGTTACTGCCTGGATGTCACGTAATTGCGCCGAGTCTGCGCCCACTGCCAAGTCTGCCAAGAGTGTGCCGGAGATGGTGCCCCAGGCCGCGCCGACGCCATTGTCGCAGGCCGAGGCGTACACCCCTTGCTCCAGCTCGCCGAAGAAGTTGGTGAAGTTGCGTGAGATGGCATAAACGCCGCCCCAGGTGTGGCTGAACGGCACGTTAGCCAGTTGCGGAAAACGCGCGAGGAAGGCGTTGCGGTGGTCGTTGCGCACGGATTCGCGCATGGCGTCGTTGCTGCTGCGCCCGTACTTGGGCACGTGCTTGTATGTGTTGCGGATTATCAGCCGGCGGTCCTGGGTCATACGTACGGTGGTGCCAGCATGGTCGGCCGGGGTCAGGCCCCAATCTAGCTGCCCCCCGTAGGCTTCCATCTCGGCATTGTTGAGTGGCCGGGTCCAGCTGGCGAAGGTCATCACTGGCAGCAGGCGGTTACGCAGGTAGCCAAACTCCTGGGTGAAAATGCTGGTGCCGAGCAACAACTGCGGGGTGCGAATACTGCCGTTATTACCATGCAGCACCCAGCCACCCTGGCCGTCGCGCTCCAGTCGTTGGATGGGCGACTCTTCCAGCAACTCGACATTGCCCGGCAGCGATCGGCCCATACCACTGACCAGCGCCGCCGGTTGCATCAGGTAACAACCTGGGGTGTAGATCGCGCCGCTGTAGTGCGCGGTGCCGAGCACGGTGCTCAGCTCATCGTGGCCGACCCGCCGGAAGGGTTCGCCAAGGTCGCTCATCAGCTTTTCAAAGTGATCAAGGTAGGCCAGCCCGCGCGGGCCCACGGCGCCCTGATACTTGCCTGCATGCGACCATTGGCAGTCGATGTTGTGGGTCTGGATTAGCCCCTGCAACTGGGCGATGGCTGCACGATTGAGCGCCAGCAGACGCTGTTTATGTGCAGGGTCCGGGTGTTCCAGGGCAAATTTGTGCGGCAGATCGATAACGAAGCCGGAGTTGCGCCCGGAGGCTCCGTAGGCCACACGCTGAGCGTCGACTAGCAAAATGCGGGCTTGCGGGTGGTGCTCGGCCAGGCGGCGGGCGGCAGCCAGGCCGGCAAAGCCGGCGCCGATCACCGCATAGTCGGCGCGTTGCTCGCCGTTTAGGCGTTTGCAGGCAGGTTGCTCGGGCAGGGCGGCGTACCAGCCGCAGTTGGCATCGTCGTGTGGCAAGTTGATCGAGTTTTTCATGCTACTGCCCTCAGGCTAAGGCCTGTTGCGCATTTTGACAGGACTGCAGCCAGCTATTGCGCTGCACTTGTGCTTGGCGACCGAGTAGGACGAAGCCATGCAGCGTCCCCTCTGCATCGTAATAACCGGCACTAAGGCCGTCGTCGGTGGCTGTGCAGCGCCATTCGCCGGCAACACCTACTGCGGCTGGCAACAGACACAGCGGCGCAGCCGGGGTCTTCACCGTCACTGGCATAAGCGGGTAGCTGACCGTTGTGGGCTGGCCGAGCAGGGTCTTGCTCAGGGCCTGAATGCCCTGATTGATCGGCGCCAGGTAGGGCAGCAGTTGGCCGTTGATCTCGATGCAGTCGCCGAGGGCATAAATGCCTGGTTGCGAGGTTTGCAGCTGCGCGTTGACCTGGATGCCACGCCCCACGGCGATGGCGGCGGTTTGTGCCAGGCTCAGGTGAGGGCGTAAACCGACGGCAGAGAGCACTAAGTCGGCTTCCAAAAGTTGACCATCCGCTAGGCTCAGGCGGTAACCCGCCTCAGTTTTGTCAATGCGTTGCAGGGTGTTCTGCAGGTGCCAGTTGACGCCCAGCTCCGCCAGGGCACTTTGCAGTTGCTGGCCGGCTTCGCTCGGCAGCAGGCGTTCCATTGGCCACTGGCCGAGGCCAATGACGCTAACCGCAAAACCGCTGGCGGCCAGGTCGTTGGCAAACTCGCAGCCGATCAGGCCGTCACCGAGAATGGCCACCCGACGTACGCCGACCAGGCGTTCGCGGAAGCTCTGGTAGTCGTGCAGGTTGTTGACGCTGAGCAGCCCGCTGCTGTCGCCCTCAATCGGCAAGCGAATCGGTGCCGCGCCGCTGGCCAGCACCAGCTGGCCGTAGTCCATCTCACCGATATTGGTATACAGACGCCGCGCCGCCGCATCTATGCGCTCAACTGTGCAGTACGGGTAAATGCGGATATTCAGGCGCTGCTCGATGGCCAGCGGCGCCTCGCCGGACAGTGCCGCGGTGCTCTTGCCCTGAGCCAGACCGATGGACAGCGCCGGCTTGGAGTACAGGTGCCCTGATTCCTGGGTCAGCACACGAATCTCGACCTTAGGGTCTGCCTTGCGCAGCGCTTGGGCCAAGCCGTAACCGGCGTAGCCGCTGCCGATGATCACGATCGGCTGACGTATCTGGGTGGCTGCCAGTTGCGCAGGCACGTTAAGCGGTTGTGGGGCGGAGGGCAGCGGCGCACTGGCCGCTGCCGCGACAGCCGGGCTGATATCGAGCATCTCGAAATCGTCCTTGCCAACGCCGCACTCGGGGCATTTCCAGTCTTCGGGCACATCTTCCCAGCGGGTGCCGGCGATGATGCCGTCATCCGGCCAACCGAGCGCCTCGTCGTAGATCAGGCCGCACACTACACATAGCCAAGTCTTGAACATGTCGCTCACTCCCCGGCCACGCGAATGGCCACGTTCTTGGTGCGCACGTAGCTATACAGGGCTTCCTGGCCTTTCTCGCGGCCGAAACCGGACAGGCCGACGCCGCCAAACGGGGTTTCGATGCCGCCGGCATACCACTCGTTGACGAACACCTGGCCGGCCTTGAGGCTGCGTGCGCAGCGCATGGCACGGCTGATGTCCTGAGTAAACACGCCGGCGACCAGGCCGAATGCGGTGCCGTTGGCAATCGCCAGGGCTTGTTCTTCCGTATCGAAGGGAATGATCGCTAGCACTGGGCCGAACACTTCTTCTTGGGCAATGCACATCTCGGGGCTAACATCACGAAACACGGTCGGGCGCATAAAGTGCCCAGCGCGATCGCTGTAGGCCTCAGCACCGGTGGCAGCTACCGCGCCTTCATCGATTGCGCGCCGACACAAGTTTTCGATGCTGGCCAGTTGCCCGGCGCTGACCACCGGAGTGAGGTCGGGGTTGTCCTGGCCGAGGCCGACGCTGAGGCCTTCGGCCAGCGCAACCACGGATTGGACGATTTCTTCGTAAATCTCGCGCTGTACCAACAGGCGCGACATGGCCGAGCAGACCTGGCCAGCATTGAAAAAGATGCCGCCCTTGACGCTGGCAAGCAGTTGCTGGCGGTCGACGTCGGCGAAGGCGATGGCCGCCGACTTGCCGCCCAGCTCCATCACGCTGGGGATGGCGTGCTCGGCAGCGTCACGCAGAATGGTCTGGCCGGTTGGCACCGAGCCGGTGAAGACGATCTGGTCGACGCCCGCATGTTTGACCAGGTAACTGCCAACCTCACGGCCGCGGCCACAGATCAGGTTGACCGCTCCCTTGGGTAGGCCAGCCTTGGCAATCGCCTGCAGCAGCACACACATGCCCAGCGGCGACAGCTCCGGCGACTTGATCACCACCGCGTTGCCGGCAGCCAGTGCCGGGGCCAGTGAACGTGCACAGATCGACACCGGGAAGTTCCACGGCACGATCTGCGCCGAAACGCCCATCGGGTCGTAGACGGTGAAGTCCATATAGCCATCGCCCAGGGGGATCGACGTGCCCTCGATCTTGTCGGCCATGCCGGCGTAATACTCGAAGTAGCGCGCGGCCTCAGTGAACTCGTCACGGGCGTCATTCAGACTCTTGCCATTTTCCTGGCAGAGCAGCCAGGCACCCTCGTCGGCCACCGCGCGAATTTCCTCGGCAATGCGCAGCAGCCAGGTCACCCGCTGCGCCGGCCGTACGCGGCTCAGCACGCCGCTGTCGGCGCAGCGCCGGGCGGCCTGCACGGCATGTTCGGCATCGGTGATGCTGGCTTGGGCAATAGTCGCCAGCGGCGCTGCGGTACCGGGATTGTTCACCGTCAGGTGCTGAGCACTGTCCAGCCACTCACCGTCGATATAGTTCAGCCAATGTTCGGCAATCGGATACATGACGGCCTCCTCAGGCGGATGGGTCAATGGCGAGCAACTGACGCGCCGCCCACTTATGGAAGTGGTGGGTCGGAATGTCCATCTCCGGAGAGAACACGCCGCCCTGATAGCCCGGCGAGTAACGGCCCTTCTGCATGCCTTCCACCGAACTGATGTCTTCGGCGAACACCACTTTCCACGATTCCAGCACTGCGTTACGGCAGGCGGCGTACTCGTCACCCAGGGCTTCGTCGCCGACATAGAAAACCCGTAGGTGCTCGAGGGTACGGTCTGGCGCTATGGGGTCCAGTTGCATGGCAAAGGCGTGGTCGGCCTGGATGCCGAGCAGCACGTTAGGAAAGAGCGCCAGGTACTCGGCGTTGCGCAGACGATCCTGCGGCCAGCTCGGGAATTTCGGCAGGTGAGTGCCGGCCACATCAGAGAGGTTGTATGCATAGCTGCCCTGTCCGGCGGAGTTTTCCTCGAACAGGATGTTGTAGTGATCTTCCAGGCGTGAGTAGGTGTTCAGGCTCGGGTGCACCCACGGCAGGTGGTAGGCCTCACAGTAGTTCTCCACGGCCAGCTTCCAGTTGCAGGCGATGTCCAGAGTGGTGGAGTCGAAGCCTGGGCGGCGGCGCAGCAAGCTCATGCCATCTTCGCCGAGGAACTGGCTCCAGCGTGCGGTCAGCGGCGCAATCATTTCTTCCAGCGTTTGTGCATCACCGGACAGGTTTATAAACACCATGTCCATCCAGATGGCGCTACGGATGGCCTTCAAGCCGTGCTTTTCGCAGGCGAAGCGCTCGTCTTTGTGTTTGTCGATACCGCCGACATGCGGGGTGCCGCGCAGGCCGCCGTTGAGGTCATAGGTCCAGGAGTGGTACGGGCAGCGGATCACTCCCTGCACGGTGCCTTCCTCCTCCACCAGCTTCATGCCGCGGTGGCTGCAGACGTTGTGGAACACCTGCACCATGCCCTCGCGGTTGCGCATCAGCAGCAGCGGCAGGCCCATGAAGTCGATGGGTTTGACCGAGCCGTTCTGAGTCAGGTCGCTGGCAAAGCCGACGCAGGCCCAGGTTTTGCCCATGACCTGATCGCGCTCCAGTTCGAAGTAGCGCTGTTCGGTGTAGAAGGCATTGCTCAAGCCGGTGGCATGCTCAATCGGGTTGAGGATGGTTTCCAGCATGTGAGTCGGAATCAGTTGAGGGGCGGAGTGAGTCATTGTTGTTTTCTCCCTGGCTTGCACGGCAGGTGGTGACGATGGGCGAGTGGCCCGCGAGTTCAGGGCGAGTGTCGGCAAGACAGGCAGTACCGACAAACGATTTTTTGCCGGCCAATTAATGACTTTTAGTCACTAATGTGGTGGCTGTAAAAATAAGGGACGTGCCAATATGAGTAGCGATGACCAGTGAGTCATGAATTTATATTGATGCAAAAAACTCATAAGACGATGAGGATAAATAAGTTGTCGCGCGGGCCCGCCAGGACCATTTTATTTGGGCGTGTTGGTGCCAGGGCGTCTTCCGATTGCCTGCGTGGTCAGCTCTGCGGTACGCCCTTCTGGGGTGATACAGCCAGCAACGCTTAAGTCCTTCGACAAAAATAAACAGAGGACACACCATGCGTGCTCAGACTGGCCTGCTCAAAGGCCTCAATCCCACGGTGACCGTGGTTTCCAAGGTGCTGGTGATCGGTTTCGTGCTGTTTTGCGCGATTCAGGCCGAACAGGCTGGCGCCTTTTTCCAGAAAGCTTCCGACTTCATCCTGAACAATTTCAAGTGGTATTACTTGAGCCTGGTGTCCAGTGTGTTGGTGCTGTTGTTGTACCTGATGGTCAGCCGTTTCGGCCTGATCCGCCTGGGCCACGATGATGAGCGTCCGGAATTCTCCTTCTCCTCCTGGATCGCCATGTTGTTCAGTGGTGGCATGGGCATCGGCCTGATTTTCTGGTCGGTGGCCGAGCCGATGTGGCATTACGCGGGTAACCCCTTTGCCGAGGGGCTGACCGACGAGGCCGCCACTACCGCCATGCGTATCACCCTGTTTCACTGGGGCCTGCACCCCTGGGCGATCTTCACCATGGTTGGTCTGGCGCTGGCCTATTTCGCCTACCGCAAGGGCCTGCCGCTGACCATGCGCTCGATCCTCTATCCGCTGATCGGCGAACGCATCTACGGCCCGATCGGTCATGTGGTGGACATCCTCGCCGTGGCGATCACCGCGTTCGGTGTCTCGCAGTCACTGGGCCTGGGTGTCACCCAGATCAACACGGGGTTGAATCAGGTATTCGGCCTGCCAGTGGGGCTCGGCGTACAAGTGATGCTGATCGGCTTGATCAGTTGTGCAGCCACCCTATCTGTGATGTCCGGCGTGGCGCGCGGCATCCGGCTTCTGTCCGAATGGAACATGCTGCTGTCGGTACTGTTGATTGCCGTGGTGCTGCTGATTGGCCCTACGCGTTACCTGCTCAACACCACGCTGGAAAGCACCGGCGACTATCTGCAGAACATCGTCAGCCTGAGCTTCTGGAGCGATACACAGAAGGACAGCGGCTGGCAGAACTGGTGGACGGCCTTCTACTGGCCTTGGTGGATGACCTGGGCCCCCTTTGTCGGGCTGTTTATCGCGCGCATTTCACGTGGCCGGACCATTCGCGAACTAATCGCCGGCGCCCTGCTGGTGCCGACCCTGGTGACCATCGTATGGATGTCGGTACTAGGTGGTGCTGCACTGCACAGTGAGCGCGTTGATCGCTTGCAGCACGAACAACAGGTGGCCAGTGGTCAGCTGGCGGGAGAGGCGGCCGAGTTCAAGGGCGGCGAAGTGCTGCTGGCGACTAAGGCGGAAACCACGTCGGCGATGTTCGTGCTTCTGCAGAAACTCGATGCCGGGATGATGGGCAAGGCGCTGAGTATTTTGGTCTGCCTGATGTTGGCGTCCTACTTCATCACCTCGGCCGACTCCGGCACCCTGGTGCTCTGTACCCTCAATGCAGTGGGCCATCCCGAACCGCCACAGGGCATTCGCGTGGTCTGGGGCGTGCTGATCGCTTGCATCGCGGCGGGCCTGTTGTATGCCGGCGGCCTTAAGACTATTCAGATGGCCTCGATTACCGCCGGCTTGCCGATTTCTATCTTTATCCTGCTGATGAGCTTCACCCTGTTGCGCACGTTGCGCCAGGAGAGCTTCACCGGCCTGCCTACACCATCCTCGGGCAGCCGGGCGCCTGTGCAGGAAACTTCCCAGGAGAACATTGACTCGTGCGAGCCACTGATCGAACTGGGCGGGGCCTACAACAGCTCGTTACACGCGAGAAAGGCCAGCTGAATAATCGCCTACGGGCGATGCCAACAGCACAACAGCCAGTGGCCACAAGCCACTGGCTGTTGTCGTTTAGGGGGCATCTGCTGCGCGTCGCCCCGCTGCGCTAAAAGTCGGTTTGGCAAATCGCTGCTGACGAACTGGCTCGGCGTGAGCGGGGCTTAGAAGCTGGCGGGCGGCTCAGCGTCCGACGAGGGCAGCTCGGCTATCAGCCAATCACGAAACTGGCGCACGCTTTGCCTGTTGCTGCTACGCCCGAGGGGTTCGAGCAGGCAGAACTGCGCCTCGGATGCCAGCACTTCCTTGACCGGACGTAGCAGTGCGCCGGTCTCCAGGTGGTCGTTGACCAGGTTGTTCCAGGCCAGCGCCACGCCCTGACCGTTAAGCGCCGATTGAATCAGCATCGAGTAACTGTTGATCTTGATCCGGTGGCGCGGCTCCTGCGCGGGCAAGCCGATGCGGCGAAACCACTCCGGCCAGCCGATCCAGTCGCGGTGAGGGTCTTCCAGCCAAAGCCAGGTACAGCCCGCCAACTGCTCAATGCCGAGCAGCTCGGGGTGTTTGGCCAAATAGCCGGGGCTGCAGACCGGAAACACCTCCTCGGAAAACAACGGCGTGACCTGCATATCCTTGGGGGCGGTCCGGCAGTAATACAGCGCCAGGTCGCAGTCTAGACGGCTGTAATCCTTGACATGGTCGTGGGCGATGATGCGCAGGTCGATGGCCTCATGGTCGCGCTGAAACTCGGCGACCTTGGGCAGCAACCAGAGTGAGGCCATGGCGGTACTGGTGGCCACCGTAACCTGTTGCTCGCCCCGCCAGTTGCGGATCTCGCCCGTGGCACCGGCCAACTGCAACAATGCCTCGCGCACAGCCTCGTGATATTGGCTGCCCGTTGGTGTCAGGTTCATCGCCCGAGTGGTGCGCTCGAACAGGCTCTTGCCAAGGTAGTCCTCAAGCAGGCGCACTTGGCGGCTGATGGCACCTTGGGTGACATTCAGCTCACTCGCCGCGAGGGTGAAACTTAAGTGACGGGCAGCAGCCTCAAAGGCCACCAAGCTGTTAAGCGGAGGTAATGGCTGGATTTTCATGGGGCACGGCACAGGCTTTTGTAGGTAAGCGTCCGCCGAACTCACCTTGCGTGATTCAGGCAGGTACCCACTGATGCGG
>OLII01000012.1_pt1 | contig 56933 bp, 50 predicted proteins | sample 1609481 | NCBI WGS metagenome assembly OLII01 (sample SAMN05416859, study PRJEB24817) | seawater metagenome | isolation source: Sea water | place: Canada:Atlantic | collected 2013-11 | reverse complement strand
ACCAGGCCCGCCTTGTTCAGCACAGCAGAAATCGGCATGGCCTCGGCAGCCAGCACGTCGATCTGCGGCAGGTCCTCCGGCAGCTCGCCATCCTTCATGCGATTACCCGCTGCGCGGTGGGCATTGGCCGCAGCCTCCTCACCATGGAAGCGGGCCACGATCTCTTCAGCCAGCTTGATCTTGATATCCCGCGGGTTGGCACCAGCGGCCACTTCAGCACGGAACCCATCGATCTCTTCCATGGAGCGAAAGCTCAGCAGCTCGAAGTAACGCCACATCAACGTATCAGGGATCGACACCAGCTTGCTGTACATCACCCCTGGTGCTTCCTGGATACCTACATAGTTACCCAGCGACTTGGACATCTTCTTCACGCCATCCAGCCCTTCGAGCAACGGCATGGTGACGATGTTCTGCGCCTCCTGGCCGTAGCCACGCTGCAGCTCGCGCCCCATCAGCAGGTTGAACTTCTGGTCGGTACCGCCCAGCTCGACATCGGCCTTCAGCGCCACCGAGTCATAGCCCTGCACAAGCGGGTAGAGGAACTCGTGAATCGCGATCGGCTGATTGCTGGTATAGCGCTTGTCGAAGTCGTCGCGCTCGAGCATGCGCGCCACAGTGTACTGTGAAGCCAGGCGAATGAAGTCGGCCGGGGTCAGCGCATCCATCCAGGTAGAGTTGAACGCAACCTCGGTCTTGGCCGGATCAAGAATCTTGAACACCTGCTGCTTGTAGGTCTCGGCGTTCTCCAGCACCTGCTCGCGGGTCAACGGCGGGCGTGTTGCGCTCTTGCCGCTCGGGTCACCGATCATGCCGGTGAAGTCGCCGATCAGGAAGATCACCTGATGCCCCAGTTCCTGGAACTGGCGCAGCTTGTTAATAAGGACGGTGTGCCCCAGGTGCAGATCCGGCGCAGTCGGGTCGAAACCCGCCTTGATCCGCAGCGGTTGCCCGCGCTTGAGCTTCTCGACCAGTTCGGCCTCGACCAGTACCTCTTCCGCACCACGCTTGATCAGCGCTAGCTGCTCTTCAACCGACTTCATAACAGACCCGCAAGGCTCAGATTCAAAGGGCCCCAACCATACAAGATCAGCCATCAAATACAAGTTTTTGCCCCGGATGTGACCGCACACCCGACTGATGACGTCTGCGCGCTTGCGCTGAAGGGGATTTGGTTATATTTTATACAGTTATTTCATCTTCATCATGTCATTCATCTTTTCCAATCCATCTTTTTCAAAGTCAATCTACCTATGACCAACGAACCGACTAAAGCGCCTCCGCTTTATCCGAAGAGCCACCTGTTGGCCGCCAGCGGTATCGCCGCCCTGCTCAGCCTGGCCTTGCTGGTGTTCCCCTCCAGCGAGGTCGAAGCCAAGAAAACCACCCTTAACCTCGAGCTGGAATCCCCTGCCGAGCAGCTGAAGCAACAGGAAACCACCCAGGCCGACGTCCGCGAAGAAACCACCGCCTCGCCGTTCGCCCAGATTGACACTGCCCCCGCGCCCACCGAAGAAACCGCCAAGACCGAACCCACCCCAACTGCCGAACCCGCCAAGGATCCAAGCCACCGCGAAGTCACCGTGGCCCGTGGCGACACCCTGTCGACACTGTTCGCCAAGGTCGGCCTACCGGCCAATGTGGTGCACGAGGTGCTTGCCAGCAACAAGCAGGCCAAGCAATTCAGCCAGCTCAAGCATGGCCAGGTACTGGAAATCGAACTGGACAAGGACGGCCAACTGGCCAGCCTGCACAGCAAGGTCAGCGATCTCGAGACCATCCGCCTGACCAAGGGCGACAAGGGCTATGCCTTCAACCGTGAAATCACCAAGCCTGTGGTTCGCTCGGCCTACGTGCACGGCGTCATCAAGAGTTCGCTGTCGGCTTCCGCGCAGCGTGCCGGCCTGAACCATTCGCTGACCATGGACATGGCCCGCATCTTCGGCTACGACATCGACTTCGCCCAGGACATCCGCCAGGGTGACGAATTCGACGTGATCTACGAACAGAAAGTGGTCAATGGCAAGGTGGTCGGCAACGGCAACATCCTGTCGGCACGCTTCACCAACCGCGGCAAGAGCTTCACTGCGGTGCGCTATACCAACAAGCAGGGCAACACCAGCTACTACACCGCCGACGGCAATAGCATGCGCAAGGCGTTCATTCGTACCCCGGTGGACTTCGCCCGCATCAGCTCGCGCTTCTCGGCAGGTCGCAAGCACCCTATCCTGAACAAGATCCGCGCCCACAAGGGCGTCGACTATGCAGCGCCGCGCGGCACGCCGATCAAGGCCGCCGGTGACGGCAAGGTACTGCTGGCCGGTCGTCGTGGAGGCTACGGCAACACCGTGATCATCAAGCACGGCAATACCTACCAGACCCTGTACGGGCACATGCAGGGCTTCGCCAAGGGCATCAAGACCGGCGGCACGGTCAAGCAGGGCCAGGTGATCGGCTACATCGGCACCACGGGGCTGTCCACCGGGCCGCACCTGCACTACGAGTTCCAGGTCAATGGCGTGCACGTCGACCCGCTCGGACAGAAGCTGCCAATGGCCGATCCGATCGCCAAGGCTGAACGCCAGCGCTTCCTGCAGCAAAGCCAGCCGCTGATGGCGCGCATGGAACAAGAGAAGGCCACCATGCTGGCCTCGGCCAAGCGCTAAGCCATGGCCCTGTATCTGGGAGTGATGTCCGGCACCAGCCTCGATGGCCTGGACATCGCCTTGATCAGACAGGAGCAGCGTCTCACGCTGCTCGCTACTCATTACATTCCGATGCCCCAGGCGCTGCGCGACGACTTGCTCGCGCTGTGCGCCAGCGGCCCCGACGAAATTGCCCGCGCCGCCCTGGCCGAGGCTGCCTGGGTGAGACTGGCCGCCGAGGGCATTCAGCAATTGCTGGCCGAACAGCACCTGCAGCCTGCAGATATCCGCGCTATTGGCAGCCACGGACAGACCATTCGCCACGAGCCTGCCCAGGGCTTCACCGTGCAGATCGGCAACCCGGCGCTGCTGGCAGAGCTGACCGGGATTACAGTGGTCAGCGATTTTCGCCGCCGCGACGTGGCTGCCGGCGGCCAGGGGGCCCCCTTGGTGCCGGCCTTTCACGAAGCGCTGTTCGACAATCAGGGCGAGCGCCTGGCAGTACTCAACGTCGGCGGCTTCAGCAACCTGAGCCTGATCGAGACCGGCAAGCCGGTCAGCGGCTTCGACTGTGGCCCGGGCAACGTACTGCTGGATGCCTGGATCAACGAGAAACAAGGTCACGGCTATGATGCCGACGGCGCCTGGGCGGCCACAGGCCACGTCATCCCCGGGCTGCTCGCTAGCCTGCTCAGCGATCCGTTCTTTGCCGGCACCGGTCCCAAGAGTACCGGCCGCGAGGTGTTCAACCTGACATGGCTGCGCAAGCACCTGGCCGGCCAGCCCCCCGGCAGCGATGCCGACGTGCAGGCCACCCTGCTCGAACTTACCGCCCACAGCATCGTCAGCTCGCTGCAGGCGGCGCAGACAGCCACCCAGGCGCTGCTGGTCTGTGGCGGCGGCGCCCACAACGGCACACTGATGAAGCGTCTGGCCTGCCTGCTGCCCAACGCCCGGGTCAGCAGCACTGCCATCAACGGCGTCGATCCAGACTGGGTGGAAGCCATGGCGTTCGCCTGGCTGGCACACTGCTGCCTGGAGGGCATCGCCGCCAACCGCCCCAGTGTTACTGGCGCCAAGGGCCTGCGCGTTCTGGGCGCGATCTACCCCGCCTGAACGCACACAGCAAAACGCCGCGCAGAGGCGCGGCGTCAGCAGTACTGCCTGTAACTCAGATCGAGAACGAAGAGCCGCAACCGCAGGTGGTGGTGGCGTTCGGGTTCTTGATGACGAAACGCGAACCTTCCAGACCTTCCTGGTAGTCCACTTCCGCGCCCGCCAGGTACTGGAAGCTCATCGGGTCGACCACCAGGGCAACACCCTCGCGCTCGACGATGGTGTCGTCTTCAGCCACATCTTCGTCGAAGGTGAAGCCGTACTGGAAGCCCGAGCAACCGCCACCGGTCACGAACACGCGCAATTTGAGGCGATCATTGCCCTCTTCATCGACCAGGGTCTTCACCTTGTGCGCGGCACCCTGCGTGAATTGCAAAATCGTGGGGGTGAAGGATTCGACGCTCATGCTGACTTTCTCCCGGCGCTGTTGCCGCCTTAATGCGTGATGACGCGCATTATCCGCTTCTCCGAGAAAATCGGTCAACAATAGAAGCAGCGGCAGGCCGCAAGCGACAAGCGGCAAATGCCGCCCTATGCCCGCTTGCAGCCTGCCAGTTGCGCCTTAAGGCAGCAGCCCGGCGTGGGACAGGCCCATACGCTCGTCCAGACCGAACAGAATGTTCAGGTTCTGTACCGCCTGGCCCGAGGCCCCCTTCACGAGGTTGTCGATTACCGACAACACCACCACCAGATCACCCCCTTGCGGGCGATGCACGGCAATGCGGCATACGTTGGCCCCGCGCACGCTGCGGGTTTCCGGGTGGCTGCCGGCTGGCATCACGTCGACGAACGGCTCATTGGCGTAGCGTTTTTCGAACAGCGCCTGCAGGTCGACCGAGGTGTCGGCGACGGTGGCATACAAGGTCGAATGAATACCGCGGATCATCGGCGTCAGGTGAGGCACGAACGTCAGGCCGACATCACCACCGGCTGCCCGGCGCAGGCCCTGACGGATCTCGGGCAGATGGCGGTGGCCTTTCACCGCGTAGGCCTTCATGCTTTCACCGGCTTCACAGAACAGCGAGCCAACGCTGGCACCGCGGCCCGCACCACTGACCCCAGACTTGCAGTCGGCAATCAGACGCGAGGCATCAGCAATGCCCGCTTCCAGCAACGGCAGGAACCCCAGCTGGGTCGCGGTGGGGTAGCAACCCGGCACGGCGATCAGGCGGGCGCTGCGGATCTGCTCGCGGTTCACTTCCGGCAGGCCATACACCGCATCCTTGAGCAGCTCTGGCGCGCCGTGGGGCTGGCCGTACCACTGCGCCCACTCATCGGCGTCCTGCAGTCGGAAGTCGGCCGACAGGTCGATGACCTTGGTGCCGGCTGCCAGCAACTCGCCGGCCAGGGCATGGGCCACGCCGTGCGGGGTGGCGAAGAACACCACGTCACAGGCCGCCAGGGTCTTGGTGTCCGGCACGCTGAAAGCCAGGTTGTCGTAGTGGCCACGCAGGTTCGGGTACATCTCGGCCACCGGCAGGCCCGCTTCGGAACGCGAGGTGATGACTGCCACTTCAGCCTGTGGATGCTGTGCCAACAGACGCAGCAGCTCGACACCGGTGTAACCCGTGCCGCCGACGATACCGACCTTGACCATATACCTGCCCCTTTCAACGAACCGACTGGAAAACCACGGATAATATGGGCCCACAGCCTTGGTAACAACCGTTCGGGTGACGCCTGCACACACAAGCCACTACTATCTGACGACCGTGAACCTGAAGGACTACCTAAAAATGCTGTTTCTCTGGATCAAAGCCCTGCACATCGTCAGTGTCGTCTGCTGGTTTGCCGGCCTGTTCTACCTCCCTCGCCTGTTCGTCTATCACGCCCAGAGCCAGGACACCATCAGCCAGGAACGCTTCGTCACCATGGAGCGCAAGCTGTACCGCGGCATCATGGGCCCTGCAATGATCGCGACTTTCGTGTTCGGCATCTGGCTGCTCAGCCTCAACCCCGACTTCCTCAAGCAGGGCTGGATGCACGCCAAGCTGACCCTGATCATTCTGCTGACCGGCTACCATCACATGTGCGGCGCCAACGTGAAGCGCTTCGCGCGCGGCGAAAACACCCGCAGCCATGTGTACTTCCGCTGGTTCAATGAAGTGCCTGTGGTCATCCTGTTGCTCATCGTCATCCTGGTCGTGGTCAAACCGTTCTGATCCTCCACTCCGAGAGCCCGCCATGTCATTGCCCGCCCTGCTTGAACAACGCCTGCGCCTGCCCGTGGTGGTAGCGCCGATGTTCCTGATTTCCAATCCACAGCTGGTCCTGGCCTGCTGCAGCAATGGCGTGGTGGGCAGCTTCCCGGCGCTCAACCAGCGTGACAGTGCCGGCTTCAGGGCCTGGCTGGAGCAGATAGAGGCGGGCCTGGCCGGGCTCGACAACCCCGCGCCCTATGCGGTGAACCTCATCGTGCACCCCAGCAACCCGCGCCTGCAGGCCGATCTTGCGATCTGCATCGAGCACCGCGTGCCCATCGTCATCACCAGCCTGGGTGCGGCAAAGGAAGTCGTCGATGCCGTCCACGGCTATGGCGGCCTGGTGTTCCATGACGTGACCACCCGGCGCCATGCCGAGAAAGCCGCCGAGGCCGGCGTGGACGGCCTGATCGCCGTGGCGGCGGGCGCCGGTGGTCACGCCGGTACGTGGAGCCCTTTTGCCCTGATTGCCGAAATTCGCCAGTTCTTCGACAAGACGCTGCTGCTGGCAGGCTGCCTGAACCGCGGCCACGAAGTTCTGGCCGCGCAACTGCTGGGCGCAGATCTCGCGTACCTGGGCACCCACTTCATTGGCAGTACCGAAAGCCAGGCGCCTGACGCCTACAAACAAATGCTGCTGGATGCCAAGGCAGCCGATATCATCCACACCGCCGCAGTGTCCGGGGTGCCGGCCAGCTTCATGCGCCAGAGCCTGGAAAACGCCGGGTTCGACCTCAACGCTCTGGGCAAGTCGGGCGAAAGCCGGCTCAAGCCACTGGATGACGAGGCCAAGGCCTGGAAGACCGTATGGTCCGCCGGCCAGGGCGTCGGCGCCATCGACAGCCTGGGCACGGTTGATCAACTGATCGCTCGACTCGACCACGAATACCGCCAGGCCCAGGCCGCGGCGATCCAGCTGGGCCAGCACCGGCCTGGCTGAACCACTCTCAACGGCAAAGGAAGCCCGATGCGCGACACCTACATCAACCCCCTTCAACTGAACAACGAAAAGCTCAGGGTCATGAGCGTGCGCGGCCGCATTGGCAGGGTGCGGCTACTGGCCTGGAGCCTGGTGCTGATTGGCGCAGTGTTCGGGACAGTGCTGCTGGTTGCACTGATGTCCTCGCTCTCCAAAGACCTGGCCGCCGCCATCGTGCCGATGTTGCTGGCCGCCAAGATCTTCAGCCTGGTGTTCATCGCCCGGCGCATGAACGACCTGGGCTTCAATGGCTGGTACAGCCTGTTGACCCTGATCCCCTACTACATCGGCAACCTGGTTTTCCTGGCCCTGCTGTTGATTCCCGGCAACCCCGCCAGTAATCGTTACGGGCCGCCACCGCCCCCCAACACCAAGGCGGTTATCGTGGTGGCCTCGCTGTGGATACCGTTCATGGCGTGGGGTATCTACATGACTGCCCTCAACGGCTGACCGCAGCCTTTACCTGCTCCAGTCTGTAAACTAGGCGCCAGCCGCACCGCCCCCTGCCGATTGGAGAACTGCATGACCCGTTACGCCATGATCACCGGCGCCTCCAGTGGCCTGGGCCTGGCATTGGCCGAGGCCCTCGCGCGCCGGGGGCGCAACCTGATACTGGTGGCCCGGCAGCGCGACCTGCTGGAAAGCATCGCCCTGGAACTGACCCAGCGCTTCGGCGTGGAAGTGCTACTGCGCGCCTGCGACCTGGGCGAGCCATTGCGCCTGTCCGGCTTTCTGCTGGAGCTCGAGGAAGGTGACAGACAGATCGACCTGCTGGTCAACTGCGCCGGCATCCGCACCTACGGGCACTTCCTGGCCCAGGAATGGGGCGACGAGCAGGACATCATCGAGGTCAACATCCTCGCCCTCACCCGCCTGTGCCATGCGCTGGGCAACGCGATGGCGGTGCAGGGTGGCGGGCAGATCCTCAATGTCGCGTCGCTGGCCGCCTTCGCTCCCGGCCCCTGGATGACCACCTATGCGGCGAGCAAGGCTTATGTGCTGCATTTTTCCGAAGGCCTGCGCGAGGAACTCAAGCAGACCGGTATCAAGGTTTCGGTGTTATGCCCCGGCCCGGTTCGATCGCCGCTGCGGCGCATCCCCCGGCTGGACAACGGCAACCGCTGCATGAGCCCCGAGGAAGTGGCCCTGTACACCGTGCGCGCACTGGAAAAGAACCGCGCACTGATCATCCCCGGTCGGCGCAACCGCTGGCTGGCCGCCAGCCCGCGTTGGCTGTCACGCTGGCTTGCGCGCAAGCTGGCCGGCGCAATCAACCGGGCCTACTGCCCACGCTGAAGCGAATCGGCACTGGGCGAGCAAGCGGCGCCTGAGTACACTCAAGCCCGAACCCCACCATGGAGCAAGCGTTGTGGAAACTCTGTTCACCAAGATCATCAACCGGGAGATTCCGGCCAGGATCATCTACGAGGACGACCAGGTTCTGGCCTTCCACGATATCGCCCCCCAGGCGCCGGTGCACTTTCTGGTCATCCCGAAAAAGCCGATCCGCACCCTCAACGACCTCACCGAAGAAGACAAGGGTCTGGCCGGTCATATCCTGTTCACCGCCCAGCGACTTGCCAAGGAACTGGGTTGCGAGGACGGTTTCCGCGTGGTGATGAACTGCAACGAGCAGGGTGGGCAGACCGTCTACCACATCCACATGCACGTGCTCGGCCAGCGCCAGATGACCTGGCCGCCGGGCTGATCCAACGCAAGCCCTGTCATCTGGATTGGGTTAAACTGTCGGGCACATTCTTGCGGAGGTGCCCGATGGCTACCGAACGTCACTATTCGCCGCTCGACCGCTTGTTGCTGCAGGCCGATACCGCCATGCGCACCTTGCTCCCCTTCAGCGGCCAACCGTCCCGCCCGTCGCCTGCGATCATCCAGCCAGACGCCGACCTGAGCGACGACCAGACCCGCCACGTCGCCGGCCTGATGCGCATCAACCACACCGGTGAAGTCTGTGCCCAGGCGCTGTACCAGGGCCAGGCCCTGACTGCCAAGCTGCCGCAGGTACGCAAGGCGATGGAACATGCCGCCGAGGAAGAAATCGACCACCTGGCCTGGTGCGAGCAGCGCATCCGCCAACTGGGCAGCCACCCGAGCGTTCTCAACCCGCTGTTCTATGGCATGTCGTTCGGCATCGGCGCTGTCGCCGGCCTGATCAGCGACAAGGTCAGCCTCGGTTTCGTCGCGGCCACCGAGCACCAGGTGTGCAAGCACCTGGACGAGCACCTGGAACAGATCCCGGCCGAGGACGAAAAGTCCCGCGCAATCCTCGAACAGATGCGCGTCGATGAAGAGCAGCACGCCGAGTCGGCACTGGATGCCGGCGGCTTTCGCTTCCCCGCACCGGTCAAGTTCGGCATGAGCCTGATGGCCAAGGTCATGACCAAGAGCACCTATCGAATCTGATGGAACACTTCGATGCCAGGGACCTGGCCCGCGCCGTCGATGCCGGCGTACTGAACCCGGGCCAGGACAAGGCCCTGCTTGAATTCCTCAAGCGCCAGCCCGCACAACGGCCCAGCTTCCAGCTGGCCCATGTCGCGTTCTACTTCGGCGCCCTGCTGATCATGGGGGCCATGGGCTGGCTGCTGAGCGAGGCCTGGATGCGCATCGGCGACAGCGCACTGTTGCTGATCGCGTTGGCCTACATGGCCGTGTTGACTGGCGGTGGCCTGGCACTTCAGCGCCGCGGCCAGCGTATTCCCGCCGGTCTGCTGGCAGCGGTGGCGGTCAGCATCGTACCGCTGGCGGTGTTCGCCCTCGAGCGCCTTACCGGCTTCTGGCCCCTGGACGATACCCAGACTCACTACCACAGCTACTACACCTACGTGCAGGGCGGCTGGCTGCTGATGGAAGCGGCCACCGTGATCGCCGGCCTGCTGATGCTGCGCCTGATCCCCTTCCCGTTCATCGTGATGCCCATCGCCGTGGCGCTGTGGTTCATGTCGATGGACCTGACCGAGTGGATCTACGGCGAGCCGTTCAACTGGGCGCAACGCCAGAAGGTTTCGCTTTGGTTCGGCCTCGGCCTGTTGCTGGTGTTCCTTGGCATCGATGGCCGAACCCGCGAGGACTATGCGTTCTGGGGTTATCTGGCCGGGCTGCTGGCCTTCTGGGGCGGGCTGACCTCGATGGACAGTGACAGCGAGGTCGGCAAGGCGCTGTACTGCCTGATCAACCTGGGGCTGATGGCGGTCGCCGTGCTGCTGCGCCGGCCATTGTTCATGGTGTTCGGGGCCATGGGCGTTTCGGCCTACCTTGGCTACCTGTCGTATGACGTATTCGCCGACTCGCTGCTGTTCCCGGTAGTGCTGAGCATGATCGGCCTGGGGGTCATCGGCCTTGGCCTGCTCTACCAGAAGCATCGCGAACGCCTGAGTACAAACCTTCGCGCAATGCTGCCGAACGGCCTGCTCGACCTGTTGCCGGGGCTTCGTCGATGAGGGTGCGCCTGCTGCTGATTCGAGCGCTGCAAAGCATGGGGTTGGTGCTGGTGGGCTACCTGTTCATCTTGGCGATGACCGCAAGCCTGCGCGAAACGCCCTTCAGCATGTCGCTGCCCTATCTCGGCGATTCCGACAACAGCGCGCTGGACCTGGCGCTGTTTTGTGTACCCGGAATGCTGCTGTTCGTGTTGCTGGGCAGTATCATCCGCCGGCGCCGCGTATTAGGCGGCGTGTTTGCTGCCATTGCGGCCGTCAGTGCCTGGCTGCTGTGCGAGCTGTTCTCCACCGCGTTCGGCAATACCTGGAGCACAAGCGAAGTACTCGGGCTGCTGGTGCTGAACCTACACTGGTGGTTGCTGGCGCTGGTACCGGGGCTGATGCTGCTGTTTGCGCTGGAGCGCTTCGCCAGCAAGGCTGGCTCCTGCAAGGGACGCGGCATCCGCCTGTAGGAGCCGGCGTTACCGGCGAATGGCCACGCAACGATCAACCCAGCTCGACAATCTCGTAGGCGTGGGTGATCTCGACCCCGGCGCGCCCCAGCATGATCGATGCCGAGCAGTACTTCTCGGCCGACAACTCCACCGCGCGCTTGACCTGGGCCTCCTTCAGGCCGCGGCCCTTGACCACAAAGCGCAGATGAATCTTTGTGAACACCTTGGGGTCCTCGTCGGCCCGCTCGGCCTCGAGAAACGCCTCGCAGCTCTCTACCGCCTGGCGCGATTTCTTCAGAATGCTCACCACGTCGAAATTGCTGCAGCCACCCAGGCCCAGCAGGAGCATCTCCATCGGCCGCACGCCCAGGTTGCGCCCACCACTCTCGGGTGGACCATCCATGACCACTACATGGCCACTGCCTGATTCGCCAAGAAACATGGCTTCGCCTGCCCACTGGATACGCGCCTTCATCACCCGGATTCCCTTGCTTTGAAAAAAGGCTGTCAGCTTAGACCTTGCGCGCACGTGCGAAAAGGCTAAGCGTTCGAGTAAATATGCCGATACACCTACAGGCGTCTGATAAGCTGGCGCCAAACTGCTGGCACCCGCGCCCAGCGGTCGACAAGAATGCCCACGCGTCGCGTCTTTCCAGGATTCAGCCATGGTTGCAACAACCCTTCCAGCCAAGATCAAGAACATCGACAAGTTGCTCGCCCACTGCCAGCGTCGCCGCTTTGCAGCCAAGAACAACATCATCTGCGCTGGTGATCGGGCCGATACCCTGTCGTTCATCGTCAAGGGCTCGGTGACCATCCTGATCGAGGACGAGGAAGGCCGCGAGATGATCATCGCCTACCTCAACAGTGGCGATTTTTTCGGTGAGCTGGGCCTGTTCGAACCCATCGGCAAGGAACACCAGCGCAGCGCCTGGGTACGCGCCAAGACCGAATGCGAAGTGGCTGAAATCAGCTACGAGAAATTCCGTGAACTGGCCCGCCAGGACCAGGACATCCTTTACGCCCTGGGCAGCCAGATGGCCCAGCGCCTGCGCAACACCACGCAGAAGGTCGGCGACCTGGCGTTTTTCGACGTGACCGGTCGGGTGGCCCGCTGCCTGCTAGAGCTGTGCAAGCAGCCCGATGCCATGACCCACCCCGACGGCATGCAGATCAAGATCACCCGCCAGGAAATCGGCCGCATCGTCGGCTGCTCGCGAGAGATGGTCGGCCGCGTGCTCAAGGACCTCGAAGAACGTAACCTGGTGCATGTCAAAGGCAAGACCATGGTGGTCTTCGGCACCCGTTAATCGCGCTCGATCGCCGCGATCACCTGCGAGTAGGCCTGTTCCAGGCGCGCCAGCAGCGGTGCCTGGGGCACCACTTCATGCAGGGCGATATGACTGTCGGCGCGGCAGCGCTGCTCAAGCTCGCAACATTCATTGAAGCGATTGACTGCCGCCACCATCGACTCGCGCTCGTTGTCCAGCAGCAAGGCGCCATGCACCAGCACCACCGGGCGCTTGCCGCCCAGGCCCTGACGCCAGCGCTGCGCCGTGCCGACCAGCTTGCGACCATTGAGGTTGACGTTGTAGCGCCCATCGCAGAACGCCCCCTCGATCTCCCCCACCGACGCCAGCCCGCCCCATTCGCGCAGCACCTCGCAAAGCGGCAGGCACAGCCGCTCGTAGGCCTTCTCGATACGACCGTGATCACCCTCGCTGCGCGGCGCCACATACACCAACGCGATATTGATTGTCGCAGCCGACTGCGGCACTGGCTCACCGCCGGTCTCGCGCAGCAGCACCGGCCAGCCGGCAACGGCCAATTCGGTGCAGGCGGCCTCGAAACCTTCCAGCCGGCTCATGCGCCGCGGCATCACCAGCGCGCGGTCCGTCGGCTGCCAGAACAGCAGGCCATGTTGCTTTTCGCCCTTGCACACAGCCGCCAGCAGGTCCTGCTCGGCCTGCAGGCCCGCCTCCACCGTCACCGCAACAGCTTGTTCAGTCATCACACCCACCTTGTCGATACAAAAAAGCCGGCAACGCCGGCTTCAGTGTGGATCAGTCCAGGCCTTGCGCCGGGTTGTGCACCACGCGCTCGGGGAAGAACAGGCGCTGCAGTTCCAGCCCCGGGTGCTCGGCACGCATGAACGCTTCGCCCACCAGGAACGAGTAGACCTCGTTGATCTCCATCAGCTCGACGTCTGCCCGATTGAAAATGCCACTTTCGGTGATTGCCAGGCGATCACGCGGGATGCGCGGCAGCAGGTCGAGGGTGGTTTCCAGGCTCACCTCGAAGGTGTGCAGGTTGCGGTTGTTCACGCCCACCAGCGGTGTATCCAGGGTTTTCAGCGCACGCTCCAGCTCGTCGCCGTCGTGCACTTCGACCAATACATCCAGCCCCACGCTCTTCGCCGTGGCCGCCAGCTCGGCCATCTTCACGTCATCCAGTGCCGAGACGATCAGCAGCACGCAATCGGCACCCAGCGCACGGGCCTCGACGATCTGATAAGGATCGATCATGAAGTCCTTGCGGATCACCGGCAACGTGCACGCGGCGCGCGCCTGCTGCAGGTATGCATCGGCGCCCTGGAAGTAATCGATATCGGTAAGCACCGACAGGCAGGTGGCCCCGCCCTTTTCATAACTGACGGCAATGTCGGCCGGCACGAAGTCTTCGCGAATCACGCCCTTGCTCGGCGATGCCTTCTTGATCTCGGCGATCACTGCCGGCTGCTTGCGCTTTGCCTGCTCGATCAGCGCATTGGCGAACCCGCGCGGCGCATCGGCGACGGCCGCCAGGCGCTCGAGTTCAGCCAGGCTGACGCGAGCACTGCGCTCGGCCACTTCCTGAACCTTGCGCGCCAGGATGTTTTCCAGAACCGTCGGTACGCTCACTCTTCATTCTCCTGCTTGAATACCGCGGTAAAGGCGCCCAGCTCTTCGAGCTTTTCTCGCGCCAGCCCGGTGTGCAGTGCATCATGGGCCAGCTCGACGCCTTGCTTGAGGCTCATGGCATGGTCGGCGGCATACAGCGCAGCGCCGGCATTGAGCACGATCATTTCTGCCGCCTTCTGACCGTTTTCGGTCTTGCGGCGCCCCAGGGCATCGCGAATCAGCTCCAGCGACGCGGCCGGGCTGTCTACCGCCAGGCCGTGCAGGCTCTGGCTCTTCATGCCCAGGTCTTCGGGTTCTACCCAGTACTCGGTGATTTCGCCGTTCTTCAGTTCCGCAACGAAGGTCGGCGCGGCCAGGCTGAATTCGTCCAGGCCGTCCTTGGAGTGCACCACCAGCACATGCTTGCTGCCCAGGCGTTGCAGCACCTCGGCCAGCGGCCGGCACAATGCCTGGGTGAACACGCCGACCACCTGGTGCCTGACCCCGGCCGGATTCGTAAGCGGGCCGAGCATGTTGAACAGCGTGCGCAGCCCCAGGTCACGACGCGGGGCGGCGGCATATTTCATCGCCTTGTGGTGGGTCTGGGCGAACATGAAGCCGATACCGACGCTGTCGATGCAACGCGCGACCTGCACCGGCGTCAGGTTCAGGTAGATACCGGCGGCCTCGAGCAGGTCGGCGCTGCCGCTCTTGCCCGATACCGCACGGTTGCCGTGCTTGGCCACGGTGCAGCCGGCAGCGGCCACGACAAATGCCGAGGCGGTGGAAACGTTGAAGATATTGGCGCCGTCGCCACCGGTACCGACCACATCGACCACCTGGTCCAGGGTCTGCAGTTGTACCTGGTCGGCGAGCTCGCGCATCACCGATACCGCACCGACGATCTCGTCGATGCTTTCGCTCTTCATGCGCATGCCCATCATGAAGGCGCCGATCTGCGCCTCGCTGCACTGGCCGGTCATGATCTCGCGCATCACATCGCGCATTTCCTCGGTGCTCAGGTCCAGGTGACCGACGATGCGGCCCAGCGCGCTCTTGATATCCATGGTGTCAAATCCTTAGCGGCGGCCGCCGGTCTGCTTGAGGAAGTTGGCGAACAGCTCGTGGCCCTGCTCGGTGAGGATCGACTCGGGGTGGAACTGCACCCCTTCGATGTTCAGTGTCTTGTGACGCAGGCCCATGATCTCGTCGACCGAGCCGTCGTCCAGAGTGGTCCAGGCAGTCACTTCCAGGCACTCGGGCAGCGTTTCGCGCTTGACCACCAGGGAATGGTAGCGGGTCACCGTCAACGGGTTGTTCAAGCCTGCGAACACACCCTGGTCGATGTGCGACACGGGGCTGGTCTTGCCGTGCATCACCTGGCGCGCCCGTACCACATCACCGCCAAAGGCCTGGCCGATGGACTGGTGGCCCAGGCACACGCCCAGGATCGGCAGCTTGCCGGCAAAGTGCAGGATGGCTTGGAGCGATACACCGGCCTCGGTCGGGGTGCACGGGCCAGGGGACACCACAATGCGCTCGGGCTGCAGTGCCTCGATCTGGGCGATGGTCAGTTCGTCATTGCGAATGACCTTGACCTCTGCACCCAGCTCGCCGAAGTACTGCACGACGTTGTAGGTGAAGGAGTCGTAGTTGTCGATCATCAGTAACATCTGGGTCAACCTCTTGAGTCTGGCGACTCTGAATTCTGTGTTGCGCCGCAGCGGCGCCCTTCTCAGCTGAGCGGTGTCTGTTCAGCCAAGGCTACCGCGCGGAACATCGCCCGACGCTTGTTGATGGTTTCTTCCCACTCCAGCGCCGGCACCGAGTCGGCGACGATGCCGCCACCGGCCTGCACATGCAGCTCACCGTCCTTGATCACGGCGGTGCGGATGGCAATGGCGGTGTCCATGTTGCCGTTCCAGGCCAGGTAGCCGACGGCGCCGCCGTACACGCCACGCTTGACCGGCTCCAGCTCGTCGATGATTTCCATGGCGCGGATCTTCGGCGCCCCCGACAGGGTACCGGCGGGCAGAATGGCGCGCAGCGCGTCCATCGCGCTCAGGCCCTGCTTGAGCTGGCCGGTGACGTTGGACACGATGTGCATCACGTTGGAGTAACGCTCGATCACCATCTTCTCGGTGACCTTGACCGAGCCGGTTTCGGAAACGCGGCCGGTGTCGTTGCGGCCCAGGTCGATCAGCATCAGGTGCTCGGCGATCTCCTTGGCGTCCGACAGCAGGTCCTGCTCCAGCGCTCGGTCGGCCTCCTCGTTGGCACCACGCGGCCGGGTGCCGGCGATCGGGCGCACGGTGACCAGGTTGTCTTCGACCCGCACCAGCACTTCCGGCGAGCTGCCCACCACATGGAAGTCGCCGAAGTTGAAGAAGTACATGTACGGCGTGGGGTTGAAGCAGCGCAACGCGCGATACAGGTCGATGGGCGCGGCCTTGAAGTCGATGGACATGCGCTGCGAGGGCACCACCTGCATGCAGTCGCCGGCCAGGATGTACTCCTTGACGGTATCGACGGCGCGTTCGTAGTCGGCTTGGGTGAAGCTTGAGCGAAACTCCGGCTCAGCAGCCAGAGGGCCGCCCAGGGCCAGGCCGCGACGCGGGGCGATCGGCTGGCGCAGTTGTTCGAGCAGTTCTTCAAGACGCGCCAGGCCATTTTCGTAGGCGTTGTCCTGAGCGGGGTCGGCCAGCACGATGGCGTGCATCTTGCCGGCCAGGTTGTCGAACACCACCACGGCGTCCGACACCATCAGCAGGATGTCCGGCACGCCCAGCGGATCGGGATTCGGGCACTTGCCCAGGCGCTTCTCTACATAGCGCACGCAGTCGTAGCCGAAATACCCCACCAGGCCACCGTTGAAGCGCGGCAGGCCGTCGATGGTCGGTACGTTGTAGCGTTCCTTGAACGTCTCGACGAAGGCCAGCGGGTCTTCGACTTCATGCTGTTCGATCTCGAAACCGTCATGGGTGATGCGCACCTGATGGTCATGTACGCGCAACACGGTGCGACATGGCAGGCCGATTATCGAATAACGCCCCCACTTCTCGCCGCCCTGCACCGATTCGAGCAGGTAGGAGTTGGGCTGATCGGCCAGTTTCAGGTAGATCGACAGCGGCGTGTCGAAGTCGGCCAGGGTTTCGCAGGCCAGGGGAATGCGGTTGTAGCCGGCAGCGGCCAGGCGCAGGAATTCTTCGCGGGTCATGATAGCCTCGTGGCAATGGGGCAATAGGTCGTACAGGCAAACGCGCCGGATCAGGCCGGCCAGAAAAAAGTCAGGCGCGCCAACGCCAACGGGCCAGGGCCTTGATGACTTTCATCCAGAGTTTGCCGGGTGCCACCACGATGGAATCTCTATCAGGGGGGGATTGATCGTCCGACATTAGCTCAGTGGCCGAATCTAAGCAACCAGGCAGCAGCGCGCGCAGGTCATCGATCACCAGCGCGGGCGACTCCTCGCTGATCGGGCGGCCATGGTTGTAGCCGTAGCTGAGCGCCACGCATTGCACCCCTGCCGCCCGGGACGCCAGCACATCACTGCGCGAGTCGCCCACGAACAGCGCCTGGGCCGGCGCCACGTTGGCCATCTGCATCACGAACAGCAATGCGGCGGGGTCGGGTTTCTTCTGCGGCAGGGTGTCGCCGCCGATGATCCAGCGAAAGTATCGCCCGATCTTCATCTGGTCCAGCAAGGGAGCGACGAAGCGCTCCGGCTTGTTGGTGATCAGGGCCATTTCCACGCCCTGCTTGTGCAGCCACTTGAGGGTGTCACGCACGCCGGGGTAGACCACCGTCAATTCATGGTTGTCGGCATAGGCCTGCATGAACAGCTCGAGCCCGCGCGCGGCCTCATCGTCGTCCACCCCGGCATGCTCGATGCTGCCGGCCAGGGCGCGGCGCACCAGCACCTGCACGCCATTACCGACCCATTCGCGCACGGCGGCGACACCGGCAGGCTGGCGCCCCATTTCGAGCAGCATGTGATCCACGGCGGCCGCTAGGTCCGGCACCGAATCGATCAGGGTGCCATCCAGGTCGAACATCACCAGCTTGGGCAGGCCCCCGGGGAACAGCTGCTCGAAGCCGCTCATGGGCGGGCCAGGGCCAGTTCGGCGTGCATCCTGGCGATCACCTCTTTGCAGTCGGGGGCATTGAAGATCGCCGAGCCGGCCACGAAGGTGTCGGCGCCAGCAGCGGCGATTTCACGGATATTGTTGACGTTGACCCCTCCGTCGATCTCCAGGCGGATATCACGCCCGCTGGCATCGATCAGCGCGCGGGCTTCGCGCAGCTTGTCGAGGGTGGCCGGAATGAACTTCTGGCCGCCAAAGCCCGGGTTGACGCTCATGAGCAGGATCATGTCGACCTTGTCCATCACGTACTTGAGCGCATCCAGCGAGGCAGCCGGGTTGAACACAAGGCCCGCCTTGCAGCCGCCGTCACGGATCAGCTGCAGCGAGCGATCGACGTGCAGGGTGGCGTCGGGGTGGAAGGTGATGTAGGTGGCGCCGGCTTCGATGAAGTCGCCGATGATGCGGTCCACCGGGGTGACCATCAGGTGTGCGTCGATCGGCGCGGTCACGCCGTACTTGCGCAGGGCGCTGCACACCATCGGACCGATGGTCAGGTTGGGAACGTAGTGGTTGTCCATCACGTCGAAGTGGACGATGTCGGCGCCGGCTTCGAGCACCTTGTCGACTTCTTCGCCCAGGCGGGCAAAGTCGGCTGAGAGGATGGAGGGGGCAATAGCGTAGGGCTGCATGGCGCACCTGTTGGGCAGAATCACGGTGGCGCGCATTGTACCTCAGGCAAACCGTCAGGGGCTGACTGGCATCAAGCCTGGATCAGGATCGGTGGTGCCCACTTCGCCGGCAAGGCTGGCTCCTACAGGAGCCAGCCTTGCCGGCGAAGGGTCATATGTTTCAGCCCGGCTGTTGGGTACGCAGCTTCTCGCCACGCCCGCGCAGCCATTCCAGGGTCAGCAACAGCACCACCGAGAACGCGATCAGCAAGGTCGCCGCTGCAGCAATGGTCGGGCTCAGGTTCTCGCGGATACCGCTGAACATCTGGCGTGGCAGCGTGGCCTGCTCCGGCCCGGCGAGGAACAGCGTCACCACCACCTCGTCGAACGATGTCGCGAAGGCGAACAGGGCCCCCGAGATCACACCCGGGGCGATCAGCGGCAGGGTCACCCGGCGGAACGTGGTGACCGGCGAGGCGCCCAGGCTGGCCGCAGCCCGTACCAGGTTGTGGTTGAAGCCTTGCAGGGTGGCCGACACCGTGATGATCACGAACGGTACACCCAGCACCGCATGCACCAGAATCAGCGAGGTGAAGCTGTTGCCCAGGCCCAGCGGGGCGAAGAACAGGTAGCTGGCCACACCGATGATCACCACCGGTACTACCATCGGCGAGATCACCAGCGCCATCACCAGCGATTTGCCGGGGAAGTCGCCACGGGTCAGGCCGATCGAGGCCAGGGTGCCGAACACCATCGCCAGCAGCGTCGCGGCCGGGGCCACGATGATGCTGTTCTTGAGGGCGCGCATCCACTCGGCCGAACCGAAGAAGTCTTGGTACCACTGCAGCGAGAAGCCTTGCAGCGGATACACCAGGAAGCTCCCCGAGTTGAACGACAACGGGATGATCACCAGTACCGGCAACACCAGGAACAGCAGCACCAGCCCGCAAAGGATGCGCAAACTGTAGTACCAGACCCGTTCGACGGGCGACATGTAAGGGCTCAGCATGACAACGCTCCTCAGCTCAGACGCAGGCGGCTTGCGCCAACCAGCCAGCTATAGATCAGGTACAACAGCACGGTGGCCAGCAACAGCAACCCGCCCAGCGCGGTGGCCATGCCCCAGTTGATGCTGGTGTTGGTGTAGAAGGCGACAAAGTAGCTGACCATCTGGTCGTTCGGGCTGCCCAGCAGTGCCGGGGTGATGTAGTAGCCGATCGCCAGGATGAACACCAGCAGGCAACCTGCGCCGACGCCGGCATAGGTCTGCGGCAGGTACACCCGCCAGAAGCTGGCGAACGGATGGCAACCCAGGGAGATCGCCGCACGCATGTAGGTCGGGGAAATGCCCTTCATCACGCTGTAGATCGGCAAAATCATGAACGGCAGCAGAATGTGGACCATCGAGATGTACACGCCGGTACGGTTGAACACCAGTTCCATCGGCTTGTCGATCAGCCCCAGCGCCATCAGGCCGCTGTTGATCAGCCCCCCGGACTGGAGCAGCACGATCCACGCCGCCACCCGCACCAGGATCGAGGTCCAGAACGGCAGCAACACCAGGATCATCAGCAGGTTGCTCTGCCGGGTCGGCAGGTTGGCCAGCAGGTAGGCCAGCGGGTACGCCAACGCCAGGCAGATGACGGTGATCACCAGGCCCATCCACAGGGTGCGGGCAAAGATGTCGAGGTAGATGGCCTGGTCCGGGGTGGTCGGCGCCAGCTCGCCCAGGTCATCGATACGGTGGTCCACCGAGGCCAGCAGGTAGAACGGCGTCACGCTGCTGGTGTTGCGGCGGATCGCCTGCCAGTAGGCCGGGTCGCCCCAACGCTCGTCCAGCTCCTGCAACGCATCCTTGTAGGATTGCGGCTCGGTCTTGAACGGCAGGGCCCTGGCAGTCTTGGCCAGCAGGCTGCGGTAGCCGGCCAGCTCCATGTTCAGACGCTTGGAAACATCGCCCAGGGTCTGGTTCTTGCGCGATTCGGCGAGGTCTTCGCTGAGGGCCTTGTACACGTCCTCGCCAGGCAGGCTCTTGCCGTCCCATTCAGCCACCGCGGCGACGGTGCGCGGCAAGCCGCCAACCACCTCGGGGTTGCCGACGCTCTTGTACAGCAGCGCGGCGATCGGCACGATGAAAACCAGCAGCAGAAACACTGCCAGCGGTGCGATCAATGCTTTTGCCTTCCAGCGGTTGACGCGTTCAGCACGCGCCAGGCGCTTCTTGAGGTTGGAACCTGCGCCTTCGTTCAGGGGCACTGCGATGGCCATAGCGAACTCCGAAAATCTTGGAAACAAGAGGCGTCAGCACGATGCCGACGCCCCATTGGCACGGCTTACTTGGCCGCCCAGGCGTTGAAGCGTTGTTCCAGCTGCTCGCTGTTGTCAGCCCAGAACACCACGTCGATCTGCACCTGATTGGCGATGTTCTCCGGCGTGGTCGGCATGTCCTTCTTGACCTCGTCCGTCAGCAACGCCACGGCCTTGCTGTTGGCCGGACCGTAGGCGATGTTCGAGGAGAACACCTTCTGCTGCTCGGGCTGGATCGAGAAGGCGATGAACTTCTTGGCGTCCTCGAGGTTTTTCGCGCCCTTCGGAATGGCCCAGGCATCGAAGTCGTAGATACCGCCGTTCCATACCACCTTCAGGTTGCTTTCCTTCTGCACCGCAGCGATGCGACCGTTGTAGGCCGAGCTCATCACCACGTCGCCCGAGGCCAGGTACTGCGGCGGCTGTGCACCTGCTTCCCACCACTGGATGTTTGGCTTGAGGGCGTCGAGCTTCTTGAAGGCGCGGTCCTGGCCTTCCTTGGTGCCCAGCACCTTGTAGACGTCTTTAGGTGCCACACCGTCGGCCATCAGCGCGAATTCCAGGGTGTACTTGGCACCCTTGCGCAGGCCGCGCTTGCCCGGGAATTTCTGGGTATCCCAGAAATCCGCCCAGCTGGTGGGCGCAGTCTTGAGTTTGTCGGCGTTGTAGGCCATGACGGTCGACCACACGAAGAAGCCCACGCCACACGGCTGGATGGCGCCGGCCACATAGTCGGACTCATCGCCGAACAGGGCTGGGTCGAGCTGCTCGAACATGCCTTCGTCACAACCGCGGGCCAGTTCCGGCGACTCCACCTCCACCAGGTTCCAGCTCACGCTCTTGGTGTCGACCATGGCCTTGACCTTGGCCATTTCACCGTTGTAGTCGGCGGGGATGATCTTGCCGTTGCCGGCCTTTTCCCACGGCTCGTAGAACGCCTTGACCTGGGCTGCCTTGTTGGCCCCCCCGAATGCGACCACGGTCAGGTCGGCGGCGATGGCCTGGCTTGCTGCGAACAGGCCCAGGGTCAGAGCGGTCAGCTTCAAGTGTTTGTTCATTATTGTTCTCTCCGCGTTGCTGGGATGGGTGAGGCGATCCTCACTGGGCTTCCAGAATAGGATCGAGTGCGCGACCGTGCTCGACCTCCCAGCCCAGTGGCACCACATCGCCCACGGCCAGGGCCGGGTCGAGCTCGGCGATGGGTTGCTTCACGAAGAAGTCCGCCTTGCCGCACACTTCCAGACGCACCCGCACGTGGTCGCCCAGGTAGATGAATTCGGCCACCCGCCCAGAGAAGCGGTTGACGCAGCTTTCGCTGTGACCGTTCAGGCGCACGCGCTCCGGACGGATCGACAGGGTGACCGGCTCGCCCGGCTGGCCGACGTTGACGGCCAGTGCCTCGACCTTCTCGCCACGGGGCAGCGCCACCAGGCAGCGATCGCCGGTCTGGCTGAGCAGACGCCCGTTGATACGGTTGTTCTCGCCGATGAAGTTGGCCACGAAGGTATTCTTCGGCTCTTCATACAGGGTGCGCGGGTCGGCGATCTGCTGGATCTCGCCCTGGTGGAACACGGCCACGCGGTCGGACATGGTCAGCGCTTCGCCCTGGTCGTGGGTCACGTAGACCACGGTCACGCCCAGACGCTGGTGCAGGTGCTTGATTTCCATCTGCATGTGTTCGCGCAGCTGCTTGTCGAGGGCGCCGAGGGGTTCGTCCATCAGTACCAGTTGCGGTTCGAACACCAGGGCGCGAGCCAGCGCTACACGCTGCTGCTGGCCGCCGGAAAGCTGGCCGGGGTAGCGCTGGGCGAAGGTTTCGAGCTGCACCATGTTCAGCACGCGCTTGACCCGCTCGCTGATGTCGGTCTTGCTCAGGTTGCGCACGCTCAGCGGGAAGGCCAGGTTCTCGGCCACGGTCATGTGCGGGAACAACGCATAGTTCTGGAACACCATGCCGATGTCGCGCTTGTGCGGCGGCACGTTGTTGATCGAACGCCCGTCCAGCAGGATCTCGCCGGCGGTAGGGGTTTCGAACCCTGCCAGCATCATCAGGCTGGTGGTCTTGCCCGAGCCCGAGGGGCCGAGCAGGGTCAGGAACTCGCCTTTGCGAATATCCAGATTCAGGTCTTTGACGATCAGCGACTCGCCGTCGTAGCTCTTCTGCACACCACGGAAGCTGACCAGCACTTCGCCGGTTGCAGCGTTCGAATTCACCTCACTCATACCTGCACCTTCTTGTTGGATGACTGCTGTGACCCAAGACTAGAGAAGGCAGAAGGTGGCGCAAATCGGGGGTGCTGAGAGAATGCCATCAGCCGGATGGAAACTTGCGGGTAGGGATTGCCCTACAAGGGTGGCGTTTTCAGACACGTTGATAGCCGTGCTGCCACCTTCGCTGGCAAGCCAGCCCCCACAAGGTTTGTCGGTACACGCCGAACCTGTGGCGGCTGGCTTGCCAGCGAAGGGATCAACCCGATGTCGTTTTTGGAACACTCACACCAGCTTGTGCTCCATCGCATACTTCACCAGCTCCGCCAGCGAAGTCACATTCAGCTTCTGCATCAGGCGCGCCTTGTGGGTGCTGATGGTCTTGTTGCTCAGCGCCAGCTGCTGGGCAATGTCGTTGACGTTCGCCCCCTGGGCCAACCGTTCGAACACCGAGAACTCGCGCTCCGACAGCATCGAGTGCAGGGGGCGCGAATCCGTCAGCCCCACCTCGAACACCATGCGGTCGGCCAGGTCCGGATCGATGTAGCGCCCGCCCCCCGCCACCCGGCGAATCGCGGTCAGCAGCAGCGCCGGATCACTGTCCTTGGTCGCGTACCCCGCCGCGCCGATCTTCAGCGCCCGCGCCGCCATCTGCGCTTCGTCATGCATCGACAGCACCAGGATCGCCGGCGGCGCGCTCAACGCGCGAATTCGCGGTATCGCCTCCAGCCCGTTCACCCCCGGCATCGAGATATCCAGCAACACCACTTCGCATTCGGTGTGGCGCAAGGCTTCGAGCAACTGCTCGCCATTGCCGGCCTCGCCCACCACCTGCATGTCCTTGGCCAGGCCGATCAACTGCTTGATGCCCTCGCGCACGATGGTGTGGTCTTCGGCAACCAATACTCGAATCACTGTCAGCTCCTGTCGTTGTTCAGGGGGATGCGTACGCTCAACGTGGTGCCCTCGCCCGGTTCGCTGTCCAGGCGCATGCTGCCGCCCAGCATGAGCACGCGCTCGCGCATGCCCACCAGGCCGAACGAGGTCGGGCGCTGGTCACTCTGCACGAAACCCACGCCGTCGTCGCTGATGGTCAGGCACAGCATCGCACCGTCCAGGCCCAGGTTGATCTGCACAGTATGCGCGTGGGCGTGGCGCATGACGTTGGTCAGGGCCTCCTGCAGAATGCGGAACAGGCTGGTGGCCTTGGCGTCGCTGAGCGGCGGCAGGTTGTCCGGTACCTCGACCAGGCACGGGATCTGCGTGCGGGCCTCGAAACGCCGGGCCTGCCACTCGATGGCCGAGGCAATGCCGGCATCCAGAATCGGCGGGCGCAAGGCCGTGGCGACGTCGCGCACCAGCTGGAACAGCTGCGCGATCAGGCGCTTCATGCTGCCCAGGCGCTCGTTCAGGCCCGGGTCCAGCCCGGCATAGGCCAGCTCGCACATCGAGGTTTCCAGCTTGAGCACGGTCAGCATCTGCCCGAGCTCATCATGCACCTCGCGGGCGATCCGCGCTTTCTCTTCCTCGCGCACGCTCTCCAGGTGCGCCGACAGTTCGCGCAGTTGCTCCTGGGAGCGCGCCAGTTCCAGCTCGGCGCGCTTGCTCTGGCTGATGTCCCATACCACCCCGTCCCACACCACGCGGCCGTCGCGCAGATTGCGGGTACTGGCCTTGATGTCGGCCCAGCGCTGCTCACCCTGGCGCGTGACGATGCGGCCCTGCCACGACCAGTCCTGGTCGGTGGCCAGCGCCTGGTCCTGCACGCGGTGATAGTCGGCGCGGTCTTCGCTGTGCACCAGGTTGCGCAAGCCCATGTCCGGGTGCTGCAGTTCGATGGGCGAGTAGCCGACCAGGGCCTCGCTGCCTTCGCTGATATAGGGGAACTCCAGGTCGCCGATCGCCGGGTTGCGCTCCAGCCGGAACACCAGCCCCGGCACGTTGCCGGCAATGCCCTTGAGCCGAGCCTCGCTCTCGCGCAGCGCCGCCAGGGCACGGCGGCGCTCGGTGACGTCATTGATGAACACCACCAGGTATTCGGCATCGCGAAAGCGCAAGAAGCTCAACGACACATCCACCGGTACCAGGCTGCCATCGGCGCGCAGGCACTGGGTCTCGAAGCGCTGCGCCGCCTCGTCGCTGGCCCGTGCACGCTTCCACAGGTCCAGCCAGCGGTCCATGTGCAGGTTGGGCTCGATATCGATCAGCGGGCGATCGTTCAGCGCCCCCGAGGTATAGCCGAGCATGCTTTCGACCGCGCGGTTGGCGTAGCGCACATGGCTGTCCCAATGCACCCACAGGATGCCCACGGTGCTCTGGTCGAGGGAGAACTGGCTCAGGCGCAGCGCCTCTTCGCGGGCCAGGCGCTTGGCGATGTTTTCCCGCGCAGCCAGCAGATTAAGTTCCAACTGCTGTTGCTGGCGCCGCTGCCAGATCACGATGAAGACGCAACTGAAGAACAGCGCCGCGAACAGCAACGCCAGGTTCTGCCAGAACCCCGGTGACTCGCTCAGGCGCGGGTAGCGGGGTTGCAGCCAGCGGTTGTGCAGTTGCTCCAGGTCCTTGGCCGGGATGGCCTGCAGGCCGACCTCGATGATGTCGGCCAGTATCGGCCAGTCACGCCGCGAGCCCACCCGCAGCAACTGCGGCAAACCGATGTCGCCCACCACCACCAGATCGCTGAATTCGTTCTCGCGCGACAACCGGCTCAACTGCGCTTCATCCAGCACCGCGTAGCGCACCTGCTCGCTGAGCAACAGCTGCAAGGCCTGGCGCTCGGCCGGCACGCCTTGAAGATTCAGGTTGGAATAGGTCGCGCGCAGATAGTCGGCTAGCGAACTGGGCATGCGCACCGCCACTCGCTCGTTTTCGGCGAGCCGCTCCAGGTCCACTGCCATCGAGCCGTTGCGCGGGCCCACGATCAACTGCGGTACGCGCATGTAGGGGTCGCTGAACAACCAGCGACGCAGGCTGGCCGGGGTCTGGGTCAGCCCTGGCGCCAGGTCGATCTCGCCGCCGGCCAGGGCATGCTCGAGCGCGGCCTGGTCGGGGAAGTTGCGCCACGTCAGGTCCAGGTCCAATGCCCTGCCCAGCCAGTTCATCAGCTCGACGTTGACACCCGACAGCTGCTGCAGGCGCCGGTCGAACTGCGCGAACGGAGCCTGCAACACCAGGCCCACCCGCAAGCTGCGGTGCTGGTCGAGCCATTGCTGTTGCGCCGGGTCCAGGCGTACCGCAGCCGGTACGGATGCCTGCTCCGCGTTCGCCATAAAGGGCCAGCACAAGCAGCCGATAAACAACAGGCAGCGCAAACGCATCATCTTGAATCTCGTCAATGAAGGGACCGCCATCGAACATGGCCGTCGTCGACAAATACCATTAGGCTGCCGGTATCACTCTGGCCTGGATCGATCAATGTTCGTACTCAAACGCACGGCGCTTTCGGCGCTATGCCTGTCCTTGATACTACCTTGTACCGCACAAGTTCTGGCGCAGGAAACGCCGGCCGCCGACGCCGATGCCGCGCCGGCCACGCGCCAGGCGCTGCCCGAGCGCAGCCAGGAAGACGCCCAGGCCCTGGAGCGGCAAGTGCCCAAGGACGAGCAGCAAACCCTGCAGGCCGGCAGCGACAGCTTCCTGGCCCTGTGGAAACCTGCCAACACCCCGGCACCCGAAGGCGTGGTGATCATCGTCCCGGGTGCCGGCGAGAGCGCCGACTGGCCACGCACCGTCGGCCCCCTGCGGCGCAAGTTCCCCGATGCAAAGTGGGCCAGTCTGAGCCTGAGCCTGCCGGATCTGCTGGCCGAGAGCCCGGTGGCCCGCAAGGAAACCCCGGCACCGCCCCCGCAACCGGACAAGGACGTGAAGGGCGCACCGGCCAAGGCCACGCCGGCCGATGCCAATGCCAACATCGCCCAGGCCACCGCAGCAGAAACCGAAAACAGCGAAAGCGCCGAAGCGCCCGCCAGTACCGATCCGGCGGCCAGTGAAAAGGCCGACGCCGAGCGCATCTTCGCCCGCCTGGATGCCGCCGTCGCCTACGCACAGCAGCAGAACGCACGCAGTGTGGTGCTGCTGGGCAGCGGCAGCGGTGCCTACTGGTCAGCCCGTTACATCAGCGAACGGCAACCGCCGCAGGTGCAAAAACTCGTGATGGTCGCTGCGCAGAACCCGGCCCGCGTCGAACACAGCCTCGACAGCCTGGCCGCCACGCTCAAGCTGCCGACCGCCGACTTCTACTATGCCAACCAGGCCGGCGCCAGGCAGGCGGCCGTGAACCGCCTGCAGGCCAGCAAGCGACTCAAGGACAGCAGCTACCACCAGGTCGCCCTGACGGCCATGCCCGGCAACCAGGCTGCCGAGCAGGAGCAACTGTTCCGCCGCATTCGCGGCTGGCTGAGCCCGCAAGCGGTCGACTAGAAGCCGCGCCGCTTGCGTACCACCGCGTAGGCCTGATGCAGGTCACGGGTACGCTCGGTGGCGTCGCGCACCTGCGCCGGGCTCGCGCCGCTACCCACCAGTTTGTCCGGATGATGCCGGCTGAGCAGGCGCCGGTAGGCCTGCTTGACCTGTACAGGCTCGGTCTCGGGTAACACCCCCAGCAAGCGCAGGGCCTCGGGATAGCTGATGCCCTGATTGCCCAGGGCCGCCCGGTGCGGCTCGTAGTCGCTGGCCAGTGCCTGCACCCGGGTCGTCGACCAGCCCAGCTGCTGCCCCCACTGCATCAGCAGTTCGCGCTCGTGACGCCCTACCCGGCCATCGGCCCAGACCATGCGCCAGCAGGCACGCAGCAAGCCTTCGGCAGCATGGGGTTGCTGCTTGAGGCGACGCAGGTGCGGGTGCAGGCGCTCGCTGCCGCTCTTGCCCCGGTTGAATGCGGCAATCGCGCGCAGACGTGCCGGTTCGCTCATCTCCAGGCGCTGCATTTCCTGACGCGCCTGCTGGATATGTCCGTCGACCACCCGCCCTTCACTCTTGGCCAGGCGCCCAAGCAGCACGAACAGCACTTCGTCGTCGCGCAGCACCGCGCGCCCGCCCAGACGCTCGCGCAGGTGCGCCCAACTGTGCAGTTGCAGACGGCGGTCCATCGCCTGACCGAGCAATGCCCCCAGCAACGCCCCTGGAATGCTGGCGATGGCAAAACCCGCTCCGGCACCAATCACTGTGCTCGGCCACAACATGTCAGCGGCGCTCGGCGAGCAGGCGCTCGACTTCGGCAAGGCGTTCGAGGGTACCGACATCCACCCACTGGCCAGTGAAATGCTCCCCACTGACCAGGCCCTTGGCCATCGCCTGGCGAAACAGCGGTGCCAGCTTGAAGGCGCCGGCCTGGCAACCGTCGAACAGTTCCGGGTGCAGCACGGCGATCCCGCTGTAGGTCAAGGTCGGCGAAACCGCGTCGGCATCCTTGACCTGCCCGGCCTGCAGGCGGAAATCACCTTTGCCGTGATGGCCCGGGTTGTCCACCAGCACCAGGTGCGCCAGCCCGGACAGCGACGCAGGCAGGCGGCTGAAGTCGTACTCGGTCCAGATGTCGCCGTTGATCAGCGCAAAAGGCGCGTCGCCAAGCAGCGGCAGCGCCTTGTAGATCCCGCCACCGGTTTCCAGTGGTTCGCCTTCGGCGGAATAGCGGATGCTCAGGCTAAGTTGCGCGCCATCGCCCAGGTGCTCTTCGATCTGCTGCCCCAGCCAGGCATGATTGATCACCACCTCGGTGAAGCCCGCCCTCGCCAGGGCGCGCAGGTGATACTCGATCAACGGCACGCCGGCCACCGGCACCAGCGGCTTGGGTGTATGCAGGGTCAGCGGGCGCATGCGCTCGCCCTTGCCTGCGGCCAGAATCATCGCCTTCATGCGCGCGCCCCGCCTGCGGCCTGCAGGCTGTCGATCAGTTCATCCAGCTCGGCCAGCTCAGGGCGGCGGGCGATCACTTCATCTATATAAGCAAAGAACCGCGGCACATCGGCCAGGTAGCGCGGCTTGCCGTCACGGTGGCAGATGCGCGCGAAGATGCCGATCACCTTGAGGTGGCGCTGCACGCCCATCAGGTCGCTGGCACGCTGGAAGTCCTCGAAATCGGCCTGCACCGGTACGCCCAGAGCCTGCGCCCGCTGCCAGTAGTCCTTGAGCCAGCCCTCTACCCGTGCCTGCGGCCAACTGAGAAAGGCGTCCTTGAACAGACAGGTGATGTCGTAGGTCACCGGGCCGTACACCGCATCCTGGAAATCCAGCACGCCCGGGTTGGGCACACTCTGCATCAGGTTGCGCGGCATGTAGTCACGGTGCACCAGCACCTTGGGCTGGGCCAGGGCGCTGTCGATCAGCAGGGTGCTGATGCGTTGCCAGGCCGCCTGCTGCTCATTATTCATCTGCAGGCCCAGTTCACGGCCCACGTACCACTCTGGGAACAGCTCCAGCTCGCGGCGCAGCAGGGCCAGGTCATAACTGGGCAACGGCGCCTGCATCGGCAGTTGCTGGAAGGCCAGCAGCGCCTGGATGGCATCTTCGAACAGGCCATCGGCGTTGTCGCTGGTGATCACATCGAGGTAGGTGTGGTTGCCCAGATCACTCAGCAGCAGGAAGCCGCGCTCGAGATCCTGAGCGTGAATTTGCGGCACATTGACCTCGGCGCTGGCCAATAAATGAGCAATTTCCACAAAAGGCCGGCAGTTTTCCTGCGGCGGCGGGGCATCCATCACAATAAAACTGCGTCCTTCGGCGGCCCAGCGGAAGTAGCGGCGAAAGCTCGCGTCGCTGCTGGCAGCGGTCAGGCAGCCCGCTGGAACCGGACCCCAGCCCTGTTTATGGAAAAGATTTGCCAGCTGTTCGGCCAGCCATACATTCAGGTGTTGCAGGCGTACATCATGTTCGGGCATTACATGGGTCTCCGACGGCCCTAGCCGTCAAGCGGGTCATGCTTTATTATCCAGCATCTTTTTCAGACCATCGAGAGGCGTGCGGCCCCACACGCGGGCAGATGGCACGCAGGAAGCCCGGACTAATAAGATGGCATTGAAATCCCCCGCGTTTCGTAAAAAATTCCCGTTGCTCGTCACCGGCGGTCTGCTGGCGATGCAACCCCTGGCCACGTCGTACGTGGTGGCTGCCGAGCAGTTCGACTGCCAAGTTTCCGCTGCCGGAGGTTGGGACTGCAAGCCCAAGACCAGCACCGCGAACCTGCCACCACGCCCTGTGCATGACGGTGCGGCGGTCAGCTCGGCCGGCGAAACGCCTGCCCAGAGCGCCGACGGCAGTGCCGAAGCGGCGGGCAAGGGCCCAGCACTCGTCACCGAAACCAAGGGGCGCGGCCTGAAGGCACGCAGCGCCGACTACAGCCATCTGGACTGGGTACCACGCGATCAGCTGACCCCTGCCCAGCTCGCCGAAGCCGGCCCGTATTGCTCCGGGGCCTACATCGAGCCAACCCGTCCGGGCATGGATGACACCACGCCCAAGGACGAGGCGCCGACCTTCATCGGTGCCAAGGTATCGCGCTACCAGCAGGAGCAGCAGATCGCCACCCTCGCCGGTGACGTGGTGATGCGCCAGGGCAGCATGCAGGTCGAGGCCGACGAGGCCAATCTGTATCAGGCCGAGAACCGTGGCGAACTGAGCGGCAACGTCAAGATCCGCGACAACGGTTCGCTGGTGGTTGGCGATCACGCCGACATCCAGCTCGACACCGGTGAAGCCAAGGTCGACAACGCCGAGTACGTGATGCACAAGTCGCGTATCCGCGGTAACGCGCTGTACGCCAAGCGTGCCGAAAACGCGATCATTCGCCTCAAGGACGGTACCTACACCACCTGCGAGCCGAACAGCAACGCCTGGCAGCTCAAGGGCAACAACATCACACTGAACCCGGCCACCGGCTTCGGTACCGCGACCAACGTCACCCTGCGGGTCAAGGATGTACCGGTGTTCTACACCCCGTACATCTACTTCCCGATCGATGACCGTCGCCAGTCCGGCTTCCTGCCGCCATCGTTCAGTACCAGCAGCGACACCGGCTTCATGCTGGTCACGCCGTACTACTTCAACCTGGCACCGAACTACGACGCCACCTTGTATCCACGCTACATGGCCAAGCGCGGCCTGTTGATGGAAGGCGAGTTCCGCTACCTGACCAAGTCCAGCGAAGGGCAGTTCGGTGGTGCGTGGCTGAATGACGAGGAGGACGAGCGCAAGCGCCAGTCCGACTACAAGGAAAAACGCTGGCTGATCAACTGGCAGCACAAGGGTGGCCTGGACGAGCGCCTGATGACCGAGGTCGATTACACCGACATCAGCGATCCGTACTATTTCCAGGATCTGGAATCGGATCAGATCGGCGTACAGAGCCAGGACTACATCAACCAGCAAGGTGCGTTGACCTATCGAGGCGACGATTACACTGCGCGGTTGAATGTGCAGGACTACAAGCTGGCGACCATCAGCAAGATCACTCCTTACGGGCGCCTGCCGCAGGTTACGTTCAACGGCAAGCTGCCGTACAACCCTGGTGGCCTGGACTTTGCCTACAAGACCGAGTTCGTACGCTTCGAGCGTGATCTACGTAACGGCAATTTCATTGATAAAAATGGTAACCCAGAACTTCGTTATGACGAACGAGTCAGGGGCTTGGCTCGCTCCAACGGCAATCGAATCAACGCCGTACCTGAGGTCAGCCTTCCGATGGAATGGAGTTATGGCTTTATCAAGCCGTCCGTTAAGTATGCCTACACCCGGTACGACCTTGATCTAGACCAGCAAGGCAAAGACTTTCTGGCTAGTAACCAGAACTTGAACTCGAACACTCGAGAGTCGTTCAGCAGCTCACAAAGTCGTAACGTACCGATCTTCAGTGTCGACAGCGGCCTGTATTTCGACCGTGATACCCAGTGGTTCGGCAACAACTACCGTCAGTCTCTGGAGCCACGTCTGTTCTACCTGAACGTGCCATACAGGGATCAGAACGACATCCCGGTATTTGATACCAGCGAAAGCACGTTCAGCTACTCATCCCTGTTCCGTGACAATCGCTTCAGTGGTTCAGACCGCATCGGCGACGAGAACAAGTTGTCGCTGGGCGTAACAAACCGCTGGATTGAAGAAAACGGCTTTGAACGTATGCGCTTCAGCATCGGTCAAGCTATGTACTTCAAGGACCGCAAGGTTCAGTTGCCCGGCATCTACTATAAAAACCGTGAAGACGCGCAAGCCAATGTTTCGCCCTACGCGCTGGAGCACGAATATCGCTTTAACCGAGACTGGAGCTTGAGATCCGACTTCAACTGGGACCCCGACAGCCACAGCACACGCTCCGGCAGCACCATGTTCCACTACCAGCCGGAAGACAATGTCAACAAGATCGTCAACCTGGGTTATCGCTATCGTAACGACACAGTGCGTTACAACCAGAGCACCGGCCAATGGCAGGTGGGTGGTGGCGACTACGGCACCCCAGGCCAACCGGGCTACGTCAAGGACTACTACAAGATCCAGCAGCATGACTTCTCTGTCATGTGGCCGATCGTTCCGCAGTGGACCGCAATCGCCCGCTGGCAGCACGACTACAACCGCAACCGCACCCTGGAAGCCATGGGCGGTTTCGAATATGACAACTGCTGCTGGAAGCTGCGTCTGATCAACCGCTACTGGGTCGATTACGACGAGTTCAGCCAGGACGCACCCTCCAACGAAAAAGGCGACCATGGGATCTTCCTGCAGATCGTGCTGAAAGGCCTCGGTGGTGTAGTAGGTAAAAAGGTCGAAACTTTCCTCGACGAAGGCATTCAAGGTTACCGTGCACGTGAAGACCAAGCTTATTGACTGTCTGCGCCCGCTGATGCTGGGCGCTGTATTACTGAGCAGCACCGCGCACGCCGCGGTGCAGACCCTGGACAAGGTGGTGGCCATCGTCGACAACGACGTGGTCATGCAAAGCCAGCTGGACCAGCGCGTGCGCGAGGTCGAACAGACCATCGCCAAGCGCGGCGGCGCCACACCTCCGCCCGGCGTGCTCGACCAGCAGGTGCTGGAGCGCCTGATCGTGGAAAACCTGCAACTGCAGATTGGCGATCGCTCCGGCATCCGCATCACCGATGAAGAACTCAACCAGGCCATGGACACCATTGCCCAGCGCAACGGCATGAACATGAGCCAGTTCCGTGCGGCCCTGGCCCATGACGGCCTGTCGTTCGATGACGCCCGCGAGCAGGTCCGTCGCGAGATGATCATCAGCCGCGTGCGCCAGCGCCGGGTAGCCGAACGCATCCAGGTTTCGGAACAGGAAGTGAAGAACTTCCTCGCCTCGGACCTGGGCAAGATGCAGTTGTCCGAAGAGTTCCGCCTGGCCAACATCCTGATCCCGACCCCGGAAAGCGCCAACTCGGCGGCTATCCAGGCGGCTGGCCAGCAAGCGGCCGCGATCTACCAGCAGCTCAAGCAAGGCGCCGACTTCGCCCAGCTGGCGACTGCCCGTTCGGCCAGCGAGAACGCACTGGAAGGTGGCGAGATGGGCTGGCGCAAGGCCGCCCAGCTGCCACCTCCTTTCGATCGCCTGCTCAGCACCATGGCTGTGGGTGACGTCACCGAGCCTGTACGCACACCGGGTGGCTTCATCATCCTGAAGCTGCAGGAAAAGCGCGGCGGCCAGACACAGCTGCGCGACGAAGTGCATGTTCGCCACATCCTGATCAAGCCAAGCGAAGTGCGCAGCGAAGCCGCCACCCAGCAACTGGCGGAAAAGCTCTATGAACGCATCAGCGCCGGCGAAGATTTCGCCGAGCTGGCGAAGAGCTTCTCCGAAGATCCGGGTTCGGCACTCAATGGCGGCGACCTCAACTGGGTCGATCCGAACGCACTGGTACCCGAGTTCCGCGAAGTCATGGCCAGCACCCCTCAGGGTCAGCTGTCCAAGCCGTTCCAGACCCAGTACGGCTGGCACGTACTGGAAGTCCTGGGTCGTCGCTCCACCGACAGCACCGAACAGGCACGCGAACAGCAAGCCATGAACGTGCTGCGCAACCGCAAGTACGACGAAGAGCTGCAAAGCTGGCTGCGTCAGATCCGCGACGAAGCCTATGTTGAAATCAAGCTTCCTGGCGCCGACCAGGCAGCCCAGTGAAACACCAGCGCTTCGCCCTGACACCCGGCGAGCCGGCCGGCATAGGACCTGACCTGTGCCTGCTGCTCGCCGAGCACTCCCAGCCCCACCCCCTGATCGCCATTACCAGTCGTGACCTGCTCGTCGAGCGGGCCGCGCAACTGGGCGTGGCCGTCACGCTGCTGCCTGTCAGCCCCGACGCCTTCCCGGATGCGCCTGCCCCTGCGGGCAGCCTGTACGTGTGGGACACGCCGCTGGCAAGCCGGGTAGTCGCCGGGCAGCTGGACAAACGCAACGCCGCCTTCGTACTGCAAACCCTGACCCGTGCGGGCCAGGGCTGCCTTGACGGGCACTTTGCCGGGATGATCACCGCGCCCGTGCACAAGGGCGTGATCAACGAAAGCGGCATTGCGTTTTCCGGGCATACCGAATTCCTCGCCGAGCTGACCCACACTGCGCAAGTGGTGATGATGCTTGCCACCCGCGGGCTGCGCGTGGCCCTGGTGACCACGCACCTGCCGCTGCGCGCAGTGGCCGACGCCATCACCGCCGAACGCCTGGAGCGGGTCACGCGGATCCTGCATGCCGACCTGCAGAGCAAGTTCGGCATCGCCCAGCCACGCATCCTGGTGTGCGGGCTCAACCCGCATGCGGGTGAAGGCGGCCACCTGGGCAGCGAAGAAATAGACATCATCGAACCGACATTGGCGCGCCTGCGCAGCGAAGGCATGGACCTGCGCGGCCCGTTGCCTGCCGACACCCTGTTTACCCCCAAATATCTGGAGCACTGCGACGCAGTGCTGGCGATGTACCACGACCAGGGCCTGCCGGTGCTCAAGTACAAGGGCTTCGGCGCCGCCTTGAACGTTACCCTGGGCCTGCCGATCATTCGCACATCGGTGGACCACGGCACTGCCCTGGACCTTGCCGGCACCGGCAGGATCGACACCGGCAGCCTGCAGGTAGCACTGGAAACCGCCTACCAGATGGCCGAGACCCATTTATGACCGAGCAATACCAACACAAGGCGCGCAAGCGCTTCGGCCAGAACTTTCTGCACGACGCCGGCGTCATCGACCGCATCCTGCGCTCGATCAGCGCCAAGGCAGGTGAGCGCCTGCTGGAAATCGGTCCGGGCCAGGGCGCCCTGACCCAGGGCCTGCTCAACAGCGGCGGCCAGCTGGATGTAGTGGAACTGGACAAGGACCTGGTACCGATCCTCAACCAGCAGTTCGCCGGCCGTGACAACTTCCGCCTGCACCAGGGCGATGCGCTCAAGTTCGACTTCACCAGCCTGGGCGCCGCCCCGCGCAGCCTGCGGGTGGTCGGCAACCTGCCGTACAACATCTCCACCCCACTGATCTTTCACCTGCTGGCCAACGCCGAGCTGATCCGCGACATGCACTTCATGCTGCAGAAGGAAGTGGTCGAGCGCCTGGCCGCCGGCCCGGGCGGTGGCGACTGGGGCCGCCTGTCGATCATGGTGCAGTACCACTGCCGCGTGGAACACCTGTTCAACGTCGGCCCGGGGGCGTTCAACCCACCGCCCAAGGTCGATTCGGCCATCGTGCGCCTGGTGCCCCACACCACCCTGCCGCACCCGGCAAAGGACCATCGCCTGCTCGAGCGCATCGTGCGCGAAGCGTTCAACCAGCGCCGCAAGACACTGCGCAACACCTTGAAGGCCCTGCTCAGCAGCGACGAGATCGCCGCCGCCGGTGTCGATGGCAGCCTGCGCCCCGAGCAACTGGACCTGGCCGCCTTCGTGCGCCTGGCCGACAAGCTGGCCGAACAGCCGCAGTAACACCTGATAACGGCCGGTCATGCCCGCATGACTGGCCGGCAACCCCGCCGATAGCCTAGACTGATGCCATTGCCGTATTCGCGTCTGTTGCCAAGGCCCTCTTGAATGTCCGATCCCCGCTATCAGGTCGACGTCGACGTCGTCACCCGCTTCCTCAAAGAACATTCCGATCCCGAAAACGACCGCTTTGCCTTTGCCTACACCATTACCGTGCACAACAACGGTTCGGTGGCGGCCAAGCTGATGTCGCGTCACTGGCTCATCACCAATGGCGATGGCCAGGTGGAAGAGGTCAAGGGCGCCGGGGTGATTGGCCAGCAGCCGCTGATCGAGCCTGGCCAGAGCCACACCTACAGCAGTGGTGCCGTGCTCAGCACCCAGGTGGGCACCATGGAAGGCAGCTATCAGATGTTCGCCGAGGATGGCATCCGTTTCGAGGCCCCGATCAAGGCGTTCCGCCTGGCCGTACCCGGGTCGCTGCACTGATGGCGGTGTACGCCGTCGGCGATCTCCAGGGCTGCCTGCAACCGCTCAAATGCTTGCTCGAGCGGGTGAACTTCAACCCGTCGGTCGACCGCCTGTGGCTGGTCGGCGACCTGGTCAACCGCGGCCCCGAGTCGCTGGAAACCCTGCGCTATCTGTACGCCATGCGCGACTCGCTGGTGTGCGTGCTAGGCAACCACGACCTGCACCTGCTGGCCGCCTGGCACAACATCGAGCGCCTGAAGAAAAGCGACACCCTGCGCGAGATTCTCGACGCCCCGGATGCCGACGAACTGCTCGACTGGCTGCGCCGACAAAAGCTGCTGCATTACGACGAGCAGCGCGGCGTGGCGATGGTGCATGCCGGCATTCCACCGCAGTGGACCCTGGGCAAGGCGCTGGAGCTGGCTGGCGAGGTCGAAGAAGTGCTACGCGATGACAATCGGCTCAAGCTCTATCTGGACGGCATGTACGGCAACGAGCCGAACAAGTGGAACAAGAACCTGGGCGGGGTCGAACGCCTGCGGGTCATCACCAATTATTTCACCCGCATGCGCTTCTGCACCGCCGAGGGCAAACTGGACCTCAAGGGCAAGGAAGGCGCCGACACCGCCCCACCCGGCTACAAACCGTGGTTCGCCCACAAGGGCCGTCGCTCGCGTCACGTGAAGATCATCTTTGGACACTGGGCAGCCCTCGAGGGCCGCTGCACCGAGCCAGGCGTGTACGCACTGGATACCGGCTGCGTGTGGGGCGGTGCGATGACCCTGTTCAATGTCGATACCGGCCAGTACCACCGCTGCGAGTGCACCGAAGAAGGCACCGTACGCCCGCTGGCCAGCCCCGTGCAACCGGCTAGAATAGCCGATCAATCCTGAAGGACCCGCCCATGAGCGAATTCAAACGTATCCCTCCAGAGCAGGCTCAGGCGCTGCGTGCGCAAGGCGCCGTGGTGGTCGATATCCGCGACCAGCCCACCTTTGCCAACGGCCACATCACCGGCGCCCGCCACCTGGACAACCAGTCGGTCGCCGATTTCATCCGCGGCGCCGACCTCGACGCCCCCACCGTGGTGGTCTGCTACCACGGCAACTCCAGCCAGAGCGCGGCCGCGTATCTGGTCAGCCAGGGTTTTTCCGACGTCTACAGCCTCGACGGCGGCTTCGAGCTGTGGCGCGCCACCTTCCCGGCAGAAACCGCCCAGGGCTCTGCCGAATAATTTTTTTGTTGGCCTGCAGCCCGCGCCCTGCGCGGGCTCGCGCCAGACCAGACGAACGGTCGTGGCGAACTAATCGCCCAACCGCCCTTGACCTCGCCGATTACCAACTATCCTTAAGCCCAGGCCATCCAAAAAGGGGAGAGCCGGTACACCGGCGTGCGGGTCATCGGTAAGGTTCCAAGGGTGTTCTGGGGGGTATACAGCAGGCGGCAGTGCCGTCTGCATGCCAGCATCAACTGATCGATCCGACGTCGGCTCCACGTATCGAGCGAGGTGACGTCATGAGTATTTTTAGCCACTTCCAACAACGTTTCGAGTCCACCCGTCAGGAAGAGCTCTCGCTGCAGGAGTATCTTGAGCTCTGCAAGCAGGACCGTAGTGCCTATGCGTCGGCGGCCGAACGCCTGTTGATGGCTATTGGTGAGCCGGAACTGGTCGACACGTCGAACAATTCGCGGCTGTCGCGGATCTTCTCCAACAAGGTGATCCGGCGCTACCCCGCCTTCGAAGACTTCCATGGCATGGAAGAATGCATCGACCAGATCGTTTCCTACTTCCGCCATGCCGCACAGGGCCTGGAGGAAAAGAAACAGATCCTCTACCTGCTCGGCCCGGTAGGTGGCGGCAAGTCGTCCCTGGCTGAAAAACTCAAGCAACTGATGGAAAAGGTGCCCTTCTACGCCATCAAGGGCTCGCCGGTGTTCGAGTCCCCGCTGGGGCTGTTCAACGCCACCGAGGACGGCGCCATCCTCGAAGAGGACTTCGGCATCCCGCGCCGCTACCTGAACACCATCATGTCGCCTTGGGCGACCAAGCGCCTGGCCGAGTTCGGCGGCGACATCAGCCAGTTCAAGGTGGTCAAGCTCTACCCCTCGATCCTCAACCAGATCGCCGTGGCCAAGACCGAGCCGGGCGACGAGAACAACCAGGACATCTCGGCGCTGGTGGGCAAGGTCGATATCCGCAAGCTCGAGGAATTCCCGCAGAACGACGCCGACGCCTACAGCTATTCGGGCGCACTGTGCCGGGCCAACCAGGGCCTGATGGAATTCGTCGAGATGTTCAAGGCACCAATCAAGGTCCTGCACCCGCTGCTCACCGCCACCCAGGAGGGCAACTACAACAGCACCGAAGGCCTCGGCGCCATCCCCTACTCCGGGATTCTGCTGGCCCACTCCAACGAATCGGAATGGCACAGCTTTCGCAACAACAAGAACAACGAGGCGTTCATCGACCGGATCTACATCGTCAAGGTGCCGTACTGCCTGCGCGTGAGCGACGAGATCAAGATCTACGACAAGCTGCTGTTCAACAGCTCCCTGGCCAAGGCCCACTGCGCACCCGACACCCTGAAGATGCTGGCCCAGTTCACGGTGCTGTCGCGCCTCAAGGAGCCGGAGAACTCGAACATCTACTCCAAGATGCGCGTGTATGACGGCGAGAACCTCAAGGACACCGATCCGAAGGCCAAGTCGATCCAGGAGTACCGCGACTCGGCCGGTGTCGACGAAGGCATGAACGGTCTGTCGACCCGCTTCGCCTTCAAGATCCTGTCCAAGGTGTTCAACTTCGACCCCCATGAAATCGCGGCCAACCCGGTGCACCTGCTGTACGTGCTGGAGCAGCAGATCGAACAGGAACAGTTCCCGGCCGAGGTGCGCGAGCGCTACCTGCGCTACCTCAAGGAATACCTGGCACCGCGCTACATCGAGTTCATCGGCAAGGAAATCCAGACCGCCTACCTGGAGTCCTACAGCGAATACGGGCAGAACATCTTCGACCGTTATGTGCTGTACGCCGACTTCTGGATTCAGGACCAGGAGTACCGCGACCCCGAAACCGGCGAGATCCTCAACCGCATCGCCCTCAACGAGGAGCTGGAGAAGATCGAGAAACCGGCTGGCATCAGCAATCCGAAGGATTTCCGCAACGAGATCGTCAACTTCGTGCTGCGCGCGCGGGCCAACAACAACGGCAAGAACCCGACCTGGCTGAGCTACGAAAAACTGCGGGTGGTGATCGAGAAGAAAATGTTCTCCAACACCGAAGACCTGCTGCCGGTCATCAGCTTCAACGCCAAGGCGAGCAAGGAGGACCAGCAGAAGCACAACGACTTCGTTACGCGAATGGTCGAACGCGGCTACACGGACAAACAGGTCCGGCTGCTCTCGGAATGGTACCTGCGGGTCAGGAAATCGCAATAAGCGGCAAGCGTCAGGCTGTCAACTGCAAGCCCGGAGTATGCGCCGAGCCTGCAGCGACAGCGCTGCCCATCTTGAAGCTAGAAGCTTGAAGCTTGCAGCTACTGCCTACTCCCGGAGGGGCCTATGAGCTATGTGATCGACCGACGCCTGAACGGCAAGAACAAGAGCACGGTCAACCGCCAGCGCTTTCTGCGGCGTTACCGTGACCACATCAAGAAGGCCGTCGAAGAGGCCGTGAGCCGTCGCTCCATCACCGACATGGAGCATGGCGAACAGATCAGCATTCCTGGCCGGGATATCGACGAACCGGTACTGCACCATGGACGCGGCGGCAAGCAGACCGTCGTACACCCGGGCAACAAGGAGTTCACCGCCGGCGAGCATATCGCGCGCCCGCAGGGCGGCGGTGGAGGCGGCGGCAAGGGCAAGGCCGGCAATTCCGGCGAAGGCATGGACGAGTTCGTCTTCCAGATCACCCAGGAAGAATTCCTCGAGTTCATGTTCGAAGACCTCGAGCTGCCCAATCTGGTCAAGCGTCACCTGACCGGCACCGACACCTTCAAGACCGTGCGCGCGGGCATCAGCAACGAAGGCAACCCGTCGCGCATCAATATCATCCGCACCCTGCGCTCAGCCCATGCGCGGCGCATTGCGCTGTCGGGCAGCAGCCGCGCCAAACTGCGCGCCGCCCAGGAAGAACTGGCACGCCTGAAGCGCGAAGAGCCGGACAACTTCGGCGATATCCAGGAAATCGAAGGGGAAATAGAACGTCTGAGTGCACGTATCCACCGCGTACCCTTTCTCGACACCTTCGACCTCAAGTACAACCTGCTGGTCAAGCAGCCCAACCCCAGTTCCAAGGCCGTGATGTTCTGTCTGATGGACGTGTCCGGCTCCATGACCCAGGCCACGAAGGACATCGCCAAGCGCTTCTTCATCCTGCTGTACCTGTTCCTGAAGCGAAACTACGACAAGATCGAGGTGGTGTTCATCCGCCATCACACCAGCGCGCGCGAAGTGGACGAGGAAGAGTTCTTCTATTCCCGCGAGACGGGCGGCACCATCGTCTCCAGCGCCCTGAAACTGATGCAGGAAATCATGGCCGAGCGCTATCAGGCCAGCGAATGGAACATCTACGCGGCCCAGGCTTCGGACGGTGACAACTGGAACGACGACTCGCCCATCTGCCGCGAGATCCTCACCAAGCAGATCATGCCGTTCGTGCAGTACTACACTTATGTCGAGATCACCCCTCGCGAGCACCAGGCCTTGTGGTTCGAATACGAACGCATCGGCGAAGCCTTCGCCGATACCTTCGCCCAGCAGCAGCTGGTGTCGGCCGGCGATATCTACCCGGTCTTCCGTGAACTCTTCCAGCGCAGGTTAGCCACATGACCGCCAGAGAGCAGAAGCGCCAACCCCTTTCCACCGGGTCCGAGTGGACGTTCGAGCTGATCCAGGCCTACGACCGCGAAATCAGTCGCCTGGCCGAGCGCTACGCCCTGGACACCTACCCCAACCAGATCGAGGTGATTACCGCCGAGCAGATGATGGACGCCTATGCGTCGGTCGGCATGCCGCTCGGCTATCACCACTGGTCATACGGCAAGCATTTCCTGAGCACAGAAAAATCGTACAGTCGCGGCCAGATGGGCCTGGCCTACGAAATCGTGATCAATTCCGACCCCTGCATCGCATACCTGATGGAGGAGAACACCATCTGCATGCAGGCGCTGGTGGTAGCGCACGCGTGCTACGGGCACAACAGCTTCTTCAAGGGCAACTACCTGTTCCGCACCTGGACCGACGCCAGCTCGATCATCGACTATTTGGTGTTCGCCAAGCAGTACATCACCCAGTGCGAGGAGCGCCACGGCATCGACGCGGTGGAAGACCTGCTGGACTCCTGCCATGCCCTGATGAACTACGGCGTCGACCGCTACAAGCGGCCCTACCCGATCTCCGCCGAAGAAGAGCGTCGCCGCCAGAAGGACCGCGAAGAACACCTGCAAAAGCAGATCAACGACCTGTGGCGCACCATTCCCAAGGGCACCGACAAGTACAACGAGAAAGACAACGCGCGCTTCCCGGCCGAACCGCAGGAAAACATCCTGTACTTCATCGAGAAGCACGCCCCGCTGCTCGAACCCTGGCAACGCGAGATCGTGCGCATCGTGCGCAAGATCGCACAGTACTTCTACCCGCAACGCCAGACCCAGGTGATGAACGAAGGCTGGGCGACCTTCTGGCACTACACCCTGATGAACGACCTGTACGACGAAGGCCTCGTGACCGAGGGCTTCATGATGGAGTTTCTGCAGTCGCACACCAGCGTGGTGTTCCAGCCAGGCTTCGACAGCCCCTATTACAGCGGCATCAACCCCTATGCCCTGGGTTTTGCCATGTACCGCGACATCCGGCGCATGTGCGAGCACCCCACAGAGGAAGACCGCCGGTGGTTCCCCGAGATTGCCGGCAGCGACTGGCTGTCGACCATCAAGTTCGCCATGAGCAGCTTCAAGGACGAGAGCTTCATCCTGCAGTACCTGTCGCCCACGGTGATTCGCGACCTCAAGCTGTTCAGCATCCTGGACGACGACCAGAAGGACGACCTGCTGGTACCGGCCATCCACGACGAAGCAGGCTACCGCACCATCCGCGAGATCCTGGCCGCGCAATACAACCTGGGCAACCGCGAACCCAACGTGCAGATCTGGAGCATAGACCGGCGTGGCGACCGCTCGCTGACGCTGCGTCACCAGCAACATGACCGCAAACCGCTGGGCGACTCCACCGACGAGGTGCTCAAGCACCTGCACCGCCTGTGGGGCTTCGACATCCATCTGGAGACCCTGCAAGGCGACCAGGTGATGAAGACCCACCACGTCCCCCCAAAGGGCGAACACGGCGAAGGTGACTACGGACGGCTGGACCTGGCTGTCGTCCACCTGTAGCCGCCCGCGCCAACCTCCGTTGTGGCCAGACAGGGTATCCTGTGGCCTCAACGGAGGTTTTTTCATGCAGATCTATAAAGTCGGTGGTGCCGTGCGCGACCGCCTGCTGGGCAGGCCGGTCACCGATATCGACTGGGTGGTGGTGGGTGCGACGGTCGAGCAGATGCAGGCCCAGGGCTATCGTCCGGTGGGGGCCGACTTCCCCGTCTTCCTTCACCCTCAAAGCGGTGAAGAATATGCACTGGCGCGTACGGAGCGCAAAAGCGGGCGCGGCTATGGCGGCTTCACCTTCCATGCCAGCCCCGAGGTCACACTGGAAGAAGACCTGGTGCGGCGCGACCTGACCATCAATGCAATGGCCGAGGACGAACAGGGCCGGATCACCGACCCGTACAAGGGCCAGCAGGATCTCCAAGACCGTATTTTACGCCACGTTTCCCCCGCGTTCGCCGAAGATCCCCTGCGTGTGCTGCGCGTAGCGCGTTTCGCCGCGCGCTATGCCGGGCTGGGTTTCCAGGTAGCCCCCGAAACCCTCGCACTGATGCGCGAGCTGAGCGAGTCGGGTGAACTGCAGGCCCTTACCGCCGAGCGCAGCTGGAAGGAAATCGCCCGCGCCCTGATGGAAGAGCAACCCCAGGTGTTCATTCAGGTGCTGCGTGATTGCGGGGCGCTGAAGCAGTTGATGCCCGAACTCGACGTGCTGTTCGGCGTTCCGCAACCTGCGGCGCATCATCCTGAAATCGACACCGGCGTGCATACCCTGTCGGTGCTGGAGCAGGCGGCCCGTCACAACCAGCCGCTGACGGTACGCTGGGCCTGCCTGCTGCATGACCTGGGCAAAGGCCTGACCCCCGAAGAGGAGTGGCCGCGGCATATCGCCCATGAGCACCGCGGGCTGAAGGCGATCAAGGCGGTCAACCAGCGCTTCAAGGTACCGCGCGACTGCCAGGAACTGGCCTTGCTGGTGGGCGAGTACCATACCCATGGCCACCGGGCCCTGGAGCTGAAGGCATCGACCTTGCTGGAGTTGCTGCAGCGCTTCGACGTGTACCGGCGCCCGCAACGCTTTGAAGAGTTCATCGCCGCGTGCGAGATGGACGCGCGCGGGCGACTGGGGTTGGAGGAGCGTGATTATCCACAGGCCGCCTACCTGCGTGGCGCAGCAGACGCCGCGCGGGCAGTGGCGGTGCAGCCACTGGTAGAGAAGGGCTTCACCGGCCAGGGCCTGGGCGAGGCGATCAAGCGCGAGCGGCTGAGTGCGCTCAAGGACTACAAGGAAAGCGCCAAACCCTGAATCGATAGGCCGGCAAAGGCGGCGATTCCTGATTGCCGCCCCTGACCGTCAGTCCAGCGGCAGCGCCTTGCCATTCCAGGTGAATGGCACCGGTTCGAGCACCTGGTCGATCTGCGCCTGCTGCCACAACTGGGCCATGCTCTTGCCTGCTCCAGGGTGCACCAGTTCCGGCGCGATCAACGACAATGGCCACAAGACGAACGCATTCTTGAGAATTTCGGCCCTTGGCAACACCAGGCCGTCGAAACTGCCGTGCAGGTCACCATACATCAGCACGTCGATATCCAGCGGCAGCCCCTTGCGATCCGGAGCATAACGGCCGTTGTCGGCCTCGATGAACTTCAGGCGACGGTCCAGTTCAAGCAATGGCAGGTCGGTCAGGCCGGTGACCACCAGATTGAAAAACGGCCCGCTCTTGATGCCCACCGCCTGGCTTTCGAACACCGTCGAGCAGCGCATGTCCCTGAGCATCGCAGCCAGCGCATCGAGCCCGGCGCCGAGGTGCCGCTCGCGCTCGATGTTGCTGCCAAGGCCTAGGTATACCGGGGTCAGAGACATCCGCGCTCGATCTCCACGCCCACCCCGCTTGCCGCCGCGATGGCGCCAGGCTTGGTCAGCTTCAGTTGCAGCCAGGGAATCTGGAACTCGTCCATCAGCACCTTGGCCAGGCGTTCGGCGAACGTCTCGACCAGCTCATAGCTGGCCTGTTCGGCAAATGCCTGGATACGTGCCGTGACGCTGGCATAGTCCAGGGCCAGGCTCAGGTCGTCGCCGGCCGCCGCCGGGCGATTGTCCCAGGCGAACCGCAGGTCCAGGCGCAGGCACTGGCGAATACCGCGTTCCCAGTCATAGGCGCCGATCACGGTGTCGACTTCCAGCCCTTCGATGAACACTCTGTCCAAGCACTTCTCTCCACAGCACGACAAGGGCGCCTTGCGCCGCTAGAATCAGGGCGTCCTCGCCCGGAATAGTTAGCATGTTTTGGTTACTGGCGTCGCTCGCCTACCTGCTCGGCTCGCTGTCCTTCGCCATCGTTCTCAGCCGCCTGAGCGGCAGCCCCGACCCGCGTGCCTGCGGCTCAGGCAATGCCGGCGCCACCAACATGCTGCGTCTGGCAGGCCGCAAGCTGGCGATCCTGACCCTGCTTGGCGACCTGTGCAAGGGCCTGTTGCCCGTGCTGATCGCCAGCCTGGTCGGCCTCAACGAGCAGCAGCAGGCCTGGATAGGCCTGTGCGCGGTGGTCGGCCACCTGTTTCCGCTGTACTTCCGCTTTCGCGGCGGCAAGGGCGTGGCCACTGCCGCCGGCGTGCTGCTGGGGCTCTACCCCCCGGCCGCCCTGCTGGCCATCAGCGCATGGCTGCTGACCTTCTACCTGACCCGCACCAGCTCGCTGGCCGCCTTGATCGCAACGCCCCTGGCCCTGCCCCTGCTGGCCTGGCGCGAACCCGAGGCGCTGCTGCCGATGAGCGTGCTGACCGTGCTCATCGTATGGCGCCATCGCGGCAATCTACGCGACCTTTTTGCCGGGCGCGAACGGCATTTCTGAGGCGTTCACATGAGCGGCGCTCATGCTCACAGCCCCTGCAACTGCTCCATCGGCCAGCGTGCCTGCACGCTGATCGCCAGGGTTTCCCGCTGCCCGGCCGCCAGACGCTGGCACCCGGCATAGGCGATCATCGCGCCGTTGTCGGTGCAGAACTCGGGGCGCGCGTAGTACACATTGCCCTTGAGCCCGACCAGCATCTCCTCCAGCGAGGCACGCAGGGCCTTGTTGGCACTCACCCCACCTGCGATCACCAGGCGCTTGAGCCCGGCCTGCTTGAGGGCGCGCTTGCACTTGATGGTCAAAGTCTCCACCACCGCCTGCTGGAACGCCAGAGCGATGTCGCAACGGGTCTGCTCGGTGTCGTCCCCGGTACGCTGGCACTGCTGCCAGGTGTTCAGGGCAAAGGTCTTCAGGCCGCTGAAGCTGAAATCCAGGCCCGGACGATCGGTCATCGGCCGCGGGAACACGAACCGACCCGGCACGCCCTGCAGCGCCAGGCGCGCGATCTCCGGGCCACCGGGATAGTTCAGGCCCATCATCTTGGCCGTCTTGTCAAACGCTTCGCCGGCCGCATCGTCGAGGGACTCGCCAAGCAGTTCGTACTGGCCGATGCCATCTACGCGCACCAACTGCGTATGGCCGCCCGACACCAGCAAGGCGACGAACGGAAACTCCGGCGGTTGTGCCTCGAGCATCGGTGCCAGCAGGTGGCCCTCCATGTGGTGCACGCCCAGGGCCGGGATGCCCCAGGCAAAGGCCAGCGCCTGGGCGCACGAAGCCCCCACCAGCAGCGCCCCGACCAGGCCAGGGCCTGCCGTGTAGGCGATGGCGTCGATCTCGGTGGCCACGCAGTCGGCCTCGGCCAGCACCTGGCGGATCAACGGCAGCATGCGCTTGACGTGATCACGCGAGGCCAGCTCCGGCACAACCCCGCCATACGCGCGGTGCAGGTCGATCTGACTGAACAGTGCATCGGCCAGCAGGCCGCGTTCGCTGTCGTATAATGCGACACCAGTTTCGTCGCAGGATGTTTCCAATCCCAGTACTAGCATGGGTTTGCGCCTTGTTGGGGCTGAATTCGAAGGCGCGCATGATAGTCCTCGCTCCCGGTGCCGACCAGCGGTTTTCGATCAGAGGCTTTGCATTCAGGCCAGCTAAGGGTTAACATCCGCAACCCTTAAAAACCGACGTTCTCCAGTGCACATATTTGCCACGAGTTCGTTGACCCCCGGTAATGAATGAAGGTAGCTCTGGATGCCAGCCGTCAAAGTTAAAGAGAACGAACCCTTCGACGTAGCTCTGCGTCGTTTCAAGCGCTCCTGCGAAAAAGCCGGTGTACTGGCTGAAGTTCGTAGCCGCGAATTTTACGAGAAGCCAACTTCCGAGCGTAAGCGCAAGGCAGCAGCCGCTGTCAAACGCCACGCCAAGAAAGTTCAGCGCGAACAGCGCCGCGCCGTTCGTCTGTACTGATACAGACCTTCGTCGCCAGCTTCTGCCATGCCCGGTGCAAGCCGGGCTGTCGGCAGTTGATGCTGTTTCCTCTGGCCTGGACCTTCGGGTCGAGCGCCTGAGATGCCCAAACTGCTATGCAGCAAGGGCAAGCCTGCCTCACACGTCAGACCTGGCCTAACCGCCAGCAGTGCACGTCACCCCTGACGAGCCTTCACCGGCTGCAGACGAGCACACCCCTTTCCTTTTTTGTGTCACGTCATTCGAGCTTGCATCGAATGCGTCGCTGTTCCCGCAGCATTAGCGATTACACTTGATTGTCGCCTGATGACGAGAGTGCCATGGCCGGGCTGATTCCCCAGAGTTTTATTGACGACCTCCTCAACCGCACCGACATCGTCGACGTGGTGAGTTCGCGTGTAAACCTGAAAAAGTCCGGCAAGAACCACACGGCCTGCTGCCCGTTCCACAAGGAGAAGACCCCCTCCTTCAGCGTCAGCCCCGACAAGCAGTTCTACTATTGCTTCGGTTGCGGCGCCGGCGGCAACGCCCTGGGCTTCATCATGGACCACGACAACCTGGACTTCCCCCAGGCTGTCGAAGAGCTGGCCAAGGCCGCCGGCATGGAAGTGCCGCGCGAAGAGAGCAGCCGCGGGCAGAAGCCCCGCCAGCCCACCGATTCGCCACTGTACCCGCTGCTCGAAGCCGCTGCCGAGTTCTATCGCCAGGCCCTGAAGAACCACCCGACACGCCGCTCGGCCGTCGAATACCTCAAGGGCCGCGGCCTGTCCGGCGAAATCGCCCGCGACTTCGGCCTGGGCTTCGCGCCGCCGGGCTGGGACAACCTGTTCAAGCACCTGAGCAGCGACGCCCTGCAGCAAAAGGCCATGGTCGACGCCGGCCTGCTGATCGAGAATGCCGAGACCGGCAAGCGCTATGACCGCTTCCGCGACCGCGTGATGTTCCCCATCCGCGACAGCCGTGGCCGGGTCATCGCCTTCGGTGGGCGGGTGCTGGGCGACGACAAGCCCAAGTACCTGAACTCCCCCGAAACCCCTGTGTTCCACAAGGGCCAGGAGCTCTACGGGCTGTACGAGGCACGCAAGTTCAACCGCAACCTCGACGAGATCATCGTGGTCGAGGGCTACATGGACGTCATCGCCCTGGCCCAGCAAGGTTTGCGCAATGCCGTGGCCACCCTTGGCACCGCCACCAGCGAAGACCACCTCAAGCGCCTGTTCCGCGTGGTGCCCAGCGTGCTGTTCTGCTTCGACGGCGACCAGGCCGGCCGCAATGCCGCCTGGCGTGCCCTGGAAGCCACGCTGTCGAGCCTGCAGGACGGGCGCAAGGCGCGCTTTCTGTTCCTGCCCGAAGGCGAAGACCCGGACACCCTGGTGCGTGCCGAGGGCACCGACGCCTTCCGTGCGCGCATCAACCAGCATGCTCAGCCGCTGGCCGATTACTTCTTCCAGCAACTGACCGAAGAAGCCGACCCGCGGTCGCTCGAAGGCAAGGCGCACATGGTGACCCTGGCCGCGCCGTTGATCGACAAAGTGCCCGGTGCCAACCTCAAGGCCCTGATGCGCAACCGCCTGCGCGAAATAACCGGCCTGGACCTGCACCAGGTCGAACAACTGGCCCACAGCGCCCCCAGCGAGGCGCCACCGGCGTACGACCCGGGCATCGACTACGATGCGATTCCCGACTACAGCCCGGATTACAGCGACTTCCACCAGCCCGAGCATTTCCAGCCGCAGCAGCAACAATGGACGCCAAGCCAGGGCGGGCAGAAGAAGAAGTGGGAAGGCAAGCCCTGGGACAAGAAGGGCAAGCCGTGGGACAAGAACGGCAAACGCGACTTCCAGCCACCGCCGCGGGTGCCGACGTCGGTGGAACCGCCGACCTTGAGCGCCCTGCGCACCCTCATGCACCACCCACAACTGGCCAAGAAGGTCGAGGATGCCAGCCATTTCGCCGCTGAAGAGCATGTGTATGCCCAGCTGCTGGTGGCGTTGCTCGAAGCCTTGCAAAAGAATCCTGAGCTACGCTCCTTACAGCTGATCGCGCGTTGGCACGGCACCGAACAGGGCCGATTGTTGCGCGCATTGGCAGAAAAGGAATGGCTGATCGATGCCGACAACCTTGAACAACAGTTTTTCGACACCATAACTAGCTTGTCCGCTCGCCAACGCGAGCGCAGCCTGGAACATCTGCTCAGGAAAGCACGTCAAAGTGAGTTGAGCGCAGACGAGAAAAATCAGCTGCGTGACCTGTTAAGCCGGAATGTTCCCGCACAAACCCCGACCTCAACTGGCGCGTGAGGTCCTAGCTCGGGTATAATCCTCGGCTTGTTTTTTGCCCGCCAAGACCTTCAGTGGATAGGGTGTTATGTCCGGAAAAGCGCAACAGCAGTCTCGCATCAAAGAGTTGATCACCCGCGGTCGTGAGCAGGGCTACCTGACTTACGCGGAGGTCAACGACCACCTGCCAGAGGATATTTCAGATCCGGAGCAGGTGGAAGACATCATCCGCATGATCAACGACATGGGGATCAACGTATTCGAGAGTGCTCCGGATGCGGATGCCCTTTTGTTGGCCGAGGCCGATACCGACGAAGCCGCCGCCGAAGAAGCTGCCGCAGCGTTGGCGGCCGTGGAGACCGATATCGGTCGCACGACAGACCCGGTGCGCATGTACATGCGTGAAATGGGTACCGTCGAGCTTCTGACCCGCGAAGGCGAAATCGAAATCGCCAAGCGTATCGAAGAAGGTATCCGTGAAGTGATGGGCGCCATTGCGCACTTCCCGGGCACCGTCGACTACATCCTCGGCGAATACGACCGCGTCACCACCGAAGGTGGCCGTCTGTCCGACGTGCTCAGTGGCTACATCGACCCGGATGACGGCATCGCGCCGCCGGCCGAAGTACCGCCGCCTGTCGATCCAAAAGCCCCGGCCAAGGCCGATGCGGACGACGACGAGGAAGAAGAGAAGGAAGGCGCCAGCGATGAAGAGGACGAGGTCGAAAGCGGCCCCGATCCGGTCGTCGCCCAGCAGCGTTTCGGCGCTGTCGCCGACCAGCTGGAAGCAACCGCCAAGGTCCTGAAGAAGCACGGTCGCCACAGCAAGCAAGGTATTGCCGAGCTGCTGCAACTGGCCGAGCTGTTCATGCCGATCAAGCTGGTACCCAAGCAGTTCGAAGTACTGGTGGAGCGCGTGCGCAGCGCCCTGGAGCGCCTGCGCGCCCAGGAACGCGCCATCATGCAACTGTGTGTGCGTGATGCCCGCATGCCACGTGCCGACTTCCTGCGTCTGTTCCCGAGCAACGAAGTGGACACCACCTGGAGCGGCGATCTGTCCAAGCGCAGCGCCAAGTGGGCCGAAGCACTGGGCCGCCTGGACGCCGATATCGTGCGTTGCCAGCAAAAGCTGATCGACCTGCAGGAAGAGACCGGCCTGACGATCGCCGAGATCAAGGACATCAACCGTCGCATGTCGATCGGTGAGGCCAAGGCCCGCCGCGCGAAGAAAGAGATGGTCGAAGCCAACTTGCGTCTGGTGATCTCCATCGCCAAGAAGTACACCAACCGTGGCCTGCAATTCCTCGACCTGATCCAGGAAGGCAACATCGGCTTGATGAAAGCGGTGGACAAGTTCGAATACCGTCGTGGCTACAAGTTCTCGACCTATGCCACCTGGTGGATCCGTCAGGCGATCACTCGCTCGATCGCCGACCAGGCCCGCACCATCCGTATTCCGGTGCACATGATCGAGACGATCAACAAGCTCAACCGCATTTCCCGGCAGATGCTGCAGGAAATGGGTCGTGAACCGACCCCGGAAGAGCTGGGTGAGCGCATGGAGATGCCTGAGGACAAGATCCGCAAGGTACTGAAGATCGCCAAAGAGCCGATCTCCATGGAAACCCCGATCGGTGACGACGAAGATTCGCACCTGGGTGACTTCATCGAGGACTCGACCATGCAGTCGCCAATCGATGTGGCCACGGTCGAAAGCCTGAAGGAAGCGACCCGGGACGTGCTCTCCGGCCTGACCGCACGTGAAGCCAAGGTGCTGCGCATGCGTTTCGGTATCGACATGAACACCGACCACACGCTCGAAGAGGTAGGCAAGCAGTTTGACGTGACCCGCGAGCGGATCCGTCAGATCGAGGCCAAGGCGTTGCGCAAGCTGCGCCACCCGACGCGAAGCGAGCATCTGCGCTCCTTCCTCGACGAGTAATGACGAACCCCGGCAAATGCCGGGGTTTTTCTTTTTCAGGCCCTGACGTTTTAACCCCTGCGTTCTTCGCCCTTCGGCCAAACCCCCGTCTACACTCGAATCTATCCACTTGAGTGACGAGGCCGCTATGCCCAGACTGCCGGCCCTCGTGCTGCCCCTCCTGCTGATGTGGAGTGCAGCGGCCGGCGCCTTGACCCTGAACGACGAAGAGAAAGCCTGGCTCAGTGCGCATCCGCAGCTGCGCCTGGGCGTCGACGCATCCTGGCCACCCTTCGAATACCGTGACCAGGATGGCAAGTACCAGGGATTGGCCGCCGACTACATTGCGTTGATCCAGGAGCGCCTGGATGTTGTGTTCACGCCGATCGAGCCGAGCAGTTGGTCGGCCGTGCTCGAACAGGCCCGGCAGGGCCAGCTGGACCTGCTGCCCGGCATCATGTCCACCCCCGAACGCCAGGGCTACCTGGCCTTCACCCGCCCTTACCTCGACTTCCCCATCGTGATCCTGGCCCACGAAGGCGGGCCCAGGCCACGTGACCTCAAGGAGCTGTACGGCCTGAAAGTCGCCGTGGTGGAGAACTACGCCCCACACGAACTGCTGCGTACCCACCACCCCGACCTCAACCTGGTGGCGCTGCCCAATGTCAGCTCGGCGCTTCAGGCCCTGGCCACCGACGAAGTCGATGCCGTGGTCGGCGACCTCGCCTCCAGCGTCTGGAGCCTGCGCCAGCTAAAGCTCGAAGGGCTCTACGTCAGCGGCGAAACCCCTTACCGCTACCAGCTGGCCATGGCGGCCCCGCGCCAACAGAAGATGCTGATCGGCATCCTCGACAAGGTGATTGCCGACATGAGCCCGGCCGAGCTCAGTCATATCCAGGAGCGCTGGGTCGGCAAAGTGCTGGAAAACAGCAACCGCTGGCGCGACCTGCTGCTCTACGGCCTGCCCGGCATCCTGCTGCTGGTGGCGATACTGGCGGCGGTGATGCGCGTCAACCGCCGGCTAAGCTCGGAAATTTCCCGGCGCATAGCCCTGGAACAGGAGCTGCGCAGCAGCGAGTACCACTACCGCGGCCTGGTCGAGAGCCTCTCGGCGATTGCCTGGGAAGCCGATGCCAACAACTTCACCTACAGCTACGTCTCGCCCCACGCCGAAGACCTGCTCGGCTACCCGATCAGCCAATGGCTCAAGCCCGGCTTCTGGCGCGACATCCTGCACCCGGACGACGCCCTCTGGGCACAGGCCTACTGCGACAGCGAAACCGCCGCCGGCCGGGACCACAGCCTGGACTACCGGGTGATCCGCGCCGATGGCAGGGTGCTGTGGGTACGCGACATCGTCAGCCTGATCGAGCATGGGCACACCCCGGTGATGCGCGGGCTGATGATCGACATCAGCGAAACCAAGAACACCGAGCAGGCCCTGCGTCTGTCGGAGCAGAAGTTCGCCTCGGTGTTCCAGCAATGCCCCGACATCCTGCTGATCGCCCGGGTCAGCGATGGCTGCCTGCTGGAGGTCAACGAAGCCTTCGAGGACCAGATCGGCCTGAGCCAGGACCAGGTGATCGGCCGCACCGCCGCCGAGCTCAACCTGTGGGGCATCGAAGACCAGGGGCCAGCCCCGCTGCAGCGCCTGCAGGGCGGCAACATCCGCAACCTCGAAATGCCTTTTCGGCGCAGCAACGGCCAGCTGTTCACCGGGCTCACCTCGGCGGAGATCTTCGACCTGGACAGCACCCCGGCGCTGGTGGTGGCGGTGCGCGACATCAGCCAGCTCAAACAGACCCAGGAGCAACTGCAGACCTCCGAAGAAAAGTTCGCCAAGGCCTTCCACGCCTCGCCTGACGGCCTGCTGCTGTCGCGCCAGAGCGACGGGCTGCTGATCGAGGTCAACGACGGGTTCTGCCGCATCACCGGCTTCGATAGCCAGGTACTGGACCACAGCACCCTGGAGCTGGGCATCTGGGTAGACCTCAACGAGCGCCGGCAACTGCTCGAGCTGCTGAACCGAAACGGCTTCGTACGCGACTTCAGCTGCCACATCCGCCGCGCCGACGGGCAGATCCGCCTGTGCGAAGTCTCGGCGCGGCCGCTGCCGATTGCCGGCGTGGACTGCATGCTGACCATCGCCCGCGACATCACCGAACGCCATCTGATGCAGGAAAAACTGCAACTGGCGGCCACTGTGTTCGAAAACACGGCCGAAGGCGTACTGATCACCGACATCGACCAGCACATCAGTGCGGTCAACCGCGCGTTCAGCGAAATCACCGGCTACAGCGAGTTCGAAGCGCTGGGCCAGACCCCGCGCCTGCTCGCCTCGGGCCAGCACGACAGCGCCTTCTACGCCGCCCTGTGGCACCAGCTGACCGCCGAGGGTCACTGGCAGGGCGAAATCCAGAACCGGCGCAAGAGCGGCGAGCTCTACCCTGCGTGGCTGACCATCAGCGCCGTGCGCAATCACGAGCGTGAGATCACCCACTTCGTCGCCGTGTTCGCCGACATCTCCAGCCTCAAGCATGCCCAGGCCGAGCTCGACTACCAGGCCCACCATGACCCCCTCACCGGCCTGCCCAACCGCACCCTGTTTGAAAGCCGGCTGCAGGCCGCACTCAGCAGCCCACAGCCTTCGGGTCGCCAGGGCGCGGTACTGTTCCTCGACCTGGACCGCTTCAAGCACATCAACGACAGCCTCGGCCACCCGGTCGGCGACCTGCTGCTCAAGGCAATCGCGCAGCGCCTGAAAGAACAGGTGCGCGACAACGACACCGTGGCACGCCTGGGCGGGGACGAATTCATCATCCTGCTGCCCGGCCTGCACCAGCCAAGCGATGCCGAGCATATCGCCAACAAGCTACTGGCCTGCTTTGGTGCGCCGTTCCAGGCCGGCGAACACGAGTTCTTCACCAGTGCCAGCATCGGCACCAGCCTGTACCCCCAGGACGGCACCGACGTGGCCTCGTTGATCCGCAACGCCGATGCGGCCATGTACCGCTCCAAGGCCAAGGGGCGCAACCGGGTCGAGAGCTACACCCGCGACCTGACCGCCCAGGCCGCCGAGCGCATCGCGCTGGAGCACGAACTGCGCCGCGCCATCGAGCGCAAGGAACTGAGCCTGAGCTACCAGCCCAAGTTCAGCCTCAAGACCCAGAGCCTGGTGGGCGCCGAGGCACTGATTCGCTGGCGCCACCCGACCTTCGGCGACGTACCGCCGGAGCACTTCATCTCGCTGGCTGAAGAAAATGGCATGATTCTGCAGCTGGGCGACTGGGTGTTGGAGCAGGCGTGCCGGCAGATGCAAGCGTGGAAGCACAGCTACCTTGCGTTCGGGCCGCTGTCGGTCAACCTGGCGGGCGCGCAGTTGCGTCAGCCGTTGCTGGTACAGCGCATCGAGCAATTGCTGCGCACTCACCAGCTCAAGGCGGGTGACCTGCAGCTGGAGATCACCGAGAACTTCATCATGAGCCAGGCCGAGGAGGCGCTGGCCATCCTGCACCAGCTCAAGCGCATCGGTGTACAACTGGCCATCGACGACTTCGGCACCGGCTACTCCTCGCTCAGTTACCTCAAACGCCTGCCTCTGGACATCCTCAAGATCGACCAGTCGTTCATCCGCGGCCTGCCGGATGACCCGCACGATGCGGCGATTGCGCGGGCGATCATTGCGCTGGGGCGCAGCATGCAGTTGACCATCATCGCCGAGGGCGTGGAGAACCAGGCGCAGCAGCAATTTCTGGCGGCCGAGGGTTGCGAACAGATCCAGGGCTACATCGTCAGCCTGCCGCTGGCGGCGCCTGAATTCGCCGCGACCTTTCTACGCCGGGCAGTTTCGGATCTTTCGGATAGCACAGCCTCGAAACCCTCGCTATAATCCGCGACCACTGGGGCCTATAGCTCAGTTGGTTAGAGCAGAGGACTCATAATCCTTTGGTCCACGGTTCAAGTCCGTGTGGGCCCACCATACTCAAAGCCGCGCATTGCGCGGCTTTTGCGTTTTTGGCGGGATCGCCTCAGATACGCAGTGCTCATTTGCAACTCGTAAACCCGAGTGCGAGCCGGGTCCTTTCCTCATCCGTTTTTGTGGGGCCGGCATCGCCTACGCCGCCCGGCCTGACTTTTGCTCGACGACTATTCGCACACAATCTACTCGTCAGCCGGCTCGAAGCGCTCGCCGCGAAACACCCGACGTGGATTGCCACGCTCGATGCGGTGATGGAACAACCGCCGCTCCGCGCGCAGTTCGCTGTCGACCTGCTCTGCCTGTTGCGCCAGGCGTTGCCCGATGAGCAGCAGCGCCAAGCGTTTGTTGGCGTGCTGGCTACGCTCGCTCTGTACCTTGACGCTGACGCCGCTGGCCAGGTGCGTGGCGCGCACTGCCGAGTCGGTGGTGTTGACATGCTGACCACCCGGCCCGGACGAACGCAAGGTCTCGAAGTGGATCTCGCTCGCCAATTCCGGTGCCGGTGGCGCAAACCGTGCGCCCCCAAAGAACCAGTTCTTGCGCGCATGCCCCGGCCGGTACGGACTGCTGCACGTCCATTGCAGCGAGCCCGTCCAGTGATCCGCCAGGCGCTCGGCCTGCTCGCCATCCAGTGCCAGCAACACCGAGCGCAAGGTACCGCGCCGCGGCCCCGGCTCTTCTTCGAGTATCCGTACCGCCACGGCCTGGGCATCCGCTTCGGCCTGCAGCCTGAGCAATGCCTTGGCCACTGCCAGGGCACATTCTTCCGGCCCCTGAGCCGCCGAGAGTTGCAGCAGGATCATCAGCAGCACCCTCCGCGCGTCTTGTAGGTCAGCACCGGTTTCAGTCGTGCCAGCACGCGAACCAACCCCGCTTCACGCAAGGCACCCACCACCGAGCCGATAGCCTTGTAGGCCTCCGGCGCTTCCTCGTAGATCAGCGCCCGGTCGGCGCAGATCACGCGGCTGCCTAGTGCCGTACGACTCAGTTGCTCGACGCTGTAGCGCGAGGCGAGGCGGTCCTTGCACTCGCTGCGCATCCATTTGCGTCCGGCGCCATGGGCCAGGGACAACAGGCTGCGCTCGTCGGCGATCGGCTGTACCAAGTAGCTGTAGTCGCCGCGCGAACCAGGGATCACCACCGCCCCCTGATCCGACGGTGTGGCGCCTTTGCGATGCAGCCAACCATCGAGCCCGTCGACCTGCGCTGGCGACACCAGGTTGTGGTTGATGTCGAGCAGTACATCGCCATCGGCACGCAAGCGGTCGAGCATGCGCCGGGCAATCAACTGACGGTTGGCTTCGGCAAAACGCAGCGCGCCGTCGTGCCGGCCCAGGTAATGAGTGCTGGCCTCGCTGCCCGCCTCCAGCCCGTGATGACCGAACAGGTCGACCTGCTCACGCAAGATCGCCTCGCCCAAACCACGCGAGCCGCTGTGCACCAGCAACAGCAGGTGTTTGCGCTCGATGCCCAAGGCTGCCAGGGCCGCATCGTCGTAGCTTTCATCAAGTTGCTGCAGCTCGGCGAAGTGGTTACCACCACCAATGGTGCCTAGAGAACGCTCGTGCCCCGTGGCAGGCAAACCGAAGCTGGCGACGGCCTCCTGCCACGTCTCGTCGAGCGGCAGGTCGAGGTTGCCAAGGCGTTTCTCCAGCTTGTCCAGATGCAGCTTGGCGGTCGGGATGTCCGTGCGCCACAGCGCCATGCCACAGCC
>OLII01000011.1_pt1 | contig 57350 bp, 87 predicted proteins | sample 1609481 | NCBI WGS metagenome assembly OLII01 (sample SAMN05416859, study PRJEB24817) | seawater metagenome | isolation source: Sea water | place: Canada:Atlantic | collected 2013-11 | reverse complement strand
GCCTTGAGCCCGTCCAGCGCATCGATCTGGTCTTGCAGGCCATCGATCTTGTCGATGAGCTCCTTGCCCAGTTCGGTCTCGCCGATCTGCCCTGCAATAAGATCGAGTATTGGCGAGGCATCCATGCCGCTCTGTCCCAGTACGCCGTTGTCCACGGGATACCACGGCCCGATGTTGCCAGTGCGGTCGACGAGGCGTGCCCAGAAGAAGAACGACACGCCCGCTGCCAGCCCCTGCAGCATGAAGTCACGCTGCGGGTAGGCCAGGTCGGTGAGTTTCGTTGCCGTCGACAGGTCGTTGCTTGAGCTGTACCAGATCTCGGTACGCTGTGTGTCCTCGGCGCCGGGCGGAAAGCCCCAGCGCAGGCCGATTGCGAACAGCCCGCTCGAGGCGTTCAGATAAGACACCGCAGGTGGCAGGCCTTCCTTGCCCTTGAGGTCGGTGAGTATCGAGTCTCGCCAGATCGACGAGATATCGAACGCGCTGACTGCGCGAACCCGCGCCAGGTACTGACCGGCGTAGATGCCAACCACATCGACTGACGCGGTGCCGGTGCGTTGAAGCCTGATCCAGTTGCCATTGTCCTTGCGCCACTCGACGTCGTATCCCACGGCCCCTTCCACCGCAGGCCAGGCAATGGTCATCGTGCTGACGGCCAGGCCCTGGCTGATCGCGTAGTCCGAGGTCAGGGTGACGCTCGCCGGCGGCGGCACCGTGGTAACCGGGATGACGCTGATCGGGCGCTCCTCGAGTTTGGCGCCGGTATCGATCGCTGCAAACTTGCTCGGGTTGAACTCAAGCCCGGTGATCTCGTACTCGCCCTCGGCGGTGCGCGCAGTCTTCAGTACGCGAAACAGCTGGATGGCCAGGTCGTCGGCATCGATTGCCCACTGCAGCTGAGGCTCCGGCTGCACGCTGTAGGCCGTGGTCACGGTCACGGCGCGTCCGGCAACCGACTGCACGGTACGGCCCTGGGCGCTCCCGTTGGGCAGGTTGATGATCAGGCGATCGCCGGCCTTGATGTGTGTGTCGCGGTCCAGGGTCACGACCTTGCCGACAGCCGCGGCGATACGCCCGCCGTTAGGGCGCCCGGACAGCAGCTCATCCGCAACCGGAATGACGTGACCAGGCAGCGGGATTCGGCCCTCCATGCCGGTCTTGAACGTGACAGTCCGGTCTTGGTTGTTGCTCAGCAGTGCCCACTTGCCGCGGCGCTGGGCCTCGCTGGCCCTGGTGCAGCCAATGGCCGAGATCTCGATTGGGCGATCCTGGTACCGGCGCTGGAGCGCCAGGTCGGTGACCGGAATCACATCGGTATCGTAGTTGTTGCCGGGGTTGTCGTAGCTGACCAGGGCGCGGCTGTAGTGCGTGCTGCGCTCTGCGCCGCCGTAGGTGAATTCACCGTCGATGACGTTCGCCCGGGTGAACACGTAGTCGAAATCCTGCGCACGCGGCATGTCAGCCTGCATGAACAGCGCGCCCTGGGCCCAGTACACCATGCCTCGATAAATGGCAGAGAGATCGCGAAGCAGCGTCCAGGCCTCGGCCTTGCCCTGCAGGTTCAGGTCGCACAGGAATCGCGGCTCCTGCCCGCCCACCCCATTCGGTACGAGCTGGTCGCAGTACTGGGCAATGCGGTACATCTCCCACTTGTCGACCATCCACGACTTGATGCGCTTGCCCAGGCCGAACCGGTCTTCCACGCACAGGCCATAGGTGACGAATGCAGGGTTGTTGGTCCACGCCTGCTTGAAGGTGCCGTCCCATGTACCGGTATAGGTGCGGGCAATCGGGTCGTAGTTGGTAGGCACTGGCCAGCGGCGCGCCTTGCACTTCACCGTCACAGACGGGATGTTCTGGAACTGCTCAGCGTCGAACTCGATGTAGAGCAGCGCAGTGTTCGGATAGCGCAGCTTCTGGTCGATGATCTCGGTGTAAGCCGCAATCATCATGGTGTCGGCGATGTTGCCAGCGTTCCGATTGGGTGTGAGGCGGCGAACGCGAACAACCCATCCTGTGGTCGCGGCCGGCAAATCCACGCGCACTGACCGTTGGTAGCCATTGCTGGTCTTGCCGCTTACCGAGTTGCGGTGTGCTTGAACGAATGCGCCACCATCGGTGGCGATGTCGATCGCATACTCGATGGTGTAGCCGTTGGTGTCGCCAGAGCTGGTGTCTTGGCTGAGCAGGCGTGGCCAATTGAAACGCAGGCGTATTGCCGACAACTGAGTGTTGCTCAGCGCACGAGTCCACGGCTGTTCGCTGCGCAGCTCAACGCCAACCGACGTCTCGCTTTCAATCGCAGGGATACCCTTGATGTAGCTTTGCTCCACGGTGCCGCGGCGGAACTCCCATTTCACGCCCGGGAAGTTCATATTGCCGCTGGCATCTTGGATTGGTGTGTTGTCGAGGTAGATATCGCGCGCTGTCGGCGTTCCGTCGAATTCGCCCTCGCCCACCGCCAGAAGTATCTTGGCGATGTTTGTAGACCGGAGACTGTCGGGCGCCTCATAGGGAGCCTTGGGCTTCTTGCTGCCGCCTTTGGCGCCAGTGACGTCAGGTGGGAGTGCTGCGCCCATGCTTTCCTCCGGGCAATAAAAAACCGCCCGAGGGCGGCTTGTCGTCTGTTCTAAGGCTACGCCTTGTCTTCGGCGTAGATGGACGCGGAAATGATCGCCCCACCCCACCGGCGCTCGCCGATGCAGATTGGCACGGGGTTTCCGCTGGCGGTGGTGTTGTTCGCACTGCCGAAGGCGTATGAAGGTCGGTTCTCGGGCGCTGCGCTCTGAGACAGCCCCTTCGCCTGCGGACTCAGCATTTGGATTACACCGCCGAGCGCCATGGCCGCGCCGATTTGCATAGCCCATGCCTGCCCTGTAACAGCGCCAGCTACCACCATGGCCACGCCGACGATAGTCTGGAGAAGACCGCCGCGCTTGCTGCCGCCGATCACCGGAACGATGCGCACCTCGCGCGTGCCGCCACGGCCGAAGTCTTCGGCGCCCACGTTCTTGCGGTTGCGGAACACGGCGAACCGCAAACCCATACCATCCAGACGCTGAATCTCGGCCTCAAACCCCTCCAGCGTTGCTTTCAGGGCCTTGAAGACCTCCCACACCTCACCGCTATCGATCTGTCGGCGGTGGGTGCGCCCGAACTTCTGGGCCAGCGATCCGGATAGCTTGATGATGGTCATGGGTGCATAGACGATGGCGCTCATCGGGCCTCCTTGTGCCGCAGGATCAGGCGCGCCCGGTCATGCCAGGGGCCGCCGTAGATGATGACCTCGGACGGCCTTCCGTACAGGTGGTGCAGCAAGAACGGCCCGGGGCCGTACAGCTCGGCCTGCTCACCCGGCAATTTCGGCTCGCCAGCGAGGTAGATACCGGCATGGTTCGGGTGCACCGTCCGACCCACGGCCATGACGATCATGTCGCCGCGCTCTGGCGTGTCCACCTGGTAGAACCCGGCAGACTCGTAGGTCTGCTCGTAAAGGCTCGGGCCCGCGGCCTTCTCCCACCATCCGTCCTCTCGGGCGTAGGCCGGAAACTCCACGCCCCATTCCCGCTGGTACCAGTCGGCGCACACTTGCCAGCAATCCCAGGCGCCGTGCACAAATGGCCGGCCCAGCAACGGCGTTTCGCCGGTGGGTGTGATCGTCCGCAGGTCACCTTCCGGCCAGGACAGGATGTGCCAAGGCAGCCCGGTGGCCTCGCACATGGCCAGGTCACGCGGCGAAGGCCTGCTGGTGGCGTCCGGGTGAGAGTGAACGACGCCGATCACCTGCCCCTGGTCCTCCGCGCCGGCGTACTGCTCCGGCGCAATGCGGAACTCCTCGGTCGGCTCGGTTGCCACGTTCGCGCAGGGGAAGTACACCTGCCTCCGGCCAACGGCCAAGATTAGCCCGCAACACTCGCGCGGGTACTCCGCCGCAGCGTGCTTCTGCACGGCAGCAAGGATGTGTTTCAGCATGATCAGCTCCTGGCGATCAGGGAGACGGCAGGGAAGCCGCCGAAGGGCAGTTGGTTGCCTTGGCCGAAGCGCACCACGCAGCCAGTGTCGAGACAACCGTTGCACTGGTCCTTGGCCGGGTCATCCGTGCGGTTGCCGTCGAAGTCGAAGTACGGCCCGGTGTACCCGCAGTTCGGCCCCCGGTAGCCGTTCGTCATGGCCCAGTGGCAAAGCTGCGTCATCTGGCGGCCAATGCTCTCGCCGCCGACATCGCCGGGGCTGGCCAGCTCCCACGACACGGTGGTGCCGTTCTCGGATACCTTCTGATCGATGTACCAGACCTCGGTACTCTCCTCCGTCGGGTCTGCCTCTGGGTTGCCTCCCGGGAAGTTGATCGGGTCCAGGTACCGCTTCATCGTCTGCCGAATCGTCAGCTTGAACTCCAGCAGGTTGTCGAAGGCCAGGCACAAGGCTGTGATCCGCCCGTTGACGTTGCCGACCGAGATCGTCGGGCGCACCGCGGTCCCGTCCGAGTTCGCTTCGATGCCCTCGACCTGAATGGGCCACGCACCGTACTCATTGCCCTGCCACCAGATCGACTTGGCCGGCAGTTGGTCGGCGTTGACGCCGGCCGCCGCCAGCTCTTCAGGTGAGTGTGGTATCGCGTGCCCATGAAAGCGCAGGATGTCGGCACCCCAGTCCGAGCCGTCGAGCTCGAACAGCAGCACCTCGCTGCCCGGCTGGAGCAACTGGATGTCTTTGATCAGGCTCATATGGCCTCACGGATGGAATGATTGCTGAAAGGTAGCGGTCAGGGTGTAGTAGTCACCCTGGCCATCGCTTAGGCTTGGGGGACCTCCCAGGTACATTCCCAGTTCGCCCAGCGGTGGCGTCCAGAGGAAAGACTTGGCTCCACCGTGTCGGTCCAAGAAGTTCTTGATCTCCTTGATGACAGCTCCCTTACCGCTGATAGAGACGTTCCACTCTTCAGATACGTTGTTTGGCCCATCCGCAACCACTTGCTCGTAGCCGCCGCCAAACCTGCTTGATCTGGTGGCATAGCTCGTGGTCCCGGATGACTGCGCGTGCACGCACCAGGTGAAGGTTTCCATGGCCATCACGCCCTCCCACTTTTCTGTCTGAAGCTAGTGCCGCCTGGGCGCCATGACCTGGCGATAGCGTCTTCGGCGATGGCGCGCATCTGGGCCTGTTGCGCCTGCAGGTTTTGCTGTAGTGCCTGCTGATCCAGCTGCATACCCTCATCGCTGCGGTCGCGCACGCTGATGCTCATTGGCATGTTGATGGTCACCGATGGGGCCTGTCCTTGCCCGCCAGGTGCCGAAGAAACGTATCCGCCAGAGGCATAGCCCTTCTTGTTCAGCCGGTCCAGGTGGTCCCGCATGCCAGGCTGGCTGACGACCTCTTTGCGGACCACATACTCGCCGCCGTGAACGACACCCTTTGGCTCGAACTTGCCGCCGTCGCCGGTGTAACCGCCAGACGAGAAGCCGAACTTGGTCGAGTACCCTGCGGCAGACGCTCCTAGCTTGGACGAAACTTCACCCGCGCTCCCGGATGCAAGCCCGTTTGCCCCGCCACCGAACCAACCCCCGATCGCACTCCCTGCGATACTGGCAAAAATGCCAGTAGCCGCCTGCCGCGTGGCGATCCTGGCCATATCAGCAAGAATCGACTTTGTGAAATCCGAGAACGAGAGCTTGCCCGAGATGGCGAAGTTCGCCACCGCGTCCTCCATGGAACTGAAGGCGCTGGTGAAGAACGCGCGCGACTGGCCAGCAACGTCTCTGGCGCTGTCCAGGTAGTCCTGGAATGCACCGCGCGCGCCGGCGCTCCAGCTCGATTGGGCCTGGTCAAGCTGTGCCCACCCTTCTCGCTGCACCGCCACGCGCTTGCCCAAGTACTCACGCTCGAGGTCGATCTGAGCCTGCAGGTCCTGACGCTGCTTCTCGCCCTTGGCGTTCGCCAGCTCAGTCTGCAACTGGAGGATGCGGTTGTTGGTCTCCTGCTCAAGCTGCAGGCGCTCTTGCATCCGCGCAGCATCCTTCTGCCCCATGCCTACGGCGTCAGCCTTGGCGGCATACTCCATCCGTTCAGTAGCCAGCCTGCGCTCCATCTGCGCCCGGTACTGCTCCGCCTGGGTCAGGCCCTGCGCGCCTTTGATCGCGGCTGCGTAGTTGATCGAGGCCTGGGCCAGCGCCTTGCCGTATTCCTCCTGGCTGATCTTGCCCCTGTCGAGGGCAAGCTGAAGCTGGGTTTGCTCCTTGGACAGTGCCCGCGCCGCCTCTGCCGCTGGATCGTACTGAGCGTAGAGCTTGGCGAAGGTGTTCATAGCCTCCGGTACGCCCTTCAAGGCAGCGGAATTGGCTTTGGCGGCTGCCGCGGCTGCCGCTTTCGAGGCCTTATCAGCTGCAACCTTTGCGTCTTTTTCCTCGGCGTACTTGAGGAGCAGCTTTTCCTGTTCCGGAAGCAACTTCCCTATTTCGCCCGTCTCAATGGCATAGCGAACCTTGGCAGCCTCGCTATTTTCCCCCTGTAAGGCGGCCTGTTTCTTGAGGTTGGCGAGGAGCTTTTCGTACTCCGCGTTGACTGGCGACACCGGGTTCTCGCCCTGCGGCTTTTGCGACCCGGTACCGGCCGCTGCCTTCTCCATTTTGGACACTATCGTCCGAATGGTTCCGGCCTTACCCTCCAGTTCGGCGATCTGCGCATCGATTTCCTTACGGTCGTAGAACTTGAACTTGAAGAAAACGGTATCGCTCGGATCGTCCTTTGCCAGTCGGGACCGAACGTCGTGCAGATCTCGAATACCGGACAACGTGACGCTCAACTCGTTGTTGAGGCCCGCGACGGTCTGTTTGTCAGCCCGGAAGAAGTCGAGGAACTCGCCGGAGTTGAATCCATCCATGGCTCTTGCCAGGGACGCGATACCAGTTGCTAGTCGGCTACTTGCGCCAGCGGCTTCATCCAGACGTCCCACGGTGGCGACGAGCGAATTGTTGAAGGCAGTGATCGCCTGGCTAACTGTAATGTTCAAGCTGGAACTGAGCTGATCAACCTGTTCTTTCTGGTCCTGCAGGGCCTTTACGATGGCCTCGGATGTCAATTTTCCTTCTGATCCAAGGGCTCGGAGCTGACCAATAGTCACGCCAAGGCCGCGCGCGATGGCCTGTGCGAGTGCAGGGGTTTGCTCAAGGATGGAGTTCAGCTCATCCCCCCGCAGTGTCCCAGACGCTAGGGCTTGGCCGAACTGAACCATGGCGGCATCTGCTGCCTGCGTGCTGGCCCCGCTCAGGGCAACGGTTTTGGCTACGGTCTCGGTAACACTTGCAACGTCGGCAAAGCTAAGCCCAAGCTGGCGCCCGTTCTGAGCAATGCGCTGATAAACCTGAGCGGTTGCCTCAAGTGGCTGCCTGGCGTTCTGGGCGACCTCGTACACTGACTGCTGAGCATATGCCAGTTGCTCAGCTCCTTCGGTCACGAGCCTCAGGCGGTTTGTGAGGTTGGTGTACTGCTCTGAATACTGAGCAATTTTCGTAACGCTGAACGCGGCCGCAAAGGGTGCAGCCAGTCCTCCCACGACGCCGAGTAACTTATCAGTCTCGGCAGCCAGGCCGCCGACCTTTCTTGAACTGGCATCAGAACGTCGCCCGGCCCCTTCGATAGATGCGCCAGCCTTGTCCATTGCCGGCGCTACACTATTACCAGATGACTCAAGAGCCTCGAGCTCTCTTCTCATGGACGCTGCGTCACGCTGCGCGCCGCGCGAGTCAATCGTTACGGCTAGCCGCGATTCTTGGTCCATGCAATATCTCCAGGCATAAAAAAACCCGCGCTTTGCGGGTTCATTTTCATTGGGTCTCAGGTCACTCTTTGACCGGCTCGAGGTCGGATTGGCAGTGCTTGCACTTGACGGCTTCCTTTTGCACCACCTCTGCGCAGAATGGGCACTTCCGGTAAAGCGAAGAGACCCCAAACTTCCTGGCGATCTCAATGCTCTTCTGCTTGTCCACTCCCAGCGGATTTACCAGCCATACAGCGATAAGTCCAATTGCTGGGAAGATAAACCCAAGGATGAACCAGCCAACAGGATCTCTGCCTTTCTGCTTCGCGAAATAGGCAGTCACGCCAGCCAATGCCAACCAGATGATAAACAGTTCCATGAGCCCTCCTTGTTGATGAGGTCAATCTACCATTTCATGATCGCCATGGGTTAGCCTTGCTCCACCTGTAATGGCTTAATAGGTTGCCTTCGTGAACTGGCTCAAGCGTATTTTTTCACCGAAGGGCGCGGACAACTTCATCGATCAGCCCGTGAAAATTTCGGACATTGGTGACGACCTGTACCCCAAGGCGGTTGACCTTGTAATAAGGAACAAAACAGCCTCTGTGTCGCTCGTCCAGAGGGGGCTGAAAATTGGCTTCGCTCGTGCAAGTCGCTTCATTGAGACCATGGAAAACGACAGGATCGTCAGCTCTATAGGCCCTGAGGGGCATCGGCATATCATTTCTCCTGACCAAAGATCTGAGAGGGCTCAACAGCCTCCCGCTGTGCCGGTCAAGCGCCCAGCTGCCGATAGCGCGTTTGACCGTGAGCACTATTTTGTGCCCTTCCCATCCTTAACCACGCCGCACTCAGACCTCGTCCTTGTTGGCACAAAATGCTATCTAGGCGACAAGACATATGAGGAGCTTCTTGCCCGGCACGGCAGATGGGTCCCTTCCACAAAAGAAGGGAAGATTTCCGACGTATTCACCCACACGGATATTGGCCAGCTCGACTTGGCCATCAACGATTACATCAATTTCCTGATTCGAATCCGATCTGTGGCTGAAAGTGATATCCCAGTCGACAGCAAGATAGAAATGATACGTGCCATCTCAGAGCTGACGGGGCCCGAGGGGCATAGCCATTCTGAGTTTGTCCGCGCCCATGGAGGGCTCAGTCATGTCATTGAAAAGCTGATCGGCTGAGACCGGCGCTCGCCCCGCCCTGTCCACCCATCCACCCTGGACGGAAAGCCAGTAACCAGTAATGGCGGGGCAGTAGTAGGCTCCGGATTCCAATCAGCCAAGGAGCGGTTATGTTAGCGAAAATTGATACGCGCGGTCTGAAGCCCAACCCCGAGATCCCGGGAAACGTGCTCGGATGGGGTGTTGTTCGATCAGATCCATGGAGCCTAGCGGGCGTGTACTCCTCCAAAGAACAAGCACAGGCAGAAGCGACGCGCGTCGGAAATGACCATATTGTCGCCTATGGATCACATAAGCCCGGCACGGATGAGTTCGTCTGGCACTCAGCCGATCAACACTGACTGAACTGTATCCGGCCCGGGCCTGATACGATCCTTGCTGCCAGTCCTGGCTTGCCGGTGTAGCTTCGACGGTAGCCATTCGGGTTCTGGCACTTGCCGCTGACCGTGATGCGGTCAACCTCCTGGTCGCCATCTATGACGGCGACCACCGCCTCGCCGCCGCACACGTCACTTCCGTTCATCGTGAACAGATCCCAGATCGTCAGCACGTAGCTCTGTTGCATACCCCTCTCCTGCGGCCTGGCCGCGTCAGTCGTGGCTGTTCTGCTCCGCCCATCTGGTGCGGAATTCTTCGTCCAAGGCGAACACCACGGCCTCGAGTTCTTCGCGATCGATGGAGGTCGGGTGTTGAGCCAGGTACTCGCTGACCATTCCTGCGGTGATCGGCGCTGGGGCGGCCATCATTCCGACGTACTGCCGGGACCGACTGATCGCGTTGTAAGCGTCGAGCAGCTGGTCAGTGACCGGGTCAATCTCCGGGGCCGACGGAACCGCGCCTACGCCGCTCAGGCGCTCGCGTTTCCAGCGCTTTTTCTCGTTCTCTTCGCCCGCCCAGTCGCGGCCCCATCGGTAGACGGCGAGAGCTTTCCCACCGACTCCTTGACGCGCTCCTCGACGCGGTTGGCGATGTCGACGCCGGTGCGCAGGGCCAGGAAGTAGACGCTTGGCATCTGCTCGATCAGGGCCTTGCCCAGTTCCGGAGTGTACGCCGCCGGCTCGCCCGGGCGTTCGGCCACGTCGACGCCCTCCCAGCCCTTGATCAAGTGGTGCGCCACCAGGTCCATGTAAAGCTCGTCATCGACCTCAATCTCGGACTGGGGCATCTGCGCGACGCTGAACTGCTTGGTGCCGACGCCGGTTTGGGAGTCGACTGCCGCCAGGTGTCGGTTGATCAGTGCGCGGTGGGATCGGTATACGGGGTCGGCGACGGAGCCAACCAGGATCTTGGCGCCCGGGGCGAACTCGACCCAGCGCTGGCCGTGGAGGTCCAGCTCGGGCTTGCGAGCAATGGTGAATCCCATGGTCTTCCTCTGCGGTAAAAGGCCCGACACACCCTGCAGGGTGCGCCGAGCGAAGGGTTACGCCGTGACGGTGATCGCCGCGGTGCCTTTTTTGGTGTCATCCACGGTGCTGGTGGCGGTGATGGTCGCAGTGCCGACGGCCACACCGGTGACGACGCCGGATGCGCTGACAGTGGCCTTGCTCACATCGGAGCTGGACCAGGTGACAGTCTGGGTAGCGCCGGCCGGAGCCACGGTGGCGGCCAGATTGGTGGTCGCGCCTTCTGCCACGCTGGTAGTCGCCGGGGCCACGGTCACTCCGCTTGGTGCCGTCGGTGCCGGGCGGCGGGTGATGGTCGGCGACACGCGGCGGGCGGTGTAGGTCAGCTCCACCTGGATGATGTCGGTGGCGCCGCCATCCGGCCAGGACCCGCTGATCTCCATCTCAGGGATCAGGAAGTCATAGGCGCCATCGGCATTGCCCAGCGTGAACTCGAAGCTGATCGCGTCACCGGTCTGCTGCTTCTTCCACAGCTCGTAGGCTGTCTTCGACCAGCTCAGGGTGATGCTGCCCGACGGGGTGAAGATGGTTGGGATGATGTTGCCGGCGAATGGGTTGCCGTTGCCGATGCAGCGCTGGGTCTGGACGGCGTTGTCGAACTGCAGGTTGAAGGTGTCGACGCAGACGTTGCTGTCGCCGACCTGGACGCCGTTGAGCTTGAGGCCAGAGATGTCCTTGAAGCCGTACCGGCGCTGGAACGCCTCAGCCACTGGAGTGAGGACGAAGTTGGTGTCGTCGGCCTTGTCCTGCCAGCCGGTCGCGGCGAAGGTGGTGGTCACCTCGATCTCGCCGTCGTTCGGCACCTGGATGTTCATGGTGGCGACCTGGGCACCGGTGGCCTTGCCGGCGATCCCGACATCTGCGGCGTAGTAGCCCAGGCTGAAGCTGATGCGGTCGTTACCCATGGTCAGGACGTTGTTGTCCCAGTCCTTGCCGAAGCAGGAGGCCATGAACTCGTCCAGCGCGCCGAAGCGCATCTTGGTACCGACATCGCCGGCAACATCCACGGTGGTCTGAGCCGTACCCTGCGACATGCGGTCTTCGCCGATCTCGTTGTTCTCGGCGGTGTTGTAGGTGGGCCCGACACCGAAGCTGGTACGCGTCAGCACGTTCCAGGGGCCTGGCGGGGTGGTGCCTGGCGTGACTTCACGAATCCAGGCGGTTGCAACCTTGGCACCACTCGACATGGCGTGTTTCTCCTATCAATAGGCGTAAAAAAACCGCCATGTGGCGGTGCGGTGTTGGGTTTGGCTCAAGCCGGTATCGTGCGGACCACGATGATCGGCAGCGGGTCGTCGCCAGGCCTGAAAACGACCTCATTGTGCTCAAGCATCGGCTCGGTGTACTCGATGGTTGATCCATCTTCCTGGATAGCCAGGGTGGTATGCGCAACGGCGCGGTCTACCACTTCGCCATTGATTCGAACCTTCATGGTGTCGGTCATCAGTAGGCCCTGTATGGGATAGACACGTTGACCTGATACCAGCCGTGCCCGTCGTCACCGATGACATTGGCCGACGCCGCGAAACAGTCAAACGGCCCGGTCGGGTCGCTGTAGAACTCAAAGTGCTGCACCAGCGTGTCGGCGGCCTTGGTGATGGCCAGGGTGCCCTTGTAGCTGGGCACGAACAGTTGAATGATGATGATGCCGGTGCGGCGTACGCAGGGGCCGATGCCGGTCTCGGGTGCGCTGGATAGCCCGGGCACGTCCGCCAGCCTGGCCCAGATTGGCTTACCTGCAGGATTGAAAGGACCTTGTAGCGGGTTCGGGTAATCGACAGCGTCTGCAGGAATGCCCGCCCACTGCGTCATGCGGCCAGTGACGATGGCCCTGATCTGTTCGAAGGTCATTTTTTAAAGGCCTGTGTCGCGCCGTAGAAGGCGATGCCGTAGATGCCCGCCGGCGCCTGCCGGGAGTGGCCGTCCTCGAGCGCACCTGCGTATGCCAGGTTGTTCTGGATGTAGGTGACGGTGTAGGGCTCAAGCCCAGATAGCACGCCTTCACCCTTGGCAACCGTCTCTTGGCCGCTCTTGTCGTAAGCGTCGAGTGAGTAGTAGACAGGCGAGCCGATGCTGACGATGTTGTTCGCCAGGAAGCGCCCGGTATCCACTGGGGCCCGCAGTACGATCTCGCCGAGCATTGCCAGGGTGATCGACCTATGCCGCTCGACCAGGGCATCTTCCACCAATCCGATGAACGCCGACGGCGGCACGCTCCAGGCGCGCCCTCCTCTCTGCCTGGCCATTACGCCTTCCTCAGCTGGAGGTCATGGTGCACGCCGGCAGGGTCACCGCCCACGCGCACGATGCGATAGCCCTTGGCGGGTATGCCGAGGATGCCGACGTCGTCGGTGGTCTCCACCAGGTGGCCGATGTCGGGCCTGCCGGCCACCTCGTTGGTCAGCGCGATGAGTTGGATGTCGCCGAACTTGATATTCAGCCCGTCCACGCGCTTTTCATCGTACTCGTGGAACACGCCGCGCCCGGCGTAGACAACGGGCTGCGCGGTGGTTTCCTCGGTCACAGGGTCTACGGCTCCAGGCCCCATGTACTCGCCAGTGAAGGCGGTTACCGATTCGGCGAAGACGTCATCAAAGAGCTCCCCGAAGATTTCCTGCATCTCGTCGCGCATAGTTCGCCCTTATGGTGTACCGGGCCTGGCACCGGCAGCTCGCTGTTTCATCCCATCCGGCGCCGAGCCCTCGGTCGCCCGGGTAGCGCAGCAGCGCGCCAGAGTTTGTGCTGAATGGATCGCCCAGCGCTCGGGTCTGACCCTGCATGCCGGCGTGGCTATTGCGCACCTTCTCGTCTCGCCTGGTCTCCCAGTCTTTGATGATGGCTTCCCGCGGCAGGCCTCGCTCGACCAGCTGCTCGTAGACCCGGTCGCGGCCGGCACTGAATGACTCGAGAGCCTCGGTGCGGGCGATCATCTGCGCATGGGTCTGCAGCAGGCGGTCGGCGTAGCGTCCGGCAATCCGATCGGCGTCGGCCTGGGCCACCGGCCTGCCCGCCTTCAATGCCCTTAGCACGGTCGGGTCGAAACGCTTGTCGCGGCGCGTTCTGGTCAGGTACTTGCGCAACTGCTCGGCATCCCCGCTGCGCAGCTGGGTGCGCGCGTCTGCCACGTATTGGGCGAAGTTTCCGGGCAATCCCACAGACCCGCCCGTGCGCCGGCCGGTCTGCTTGCTCACCCGCCCAGCGAGGTCTAGCGCGATCTGCCGCGGGCTTCGCCCGGCCTGGAGGCCAGATGAAACCGTAACGCTGATGCCATCGACCTGGTCCATGGCCATCTGCGCCTTCAGTTCTGCGATGTGCTCCGCGAGCCACGACTGCGCACCTGCGGCATTAACATCGAGATCTTGGCGCCCCAGGGCGCGCGGTACGCTGCCAGCCTCGGTTTTTCCGCCGGCAATGTAGCCAGAGCGGATCAGCTCCATGAGTGCAGCGAACACACCCAGCGTCAGCACATCAACCAGGGCCGAATCGTCGCGGGACGCAATGAGGCGCTCGATCTCGGCGATGGTCACCGCATCCAGAGTTGCCCGGATCTGATCCAGGTAGGCCTTGGCCATGGCCGGCTCCATGCCCTCAATCTGCCGGATCAGTTCGGCCTGGTTCACACGACCACCACTGCTGGCAGCGGGCACCGAAGAACCATAATCGGCGCCAGGATGTCATTGATGATGCCGATCACCGGCTTGTTGGGCTGTGCTTCGCCATTCTCAGGACCGAAGAACTCGGTCTCCAGAGGGCCAACTTTGGCGCGCTTCACAGCCTTGGATGCCACGTAGTCAGGGTTCAAGCTGCCAGGTTTCACGAGTTCACGCAGCGCGCCTTCGTAGGCGGCCTGCTCGATCTCTCGCGGCACTGATCCGGAATCGATAGGATCGCCATTCCGGTCAGTTGCGCCGGACCGCGGCCACTGTAGTGCCTGTTCACGACCACCAACCTTGCGCCCGGGGAAGGAAAGAACGCATCCGGCAGTTGGCAGCTGAGTGCCCAGGCCGTCGATGTAGGCTGAGGCCCGCGCCAGTGCCGCTTCCTTGTCGGCCTCAGTAGCAGCCGCCCAGGCGGCATTGCCACGGGCCTGGTGGTAGGCGTCAGCGCCAGCCACGGTACCGTAGTAGTCAGCCATCATCGCTCTCGAATAAGTGGGCGGCGAACCGCCCGGGGTTGTTACGGGTGCTTGGCCAGTTCGGCCTGCAGCTCTTCCAGGGTGACGCCTTCGCCCACGACGACACCCTTCTCGGTGAGCTTGGCGATGATGTCGGCCTTGGCCTTCTCTTCGGCTTCAGCCAGGCGCTCCTGCAGGCTCTTGACGCTGGAGTTCTTGCCAGCCTCGATGCCCAGCGCCTTCAACTTGGCGAACAGCGCTTCCTTGTCGCCTTCTGGCTCAGCGGCCTTTGGCGCAGCCCCAGAGACCTTGAGGAAGCCCAGGCGGGAGGCCTGCTTGTGGCCGTCCTCGCTCAGCTCGACGTCGCGCGTCTGGCCGGGCAGCAGGAAGATCACGCCAGTGGCAGTGCGAAGACCCTGCGGGGCCTTCGAGTTGTTGGTCACTTTCATGCCGCTCTCCTATCAAGCCGCCGGGGCGGTGATTTCGTCGAGGTAGAAGAACGCGCCGGGCAGGCGGATCTCGGTGCCGCCGGTACGCGCGATGATGCCGGTTTCGAAGCCCATGATGGACTTCTGGCGTGCCGCCAGTACACGGCGCGGCATCGGCAGATGGAACCGCACTACTTCCGGGTCTTTGCGATAGGCGACCAGTCGGCCACCGCCGTCGGCAGAAGCATTTCGAGCCTCGCGCAGCGGCTGGATGTCCAGGGCCTGGCCGGTCTCGGCGGTGTAGATGTTGTTCCGGCGGATGTACTCGAGCACGGTCATGAAGCCATCACCGGCACCCATGCGGCGGGTGGCCACATCACGGAACGCCTCGGGAGGAAGTCGCAGGGTATCCGCCCACTCCACTTCTTCCGAGTTCTCGCGCACACCGCCGAGAGCGAAGTTCACATCGGCCATGATCTGGTCGACGGTCTTGTTCGCCCAGAAGATGCCAGTGCCAGCACCAGCGGCATCGGCTCGCTGCACTTCGCCGTTGTTGAGCAGGCCGGTCCAGTTCTTCTCGGTGGAGCCGACCATGGCGATGTCGTTCAGCAGGCGCTCGACTTTATCCGAAGCGCTGATGGCCTTGGTGTCGTTCAGCGGGATGCCGTAGAGCGCGGCCTGATTGACCTCCTCCAGGTTCCACTCCCAGCCGGAGCCGATCATGGCGAAGTCATGCGAGGCCTGGCCGCGAGTGGCCTGGTTGAATGGCATGTCGGTACCGGCACCAGAGAGGAACTTGGCCTCGCCCGCGGTATCGACGGTGAAGAAGGTGGTGCCGATGGCCCAGGGCTGCCCTTCGGTCACGACCGGCACGTGCGCGGCGTAGTTGAAGGTCGGGTAACGGCGCTGGTAGACGCGGGTCTCGATGTTGCGGCCTTGGGCCAGAACGAACGGGAACGCCGCCTGAGCGTCTTCGAAACGATTCATGTTGTGGTTTCCTCGGCCTTAAGCGGCAGCTTTCGGGCGCAGGCCCATGGAGATCTCGACGATGTCGCCATCGACGCCGGAGGTGTCGAACACCACGTCAGGCAGTGGGCCGACGATGCCAGCGCCGGTAGCGCCGACGTAGCGGTTGGTGGCCGGGTTGTAGAACACATCGCCGCCATCAGCCACGGCGCCGCCGGCCTGGACTTTCATCGGGCCTTCGGTCATGAAAGCGCCGGTGAAGTACTGCGGATAGCCGTCAACCAGGGTCGAGCCCTGGGCTACAGGCGGAACTGCCGGATTCAGCACCGCGAAGCCGATGAACACGCCGGCGGACAGCGGGACAACACCGTGGTCCTTGGTGCCGCGCTGAACCGGAGCGCCGAAACGGACGCCTTCAGGGTTCTCGACAGTGCGGGAGATCTTGTTGCACTTCTCCTCGCTGGCGATCTGGCCGACGAGACCTTTGGCCGGGCGGTCGCCGTAAGTGGTTTGGTAGGTAGCCATTGCTGGTTCTCCTTAGGCCTGGGCCGGGCGGTGAGCGGTCTGCATATCGGCGATCATCTGCAGGCGGGCTTTATCCGCCTCGTCGCCGGTGGTCTTGCTGTCCTGCTGGATCATGTGCTGGCGGAACGGGTCGCCCGAGGGGTTCTTCGCGGCGTCCTCGACCAGCAGGTCGAAGCGAGCGTCGATGTACGCTTCGGTCTTGCCAGCGATGGCGGCGTCGCCCAGCTTGGCGATGACCACGGCCTTGCGGATCTCGGCATCGCCCTTGCCGGTGTAGTCGGCGTCGGCGATGGACTTGGCCTTGGTGATCAGGTCGGCACGAGCCTGAACGCGCTTGTCGATGTCGGCGTCGCTCAGCTGCTTGGCCTTCAGGCCGTCGATCTCGGCGTCCTTCTTAGCCAGCTCGTTATCCTTGGCCGCCAGGGCCACGGCATGCGCGTCGGTCAGAGTTTTGATGTTGACGCCCGCGTCGGCCAGCTGCTTAGTCAGCTTGTCGATCGCCTGGGCGCCCTGGTCGGTGGTTTGAACGGACAGGCCATCAACAATGACCGTGCGCAGGGAATCAGCCATTTGATGGCCTCCTTTTGGGGGTGTGGGGTCGTTGTCACCGATGCGAAGCTTTTCGCCGCCCCGAGCGCGATGCTCCAGGCTGAGGTGATTCATTTTCATGGGGCCTAGGTAGACGTCGTAGTGCTCGCCCTCGGCGGTCTGGCCATCCTGGAAAACGACTTCAGCGCCGTAGCCCATGGAGAGCTCACGCTTACCGGCCTCGTAGTCCTCGATGGCCTTGGCGTCCATAAGCACCAGCGGCACCTTGACGAACTCGCCGTCGCGAACCACTTCACCGCCGGTCTGGCCGATAGCGTGGTCTTTCCAGTTCTTGGCGTTGACGCCCTCGCCGCCCGGGTGGCCGTTGGTCATGGGCCGGTAGGCGTAGGACTGCATGGCGTCCTTGTGGAATACCGAGCTCTCCGGCCGGTACACCTTGACGATCGGCTTGTCGCGCAGGCCGTGCTCGTTGTCCGGGTCGATCTCGGTGCCCAGGTAGTCCTGAATTCCGGTGCGAGCGACTCGGGCCTCGGCCACCAGGTAGCCGTCCGCCGTCCGCCGCACATTGGAAGCGGTAACAGAGTCTTGAAGGATCATGGTTTACCTCAGGGCTGCAGGTCTTTGAAGATTTCCGGCCCGAATTCGATCTTCCCGCGGTACGGCTCGACCTTGCTCAGGTCGAGATCGCCAGCGGCGTAGGTGATGGTCACGTGCGGCTGGTACTCCTCGTAATCCCACGAGGCGCCTGCTTCACGGATCTGCATGTGACGCCAGGCCAGTTCGGACGAGTTGAACAGCAGCACGACAGCGCCTTCGCTGCCAAGTGGCTCGACCAGGCGTGCGCCGCCAGGGGCGACGGTTAACCCGCCGTCCTGCCGACTGCCCCAGTCACCGCCAACCTTCATCCAGTCCAGCGCCTGCCGGCTGTATGCGATGGTGACGTGCAGGTCATCTGCCGGGACGGTGGTCTCGAAGCCCTGGGCCTTGGCCCATGCCATGATGTCGGCGCCGTTGGTGACCTTGCGCTGCACGTACAGCGGCCGCGGGGCAGCGTCACCAAGGGAGGTGGTGCGCGACGGGGTCTTGTTGCCCTCCTCGTCGATTTCCGGGTCTTCCTCGTCCGGAAGCTGCGATCCGTACTCAGCGATAGCCGACTCCAAACCGGGCAGAACGCTCTGCTCTACCAGCATGGTTGTTGCCGCCTTGCTCAGCGCCTCATCAGGGAACAGGCCTGACTCCTTGAGGATCTTGACCGTCTCGGCCGCCCGCTTGCTGTTCTCCGACTGCTGAGTTGCTGTCGGCTGCCAGAGCGGGTTCCAGATGTAGTGGATTTTCTTGTCACGGCTGCCCAGGGCTGAACGGATGAGGCACTCGTCAGCCACGGACAGTGCCGGGGTGATATCAAGCTCCTGCATCGCCTGGATACGGTCGTAGTAGTTGCGCAGGTCCGATTCGCCGGTCGCACTCAGCCCAGAGGGTGCCTGCCCGATGAGGCGGGTGGCCGGGATGTCAGCGGCGCCGGAGACCGCCTGAAGGAATCGATCGATGACGTCCGGCAGGCCGCCGAAGCTCGCCTGCTTGCTGTCGTAGTCTTCCGCAGCATCCAGCAGCAACGTGCCGTTGATACCCTTAGCCATGGCCGCCAGGCGAATGCGCTCCAGCACCTGCTTTTCGAACGCTGGATCCTGCAATTGCTGCATGAAGTCAGGGATCTTGATTACGTCGACCTTGGCCTCGTAGACCAGGCTCGCCACGTTCGCATTGGTGCCGTCCGATTGCTTGATGGCATCGAACACGGCCTGGAGCACGGAATCGCCCCAGCCATAGTCGGCCACCATATCGGCCTCGGGGTCTGGAAGCTCGGCGCCGATGAAGATGATCAGCCGTGACGGGTGAATCTTCAGCTGGCTGCCGCTGAGTGTGTACCACTTGGGCTTTTCGAACAATTCCGACTGCGGGTCCTGCTCGATTTCACCAGCGGCCAGCTTGCGCTTGCTCAGCACGGTCAGGTACTTGATGCCGCCCTTCCCGATTCGCTCAGGATTGAGCGGGCCGGAGGTGTCGCGCTCACCGGTGCCGATGAAGATGGCCGAACCGCCGAACAGCCTCGCCCGCGTCAGTGCCTGTTTCACCTTGCGGCGCAGGTCCAGGCGCTTCTCCTCGGCCTCGATTTTCTCGATCTGGTCCTTGGTGGCCTGCCAGCCCCGCCAGCGCCGGGTGGCGTCCAGCGGAGGGATATCGACGATCTTGCGCGGCAGCCAGGCCCCGCGGTAGGCGTTGCTCAGGTCCTGATCAGTCAGCATCACAGGCGCATACACGGACCCCGATGCCTTGTCGCGGTCGGTGCCCAAGTTCGCGACCAGGTTCACCAGCTTGTCGCTGAGGTATCGGACTACGCCCATTAGGAAACACCTTCGTAGGAGAATCGGCCCTTCGCAGGCCATTCAACGTCGACGCAGTAGCCGATCGCGGTTGTGATGTGTTGGTACTGGTTCTTCTGGTCCTCTTGGAACGTCGAACCTTCTTGAAGCTGGACGGTGGCCAGACCCTTGTGACACCAAGGCGCCGTCACCGGGTTGACGAACAGGCTGCTTTCACCGGATGCGGTCAGGATCTTCGCCCTCACCGCGTTCTGCCTGTCCTTGATGGCCGGGTGGGCAGGCTTGACCTTGCGTGTATATCGCCAACCGGCAGCCTTGAGCACGGCCTCGATGTCGGTGTAGTCCGAGGCGTGGCCATGCTTCTCTCCAGCTTTGCCCGCCGGGTCGCCATAGATCAGCACATGCTTGTTCTTGTGCTCCTTGTAGCGCTCAACGAACTCGACGGCCGCCTGGCGGGAAATAGCGCTGGTCAACACGATCTCATCCAGCAGGTAGAGGTCCTTGCCGTTGTTGCGCCGCACACCGATGGCAGATGACAACGGCGTGAAGTTCTGGTCGTGCATCCACATGAGCTGCTCATGCGGCTCGATGGTGGCGGACGTCTGGTTGTGCTTCCCGTAGTCCTCGTATATCCGCCCCGAGGCTGTCTCGAAGCTGGCCTCGAACTCCTGCTTGAACTGCTTTGGCGACATGGCGCGCTTCATTGCGTCCATGACGTCGGGCGGCAGGATCTCGGCTGATTTCCAGTGGAAGACACGGAAGTTCGGGTCTTGCCCGGTCTCTGCCTGCTGGCAGAGATCGTAGTAATGGTTCAGGCCATCCGGAACGCCAAGTAGCCAGCACCAAGCCCGATAGTCAGGCATGGTCGGGTTGACGGTATTCAGCGCCGGCAGGATGTTGGCCTCCCAGGCGTCCGGCTTAACGTCAGCGAATTCGTCTATGCCACCACCAGTCCAAGGGATGCCCTCGATCCGCTGCGGCTTGTCCAGGCCGATGACGTGTATCTCGCTACCGTTCTCCAGGTAGATGATTAGGTCCGACTCGGAAGGCCGGCGGCTATGCATGCTCGACAGCGTGAAAGCCTTGAGGTCGTCCCAGAAGATCTTCTTGGCCTGGGCATGAGTGGGAGCCGCAGCGAAGTACGGGCCACTGTAGGCCGTGGCCTGCTTCACCAGGAACCGCTTGAATCGTTCGGTCTTGCCGCTACGGCGCCCGGCCGGAACCAGGGGGAAACGGATACCAGACGGCACTGCCGCCATGAGGGCGAGCTGTACCGGGTGATCCTTGAGCTTGTACCAGCGGGCCAGCTGGCGATCGAGCATCAGGTTACCGGTGTTCATCCTGGCAACCTCGCAATCAGATCAGCCAGCAGCTGGGCGTTGGACGACTGCGACCCGGCTTGCAGGGCCTTCAGCTCAGCCTTGCGCTTCTCGATCTCAAGCCGCTTGAGCTCTTCGTCAAGCTCAGAAGGACCGCCATGCCCGAACATACCCAGGTGCCGCCCGATGTCGACCAGCGCACCCTTCTTGTCGTGCAGCTTTACCTTCAGCCCTTCCTTACCCTGGGAAACCTCAGCAATGGCGCCTGCCGTGTCGTCATCGATCTCGGTCGAGTCGATGAGGGCTAGGCCGTGGTACGGCACCATGTCTTCGCCGCACTCCTCCTCACCGTCAACCATGCGGACCATCGTCTCGCCCCAGCGGACCACCTTGCGGATGTCGCTGAAGCCGATCTTGGCCAGTTCGCGCAACACCATGTCCTGGGTTATGCCAGTACGAGTGGCGCGTGATTCCATCCCTTTGGCGACTGCGGCAGAAACCATAACATTTGATAACAGGCGAGCACTCTGAACCTGTGCCGTCTTCTTGCTGTAGCCTGCACGGATAGCGGCTTGCGTGGCGTTCAGGTCGATCAGGTATTCATCGACGAAGCGCTGCTGTTTTGCTGTCAGCGCCATAGAGAATCCTTGAGACTTGATGCCTCGCTATGAGGGTCATGAATTTGCGCGCCACGAAACGGCGAATCTCAGTTTTGTGGCGCGCCTCAGCGGGTCACGAACAAGTGCCCTCGCCTTGCCCACGCATACAGCACGATGCCGGCGTGAATCATCACGGTGAAGGGGCTGATCATCTGAACCTGCATTGCCGCCAGGAACGACCCGAATGCGCCAATGGCGACCAGGTAGAACGCAACCGACAGCATCGGCTGGTCTATGGGGCGAACGCGCCGCAGGTAGTCACAGGCGGCGATGACCACCAGGACGCACAGGAATGCGTCCGTAGCGGCCATTGCCGACATGAGGGTCGTGTTCATCAGGTAGCTCCTTTGGCACCGAACTGTCCTACCAGTGACTTCAGCACCGGGATGATGTTCATTGCCAGAAGGCCTATCAGAAAGGCCACGCCGTATTGGGTTTCTCCGCTTGTGCCAAGGCTGAAGTAGCTGATGGCGAGCGGGGTGCAGAAGACCGCCGAAGCGAAGCCGGTGAAGAAGGCGGCGACTGCCTGGCCTCGGGTGAGCCCTCGCAGGAAGGTCAGCGAGAGGATCGCTCCTGCGAAGCCGCCAATGATCACGCCGTACTTCACCAGCAGGACGCCGGCAGTCGTGCTTGCTGGTTCGGCCATGAGTGGTTCCTAGAAGAAAAGGCCCGGAGGGGAGGCCCTATTGAGGGACCGGGCAAACGTGCGGAGCAGCACTTAACGAATCGAATTTGGAGCGGGCAGAGGGAATCGAACCCTTCTCTGCTCAGCTTGGAAGGCTGGCGGCAAACCTTCTGCTTGCCCGCTTTGCGTGGGTCTCTCCCCACCTGTCCGCCGAAGACCATTCCAGCGCTGGCACCCTGATGCACCAGTCTCGCCGGTCAAGTCTCGCGCCATCCATCAGCACAGTGAGGGAATGGATGCGCGGGCTGCCGGTGTTTTTCCGTATCACCACACTACCGGCTAGCAGTGTCCAGGCTGTCCCGTTAGGGCCTGCCCTGGCTGCAGTTGCGTTTACTGCTGAAACAAAAATCCCGGCTCAATGGCCGGGACTCTTGAGGCCCTCGTGGGGCCAATAAAAAACCCGGCACAATGGCCGGGCTTTAATGGTCACTCCTCAACTAGCGCAGGAATGACAGGATGGGTGAATATTCGGCGAAGCGGCATGTGATGTCAATAGGCTTTATGCAGCATCTTGATCATCGAACAAAACCCCCTCGCTGCCCAGGATCTCGCCTGCCTCCACCAGCGCTTCATCCACCATCTTGTCCAGCCCCTTGAAGATTTTGCGGCGCCAGTCTCGGCGGGTGCGCTCTGGGTTTCCATCGAGATCCCAGGTGTTCATGTCGTAGTTGTGCGCGGGCAGGATGATGACCCCTTCGCACGGCGCTTCCTGGCGCTGCTTCAGCTTTGTGTTGATGGCCTGTTGGGCTTTCGCCACGGCGGCCTTTCGCCAAGCCGGGGCATCTTCGTCAATCTCGAGCGTCACCTTTTGAGAGACCGGTCGCTCAGCGCCCCCAAGCTGCGGGTAGGCCCAGGCGGTCACCGCCTTGGTGAGGAACAGCCTGGGCGCCGGCGAGGTTACGTGTGCAACGATTCGGCCTATGGCACCAACCTTGGAAGCCATATGCGTCGAGTAGCGCGCATTCAGGGCCAGCCAATGCTTTTGATCCAAGCAGGAATGCAGCCTCCCGAAAACCCAGCAGTCAGTCAGGAATGCCGCGTCCTTGCCAACGATCTCGCCCTTCAGCTTGCTGGACTGCACCTTTGGGGTGTAGTCACAGCCGCCAGCGCTGTTGATCGTCTCGGATGCCAGCGCTCGAATTACTGCGGAAATCACGTCCCGATAGATCATTGCCCACCCCCTGCCCGCTTGGCCTTGCTCAAAATGAATTCTTCGTAGCTGCGCTTTCGAGCCAATGCAGCACCCCAGGCGAAGACCGCACCTGACACCACAAGCATCGAGGCGAGGATGAAAAATGCCCATTCCACGGTCATGCTGCTTGCTCCTTTAGCTGTTTGATCTTCGCCCGGTACTCGGCCTTGAGGGCTTTGAGGTCTTCGATCGTGTACTTGCGGGCCTGATGAGGTCCCTCCAGCCAATCCACCTTGTCGGCGCCGATGCGGCGAACCAGCCGGATGCGGTACTCGACCGCATTGCCGGACAGGTTGCGATTACACTTCACGCATTGGCGGTGGACGTTGAGCGGCTCGAAGCGCAGCTCCGGGCAGGCACCCACCGACCGATAGTGGCCAGCATCCCAGCGGCTGCCCGTGATGAGATCGTGGTCACTGGGTAGCGAGTCGCAGCTGATGCATGGCTGGCCTGCATCGCGCATACGGACGAACTCGTTGAACAGGGCCTGCGCCTCGCGCATGTGCTCAGAGCGACTCTTGAGGGCCTCCTTGCGGGCCTTGATCTCTTTGCGACCGACCTGGGCCAGAGCTTTGCGGGCCTTTTCCTGATTTGCCGGCGCATGAACCTGTGCGCATTTCACGCTGCAAACCACCTGCGTGGTGTTGAAGGTCGGCGCGAACTTCGCCCCGCAGGCCTTGCACGTCTTCTGCTTCACTTCCTTGAGGGCTACGCGCGTCATGCAAAGCTCCCGATCTGGTCAGCAGCAGCCAAGGCTGCCTGCTCGGTTTCGAAGTGAGCCGACAGCACCAGGCGCCAGCAGGCGTTGAACACGTCGCGGTACAGCGACTCGAAGGCCGTGTCGTCCATTGCCGCCCAACTGATCGACTTGGCTTCCTTGCGGACCCCTTCGGGTGTGCGCACCAGGTGGAAATGGCCGGCCTCGATGGTCACCCACTCGCGGAACGCTTCACGGCTCTTGTCGACTGCAGGGAAGCGCTGGGCGCGATCGGCTTCGAGCTGGGCGATGTAGGAATCCACGGCAACTGAGAGCTGCCCTGGCTTGCCGCTGCACTCCTCGAAGTACTTGGCCAGGCCACGAATGCCCCGCAGCTCCTGGCGAGGCACCAGGCCGCCCACCGGCTCCCAGTAGTCCCAGGCCAGGTCGAGCATGGCGAAGAACTTGCCGTGGAACTTGGCGTTGCGCATCTTGGTGAATTTGCCGTGGATGACCTGGCCAGCCTTCCAGCACTGGATGGTTTCGCGGTCCGCTTCGGTAGCCGGCACTAGACCCTGGGCGGTACGGATAAGGGCGAGTTCAGCCATGGTTGCGCTCCTCGATCTTGATGCACTCGAAGGTGCGCTTGCCGACGTAGAACCTGCCAAGGCGCTCGCACTCGGTGGCCACTGTGTAGTGAGCCCAAGACCAGCCAATGGATACGCCAACCAGCAGCGCGAAAAGTAGTCCGAACTTATCCACGGTTAACCTCCTTCACCCAACGGCGGATAGCCAGCTCGCAGCCTGAAATCAGGCAGACGCCATTCGCCAGGCCACGGTGGGTCTTGCTGGTCCCGCACCCGCACCAGCATTTCGGCTGGCGACCTGGGCGCTTCTTCCTGACTTCCATGTAGCGGATGTGGCCTGGCTGCCCGCCGACCTGGCCCCAGCCGTTCATGCCGCCACGCATGGCTGCCGAGCGCGCTGCAGGAGACATGCTGTTGAGGTTGGTCATGGCGCCACCTTCAGGCCCTGGGCCTCAATGGCCGTGCGCACGTCGCGGATGTAGGCCACCTCGTTGAAGCTGCCGCCCTCCACGTCGTCGAACTCCTCGAGGTAGGTCTCACTCGCTCGGTTCGGCAGTTGCACCACCACGACCTCGCGGGAGGCCTGCCAGCCCTCCCATAGCCAGTTGTACTTGCCGATAGTGATCGCTTGGTCCAGCTTCCAGATGTCCACCACCTCGTACATCCCGATGGATTCCTTCCATGCCACGCCGGCAGGAATTGGGAATTTCGCCTCGAACTGCTCGCGCATCTTGTTGGTGTCCATCAGTGCTTCTCCTGCATGGATTTGCCGATCTCGGCGGCCGCCTGGGTGATGACGCGGCGCGTTTCGATATCGCCCAGGCCAGCTACGTGCACGTTGAACGGCTCGGCAGTGAACTCGCGTTCCTGGTAGACCTGGACGGTGTCGCACTGCGGGATGAACTGGATGCAGATGCCAAGCTTCATGGCCAGGCGCAGCGCAGCACTGTCGTCGTCCAGCGGATTCCACAGCCGGTAGTTCGAGCGCGGCCCAATGCGCAGGCAGTTCCGCGCCGATTCGTAGCAGAGCACTGGGCCGATGCCGGCTGCCTTGGCGGCCAGTTCCAGCAGTTGCTGATCGGACATGCTCACACCCCCTCCCCAGCCGGCTGCCCGGCGCGCTCAAACTCAACGTGATACCCGCGCTTCTGGCTGCCATCAGCCATCACGACACGGCGGTCGGCGCCCTTGGTCATACGGACGATTTCTCGACCTTCCACGACCTGCGCGAAGCCCTGGCTCTTGAGCTGGGCGACTGTGATTTCTTGTGCAGGGGTCATCAGATAGCCTCCTTGCCACGGTGCGATTCCCACTCGAACGGGACCACGATCATCCCGCCCTCGCGCAGGCGGTCAACGCAGCGCTCGCCCATGGCCACCGGCAACTGCTCGGGGCCCAGGTTGGAGATCACCACGGTGGGCTTAACCTGCTCGTACCGGCCGTTGATGATCGCGAACAGGGTCGTCAGCTCAAAGTCGCTCGGCTGCTCCTTGCTCACGCCGACTTCGTCCAGCACCAGCAGGGAAGGCTCGATCAGGCTGGCTAGGATGCTGGCCTCGGTTGCCTCGCTGGACCTGTCGTAGGTGGCGCGGATGGCCTGCAGGATCGAGCCGACAGTGCGGTACACGGCCGAATGCGAGGTGTTTCGCATCAGGTCGTTGGCCATGCCGGCGCCCAGGTGGGTCTTGCCGGTACCAGGCTTGCCCAGCAGCACCATGCAACGGCCGGTCTCGGCGATCTGGTCGAAGGTCTTCACGTAGTGGCGGCAGAAGCGCAGCGCCTCGGCCTGGCCCTTGTGCTCGGCCTTGTAGTTCGCCAGAGAGCGATCAGCGAAGCGCTTCGGGATCAGCGAGTCACCCAGCTTGCGGGAGATCGCCAGGCGGACATTCAGGGCCTGCTCGGCCTCGGCTCGGGCCTCGCGCTCCTCCTTGGCAATGCGAGCGCACTCAGGGCAATGACTGCGCAGTGCCTTGCCAAGCAGCATGGTGACCTTCTGCTCGAAGGCGCCGTGCTTCTCGCAGTCGGCTGGCTGGATACGGTCCACGACCGCGCCTTGATCGATCTGAACGACTTTTTCAGAGCGCATAGGTGCCGTCCTCCCTGCGGGTCAGGCCGGCGGTGTAATCGCGATCAGCGAAGCCGTGATGGCGACTATTGGGCAGATGGTGGACATTGTCAGTAGGAGTCTCGACTTCATCCTCCCAGCGCTTCCCGTTGAGCCAGGTGGCTGCGTGCGGGATGAACTGGCCGTTGTCCTTGGTCCAGCCTGGCAACTGCCGGTGCTTGGCCAGGGCCGTGACGATGGTGTCGAACAAGTCCGCAGTAAGTTTGAGTTTTGCCCATGCCTTCTCGGCTTTGTCCTTCCCGACCTTGCGCGGATAGAGTTTCCAGAACCGCGCAAACAGCTCGGCGGAATCTACCGGCGCGGGCGACGGGTTGAGGGAATCAGGAATCAGGAATCCGGAATCAAGAGAGAGGGAATCAGCAGGGAAAGAACCATGGGAGTCTGGTGCTTGCACCGTGCTTGCACCAGACTCGCAACTCGACCCTTCTAGACCGGGCATTTCAGGGATGGTGCTCTTCGCCTCCTTGACGTGCGGGTTCTGGTGTTTCGACCAGTTGATCACCTGAATCGCTTTCACGTCGCCCACGGTGTAACGCTTGATGAACCCCAAATGATCCAGGTCATCAAGCATCCGATTGATGTCGACGTTGTCAGCCGGAAACAGGGCCATCTTCAGGCGGCGCGGACGATCCTCAAGGCGCCCTTCGCGATCAGCCTCGGTCCACATACCGATGAACAGCAGACGGGTAGCAAAGTCCAGCTCTGCCAGGTGTTCGTTCGAGAAGAACCCTGGTTTGATATTTCGGGATCTGGCCATCATCGGGCCTCCGGTTCGTTCTGGGCGGAACCGCTCATGGCCGAATCCCAGTGCGCTTCAAACGCATTCATCAGGCATTCGCTCAGCTCGGCAGCGCATAGGTGCTGGTCTTCGGATACGCAGTTTTCAGCTGCTTCCACTTCGTCCAGCAGGTAGGAGTCGACGTACTTTTTTGCATGGTCGCGCAGTTCTCGCAGCGCCACGAGCTCACGGTAGAGCCCGGCAGGCACTCGAGATTTACGCAGGGCTTCGTTCTCAGCCCTGAGCTGGTCATAGGCCTCTGCCATCACGACATCGGGACCGTGCGGGTCGTAACTGATGCGGTTTCCTGCCTCGGAAAGCATCTTGACGACCTTGTAACGATGGACTTCGCTCATGCTGCACCCCGCACGGCCTTGTCGTGGGTGTGCAGGCCGTCCCAGTTCTTCTTCATGGGCAGCTCGCCGGCCAGGTACAGTTCGTACAGGCGAACAGCGCCCTTGCGCAGCAAAATCGGCGTGTAGCTGATGAACGCCTCTTTCCCGTGTGGGGTGATCTCCTGCTGATGCTCGGTCATGTACTTGTCGCGGGCATAGGCGGCCACGCGGTAGCGGGTACCTGACTTGCTCTCGTTGTAGAGCCAGTTGCGCCCTTCAAGGAAGTGCCCCACCTGCATCACGTTGACCCCATTCAGGCCCTTGCAGAACTGGACGTGGCTCATGCCTTCCTTGAACAGGTTCTCAAGGTGGTCGATCTTCTTGGCCTGGGCCTCGACCTGTACGGTGAGCAGCACACGGGCTTTCTCCGACTCCAGGGCCATCTGGAGGATTTCCAGCTTGCTGAGGTCGGCGGGCATCGGCTTCGCCACTTGGGCCTCCAGCTGCTGCCAGCGGTCCACCAGCGCTGCGGTGAATTCGGGTGATAGCTGGGCGACGACAACAAAGCTGTCGCGCTTGTTGACTAGATACTCCGTAGCCTTCCGGCCCAGCGAGTCGAGGTATTCCCCCAATGGGGGAAGATCAATAACAGCCGGTTTGTCGTGGCCTTTTGCCGTGGCCAGGCGCTCGATGGACTGTTTCACCTTGTCATGTCGAGATCCCACCAGATCGGCAATCTCTCGAGACGACATGCGCGCCACGAAATCGTGGTTCGCATTTTGTGGCGCGGGCCGGATGAGGGCCTGTACACTTGGGGTCTGTGGATGCATAATTGGTCTCACTTTTATGCGTTGCAGAGAGCCGGGGTGCCACCCGGCTTTTTTGTGCCCGCAATTCGGGCTTATCAGGGCCTGTTCAGGCCTTGCGCTGGAACGGAAGAACCGCCCCCCTCGCGTTTCGAGGTTTCGTTCGGCTGGCCAGTTCTCGATCAATCAGCTCGGCTGCTAGCGCTTCAGGGGTGATCCCCCGCTTTCGCGCCTCTCGCTCAAGCAACTCCATCGATCCCTGATCCAGACCGAATTGTTCGGTCGGCATAGGGCCTCCTCGCGGCCTTCAGGCTGCGGTTTGATCGCCGGTATTCTCCGAAGCCAGGGCAGCCAGCTGCGCTTCCAGCAGTTCGCGGCACAACACGGCACGCTGGGTGCGGTGATACGCGGCTAATGCCTGGATCAGGTTGAATGTGTCCTCGTCGACCCGGACCTTGATCTCGCGGTCATGCAGGTGCTTGGGGTTGGCGTACATGCGGGGATAGCTCCTTGCAGTTGGAAATGGTTAGGCGGCGGATTTCTTGAGCGAGTTGGCCGGGTCGTCCTCGCGTTTCGCGATCAGCGCCCCGCTCGACTCCTTTTCCAAAACGCATTGCATTGGGTAGGAGAACCCGCCTGTCGTACGGCACTGAGAAACGCGGCTGCCGGTAACGCCAAGGGCGTCTCCGATTGCGCGGCCGGTGCCGAAAAATTTCAGGGCTTCGTCGTAGGTCATGGGTGTTTCTCCGATGTCTGCCATCGAGTTTAGAGTTCTAAACAGCACAAGGCAAGTTATCTAAACAATGAAGTGTTTAGAATCCTTAATATGGAATTCAAAGACCGCGTCGTTGCGCGCATGAAGGAGCTAAATCTCAGCTCCACCGACCTCGTCAAAATGACTGGCGTGTCCAAGGGAACCGTGAGCTTCTGGATCAACGGAACGAACGGCGCCAAGGGCAAGAACCTGCTCGCCCTGGCGAAAGCACTTGAGTGCTCAGCCGAATGGCTGTCGGACGGCACTGGCCAGGCTACTGATCAGTTCTCATCTGCCGGTGCTGCGTCGACTACTGCAGAGCTGGTTGCGCAGATGCTGGCCTCCAAGGCTGGGAAGAACCTCTCCGAAAAGGCACGCGAGGTGATGATGGCCGCCGCGGCTGAGGCTGACAGCCCGGACCATGGCCAGGAGTACCTGCCTTCTGCCTACTCAAGCCTGAAGCCGACGCAGGAAGAGATTCTCATCCCCCAGTACGACGTTCGGGCAGCGATGGGCCATGGCCAGGTGCCGGCCGACTACAACGAGGCGGTACGCAACCTGGTGGTGCGCGAGGAGATCCTGCGCGAGAAAGGCGTCACCTATACCGCTCCCTCGGCACTGGCGATGATCACCGGCTGGGGCCAGAGCATGGAAGGCACGATCAACGACAAGGACCTGGTCATTGTCGATCGCGGGATCAACGAGTTCATCGGCGAAGGCATTTACGTGATCACCTGGCACCAGGAGCTGTACATCAAGCGCCTGATGCGCCTCGATGAGGACCACTTCCGCCTGATCTCGGACAACAAGCACTACGAGAACCAGACCGCGCGAATCGATGACGTTACGGTGCACGCTAAGGTGCTGCTGATCTGGAACGCAAAGAAGGCGTAGCCATGCCCCTAACCAAGCCCAACCAGTAGGGAATTTTTTATGTCGGAAGACAATGCTTCTATCCCCCCACCAAGATCCCGACGGGCCGTCGCAACTGCCGATTTCGTGCGTTTCTTGGAAGCAAAGAGCCCCGACTCGGACTGCCCTGTTTGCGGATCTTCTGCCTGGACTGTTGTTTGCCCCTACGGCGGCGAGCAAGACGTGTACAGACTGGTTGTACAGATGAGAGACGGATTGCGGCCCATGACCATCTCGACGTTTGCAATTTTCTGCGACAGTTGCGGCTACATTCGTCAGCATCTGGCAAGAACCGTCCAGAAGTGGGCTGAAGAGAACCCAATTGAGCCAGAACTAGACTTCGAATCAGGCCCAGAGACGTCCGAAGATGCACAATAGATTCTCGACCTGCGGAGAGATCAAGGAGGCCTTTAACAATTCAGGGCCTAAATTCAAAGCGCCGAGTAAAGACGATGGGTCGGAATCACCGAGTGACACCCGTCCTTCCATGGGAGATACTCTGCGAATGAACGATATGACTCGTGAAGAAATCGATACAAAGCTTCAGCTAATTGAGGAGCGCCTTGATCGCAAGGTATCCGAGATCGCGAAGTCTGTTAGCGATTTCCAAACAGCAAGCCAGAGAACTGTAGAGGCGCTGCAGAATGCCAAATGGTGGGCGATAGGTACGGCTATCGCAGTTTTGGCTGTGTTCATGGGTACTCTGCAATGGGGCCTGTCAGCGCAAAAAGAAGAAAACGCTCGATTTAGCACCTACATCCGCGAGGATGTGAAATCGATAGGTGACGATGTTAAAGAGATATCAAAGGCGGTCACCGAAATGCGAATTCGATCAGAGACGAAGACGGAAGCAACAAAAAATTGATCAAAGCCCGCCTCGGCGGGCTTTTTCATGCCTTCACGCTTTTTTCACGCCCTACCCTGCACAGTGAAGGCTCATCCGAATCCCTACGTTAGCCCGCATAGCAGTGCGGGCTTTTTTGTGCTCGTCAGAAAGGCGCCTCCTCCTCGATCGCAACAAATTCATCATGAGTTTCTGCCTGGGGATCGTCCTCGGAGAATGCCTCCCAACGCAGCGTGACCGAGGCATCCTCCTCGTCGAATTCCATTTCTATCCCATCAGTTTCCTTGAGAACCCCCATAACCTCTTCCCACTCGCGGTCGCCATCGGTATCCAGCCGGTGAATTACAACCCATCTCTGCTGCTGCGCGGTCGGGTGGTTGATCATCGACGACACCCGAAGGCCCAGGCGCTCCACGCCCGACATGACCGCTCTCTCCTGCTGCTTCTGGGACTTTGCCATCTGTCACTCCAATAACTGTATATCCATACAGGGACGACACAAGAGTAGCCGATCTCCTACAGGCCCGGAAGTCTTGACATTGCGTCGCTTGTAGAGGCTTCCATTCGTCTTGCTTGTTTAGATTTCTAAAATAATTCTTGACGCCTTCTGTTTAGTTTTCTAAATTGACCTCAAGCAGTCACTCACCAGGGACTGCACAGGCCCTCACCGGCCGCCGCTCTTTCACATTGATGGGAACCTCGCGGATCGATCCCGGCAACGGCACAGCGCGAGCAATAAATTCGATCCCCATGCCAGCTCTGGAACTGGCTACTGCGAAGTGAACCTTCGCCTGCTCAACGTCACGACGAACGCCAGTCAGCCAGGAACACAGGGTTGGCCGCGCAAGACGGACCGAGGGTTGCGCTTCAAACCGTCTCCCTGAAAGGTCCAGCTAAAAGGGCATCTATAGGCGCTTGGAGTGACTGCAATACTAGATTTTCTCGGTGCCCTTCTTGCGAGGGGCATCCGGAAAATCAACCGGAGGGATTCACGATGTTCAACATGGCAACCATGGCGGCTGACGAATGCCGCGCAGACGCTGAAGAACGCACCTACCACCGCTGGATCGACAAGGCATCCGAACTGCTCGGCCACCAGGTCGCCCTGGGCTCGCAGGAAGAAAGCGACCTGCACGACCTTTACGCCGATGACTGCACGCCGGCCGAGGCTGTGACCGAGCTGCTGGCACAAGCCGAACTGGCCCGCGCTGCCTGACAGACGATTCCCCGGTGCGCCTCAAGCGGGGCGCATCAGGGGGAATCCACTGAATAGCAGAGGGCAAGACAATGTCAGGCACGTTCGAACAAGGCTGGGCAGCGCGTCCCTTCGCGCAGCAGTTCCCAGAAATGAACGCCGACGAGGCCAAACGCCTCGACCACATCAACACCTCGATCACCACGCTGTATCTGGCGGGCCTGCTGACCGACAAGCAGGCGAACGAGATCCGCACCAAGAAGTTTCCCAAGGTCGTCACCAAGGCGGTCTTGGGCAAGCGCTGATCGATTTCACTGGCTGGCCTTGGCGACAGGGCCAGCATCAAAGCCGCTTCACCGAGGCGGCTTCGATGCACAGGAGATCAACATGGCGAGAGGATTGGTTCTTGGGGTCGGCATCAACGACCTGCCCCGCTATCACAACTGCCCGTTCTACAGCAGATGGAAGGGGATTCTTCGGCGCTGCTTCGGCGAGCGCGATGACAGCCACTACGAAGGATGCCAGGTGGCCGAGCAATGGCTTCGTTTCAGTGCCTTCAAAGTCTGGATGGAGAGTCAGCCCTGGCTTGGCAATCACCTGGACAAGGACATCCTGAGTCCTAGCGAGAAGATCTATCACCCGGAAACATCGGTGTTCGTGCCCAGCATCCTGAACAACCTGGCCATCGACCGGCCATCCCAGCGCGGCGATCTGCCTGTAGGGGTATCCCGCACGAAGCGCGGGAAACCGTTCATGGCAAGAGTTCACTGGCTGGACGGCAGTCGCACCAGCGTTGGCAGCTTTGATTGCCCGCACGAAGCGCACAGGGCCTGGGCCACCGCAAAGGCCGGAGTCATCCGGCAAGCTGTCGACCAATACCGCACCACTGACCGATTCGATGAGCGTGTCTGCACCGCCCTTCTGGATAGGGCGGACCAGCTTGCCGCAACCTGAAATCAACCGCCCTGGAGGGCAAGACGATGTCAGAACAGAAGCCGCGCCGCGTGAAGGCGAAGATCACCCGCGTCGTGACCGAGATCGCGATTATCACTCTGGACCGCCAAGGCAATGTCGATGAGTACATCGAACACGTCGAGGAGCTGGAGTGCGGCGAGATCAGCGAAGTGCACGGGATTCACACTGTGCTCAGCTACCACGACTGAACAACCAGCGCCACGTCAGCCTGACGTTAACTGCCCGATGCCCTGCTCCCCATCGCAGGGTGTGATCGGGATGTGATCTTCAGCCTAGAGCTCGACCCTTTGGGTGCTTGCTGGGTTGCTCCAGCAAACAAAAAAGCCAAATGAGAGTCCCGGTGGAGATTCCGGGAGCAGGCAAGCGTCGTGGAATGCGTAGCCTGAATAGCCACACTAAGCGGCTGACCACAAGATCACATCACCGATACACCCAGCATCCCCTCCATTCACTTCGGCCGCATTGGCGGGTACCAGGCTGGCTTTTCACGCCCAGTTTGGTCACTGCGCCTGGTGCCCGACCAATGCGGTTCAGAGGATCACAAATGTACCAGCCACCAGAACCATCTGGCGCAGGCCGCTGCCTGCGCTGTGCAAGCTGCATCGAAGAATCCGAGCAGGTCGGCGGCATCTGCTACGAATGCCAGCCTGCGGAGCAGGGCAAAGAGCCTGCTTTCCCAGTCCAGGCTAGCGAGTACGGCGGGCATGGCACCTGCTTCGGCCTGACCATCCGAGACTACTTCGCGGCCAAGGCGCTGCAGGGGCTCATCTCCACCGCAGGAGCCCCGTGCCTCCTTGGTATTGGTGGGTGCGAGAACGAAACCGCCAGCACCGCTTACAAGCTAGCCGACGCCATGCTCGCCGCCCGGGTGAAGCCATGAGCGGCTGGCTTCGCGTTGAGGATCAATTGCCAGGCGAGCAAGGACACGACAGCCGCGACGTTCTCGTTTTCCTAATGGGAAATTGCTCGCTCACTGACATGAAGTGCAGGCACGGGCACGGCTGGGGCGTTCGCATTGGCTTCTACGACGCCGATATCCGCGCTTTCCGAGTGCATGGACGGCCTGAGCATGCTGTCACCCACTGGCAGCCCCTCCCTTCCCCACCCACCGAGTAACCAACCACCTGGAGGCGACCATGCACCCAAGCATTCAAACCCGGCGCGACATTCTTTCCGTGCTCAAGGAGCGCTCTGTGATTGCCACTGCCGAGTTCTACGAGAAGGTTGGCCGGGTGATGCCGGTGATCCTGTTCCGACTCCAGGTAAAGCCTGCGGGCCGGGACTTCTTCCACGTAGTGGACAGTTCCAGCGGCAGGGTCGTTGGATTCCGCCGTGATCACAACGAGGCCTGTGCATTGGCGCGCCGGCTGGAGACGGAGACAAGGTCATGAGCAACTTCCTCGAAACGCCGGAAGGCCCGAACTGGCTGCACGACTCGATCAACAAGCTGATCTGCGGCGAGAGCGTCACGGCGCCTCGCCCATTTGGCAAAGAGGTCTCGCTGGTAACTCCCCAGTCGCTGTACGAGGCCCTCGCGGAGCACTTGGGCGCACAGGAGCACATCGCGCCGCTGCTGACCGACAATCGGGAGTACCCGATCGAGCGGATGATCTGCGAGGTCATCGCCGACGGGCGTGGCATCCACCGCAAGGTACACGACCTTGCCTGCGAGGCGGTCGGCCCCTCCAAAGCGGGCCACCCTACTGCCCTGCATGACGTGGCTGAAGCCCTGATTCGGCCGTGGGCCAATGAGTATGGCCGGGCCCTAGCCGAAGAGGTCGCTGCTGACCAGGCTATCGATCGGTACGAGCAGGCCAAGGCTGACGCAGCATGACAAGCCTGCAGTACGCCCGACGCCTCGCCATCTGGCGATCCTCCTTCCTGATCCTGACCGCCTGCACAGCGGTAATGCTGGCGGTCCCGCTCACCCAATAGTCTTTTCATCAGCGCCCACCGCAGGGATGGCGCGGGAGATTCGCATGTCCGATTTGACCGTAAAGCAAAGCTTCAGCCTCACCCCTTCATCGCTTACTGAAGCGATGGAATTCGCCAACATCCTGGCCCAATCGACCATCGTGCCGAAAGAGTTCCTGGGCAATCCAGGCAACATCCTGGTGGCTATTCAGTGGGGGTTGGAGCTGGGCCTTCAGCCATTGCAGGCCATGCAGAACATCGCAGTCATCAACGGCCGCCCGGCACTCTGGGGTGACGCAGTGATCGCCCTGGTGCGCGGCTCGCCACTTTGCGAGTACGTGTATGAGGAAGACGACGGCCACACCGCGACTTGCCGGGTAAAGCGCCGCGGCGAGAACGAGCAGGTGCGCATCTACAGCATGGAGGACGCCAAGACAGCCGGCCTGGTTGGTAAGGCCGGGCCATGGACTCAGCACCCAAAGCGGATGCGCCAGATGCGCGCCCGGGCTTTTGCTCTGCGCGACGTATTCCCTGACGTGTTGCGCGGCATGCCAGTCGCCGAAGAACTGCAAGACATGCCGAAAGATCGCGAACAAGTAGCGAATCTTTCGAGCGTTCCGAAGATTGACGCACCCGAAGCTCTGCCTGGATATCCAGACGAGAAGCTGACCGAGAACCTACCGAAATGGCGAGCTGCGATCGAGGCTGGCAAGTCTTCGGCTGAGCACCTGATCGCCACCATCGGCAGTAAGTATGCACTCACTCAACAACAGATTGACGCCATCAACCAGCTGAAGCCTATCGAAGGGGAAGCCGCATGAAGATCCATAACGTCACCCAGGGCTCAGCCGAATGGCACGCCCTCCGCGCTCAACACTTCACCGCCTCAGAGGCGCCGGCCATGATGGGCGCCTCGAAGTACCAGACTCGCACTGATCTGCTGAAGCTGAAGAAGACCGGCATCACTCCTGAAGTGACGTCGTCACAGCAGCGCATCTTCGACAAAGGCCACGAGACCGAGGCAATGGCACGGCCAATCGTCGAGCGCATGATTGGAGAGGATCTGTTCCCGGTGGTTGGCACTGAAGGCAACTTGCTCGCCTCCATGGACGGCATGACCATGCTTGGCGAGACTCTGTTCGAGCATAAGCTTTGGAACGAGTCCTTGGTTGCCCAGGTACGCGCCGGTGAATTGGAGCCGCATTACTACTGGCAGCTCGAACAGCAACTGCTGGTCAGCGGTGCCGAGAAAACGATCTTCGTTTGCTCCGACGGCACTGAAGCCAACTTCGTTTCGCTGGAGTACTTCCCGGTCGCTGGCAGGGCCGCGCAACTGGCCGAGGGCTGGAAGCAGTTTGAAGCTGACCTCGCCTCTTTCGAGCCGGTCGCGGCTGTGGCCGAGGTCGTTGGCAACACCCCTGAAACGCTACCAGCGCTGCGCATCGAAGTTACCGGCATGGTTACTGCCAGCAACTTGGAACAGTTCAAAGCTCACTCGCTGGCCGTCATTGAAGGCATCAACACTGATCTGCAGACCGACCAGCACTTTGCTGACGCCGAGAAAACGGTCAAGTGGTGCGGCGACGTAGAAAGTCGCCTTGAAGCTGCCAAGCAGCACGCTCTGAGCCAAACCGAAAGCATCGACGTCTTGTTCAAGACCATCGAAGACATCAGCGCTCAGGTGCGACTGAAGCGCCTGGAGCTGGATAAGCTGGTCAAGGCGCGCAAGGTCGCCATTCGCGATGAGATCGTGATCACCGCTGCCAAAGCGCTGCAGGTTCACATCGACAAGATCAATGAGTCGTTTGGAGGCAAGGTTCGCTTGCCGGCTGTACCAGCTGATTTTGCAGGCGCCATCAAGGGCAAGAAGACCATCAGCAGTCTGCGCGATGCTGCCGACTCTGAACTGGCCCGGGCCAAGATCGAAGCCAGCCAGATCGGCGATGGTATCCGCACCAACCTGGAGAGCCTGCGCACTTTGGCGAAGGACCATGCTTTCCTGTTCAACGATGCCCAGCAATTGGTGCTCAAGGATAACGAAGACCTGGTCGCGCTGATCAAGGTACGCATCAGCGAGCACCAGCAGGCCGAGGATCAGAAGGCCGAAGCTCAGCGCGAGAAAATCCGCAAGGAAGAGCGCGAGCGCCTGGAGCAAGAACAGCGCGCCGAGACAGCACGCCTTGAGGCAGAAGCCAAAGCAACTGAGGCGCCTGCTGCCGCGCCGGCAACAGGGCAAGCCTCTAATCCAGTTGCCTCGGTACCGACCCAACCCAAGCCAGCAGCGAAGCCGGCAGCACCAACTGCTTCAAAACCACTCGCCTATCAGGCCGAGGTCAAAGACTTCGAAGCCTTGGTGAAGGCCGTAGCCAACGGCCAGGTGCCAATCGATGTGCTTACCGTCAACTGGCAGGCACTCGACGCGATCGTCGCTGCCAAGGGTTCAAACTTCAACATGGCGGGGGTAACCCTGACTCAGGTGGCAGCATGACCGACAACCAAATCATCGCCGGCGCCCAGCGCCAGGCAGAACTGGAGGCAGCTAAGGAAAAACTAACTGCAGACCAGGTTAGACAGCTTCTTGACTACAACCCCGAAACAGGGGTTTTCACTTGGCGAGTCTCAGCAAGCAATAGGGCTCCAGTTGGCAGCATCGCAGGAAATGTTCACCCTCGCGGCTATCGGTACATCCGATTGTATGGCCGCCGTAATGCAGCTCACCGCCTGGCGGTTCTCTGGATGACAGGGGCAATGCCTACAGGTGATGTAGACCATGCCAATGGCATTCGCGATGACAACCGCTGGAAAAATCTTCGCCAAGCATCCCGATCCGAGAATCTGCAAAACACTTCAATGCATCGCGATAACCGAAGCGGACTTATGGGTGTTAGCAAGTCCAGGAGTGGCGGCTGGTGTTCAAAAATTATGAAGGATGGGCATTCAAAGTACCTCGGCACTTTCCCCACTGCTGAGGAGGCCCACGCCGCCTACCTGTCTGCAAAATCAGGCCTCCATAAATTTCAACCAACACCCCGGCAAGCCAGCACCTGTCAGCACGGAGAAATCTGAAAATGATCGATCTAGGTTCAATGACGCGTTGTGCGCAGCAACAGAATGAGTTGGATGCTTTGAAGCGTGCCTACTTCGCATCTGGCGGCCGGGTGGTCGAGCTCCAAGGGTTCAACTACAAGCCCCGCCCGCCCAAGGCAGCTGGCTCCGATCAGATCTTTTCCATCAAGTCGGAGGCCCAGAAGAAGCGCGCGGAAGAAGCCAGGCGAATCGCGGAAATCCGCGAAATGTCGAAAACCATGACGCAGGCCGAAGTGATGGAGGCCACGGGGTTATCCAGGAAGCAGCTGTTCAAGCTCTCTGAAAAATATGGGATCGCCTTTCAGTCGGCCAAGGCCCGAGAGCACGAAGAATGCCGGCGGCGCCGGGAAGCGCTTTCAGGGTTCGTGCGGTACTGCGCAGAAGATCAAGGCATGAACAGGACCGATACCGCCGAGGCGCTGGGTGTCAGCCGGACGCTGATCTCGACCATCCAGAAAGAGTTCGACATCAAATTCCAGGCGGCCCAATGAGGCGCATCAACAACCGAGTGCAGCAGCGCCGCCGGCAGTTGCACGTTCACTTGCCGCCAAGCGGTTTAAAGGGGGTTCCGTATGGCGATGACTCAGCAGCAGCGCGACGAGAAGCGCCGCACGAAAGCAGCCGCGGTCCAGGAAGAAGATCTGCGTTTGAAGGTTAGGCCAGGGACTAAACAGGCCCTGCTGGAGCTGATGGCGTGGTCCGGGATCGAGGAACAGGGCGAGGTGATGACGCTGATGATTCATCACCTGCATGGGCTTGGCCCGGGCGGCGCGCTGCCACTGCTCGAGCCGCCGCGCCACGAAATCACGGTGTCACCGGCTGTGGCGCGGAAACTTGAAGATTTCCGACAGCGCGAGACTTTGAAGCTCTGCGTGGACCAGTGATCAAAACATCTGATGCTGTGGATTACGCTTGGATTCTTTGAGCGTCCACAGGTCTGGATTGGTTCCAGTTGATAGGTGAATACGGGTATCGACGCTGCAAAGATGACGAACCCTATCTTCAGCCAAATTTGCATTGCTTGCGATAGCTCGAGTTGATCGGTAGTCCGGAGAACCGGTGATCTTAGACTCGCTCTCCAGCCATTGATATATGGCCTGGGAATCTCTTCGATCTGCCCAGACGCTGACGCCCTTCTGAATCGCAATAACCACCAGTGCCCCTACCGCACCAGAAAAAATCTCACTCCACACAGACATAAACGCCTCCTGTACCGCCCCATGCGGTTGCTATGTATTACCTCACTTCGCATAGCCATTAAAAGTCGGTTTGCGGGAGCAGCACCTTTCCAGCGCTGCCCGCCAGCGCCTTCCCCTATTCAACGATAACGCACCAGGCCGCGCAGGCCGTGGAGGCTTACCCATGCCCACAGAAAACCGATCCAGCAACACCGAACAGATTGTCAGCGTGCCGCGCAGCCTCCTTGAGGAAGCGTGCAACGGACTTCGAATCACCCAAGAACGAGCGCGGAAGGAGCTGCGCGCCCTTCTCGCCCAGCCAGCCGCCCAGCACCAGGGCGAGCCGGTGGCGTGGCGCGGAATCAATGAGCTCGGCGAAGTCGTCACCGAATGGATTGATGGGGTTCCCCCCGAGAGGATGGTGGACCTGCGCGGAAACCCGGGCAGTTTCGCCAAGATCGAACTGGCCTACAGCCACGTCGACGCTGGCGAGGTTGAGCAGGGCTACCCTAACTCCGTAGTGGAAGGGCTCGTGAACCGGCAAAACGAGCTGCGGGAAGAGCGCGACACCCTGCGCGCCCAACTGGCCGAGCGCGTGGCGGCCCTGGATGCCCTGACCGAAATTGCAACCGGGTATAAGCGCGACCTGTACGCGGCGCATGCGCTGCTGCGTGACGTACTGGAGAACCGCCACCTAACTCCAGGCTGGAATCAGCGCATGAAAGCCGTACTATCCGCCAGCGCAGAGCCGATCCCGTTCCCTGGCTATCCGCCCGTACCGGAAGATCGCAAGCTACCGGCAGAGCCGAGCGCGCCGGTTGAGCGGGATGAGCGGGCGGACTTTGAGGCGGATCAACTGAGCAAGGGCTTTGCCATCGACCTCCTTCCTGGGACCGTCGCAACCTACATGATCCCCGCTGTTCGTTTTGCGTGGGCCGGATGGCAGGCCCGCGCCGCCCTGGAGCGCAAGCCATAGCAGGAGAACATTTGTACTCCCCCGACGAACCGCCATCGACGGCTGAGCAATGCAGGAACAAAATACTGTTTATTTGAACAGTATTCTCTATGCACTTCCTCATCGTTCCAATGCGCGTGCGCGGCGTGCCACGCAGCAAGAAAGAGATCAACACCGCCGTGCCGATCCGCGGAGACGTGCACCTGTGCGTCGATGCGTTCTCACCCATGGGCCGGCCTTCCAGCTCTGCGTCGATCCTGAAGATTCACCCGGGCGAGCCGCTTCTGCCGCCGCTGTATGAGGCGGTGATGACCGGCATGTCGACCATGGGCGCCACGTTCACTGGCATCGAGTTCATCGACGGCGTGGCCTACGCGCAAAGCTGGTGGGTCCGCGTTCCGTAGCAACACCCCTACCCCTCTCCCCTCTATTCACTGCCGCGATATGGCGGCCAAGGATCTGCCGTGGGCAAAACAATCATCCTGACCGGGAAAGCGGTCGTGAACTTCCGCAAGGTAATGGAGAACGTGCCGGACGAAGAGGTTCAGGACCTGGTGAGCATGAGTGACACCAGGGAGGACCAGATCACTGAGGACGACCTGCTCGACATCGAGTGGATTCATGACGACGTGGCCATCGAGGTGAAGGAATGAGCAGGCGGAAAACACACTTCACCTTCGGCGGATCAGGCGCGCCACAAGACGACGGCGACGACTACGTTTTCTGCGGCACCAACCTGATCGAGGGCGATTTCACTACGAAGGAAGGCTTGGTCACCTGCAAGCGTTGCGTCAGAGCGCTGGCCGCTCACCATGAGGCGCACCGGAAGGGCATGGAGAGCCGCAAGGCAGAGCATTACGACGAGGTGTGGGCTCTCGCCAAAAGCCTTGGCTGGATGAACGTCACGGACGCTCTGCGCTACGCCGGCCCCGCCGGAGACTATTACAAGCAGATGCGCGAGGTTCAGCCATGACCCGCCTCGCCCTCTGCCTCCTGCTGCTGGCCACCCTGGCCGGCTGCGAACCCATGACGCCAGAACAGCTCGCCCAGCGCCGGGCGGCCAGGCCAGACACCCATGTAGAGGTGATGCACGACGATTACCGGCAGGTCACCTGCTGGAAGTACGGCGGCAGCAATGGCGGGATCTCCTGCCTGCCGGACTGGATGCTGCACAGGTCGGACCTAGCCCACAACGAGCGCCAGCTCTCCCTGCACGAAACACAACCCGAACCTACACCCGCACTGGCGCCTAGGCGCTGGATTGATGAGAGGTATGAGCTGTGACTGAACTCGAAGAACTGCTGCTGGCCGCGAAGGCCGCCGGGCTTGAAGTTGAGCCCTGCACCTGCAGCGATCCTAAATGGCCCCTGCGCATCAAGGGCCGGTCGGGCACCAGGGCGCATTGGAATCCCTACATCAACGACGGCGACGCATTCAAGCTGGCCATTGACCTGGGCATGCAGGTCAACGTCGAAGGATCCGGAGAGGATGAGGCCGTCTGGGCTGATGACACCATGATCTGGGTGAACAGCGAGTACGCCCAAGGCGATCGCCGGAAGGCTGCGCGCACGGCCATCGTAAGCGTCGCCGCCCAGCGTGGAGAGCAGATGCCATGACCGACCTGATCGAAGTGAAGACGGCAGACCTGGTGGGCGAGCAGTTGGCCTGGGCGGTCGCCAAGGCCGAGGGGCTGGATGTGCATGTGGCCAAGCCGCACTACGGCGCCCCGGTCAGGGTGTTCGTCAACTATCGCGGCGAAGCAACAGAGCGTTGCGAGCGGTATAACCCTCACGAGAGCTGGACGCTTGGCGGGGAGTTGATCGAGAAGCACCAAGTGTCACTGTCGCCGCCGACCAGCGCCGTGCACCGCAACTTCGGCTACATGGACAAGCGCAACGGCTATTACGAGTCGGGACTCTGGAGCAGCACGATCTTCGGCAAAGAGCGAAAGCACCGCCGCACCGCGTTCCATCACCCGAAAAAACCCCTGGTCGTAGCCATGCAAGCAATCGTCCAGCTTGAGTTTGGAGATACCGTCCAGGTGCCGAAGGAGCTGATGCCATGATCGCCCTCGCCTATATGGCCTACCTGATCTACAGGGGGCCGCGATGAGCGCCGCAGCAAAAGTGCTCGATCCATGCAGCGCAAGCCGCATGATGTGGTTCGACAAACAAGACCAGCGCGCTTTGTTCGGCGACATTCGCGACGAGGAACACCTGCTCTGTGACGGTAGGGTTTTGAAGGTTGAGCCGGATGTGCTGATGGACTTCCGGCAGTTGCCCTTCGAGGATTCGGCCTTCCGCCTGGTGGTGTTCGATCCGCCGCACCTCACCCGCGCCGGTGTCGACAGTTGGATGCGCGCCAAGTACGGTCTGCTCACCAGCGACTGGCGCGAAGACATCCGGCAGGGGTTCGCCGAGTGTTTCAGGGTACTGGAACCTGAAGGAATCCTGATCTTCAAGTGGAACGAAACCCAGGTGCTGGTCAGCGAACTGTTGGCCCTCACCGATGAAAAGCCCCTGTTTGGCCACAAGTCCGGCAAGCGCGAAAAGACGCACTGGATCACCTTCATGAAGCGCCCCGCTTCAGCCTAACCCCCCCCTACAACTCAAGCCCGCCGACATGCGCGGGCGAGGATGAACCATGCCCGAAATCAAGTGCGAACACGGCCATACCATGCGCGTCGGCACCGACCAGTGGGTGGAAACACTAACCCTGGATCAGCTGCGCTACGCCCGCGACCAGATGGCGCTGAAGATCCAGGCGGCCGAGGCCCAGCCCAAGCGCTGCGTGTGGCGGGTATGCCACGGCGGGCTAGCCGAAGGCAACTACCGCGAGGAGGACTTCGAGAAGGCGGCCGATCACCTGCTGCGCATTTTCAAGGAACGTTTCGTCGAGGAGGCGAAGGCCTTCATCGATCGCCATTACAGCACGCTGCGCTTTGAGCGCGAGATCCCGCATATATCTGTCGAGCTGGTCAGTCAGTTCGAATATGACAACGAGTGGTTCCCGGCCAAGGCCTGACCAACAACCTGCCGCCACCGGCGGCGTGGAGACACCAATGCTCGAGACCATTGAGGTGGTGCGCATCAAGCGCTTCGCCGCAAATACGGCTGGCCGCGATTTCGCGGTCGGCGACATTCATGGGCACTTCACCCGGCTGCAGGCCGCCTTGGACGCGGCCGGCTTCGATCCGACAGTTGACCGGCTGTTCAGCGTGGGCGACCTGGTCGACCGTGGGCCAGAGTGCCGCGACGTGCTCGACTGGCTGGCCAAGCCCTGGTTTCACCCAGTGCGCGGTAACCATGACGATTACGTCTGCCGGTTCGATACCTGCGACGTCGACAACTGGGTCTACAACGGCGGCGCCTGGTTCGCCGGCCTGGCCTGGGATGAGCAGCGCGAGTTCGCAGCCCAGTTCCGCGAAATGCCGATCGCTATAGAGGTTGAGACGCCAGGTGGCCTGGTAGGCGTAGTGCACGCCGACTGCCCATTCCAATCCTGGGATCAGCTGCGGGCCGCACTTGAAGCGCCAGAGACCGCCAAGCAGTTGAAGCTGACGCAGAACACCTGCATGTGGTCGCGCACCCGTATTGAGCTGGGCGAGACCGAGGGCGTGCACGGCCTGCGGGCGCTGGTGGTCGGACACACCCCGCTGCGAAAGCCGGCGACGCTCGGCAACGTACTTCACATCGACACCATGGGTTGGCGACCGCAGGACGGCGGGTACTTCACCCTGCTCGATCTGGCCACCCTCGAAACAATCCCGCCCACACCCACCAGCCTCAGCCAGGACTGGGACTAGTCCTGGCTCCCACTACTGTGCCGCCACCGGCGGCGTGGAGACCTACATGGCAAACGCCACTGCTGCAGTTCAGCCAGGCCTACTGCCGAGAATTATCCGGGTCGGTGAAGCGCCCGGCTACCTCGGCATGTGCAAGGAAGAATTCAAGAACACCGTCAGGCCCTATGTCCGTGAGTTTCCCATCGGCAAACAGGGCGTTGGCTTCGACCGCCTAGAACTTGACGCATGGATGGATTCCTACATCGAAGCGATGGCCGTTGAAAAGGCGAGTAATCAGGACAACAATCGACCCCGCAGCGTAAGCAAGGCCGGGGAATCCAAGGAGGCTCCATGGCCAAAAAGGCAATCACAGGGCTCCAGAAAATGCCAAACGGCATCTGGAAAATCGACAAGATCTACCGGGGAGAACGAATTCAAGAGAGCACTGGCACTTGTGAAAGGGAAGAAGCAGAGCAGTACCTGATCCACCTCTTGGAGAAGATGCGGCAACGCAAGGTATATGGCGTCCGTGAGATCAAGACCTTCGCCCAGGCCGCGGCGAAATACCTAGTCGAGCACAGGGAACAACCATCGATCAGGCTCACTGCGCTGTACCTGGAGCAGGTGGTCGAATATATCGGTCACCTCCCTTTGACGCACATTGACGACGATGCGCTGGCCGGCTATTTGCGCGACCGGAAGGCTGATGCGGTGATGCCAGATGGGAAGCTGAAGAAGGGAGTCAGTAACAGGACGATCAACATTGCGATAGAGCGAGTGATTCGCGTCCTGCAGCTGGCTTGCCGGAAGTGGAGGGACGAAGAGCGCCGGCCGTGGCTCGACAGCGTTCCGCTGCTCACCAAGCTGGAGGAGAAGAAGGCGAGCCGAAAGCCCTACCCGATGTCATGGGAGGAGCAATCGATTCTCTTCGGGGAGTTGCCGGACCACCTGCGGCGCATGGCCCTGTTCAAGGTGAATACGGGTTGCCGCGAGCAGGAGGTGTGCAAACTGAGGTGGGATTGGGAGATCTTCGTTCCCGAGCTCGAGACAAGCGTGTTTCTCATACCAGCCGAGTTCGGCGGCCGGCATGAGAACTCAGGAGTGAAGAACAGGGACGAACGCTTGGTTGTACTGAACCGCGTGGCCAGATCGATCATCGAACAGCAGCGCGGGATCAGCCGGGAGTGGGTTTTCCCGTACAACGGCACTGCGATGCACCGGATGAACGACTCGGCCTGGAAGAAAGCGCGGGTGCGCGCGGCGAAGCTCTGGCAGGAGCAGCATTTAAGAGCGGCACACCCCGGGTTCGCTTCCATCAGGGTTCACGACATGAAGCATACCTTCGGCCGACGCCTGAAAGCAGCAGGCGTAACAGAGGAAGACCGGAAGTCCCTGCTCGGGCACAAGAACGGTAGCGTGACCAGTCACTACTCCGGAGCGGAGCTTGGCCAGTTGATCGAGGCAGCAAACAAGGTATCGGCCACAGATTCGCGCGGGCCGGTGCTGACGATTTTGAAAAGGAGAATTGGATGAGGAAAAAGGTGAAGTCACTCGAAAAGTCACTAGCCCCAGAAACAACAAAGCCACCCGAAGGTGGCTAAGTCATTGAAATATATGGTCGGGACGGAGTGATTCGAACACTCGACCCCTTGCACCCCATGCAAGTGCGCTACCGGGCTGCGCTACGCCCCGACTGGGCTTGAAGCATGTTCCCCTTGTTGCTGAGAACGATGAAGAATTTACCTTAACCTTTTGAATTATGGAAGCTTTTTTTCCAAAATTCCTGAAACGGCCTCGGTCACTTCTTCAACACCACCAGCACATCCTCCAATTCGACAATCATCTGCCGAATCATCTGTTTGTACTGGGTCGTGTCATCCTTGGCTTCATCCCCCGACAGGCGCAACCGCGCACCGCCGATGGTGAAGCCCTGGTCGTACAACAGCGCCCGGATCTGCCGGATCATCAGCACGTCCTGGCGCTGATAATACCGGCGGTTACCGCGGCGCTTCACCGGGTTAAGCTGGGGAAACTCCTGCTCCCAGTAACGGAGCACGTGCGGTTTTACCGCACAAAGCTCGCTCACTTCACCAATGGTGAAGTAGCGTTTGCCTGGAATCGGCGGAAGCTCGTCGTTATGACTTGGTTCCAGCATAGGCCTCAACTCGGGCTTTCAACTTCTGCCCTGGACGAAAGGTGACGACTCGACGCGCCGTGATCGGGATCTCTTCACCCGTTTTCGGGTTGCGGCCCGGCCGCTGGCGCTTGTCACGCAAGTCAAAGTTGCCGAAACCCGACAATTTGACCTGCTCGTTGTCTTCAAGAGCGTGCCTGATCTCTTCAAAAAACAGCTCGACCAATTCCTTGGCCTCGCGCTTGTTCAGGCCCAGCTCCTCGTACAGCCGTTCGGCCATCTCAGCTTTCGTCAGAGCACCCATACGCTATTTCCTTAACGTGGTGTTCAACCTTTGTTCAAGCGAGGTGAGAATGTTTTGCGTGGTGGCGTTCACCTCATCGTCGTTAAGAGTGCGCGATGGATGCTGCCAGGTCAAGCCGACGGCCAGGCTTTTTCTATCAGGATCAATACCTTTACCCTGATACACATCAAACAGCCTGAGGTCGGTGAGCCACTCGCCCGCGTTTTCACGGATTACATCCAGCACCGCGCTGGCCGCCACATCACGCCCTGCGATCAACGCCAGGTCACGGCGTACTTCGGGGAAGCGCGACAGTTCGTGGAACTTCGGCAGGCGCCCTTCCACTACATCCGCCAGCACCAGCTCGAACACATACACGGTGCGGTCCAGGCCCAGGGTCTTGACCAGTTCGGGGTGCAAAGCGCCCAGGTAGCCGACTTCGACGCCGTCACGCTCGATGCGCGCGGTCTGGCCTGGGTGCAGCGCCGGGTGTTTGCCGGGCACGAAGGTGAAGTCGTCGAGCGAACCGGAGAAGCCCAGTACCGCTTCAACGTCGGCCTTCACATCGAAGAAGTCGATGGTGTCGCGGCCGTTGGCCCAGCCTTCCGGCAGGCGGCTGCCGCAGACCACACCAGCCAGCATCGGCTGTTGCTTGAGGTCGCCCAGCTGGCCGACGAAGCGCTGGCCGCTCTCGAACAGGCGCACGCGGTCTTGCTGGCGGTTGAGGTTGTGCTGCAGTGCCTTGACCAGGCCCGGCCACAGGCTGACACGCATGGCCGCCATGTCGCTGGAAATCGGGTTGGCCAGCAGCAGCGGCTCTACGCCAGGGTTGAACAGCTCGAACTGCTTGGGGTCGATGAAGCTGTAGGTGATCGCTTCCTGGTAGCCACGGGCAACCAGCAGGCGACGCAGCGCAGGCAGTTCGCCACGCACTTCAGACCTGGCCTGCGGGGCCAGGCGCGCTTGCGGGTAACGGACCGGCAGGCGGTTGTAGCCGTACAGACGGGCCAGCTCTTCGATCAGGTCCACTTCCAGGCTAATGTCGAAGCGATGGCTGGGTACTTCGACCTGCCACTGCCCCGCCTCACCGCTGGTTTTCAGGCCCAGGCCGTTGAGCAGTTGCTCGACTTCGGCGCTGTCCATCTCCATGCCCAGCATCTGGGTGATACGCTCGGCACGCAGGGTGACCGGGGCGATGTTGGGCAGGTGCTCTGGGCTGACGGTCTCGATGATCGGGCCGGCTTCGCCACCTACGATATCCAGTAGCAGGCCAGTGGCGCGCTCCATGGCTTCGCGGGCCAGTTGCGAGTCGACGCCACGCTCGTAGCGGTGCGAGGCATCGGTGTGCAGGCCGTAGGAGCGGGCCTTGCCAGCCACCGAGATCGGCTCGAAGAAGGCGCTTTCAAGGAAGATATCCTTGGTGGTGGCCGCAACGCCGCTGTGCTCGCCACCCATCACGCCGGCAATGGCCAGGGCGCGATCGTGGTCGGCGATGACCAGCGTGTCGGCACGCAGGGCAACTTCCTGGCCATCGAGCAGGACGAGCTTCTCGCCCTCCTCGGCCATGCGCACTCGGATGCCACCGTTGATTTCAGAGAGGTCGAAGGCGTGCAGCGGCTGGCCCAGCTCGATCATCACGTAGTTGGTGATGTCGACGGCAGCATCGATGCTGCGCACGTCACTGCGGCGCAGACGCTCGACCATCCACAGCGGGGTCGGGCGTGACAGGTCGACGTTGCGGATAACGCGGCCCAGGTAACGCGGGCACGCGGCCGGCGCCAGCACGTCTACCGGGCGCACGTCGTCGATGCCTGGCGCAATGGCCGGCACGGTCGGGCGGGTGACAGGGGCGCCGTACAGGGCGCCGACTTCACGGGCAAGGCCGGCCAGGGACAGGCAGTCGCCGCGGTTCGGGGTCAGGTCGACCTCGATGCTGGCATCGTCCAGGTCCAGATACACGCGGATGTCCTGGCCAACCGGGGCGTCTGCCGCCAGTTCCAGCAGGCCGTCGTTCTCTTCGCTGATCTGCAGTTCGGCAGCCGAGCACAACATGCCGTTGGACTCGACGCCACGCAGCTTGGCCTTCTTGATCTTGAAGTCGCCTGGCAGTTCGGCGCCGATCATGGCGAACGGGATCTTCAGGCCAGGGCGCACATTCGGCGCGCCGCACACTACCTGGAAGGTCTCGCTGCCATTGCTGACCTGGCACACGCGCAGCTTGTCGGCGTCGGGGTGCTGCTCGGTGCTCAGCACCTCGCCCACCACGATGCCGCTGAATTGACCGGCGGCCGGGGTTACGCTGTCGACCTCAAGACCGGCCATGGACAGACGTGCCACCAGCTCGTCACGGGATACCTGCGGGTTGACCCAACCGCGCAGCCACTTTTCACTGAATTTCATCCTGCTCTCCTAAAGATTCGTTACGGGTGCGCGACCTAGCGAAATTGCGCAAGGAACCGCAAGTCGTTGTCGAAGAACAGGCGCAAATCGTTGACGCCGTAACGCAGCATGGCCAGGCGCTCGGCCCCCATGCCAAATGCGAAGCCCGAGAACTCTTCGGGGTCGATACCGGACATGCGCAGCACGTTCGGGTGCACCATGCCGCAGCCCATGACTTCGAGCCAACCGGTCTGCTTGCACACACGGCAGCCCTTGCCGCTGCACATCACGCACTGGATATCGACTTCAGCCGAAGGCTCGGTGAAGGGGAAGAACGACGGACGGAAACGTACCGCCAGCTCTTTTTCGAAGAACACGCGCAGGAATTCTTCGATGGTGCCTTTGAGGTCGGCAAAATTGATGTCGCGATCGATCAGCAGGCCTTCGACCTGGTGAAACATCGGCGAGTGGGTAATGTCCGAGTCGTTGCGGTACACGCGACCCGGGCAGACAATGCGAATCGGCGGCTGGGTGGACTCCATGGTCCGCACTTGCACCGGCGAGGTATGGGTGCGCAGCAGCATATTGGCATTGAAGTAGAAGGTGTCATGCATTGCCCGGGCCGGGTGGTGGCCGGGAATGTTGAGCGCTTCGAAGTTGTGGTAGTCGTCTTCGACTTCCGGGCCTTCGGCGATGCCGTAGCCGATATGGGTGAAGAACTGCTCGATGCGTTCGAGGGTACGGGTGACAGGGTGCAAACCACCGGAGGTCTGGCCACGGCCAGGCAAGGTGACGTCAATGCACTCGGCAGCCAGGCGAGCGCTGAGCTCGGCTTCTTCATAGGCGGCTTTGCGGGCGTTGAGCACCTCGGTAACGCGTTCCTTGGCTTCGTTGATCAGCGCGCCGACTTTGGGCCGCTCTTCAGCCGGCAGGTTGCCCAGGGTCTTCATCACCTGAGTCAGTTCGCCTTTCTTGCCAAGGAATTGAACCCGGATCTGCTCCAGGGCATTGATGTCTTCAGCGCGCTCCACAGCCTCGAGGGCTTGGGAGACCAACGCATCCAGGTTTTCCATGTACAGACTCCAGATACAAAATAGGGGAAGAGCTTACAGGCTCTTCCCCTATCTATGACGTTTAACATCCGCCGCCGACATCGACGGCGAATGATTGTCGTGGGTACTTAAGCCAGAACGGCTTTAGCCTTTTCGACAATCGCAGCAAACGCCGCTTTTTCGTTCACTGCCAGATCAGCCAGAACCTTGCGGTCGATTTCGATCGACGCTTTTTTCAGGCCAGCGATCAGGCGGCTGTAGGACAGACCGTTGACGCGAGCACCAGCGTTGATACGAGCGATCCACAGAGCGCGGAACTGACGTTTTTTCTGGCGACGGTCGCGGTAGGCGTATTGGCCTGCCTTGATGACCGCTTGCTTGGCAACACGGAATACGCGCGAGCGAGCGCCGTAGTAACCTTTAGCCAGTTTCAGAATTTTCTTGTGACGCTTACGAGCGATGACGCCACGCTTTACACGAGCCATGAGTAATTTCCTCTATCTATAACCAAAAATTAACGAAGGCGCAGCATGCGCTCGACTTTTGCAACGTCCGACGCGTGCAGCAGGCTGCTACCGCGAAGTTGACGCTTACGCTTGGTCGACATTTTGGTCAGGATGTGGCTCTTGAAAGCGTGTTTGTGCTTGATGCCGTTAGCCGTTTTCAAGAAACGCTTGGCTGCACCGCTTTTGGTTTTCATTTTTGGCATGTTCGGATACTCCGCATTCAGTTGATAAACATAACCGCAAGGCCTGCCGTGCCCTGGTGGTTATTTCTTTTTCTTGGGGGCGATGACCATCAAAAGCTGGCGTCCTTCCATCTTAGGATGCTGTTCGACGGTCCCGTATTCGGCAAGATCAGCTTCGATCCGCTTCAACAGTTCCATACCCAGCTCCTGGTGGGCCATCTCACGACCACGGAATCTCAGAGAGATTTTGGTCTTGTCCCCATCAGTAAGGAAACGTACCAGGTTGCGTAGTTTTACCTGGTAATCCCCTTCCTCCGTCCCTGGACGAAACTTGATTTCTTTGATCTGGATGATCTTCTGGTTCTTCTTCGCCGCAGCCTGCTGCTTTTTCTTCTCGAACAGGCTTTTGCCGTAGTCGAGGACTTTGCAGACAGGCGGAACGGCGTCAGCAGAAATTTCTACCAGGTCCAGTTTCGCTTCTTCAGCGATACGAAGCGCTTCTTCAATCGAGACGATGCCCAACTGCTCGCCGTCAGCGCCAATTAACCGAACCTCACGTGCCGAGATATTCTCGTTGATCGGGGCTTTCGGTGCAGCTCGTTTATCTTGTCTCATATCACGCTTAATAGTAATTACTCCGAATCTTGGCGACCACGCCGGGAAACCGCTTGCGCGAGCAGGTCCGCAAATTGGGCGACGGGCATGGAGCCCAGGTCAGCACCTTCGCGGGTACGCACAGCGACAGTTTGCGTTTCGACTTCCCGATCCCCGATAACCAGGAGATAGGGAACCTTGAGCAAGGTATGCTCGCGGATTTTAAAGCCGATTTTCTCATTTCTCAAGTCGGACTTGGCACGGAAGCCGCTTTCGGCCAGAGTTTTTTCCACTTTCTGGGCGAAATCCGCTTGTTTGTCGGTGATATTCATGATCACCGCCTGCGTAGGCGCCAGCCAGGCTGGGAATGCACCTTCGTAGTGCTCGATGAGAATTCCGACGAAACGCTCGAACGAACCGAGGATGGCACGGTGCAGCATTACTGGATGCTTGCGGCCGTTGTCTTCGGAGACGTATTCGGCGCCCAGACGGATCGGCAGGTTGAAGTCGAGCTGCAGGGTACCACACTGCCACACACGGCCAAGGCAATCCTTCAGCGAGAATTCGATTTTCGGGCCGTAGAACGCCCCTTCACCCGGCTGCAGGTCGTACGGCAGGCCGGCGCTGTCGAGCGCGGCGGCCAGTGCGCCTTCGGCACGGTCCCACAGGTCGTCGGAACCCACGCGCTTTTCAGGGCGCGTCGAGAGCTTGAGCTCGATGTCCTTGAAGCCGAAGTCCTTGTACACGTCCAGGGTCAGCTTGATGAACGCGGCGGACTCGGACTGCATCTGTTCTTCGGTGCAGAAGATGTGCGCATCGTCCTGCACGAAGCCGCGCACACGCATGATGCCGTGCAGGGCGCCCGAAGGCTCGTTGCGATGGCAAGCGCCGAACTCGGCCAGACGCAGCGGCAGCTCGCGGTAGCTCTTCAGGCCCTGGTTGAACACCTGTACGTGGCACGGGCAGTTCATCGGCTTGATGGCGTAGTCGCGGTTCTCGGACTGGGTGGTGAACATGTTGTCACCGTAGTTGGCCCAGTGCCCGGACTTCTCCCACAGCGTGCGGTCGACCACTTGCGGGGTCTTGATTTCCAGGTAGCCGTTGTCGCGCTGCACCTTGCGCATGTACTGCTCGAGCACCTGGTACAGGGTCCAGCCATTGGGGTGCCAGAACACCATGCCCGGCGCTTCTTCCTGGAGGTGGAACAGGTTCAGGCGCTTGCCGATCTTGCGGTGGTCGCGTTTCTCGGCCTCTTCGATGCGCTGGATGTAGGCGGCCAGCTGCTTCTTGTCAGCCCAGGCCGTGCCGTACACACGTTGCAGTTGCTCGTTCTTGGCGTCGCCGCGCCAGTAGGCACCGGACAGCTTGGTCAGCTTGAACGACTTGAGAAAGCGCGTATTGGGCACGTGCGGGCCGCGGCACATGTCGACGTATTCTTCATGGAAGTACAGGCCCATGGCCTGTTCGTTCGGCATGTCTTCGACCAGGCGCAGCTTGTAGTCTTCGCCACGGGCCTTGAACAGCTCGATCACCTCGGCGCGCGGGGTGACCTTCTTGATGACGTCGTAGTCCTTCTCGATCAGCTGCTGCATGCGCTGTTCGATCGCCGCCAGGTCTTCCGGGGTGAAGGGACGCTCATACGCGATGTCGTAGTAGAAGCCCTCGTCGATGACCGGGCCGATCACCATCTTGGCGGTCGGGTACAGCTGCTTGACGGCATGACCGACCAGGTGAGCGCAGGAGTGACGGATGATCTCCAGCCCCTCTTCGTCCTTGGGCGTGATGATTTGCAGGCTGGCGTCCTGCTCGATCAGGTCGCACGCGTCGACCAGCTTGCCGTCGACCTTGCCGGCCACGGTGGCCTTGGCCAGGCCTGCACCAATGGATGCGGCGACCTCGGCTACGGTTACGGCCTTGTCGAACGAACGTTGACTGCCATCGGGAAGAGTAATAGTGGGCATGGCGCCTCCTCTCCTAGTGGTGACCCCTACCAAAGGTCACGTGGGTTGGGATGAGCCAGTACGCGATTCGACCCTGTCTTTGCAATGCAAAGCCTGCCTCACAGTGGCAGAAGCCCAAGGGCCTGCCAGGGTACGAACCAGAGTGACTGGATACATATATATAGAAAGATTTGAGCGGCAAGACGAATCGGCCAAATCCTGAGCCAGGCATGCTAGCACAAAGCTTTCGGCGCGTAGGGCCATGGGCCGGGGATATGCAGAAATATTCTGAATTTAGACCGATGCGGTGAACTTGAGCGGTTTTTTTCCGCTCAGAGATTAGGAAGCGACCTACTCTAGATACACCCGACCTAATAAAGGAGTGACCGGTATGCGACTTCATTCTCTTCTGGCCTTGGCGGCCACTGGTGCCCTGCTGCTGCCGCTTGGCGCCAACGCAGGCACTGTTCCACCAGGCTACCTGACGTCCTGCGTGGCCACCGCCTCTGCCCAGCCGGGCATGACGAAACAATCCGCCGAAAAGCACTGCAGCTGCAGCGTGAATGTGATCGAAAAAAACTTTTCGGACGCAGAGATCAAAGAGCTCAACAGCACTGACGGCGTAGACCAGAAGCTCATAGACAAGGCAACCCAGCTGGTTACGAAGGCCTGCAAGCCCCAGAAATAAGGGCGCAGGCCATACAAAACTCAGTTAATTTGCGCCAGATCAGCATTCGGCACACGTAAAAGTCACCACAAGCGCAAAATTAGACTATGATGCCTCTGTGCACCTTGTTGGCCTCGGCGACACCGCACTACTGAAAAACATCATGTTTCCTGGAGATACACCCATGTCCAATCGCCAAACCGGCACCGTCAAATGGTTCAACGATGAAAAAGGCTTCGGCTTCATCACTCCACAAGGTGGCGGCGACGACCTGTTCGTACACTTCAAGGCCATCGAGTCTGACGGCTTCAAGAGCCTGAAAGAAGGCCAGACCGTCTCCTTCGTTGCCGAAAAAGGCCAGAAGGGCATGCAGGCTGCACAAGTTCGTCCAGAGTAAGTTCTGACGAATTAAAAAACCCGTCCTTGGACGGGTTTTTTTGTGCCTGCCGTTTATGCAACGGCAGGCCCGGGGCGGAATCAGCCGCAATTGACCCGGGTGACCACGCCCTTGTCGTCGGCGTTGAGGTTCAAGCGCTCGGAACGGTACTCCAGGGTGATCATGTCGGTCGGCTTGAGCACGCGGGCGATCTGCGCCCCGCTCGCCTTGCGCGCCTGCTCCAGCAGCTCGGGGGTTGCCGGCTTGCCGACGGTGAATGCGGCGTTGCTGGCATCGCAGCGACCATCGAGGTTCGGTGCTGCCGCTACCTCTGGCGCCTTGGACGATGAGCCATCGGTACTGCAACCTGCCAGAACCACGGCTGCCAACAGGCTCGCCAATGTTGCACGCGTGCGGAACATGAATCCTCCTTTCAAATACTGGAATGCTGTCTGATACGACAGTTTTAAGCACTTTTGGTTGCAAAAACGTCCCAGTCTGCCTGAGACGTGCTCGTCAGGGAAACCTCAATCGTGACCGGATTTTGCCTGAGCGCAGCGGTTCAGTAGATATCGATGTAGTCGCTGGCGGGCTTGGGCCAGTTGCTGGCCAGCACGTTGTACACCTGCATGACCCAGCGTTCGTCGTCGGCGGCAACAGGGCCCACGCAGCCCGAGCCGGCGGCCCAGGTCTCGAGGCGAAACAGCAGGCCATCGAGCTCGCGCCCGCCGGTAATCTGCGACAGGTAGGCAATGCCGCCGCGGGTGACGCGCAACTGGTTGTGGATTCGGTCGTTGCCTTCGGCCAGCAGCTGGCGCACCTGCTGGGGGGTGAGCTGCTCGGGGGTGTTCAAGTCGATCTGCACGGGGTGTCCTCGGGCGTGCGCGGTGGCTGTGGGGTGCAGGGTACATCAGGCGGACTCTGTACGCCCTCTTCGCAGGCAAGCCAGCTCCACGGCTACCGCGCCGACCCAAGCGCCAACGACGAATCGGTACAGACGTCACGAATAGGCGAACCCAACCACCATTTAGTTTGCCTAGCCCCGCTGCTTATGCATAAGTAGCAGTGCTGGCCCTGTTGCAACATGTTTAACTTGTACCTGTTGGCGGAGCGCAATCATGCCCCCGCTGTAGACGCCAGGGCCCGGCATCTGCACCAAACAGCACGCGTATTTTCGATCGAGACCCCCATGAATAGCCCCACCCTGGACACCAACATCAAGGTCACATGGCCTGACGGCCATCGTTCCTACAGCCCCGGCACCACCGAAGAGCTGTTCATCATCGCCGCCGACCTGCTGCTTCAAGACCTCGGCCACGAAGCTGCCCGCACCTTCGTCGACCAGGTGTTCGAACGCCACTGGCCCGCGACCGAACACCAGCCCACACCCATTACTGCAATCGAGCAAGACGCTCGCTGAGCAGATCGAAAAAGCCCTGGGCATCGCCGCTCTCGATCCACATCACATTGGCCGGTAGCTCGAGCGTGCCGTACCAGTCCGCAATGGTCTGACCAAAGGTCGGGCCTTCGCGGCTATCCACGCTCATGTGAATCTGCCGGCCACTGAACAGCTCGGGCTTGAGCAAGTAGGCAATCACGCTGGCATCGTGCACCGGCCCACCCGGCAGGCCGTAGTGCGCCATGTCCCCCTTGACGTAAGCATCCAGAATATCGCCCACCAGCTTGCTGGCGTGGTTGTTCAACCCGCGAATCTGCTTCAGGCGCGCCTCGCTGGTGAGTACCTTGTGGGTCACATCCAGCGGCAGGTAGGTGAGCTTGACCCCGCTGCGCAACACGACCTCTGCCGCCTGTGGGTCGGCGTACAGGTTGAACTCGGCCACCGGGGTGATATTGCCGCCATTGAAGTGGGCACCGCCCATCACCACCACTTCCTTGATGCCCTTGACGATCTGCGGGGCCTGAATCAGCGCCAGTGCCAGGTTGGTCTGCGGGCCGAGCATGGCAAGGGTGATGCTGTTGGGTTCAGCGCCACCGAGGGTGTCGATCAGGTACTGCACCGCGCTGCCCTGGGCCAGGCCCTTTTTCGGCTCGTGCACCGCCACGCCAGGCAAGCCCTCCTCGCCATGGATGTTCTCGGCATAGATCGGCGTGCGCACCAGCGGCGTGGGCGCGCCGGCGTACACCGGCACCTCTTCGCGCCCCGCCCACTCCCGGGCCAGCCGTGCGTTGCGCGAGGTCTTGTCGAGTCGCACATTACCGGCCACGGTGGTAATGGCGCGCACCTTCAGTTCCTCTGGCGACGCCAGGGCGAACAACAACGCCACCACGTCATCCGCGCCGGGGTCGGTATCGATGATCAGGTCGCGGGGCGCGGCCAGCACGGCAGTACTCGACAGGGCAGACATAAGCACTACACCTCGTAGCAAACGTTTGGCTTTTTGGACACGTTCAGGCATTGGGCACTCCTTGTGCTCAGGGGACAACAGTCAAAAGGTCACGCCCGCCACCAGCGCGATGTTGGTATAGGGCTGGCATTCGCCGGTGCGCACGATGGCCCTGGCCTGCGCACCGAGCTGCTTGAACGCCGCATGGCTCATCAAATGGCGCGCGCCCAGCTCGCCGCGGGCATGCAGCAGCTCGATGCCTGCCAGGGCCGGCGGCCTGTGTTGCAGGGTCTCGTCGGCCAGCACGTGGCTTTCGACCTGCATTTCGGCCAGCACCGTGTGCAAGGTACTGATGAAATCCGGTATGCCGGGCGTCAGTGCAAGGTCGATCAGCTCGACACCGGCAGGCACGGGCAGGCCGGCGTCGCCGATCAGCACCACATCGCCATGCCCCAGCGACGCGATCAGGCGCGACAGGGCGATATTGAGCAACGGGGTCTTCTTCATGGCGTGCTCCCCTGCAGTTCACTCAGATACGGAATGGAGGGCTGGGCACCGGCGCGGGTGACCGAAATGGCGGCGGCCTGCTGGCCAAAGGCAATGGCCTCGCGCTCCGACCTGCCAGCGGCCAACGCAGCGGCAAAGCCACCGACGAAGGTATCCCCGGCCGCCGTGGTGTCCAGTGGCTGCACCCGCGTCGCCGGAAAATGCGCAAAACCCTGGCCATCGGCGAACAGAGCGCCTTGCGCTGTCTCTTATACACATCTGACGCTGCCGACGATCTACCCTGTGTAGATCTCGG
>OLII01000010.1_pt1 | contig 61049 bp, 56 predicted proteins | sample 1609481 | NCBI WGS metagenome assembly OLII01 (sample SAMN05416859, study PRJEB24817) | seawater metagenome | isolation source: Sea water | place: Canada:Atlantic | collected 2013-11 | reverse complement strand
GATAACTGCGGGTTTGATTGAGTAAACTTCCTAGAATTAATACCAACCAATATGCCATTACTATTAATTAATGCGCCGCCAGAGTTACCTTCGTTAATAGCAGCATCCATTTGCAAAAACTCTAAATAGCTAGTATTGCTTAAGCCATTTCGGCCCGTGGCACTGATAATTCCTTGGGTTACGGTTTGCCCTAAATTCAAAGGGTTGCCAATAGCTAAGACGATATCGCCAGCCAGTGATGTTTGTTGCTCTTTTTGTGGTATTACAGGTAAATTGCTGGCGTTAACCTTTAATACCGCTAAATCAGTGTAGTGATCAAAGCCGATAAGTTCAGCCGGGTAAAGTTGTCCACTTTGCAGTAACACTTGAATAAGATCTGCTTGCCTTATGACATGCAAATTGGTCAATATGTAGCCTTGGCTATCCATAATGACACCAGAGCCTAAGCGAGTACTTTTACGAGCTTTTCGGCCATATTGTGGGTTAACCTCTATTTGCTCGGAGTAAATATTAACAACAGCGGGGCTTGCTAAACTTACTGCTTTGGCAAATGAAAGCGGCGCTTGTTGTGCTTGAGTTCCTCTAAATAGGCTGCTGGCAAAACTAGAGTCATTTAACCCTGGAATTAGCCCAGGTACCAGTAACAGAAGAATGACGGCGATGAAAACACCATAACTGATGGCTGTGATGGTGTATTTTAGGGAGGATAATAATTTCAAGATATAGCTTATGGTGTGTCGTATATTATTTTCAGTGTAACATAAAAAAAGCTGATTACACTGGCTTCAGCTAGACAATAGCTTAACTCAGGGTAACCAGCTTTTAGGTTAAGTCGTTAGACCGTTAGTAGCCTAATAAGCTAATGATTTAACGTATCATTATATATTGCGCTTGATTGTCTCTAACAATGTTAAGCGCTAATACGCCTGTTTTATCTTTTAAGTAATCACGAAGCTGTGCAATATCTTTGATACGGCTGCGATTAACCCCAGTGATAATATCGCCAGCTTGTAACCCCGCAATTTGTGCCGGAGAGCTATCTGCCACATCCTCTATAATAATAACTTGTTTCTTTGCATCATTTTCAAGCTTTGCACCATCAAGCATCCTATGAATACTTACTGCGGCAATATCAGCACTTTGATCTTGTTTTAACTTAACGGTAAAGACTTCTTCATCACCGTCTCTAATAACGGTTAACTTAACTTTTTTGTTAGCGCCAATGGAGCCAATTTTGGCACGTAACTCAAAGAAGCTTTTGATTTTTTTGCCATTTACCGCAACAATAACATCACCTGCTTTTATGCCTGCTTCGTCCGCAGCAGAGTTTTGCATAACTTGTTCGATAAAGCCGCCTTGGTTGGTTTCTAGCTCCATTGCTTTGGCAATTTCACTGTTGACGCTGCGACCTGAAACACCAAGAATACCGCGGTGTACTTCGCCAAACTCAATGATCTGTTTAACTAGGTTGTGCATCATATTGCTTGGAATGGCAAAGCCAATACCAACATTACCACCGCCAGGGCCTAAAATAGCGGTATTAATACCAATGAGTTCGCCACGTAAGTTAACGAGAGCACCGCCAGAGTTACCGCTATTGATTGCCGCATCGGTTTGAATGAAATCTTCATAGTGTTCAATATTTAAGTTACTGCGACCTAGCGCACTAACAATGCCTGATGTGACAGTTTGACCTAAACCAAATGGACTACCTATGGCTACGGTAAAGTCGCCAACACGTAAGTTGTCTGAGTCTGCCAATTTAATTTCACTTAAGTTATCGGCTTTAATCTGTAATAGTGCGATATCACTTTTTGCATCACTACCCAGTTTTTTAGCTTCTAACTGACGACCATCTTTTAAGGTAATAAGTATCTCGTCAGCATTTTCAATAACATGGTTGTTAGTGACGATATAACCTTCATCACCATCAATAATGACACCAGAGCCTAAACCGCGAAAAGGTCTTTGCTGTGGTTGATTTTGGCCTTTATTACCAAAGAAAAATTTAAAGGCATCAGGTACGTTCTGTTGTGAAACCTTATGAGTTCCTTTGACAGAGATGCTAACAACAGCAGGAGTTACACCTTCAAGCATTGGCGCTAAGCTAGGCATCTTCTGACCTTCAACCTGAACAGGCCAATTTGCATGAGCAGGTGCAACAGTTAGTGCTAAAGTAGAGGAGATTAAAGCAGCACTGATAACCATGGATAATTTAGACATTTTAGATGACTTTTTCATATTTAAGAGTTCTCCGAAATTTTCAAAAAAAAAGTTAACTGAGTCAGTTAACTTTTATAAATACTCCAAAATAGACTGAACTAAAAGCTTTTAGTTCAGAAAATCGTGTATCAAATTACTCTGCAGTTGTAACTTTTTGTTTCTGATCGACAAATAAACCACTCGGATCATTTGAATAATCAAGTGGTGGCTCTGTCATCGCTTCAACATTTTCACTGTCACGCTTTTGATGACGCAATGTCGCCGTTTGTGCAAGTTGTTGCTGGGTTTCAGCTGAGAAAAATGGCATGCCTTCAGCTTCTACTGTCGTTGCTTTTTGGAGTAGCTGTGTACTTTCTTGCATTTGCTTCATGGCTGTTTGGCAAGTGCTATTCATTTGGTCGAGTAATTTTGCCGAGCTTGACAAGTGCTCAGCAACGTCAAGCTTGTATTGATCTAAAGCAGCTTCACTTTTATTAACTTGTTCGGCTAACTTACGTTGTTCTTGGCTTGTGCTGGAAAGAAGACGAGTTGCGAAAAAACCACCTATTGCGCCGGCGATGAAAACAATTAGAGCTATTACAACATTCATAGGCTTTACCTTACTTTGTATTTAGAAATTAAATGGCTGGATATAAAAAAACACTGCCAAGTTAGATTATACTACCATCAACACAAATTACTAAGTTAAAATATTAGCGAGTGTTGAGCTTTCAGGGTTAAAATTTATACTTGGTTAACGTATGTTTAAGTAGTTAGTTGCACATTACATATTCTACCTTGTCTAAACACCAAACAAGTTGCTGTAAAAAAGTGATTTAACAAGCCGACAACTCCTAGCGTAAATGTTTCTTTTTCAGGTGTTTCGACACGCATTAGGTATTTGCTAAAACCAACATAGGCTCTCAATGATTAAGCTCTCTCCTATCGATAAGTATAAACAAGATTTAACCCGAGATGATTTTCTTTTTGATGCGGCGCAAGAAAATGCCGTTAAACATCTACAGCGTTTATACGATGATTTACAAAGTCGTCCCGTTGCGGTTTCAGGTTTTAAAAAAGTATTAAACCGCTGGAAAAAGGTCTATAAGAAGCAGGCAGCAACGCCGGTAAAAGGCTTGTACTTTTGGGGTGGTGTCGGTCGAGGAAAAACCTATTTGGTGGATACCTTTTATGATAGTTTGCCTTTTGAAAACAAAATGCGAGTGCACTTTCATCGCTTTATGCACCGAGTTCATCAAGAACTAAAGGCCTTATCTGGGCAATCGGATCCACTTAAGGTGATTGCGAAAAAGTTTGCTAAAGAAACACAAATAATCTGTTTTGATGAGTTTTTTGTTTCTGACATTACCGATGCCATGATTTTAGGAACGCTTTTTGAAGAGTTGTTCGCGCATAATGTCACGCTGGTGGCAACGTCAAACATTATTCCCGATGAGTTGTATCGAAACGGCTTACAACGTGAGCGCTTTTTACCTGCGATTAAGTTGATTAACGAACACACCCTTATAGTTAATGTTGATAGTGGTGTCGATTATCGCTTAAGAACCTTAGAGCAAGCTGAGATATTCCATTATCCTCTTGATAAGGCGGCTAGTGAAAACCTTGAGCATTATTTTAAACAGCTATCGACAGATGAAGGAAAAACCGGGCAGACGATTGAAATTAATAACCGTCAGCTAGACACTGTGATGGTCAGTGATGGCGTGGTGTATTTTGACTTTAGTGTACTTTGTGAAAGTGCGCGAAGCCAAGGCGATTACATGGAAATTAGTCAGTTATATCACACGGTATTAATGGGTAATGTTAAAGAAATGGGACCGGATAGTGATGACTCTACTCGACGGTTTATTGCTTTAGTGGATGAGTTTTATGAACGAAATGTAAAACTTATTATGTCTGCTGAGCTTGCTTTAGAAGATTTATATAGCGGTGGTAGACTCGCTTTTGAATTTAAGCGCTGCTTAAGTCGACTGCAAGAAATGCAATCTCACGATTACCTGGCGAGTGAGCACCTGCCATAACAATCGTTAGTTAAATGGTTAATAAAAAGCCCGACTCATCTGTATGAGTTGGGCTTTTTTGTTGTGCTACTTGTTAACCTTAACCTTAACCTTAACCTTAAACTTAACTGTTAAATCAATGTACTCACTTCATGCGCTAGTACATTAAAGTGTATAGTTTTCGGCGAAATTTAAGCGCAAGTGGATCGCCATCAGGCAAAGCTTTTAATATATCTATAAACAGCTCTTTGCTTTTGCCCTTAGTCGTCTCATCACCAGCTTGTACTAGACGAAACAACAAGGTTAACGCATCCTTATGGCGGTTAACTTGGCTATATTGTGCGGCAAGTTGATGGCTGAGGTTAATATCATCAGGAGTTGACTTTAATTGCGCTTCTAGTGCTTGAATCTCAGGAGAATTCTCCGCCTTTTCAGCCAACTCTACTTTCGCGACTAACGCTTGGTAGTCGCTATCTTGATCAACCATCATAATCGTTGCTAATAGTGCTTTAGCATCTTCAGTTTTGCCCGTTTGCAGTAATACATCGATCATGACCAATTTAATATCAGCACGAGCATTATCAATTTGGTAAGCCTGCGTTATCGCATTGTTAGCTTCAGTTAATTGATTATCTTCTAACGCGACTTTGGCTTGAGCAAGTAAAATATCTTCAGGCTTAGGTAAGTGTTTATCAAGAAATACAGCAATGCTGGCTTCATCTTGTGGGCCTGAGATACCATCAAGGGGTTGGGCATCTTTCAGTAATATAGCTGTTGGCAAGCCTTGGATACCAAATTGTTGCGCAATTTGCCCTTGGCTTTGACAGTCTACCGTCGCTAGAGAAATATGTTCAGTCAAGCTTGCTAGTTTCGCTGATAATTTATCACGCAAATCTACACTTTCTGGTACTTGGTCTGCCCAGAAGCACACGAGTACTAACTTGCTTTTTGATTGTTCAACAACCGCTTGTTGAAAGTTATCTAAGGTAATGGCAATCATATATTGTCCTGAATGTGCTATTTAATGCATTTAATATGCGGCTTACTGGTATCGCTTTCAAGGTTTAGCCTAGAACAAACCAAAGCAAACCAACACCTAAGATTAATCGATAGATAACAAATGGCATCATACCGAGCTTTTCTAATAAAATAAGAAAGTAGTGAATACACGCATAGGCACTAACAAAGGCAAGTATGCTACCAAGCCCCATGGCATACCAGTCAACGGCTTCTGTTGATAACACAAGTTTAAGGGTTAAATAACTGCCTGCCATTGCAATCGCGGGAATAGACAGTAAAAAAGAAAAGCGAGCGGCGTTATCTCGACTCAAGCCCAACATTAAACCAATTGTCATGGTAATACCTGAACGTGAGGTACCTGGGATAAGTGCCACAGCTTGAGCTAAACCAATTAACATTGCGCCCTTTATGCCAAGCTTTTCCATCGGTTTGTGAGTTTTGCGATTACCTGCTTTGATATCGGCAAAACCTAAAAGAAAGCCAAAGAGTAAAGTGGTTGCAGCAATAACCAGTGCCGAACGTAAATGCTCTTCGATATAATCTTTACCAAATAAACCAAATAGGCCTGCAGGGATGGTGGCAAATAAAATCCACCAAGCAAGTTTGCCATCAAAACTTTGAGTGCCTTTTTCCGGGCCAACACCAACAGTGCCGAACCATGCAACCGCCATAGCGCCAACTTCTTTACGAAAATACATCATTACGGCCAAGAGTGTGCCAACGTGTACAGCGACATCAAATGCTAACCCTTGATCTTGCCAGCCTAAAATTTGCGAAGGTAATATTAGGTGGGCTGAGCTTGAAATAGGTAAAAATTCGGTTAAACCTTGCATTAACGCAAGAATGATAATTTCTAGGGTACTCATGTGGTGTTAGTTATCCTTTAACTGACAGAAATATTATTTTCTAGATAAGTGCTACCAGCAATTATCTACAATACTTAATTGTTGGCTAGCGTGATCATAGTTTTGCCATAAATCAGCATAGCTTTGCTTTAATATTGGGTGAATAAGCTCCGGTGCTATCTGGCTTAAAGGCCAAAGCACAAAGGCATTTTTTGTTATTTCATCGCGAGGCAATTGTGCCGGCTGTTCGATAATTAAATCATCATATAATAACAAGTCGAGATCTAAGGTTCGCGGGCTAAACTTTTTCGCGCTGTGATCCCGGCCGTGAGTAAACTCGATTTCGCGTAACATACTGGCTACCTGCACAACACTTTGCTGGCACTCTATTCCTATAACCATGTTATAAAAAAGCGGACCATTAAAGCCAATGGCTTCACATTCAAATAATGATGATAAGGTTAATTGTGCAAAGTCAAGATCAAAGGCATGCGCTAAAGCGATGAGCCCTTGCTTAACATTGTGCTCACGTTCGATATTACTACCAAGTGATATATAAATTTGTGCCATTAACCAGCGCTCTTGGCGTTTTGTTGGCCACGTTCAATCTCTACGCCGACAGTTTGGGCATTGTGCACCGCACCCGGTTTACCTATTGCAAGCTTTAACCAGGGAATACTGTATGCTTCCATTAAGAAACTCGCCATGCGCTCTGCAAGTGTTTCAATTAAATCTACTGTGTTGTCGTTAGCAAATTTTTCAATGGCTACCGAAATATCAGCATAATCTAAGGTTTTTGCCAGTTCATCATTTTCTGCTGCCTTGGCAGTGTTCCAACCCATTGCTAGATCAATCACTAAGGTTTGCTTAATCTGCTTTTCCCAGTCAAAAAAACCAATGGTTGTTTGAATACTCAAACCTTTAATAAATACCTTATCCATGACTAACCTGTTACCTTGGTGACGAACTATTGCACAAGCAATACAAATGTTACAAAATAAAAGGCGATTTTACCTGCGAAGTTATAGAAAAACTAGCAGATATGGAGATAGAATAATATTTAGCTTTTTATCGCTAACTTTTTTGTTCTTAATAGGAAATTATTCAGTAAATGCTATTACTAACCATCGCTATGATTATTGCAGCCTATTTAATTGGTTCAATCTCTAGTGCTATTTTAGTGTGTAAATTTTTAGGGTTGCCCGATCCTAGAACTACCGGCTCTAAAAACCCGGGAGCGACTAATGTGCTCAGAATGAGTAACAAGCTCACCGCAGCGACTGTGTTATTTTTGGATATTCTTAAAGGGACTATTCCTGTTTGGGGAGCATACTTCTTAAAGATTGAACCTTTATATCTTGGATTTATTGGTGTTGCTGCCTGTTTGGGGCATATGTACCCAATATTTTTTAATTTCAAAGGTGGAAAAGCAGTAGCAACCGCGTTAGGTACTTTGCTGCCTATCGGATTGACTTTGGGTGGCTTGTTAATTTTGACTTGGGTATTAGTGGTTAAGTTTAGTAAATATTCAAGTTTAGCAGCGATTATTACTGTCTCTATCGCCCCTTTATATGTCTACTTCTTAAAACCTTTATATGTTTATCCAACGTTGATGCTGAGTGCATTGATTGTTTTTCGTCACAGAGAAAATATCAAACGCTTAATTAAAGGTACAGAAAGTAAGATAACCCATAAAATCTAATAAAGTTATGGGTTGTTAACGGAAAGACTTTTCTAATGTGGCTTGCGGTACTAGCTTTTTACCGACGGTAAAGAGTCTAAAGGCCATCTTGGATTAGCTTTAAACGTTAAGTCGGCATCAGTGCCAGCTTTAAGTCTTTGTAAACCAGCATAAGCAATCATAGCGCCATTGTCAGTACAGAATTCAGGGCGAGGGTAAAAAACACTACCGCCAAGCTTCTTTGTTGTTACTGCAAGTTTTTCACGCAATGCACTGTTTGCACTAACACCACCAGCAATCACTAAACGATTTAAATTTTCTTGCTGCAGGGCACGTTTACACTTAATTGCTAAAGTATCGACAACCGCTTGTTGAAAAGCATGAGCAATATCAGCGTGGGTTTGTTTTAACGCATCACTTGATAAGTTTTCACACTCTTTTCGAACCAAGGTGCCAGCTGCCGTCTTTAAACCACTGAAGCTAAAATCAAGTCCAGGTCTATCTGTCATTGGGCGTGGTAATTTAAAGCGACCTGCTTGACCGCTTTCTGCCATTTTAGAAAGTACCGGGCCACCTGGGTAGTCTAAGCCAAGTAGTTTGGCTGTTTTATCAAAAGCTTCACCAGCGGCATCATCAACCGACTCGCCCAACAACTTATATTCACCAATTTCATCAACCCGCACTAACATGGTATGTCCGCCAGAAACCAACAATGCGACAAAAGGAAATTCTGGCACATCATCCTCTAGCATGGGAGCGAGTAAATGACCTTCCATGTGATGAACAGGCACTGCAGGTAATTTCCAGCCGTAAGCTAAACTTCGGCCAATTGAACAACCAACTAATAACGCGCCCACCAAACCGGGCCCTGCAGTATAGGCAACACCATCAAGATCCTGTGGGGTAAGGTTAGCATCAGCTAATACTTCTTTAATCAGAGGAATGGTTTTACGGACATGATCTCTTGATGCTAGCTCTGGTACTACACCGCCGTAATCGGCATGCACCGCAATTTGGCTATATAAACGATGCGCGAGTATCCCTTGTGGACGGTCGCCCTGACCATCATCATAAATGGCAATACCCGTTTCATCACAAGAAGTTTCAATACCCAAAATACGCATAGTTATAGTCTCAAAGAAAAAGAAATATTAGCTAATTATTACTTCTGTTAAATACAGTAAAAATAAGCGAAGCGATTTTACTGCGTTTATAGGCGAGACACCAGTGTAATTCGATAAATGTTATGAAATTAACCTTTACATTGTTACATGCTTAGCAGTAGAATACGTCACCCATTTTTGATAGAGCGGGTGCAGATGAGGAAAGCATTACAAATAATTGTAATGGCCGAACCGAAATCAGTCACCGATTTATATAGATTTTAAACTAAGGTAATAAAGTACATGCCAGTAATTAAAGTAAGAGAAAACGAACCATTTGACGTTGCATTACGTCGTTTTAAACGTTCATGTGAAAAAGCAGGTATCCTTTCAGAAGTTCGTCGTCGCGAATGTTACGAAAAGCCAACTTGGGAACGTAAGCGTAAGAAAGCAGCTGCTGTTAAACGTGCTGCGAAGAAAGTTTCTCGTGAGAACGCTCGTCGCGTTCGCATGTACTAAGATTCTTTTTTAAGAACCCTTAGTAGTCTTTCCCTTAAGAAAGAGTGAGCTGATTTAGATGTCTCTTCTAATACAACTCAAAGATGAAATGAAAATTGCTATGCGTGCTAAAGACAAATTACGTCTTGGTGTTATTCGCATGGCACTTTCTGCTGTTAAGCAAGCAGAAATTGATCATGATACTGAAGCAACAGATGACAATATTACAGCGGTATTAACCAAAATGGTTAAGCAGCGTAAAGAGTCTATTAAAATGTTTAGCGAAGGTGGTCGTGATGAGTTAGCAGAAAAAGAAGCAGCAGAAGTGTCTGCTTTAGAGTTTTTCTTGCCAAAGCCGCTTAGCGCAGATGAAATTAATGAATTAATTGCTAATGCAATTACCGAGTCTGGAGCAGCTTCTATGGCTGATATGGGCAAAGTAATGGCAGTGTTAAAACCATTAATGCAAGGTAAAGCCGATATGGGCGCTGTTAGCGGTCAAGTAAGAGCTGCACTTAATGCATCATAGTTAACACAGCAAGTAAGGCATTAAATTAAACCGCAATGACGAAAGTCCTTGCGGTTTTTTATTGCCTTTTTTTTACTGAAACTTGAAAATTAGCGAGCACATTTACGCTGCTATTGTGTAGAATAGTCTTGTTTTATTTTCCCTTTGATAAAGATACTTTTCGCTATGGCTGGACGCATTTCTCGACAATTTATTGATGATTTACTTAGCAGGGCAGACATTGTCGAGCTAGTAGATAGTCGAGTACCATTAAAAAAAGCAGGTAAAAATTACCAAGCTTGCTGTCCATTTCATAATGAAAAATCACCTTCTTTTACTGTTAGTCAAGATAAGCAGTTTTATCATTGCTTTGGTTGTGGTGAACACGGTAATGCCATCTCTTTTTTGATGGAATTTGATCGTCTTGATTTTCCTGATGCGGTAGAAGAGCTTGCCTCACATTGCGGTATGGACGTTGTTCGTGAAGAAAATACTGCTAGCCCAGCTGAACAGCGCAGACAACAACAAATTCATCAGCAAAAACAAGATGATTATGAGTTGATGCTACAAATTAGTCGTTTCTTTCAACAGCAATTGAAAGTAGCGAAAGATAAAGTCACAGCAATAGATTATTTGAAAGGTCGAGGTTTAAGTGGTGAAGTGGTAAAACGCTTTGGCATTGGTTACATCAGCGATGCTTGGGATGGCATGATGAACTCCTTCTCGCGAAATGGACAAGCTAATCAGCAATTGGTTGATCTAGGTATGGCTATTTCGGGTGAGAAAAACCGTCCTTATGACCGTTTTCGTGGACGCATTATGTTTCCAATTCGTGATAAGCGTGGTCGAGTGATTGGTTTTGGTGGACGTGTCTTAGGTGATGAAAAACCAAAATATTTGAACTCACCAGAAACTCGTATTTACCACAAAGGTCAGGAGCTTTACGGTTTACATGAAGCCAAACAAGCTAATAAACAACTGAAACGCTTAGTTGTGGTCGAGGGCTATATGGATGTAGTAGCACTTGCTCAACATGGTGTTGATTATGCCGTGGCATCACTCGGAACCGCAACCACGTTTGAACAACTGCAAACCCTATTTAGAACTGTACCCGATGTGATTTGTTGCTACGATGGCGATCGCGCGGGACGAGATGCTGCATGGCGTGCAATGGAAAATGCTTTACCCCTTATTCGAGATGGTTTTTCATTAAAATTCGTTTTTGTCCCTGATGGTGAAGATCCAGATTCTTTAATTAGAAAACAGGGACAGGCAGCTTTTGAAGAGTTTCTTGATAGCGCTATGCCGTTATCAAAATTTTTATTTGAACAGCTCATGTTGAAAATAGATATGAGTGGTCATGAAGGCAGAGCGGCTTTAGTGGAGTCATTTCAGCCTTATTTAGATAAGCTCCCTGATAGTCATTTAAAAGATGCAATACTGACAGAGTTGGCCAATAGCTTTGGCATGGGAACGGAGCAATTTTTAGCGAAATATAGCAAAAAAACGCAAGGCAACGAACCAAAAAAAGCCGTACGAAAGAGTACTAAAGTGACGCCCGTAAGATTAGCGCTTGCTTTATTGGTAGAGCATCCCCATATAGCTACTAACTTAGATGATATTAATGTCTTACAGCCACTAACGGCGCCTGGAATTGACTTGTTAAGCCAAGTACTCGCGGTCTGTAAGCAAAACCCTGAAATAAAAACGCCACAATTACTCGAATACTTTCGCGGTACAGAGCAGGGGGCGCAATTGGCTAAGTTGATGTGTTGGCAGCATCATGTTGAAGCCGATGCTGCAACGGATGTTTTTCTCGATAGTATTGAAAAACTATTAAATAATTTCGTTGAACAGCGCGCTGAAGTTTTATTACAGAAAGCACGTGCCGGGCAAATGACAGCCCAAGAAAAACAAGAGTTACAAGCGATATTAAATGCTTAACTTATAGTATTAGCTATACTTAGCTGCACTAATGAAGTTTAGCCGATAATGCTTTGGCTTTTTAAAGGGCGATTAAGACAAGATATTAGCTGGTAACTGTCTGAAAAATTCGCTATAATTTCCGGCTTTATTGCGCCATTTATTAGCCTTTACTAATATTTCAAGCACAAATTTTACATCCCATATTTATAATATACAGGTGGACACTCGTCAATGGAACAAGCTCCTCAATCTAGACTTAAAGACTTGATAACCAAAGGTAAAGAACAAGGTTATTTAACGTTTGCGCAAGTTAATGATCATCTTCCACAAGACATTATCGACTCTGATCAAGTTGAAGATATCGTTAGTATGATTAATGATATGGGTATTCAAGTATTTGAAAACGCACCAGATCAAGACACTTTGATGATGAGCGAAGCAAATACTGATGAAGATGCTGCTGAAGCTGCAGCTCAAGCACTTGCAACAGTAGAAAGCGAAATTGGTAGAACAACAGATCCTGTTCGTATGTATATGCGTGAAATGGGTACTGTAGAACTTCTTACTCGTAAAGGCGAAATTGTTATCGCCAAGCGTATTGAAGAAGGTATCAAAGAAGTACAGCGTAGTGTTTCTGAATACCCACCTGCAATAAACTATTTATTAGAAATGTGGGATAACTTCGAAGCAGAAGAAATTCGCCTAACCGATATCATTACTGGGTTCTTAGACCCAGATGCTGAAGATGATGATGTAGCCGCTGCAGCAACGCATGTTGGTAGTGAATTATCAAAAGAAGAGTTAGAAGACGAAGATAAAGAAGGCTCTGACGATGATGACGAGGACGAAGAAGAAGAAGATACGGGTCCTGATCCTGAGCTAGCGCGCGAGAAGTTTACTGCTTTACGTGAAGCTCATGAAAATGCAAACAAAATAATCGATGCTAAAGGTCGTGGTCATAAAGATGCTCAAGAAGCTATCGATGCCGTAGCTGAAGTCTTTAAAGAATTCCGTTTAATCCCTAAATTATTTGATAAATTAGTTAAAAACATGCGTAGCATGATGGACAGATTACGTGTGCAAGAGCGTTTGATCATGAAACATTGTGTTGTTGGTGCAGGCATGCCTAAAACAACTTTTATCAAAATATTTCCAGGTAATGAAACTTCAAAGGAATGGTTTGAAGAGGAAAAATCAGCAGGTAATCCATATTCAACTCGCTTAAGTGATGTTGAACTTGACGTTGAACGTTGTATTTACAAGTTAAACCAAATTGAAGACGAAACTCACTTAAACATTCACGGTATTAAAGATATTAACCGTCGTATGTCAATTGGTGAAGCGAAAGCGCGTCGTGCTAAAAAAGAAATGGTTGAAGCCAACTTACGTCTTGTAATTTCAATTGCTAAGAAATATACCAACCGTGGTTTACAGTTCCTTGATTTAATTCAAGAAGGTAACATCGGCTTGATGAAAGCGGTAGATAAGTTTGAATACCGTCGTGGTTATAAATTCTCAACTTATGCAACATGGTGGATTCGCCAAGCAATTACCCGTTCAATTGCTGACCAAGCGCGTACTATCCGTATTCCAGTGCATATGATTGAAACCATTAACAAGTTAAATCGTGTTTCTCGTCAAATGTTACAAGAAATGGGCCGTGAACCAACGCCAGAAGAATTAGCTGAGCGTATGGTAATGCCAGAAGATAAAATCCGTAAAGTATTGAAAATCGCTAAAGAGCCAATTTCAATGGAAACGCCTATTGGTGATGATGAAGATTCACACTTAGGTGACTTTATTGAAGATGGTAGTGGTGAGCTTCCTGTTGATTCTGCAACCTCTGAAAACCTTAAAGGTGCTACTCATGAAGTACTCGCTGGTTTAACAGCTCGTGAAGCGAAAGTCTTGAGAATGCGCTTTGGTATCGATATGAATACTGATCATACTTTGGAAGAAGTGGGTAAGCAGTTTGATGTAACACGTGAGCGTATTCGTCAAATTGAAGCAAAAGCATTACGTAAATTACGTCATCCTTCACGTTCAGAGCAGCTGAAAAGCTTCTTAGACGGTGAGTAAAACGTAAAGTTATAAATTCTATTTAAAATACTGTTTTAAATACCGATAAAAAAGAGTAAGTTAGTAATACCTGTAGGTATTGTTGCTTACTCTTTTTATTTGTCCGAGATAAGGAATTTTTATGCGCGCTGTTATCGCTTTAGCCTGTGCTCTTACTGTTGTTGCTATGCCAATTAAAGCAAAGCAAGCATTAAACTTTGAAATTACACCGCTAATTGGTTATCGCTTTGGCGGGGACTTTGATACCAGTAGGAATGAAGTTCACAATAGGATAGAGCTCAGTGAAGAAACCAGTTATGGCCTATTAACTGCGTGGTCATTTGATAGAAAGCGTCAAGGCGAGTTTTTAGTTAGCCATTACAACACTAGCTTTTCAAATTCGGATGATTTTTCTGCGGGAAATACCGACCTTAGCATCACTTATGCTCATATTGGCGGCAATGTACCTATTTCAGATGGGCCGCTACCTATCTTGGTTACCGGAGGCTTTGGTTTATCGCATCTAGCACCTAAAGATAAAGCACTAAGTGATGAGACGCGCTTTTCCATTAACGTCGGTTTAGCAAGTAAGATATCACTAACAGAAAATGTTAGTTTGCGTTTAGATGGTCGACTTTATGGCACTTTTTTTAATTCAGACAGTGCAATATTTTGTGATGTAGATACCTGTGCTATTTATATTTCCAGTGATATATGGTTTCAAAGCGAAGTGAGTGCGGGTATAACTTATCGCTTTTAGCGTCAAGCTAATCACTGTTGCTTAAGAAATAGGCTGTCAGTAAAAAAAACCGCACTATTTGAAGCTGACTAGGTGACAACAAAATAAAAAATGCTTATACTGCACGCGCTTGGTTGGAGCTGAAAGCTTTTCATATCCAACTGACGCATCAGAAAAACCAGGCCAAATATGTGAAAATGGGCCTTTAGCTCAGTTGGTTAGAGCATCCGACTCATAATCGGCAGGTCCGCAGTTCAAGTCTGCGAAGGCCCACCATTTTCACTCTCTGTTATTTAAAAAATTCAGCTCAGACACCTTGAACCCATATTCGGTATCATAAATCGTCTGCTATTTATTAGTTAATTGTCAGCATAAGTAAATAACCTCAGCTGGTGATTATAAATAGCTCCCTAGCCGCTATTTAGTCTAACTTTAGCGTTAAATTTATAAATAATAGAATAACTATTCTTAATGAATCTGCTTTAAATTAATAAAAACGATGGAGCTAGTCAGTTGCTATCACTATATGTTTAATAACTTCATGGTGTTAACTTATCTTGTAACCTTAGATGAGGCTTAATGGCAGTGCTTCATTTAAAAATATGCTGCTCACCAAAATTAGACAATAAAAAACCTCTACGCACGTGAGAGGTTTTAATGTTTCAATCTAAATATTGATATCCTAGAAAAGCAATTAACTTAGTTATTTTTCCAAACATCACTACTATCGGGTTTATCACCTTTAGTCCACCATTTCGCAGTATAAGTGACATTGTTATAAAGCACACTATCACCACCATAATAGACGGTGTTAACATCCCAAGTTGTATTGTCAACAGGAGGCTCAGGAACAACAGGAGGTTCAGGCTCAACAGGAGGTTCAGGTTCAACAGGTGGCTCAGGCACAACAGGTGGCTCAGGCACAACAGGTGGTTCAGGTTCAACTGGCGTGCTACCTGAAATTAGGTTCCATGGTCCGCCTTCCGTCGGTTTGTTACCTTGGGTCCACCAACTCGCTTTATATTTTCCCCCTAAATAGCTAACTTCATCATTTGCTAAATAGACTTTATTTGCATCCCATTGGTTAGAATCTGTTGGAGGCTCTACTGGATCCGTTATTTGATCAACTATTCTAACCGCTGGCCAGTTTTGATGTGATTGGTAGAAGTTGGTAACACACTTTTCATAATCACCTGCTACAAGTGCTGAGTATGCTGTTTGATAGCCGACTAATTTACACTCAAAAGAAAATCCTTCAGGGCGGTCAGAATAATACTGCCAGTCACCTTCCCAGTTGGTATACAGAACATCTTCAGCATTACTTAAGTTTAAACTACCAAAAGGCGTCTGCTGCCAACAAGTATCTGTTTCGTCTGAGTCGCGCGGTATTTGATAGTGATCAGCAAGACCTTGCCAGTATCTTATCCTGTTAACAGGCTGTCCTTTTTCTCTGTTTTGTTCACCACATTCAATACCACCGTTGATGATATTGATGGTTGTGCCAAATCCATATCCAATGCCTGCTGCTACTTCGTCAGGTGAAGGCGCCCAAGTACGATCAATAACGTGAAGCATGGCTGGCTTTGGTGCTTGCGGTGTTAAGAAAAACCAGATAGCAGAGGCTAAGTTTAACCATGAATCAGCAACACGTGCTGGGTCATTTAGTAATACCGTAGCATCACCATCAAACATCACTTCAGAAAATGCACCATAGTTAAAATGATAAGACAATTGTTTAGCGCCACGGCCAAAGTACCCTTGATTTGGTGCGCATGGCCAGCGTCTGTTTTGCCAGTCATCTTGACCACAGCCTGTGGTATAGCCGGCTTGTCCTTCAGACCAACCCATTTCCCTTACATGCACGAGTGCTTGCTGCCATTCTTCAAGCTGTTCTGGGTTGTCAGAAGTATTATCTACTGCGATGTGCCCCCCGGTTTCTTGAGAAAAGTGAGCAAAGGCGGTAATGATGGATTTTTTACAAATAGCATCAGCATCACGTCCATCAGCATAATCACCACAAAAGGCAGGGAACTTGCCAATCGCTTTGAGTAAGCGTGTGTAGGTGTATTCAGGTGCTGCCATCTGTGTTAGAAAGTTCCACTCGGCTTCACCAAATACATTTTCAGCTCTTTTTACATTGGCAGGGTTTGTTGCAGAGTTAGGTAAAATGCTATCTACAACATTGTTACTACTCGTTTCAAGTGCCTTAGACCAAATCTTATACATTGGGTTTTGAGTCTTGGCTTGTTCACTCGCTAGCAAATCAGTGCTGCTAAGTATATAGCCATTTGGATTATCAGGATCAGGTTGCGGGTTTGTCGCATGGGCTGTGAGTGATGTGCACAGCGCTGCCAGAATTGCAGTATTTAATAATTTAATCGTTTTCATTAGTTAGCCTATTTTTATTTTTTTGTGTTTTGTGTAACTTTTTATTAACCTTTTTGTAATATAACGGCTCAATAATCATACTAAATGACAGCGTTGTCAAGTGGCTTTGATAATACAATGAATCAGCGATTGGGTATTTACTATTCAAATGACTTGAAATAAATTACAGTGGCTAATCAATACTTATAATAAGAACTCAGATTACTATGCAAACATCAAAGAACTCACTTAATTACAATGATTTATTTATTTACTTGCTCGCTTTTAGTAGCGGCTTCTCTATTATGTGTGTAGAGCTTTTGGCAGGGCGTATTCTTGCCCCTTTCTTTGGTAGTAGTGTTCATATTTGGGGCAGTATTATTACCGTATTTATGCTGAGTCTATCGTTAGGTTATTTATTCGGTGGCAAGATTTCGACGCGTTCAGCTTCGTTGACTCGTTACGGTGCCATTTTTATTTTTGCTGGTATTACCTTATTACCCATTGTTACTTCAAGTAATTGGTTAATGGAGAGTATCTTTCTGGCGATTGAAGATTCTCGTTACGGCTCGTTATTAGCATCTACCGTATTATTTTTTATTCCAACGATTATATTAGGCATGTTATCGCCTTACTCCGTTCGCTTACTCGTTAAAAATTCGAATGAAAGTGGTCAGATTGCTGGTCGATTATATTTTGTTTCTACCTTAGGTAGTGCGTTGGGGACAATTATCACCTCGTTTTACTTCGTGATGTGGTTTGAAATAGACAGCATAATAGTAACGGTTAGCTTGGTACTGAGTGTATTAGGTTTAACTGCGATTGTAGTTGATAAAGTAACGGCAAAAGACAAATCAGCGCTAACCGAGGGAGAGATACGTCATGCATAAACTGATGTGTAAACGTTTATTTGCTTTGTTAGTTATTACGCCGCTGCTGCTGATAAATACTACTCTAGCGGAAGTTATTCATAGTGAGCGTTCCTTGTATCGCAATATATTAGTAGAAGATAAGGGGGATGTTCGTTGTCTAAAGTTTAATGTTAAAAGCTCGAAAACCAGACAAAGTTGCTACTATAAAAGCAATCCAGAAAAACTTTTGTTTAACTATACCAAACAGTTACTTACCGCTTTGTTAATTAACCCTGAGCCACAGAATATCTTAATAATTGGTCTTGGCGGCGGTACTATGTCAAATACATTGCATCAGTTATTGCCAAATAGCCGTATCGATAATATCGAAATAGATCAAAGTGTGATTAAAGTAGCTCGCCAGTATTTTGCCTTTTTAGAGAACGATAAAATAAAAACCTACAGTCAGGATGGGCGTGTATTTGTCAAAAGAGCCGTGCTGAAAAAACAAAAATATGATTGGATAATTCTTGATGCGTTTAATGGCGACTATATTCCTGAGCATCTTATGACCAAAGAGTTTTTATTAGAGGTCAAAATGCTGTTGAGTGATGAAGGTATTCTGACCGCGAATACTTTTTCGTCTAGTCAATTATATCCTTATGAGTCAGCGACCTATAAAGCAGTTTTTGGTGACTTTTACCAAGTAACCAATAAAGATAACAGTAACCGGATAATATTGGCGAAAAACCACGGTTTCACCGATGCATTTGGAGAAGGTGCTAGTGTTATGGTGCATAAAGAAAATGCAGCTAAACTTAGCGAAGCTTTATTAAAGGTTGGGGTAGATGCTAATAAACTGTTTCAGCGTATTCAATCGACTAAAAATAAGCAAAATTGGCCGGAAGATAGCCCAGTATTAACTGATCAGTTCTCGCCGGCAAACTTACTTAATTTGAGTGGCGATTGATCGAAGTGCTTTTTTTAAGATTGAGCTTTAGTTAAGTCTTTAGAGGTTTAATTGAATGGACAGGTTTTTACTACGATTAATGACACTAAAACACCTTTTGTTGATCTTATTCAGTAAGGTGAGCTAAACATTTTAAGCATCATTAGGGGCTGTTGAACTTTCGAGATTACTTTTACAGCAACTTGTTTGGTATTTAGACAAGGAAGATTATGTGACGTGTAGCTTGCTACTCGAACATACGATAACGCCGTAAAATTTAAAACAAGTGCTGCCCTTAGGGTTCATTTAAAACAAATTTACTCATTGTTACTCGCTTTTTTAATAGAATAACTATGATACAAAACTCGCGCCGCGATTAAATCCGTTTTAAATTGAATAAATTTTAATCCTGAAAGGCCAACAGCCCCTAGTCATTTATGTGAAAATAGCGCAAACCATTTGTTGGAGAACACAATATGTCAGTAAAAGAGATTAAACACCCATTAGTACAACACAAAATTAGCTTAATGCGTGCTAAAGATATGAGCACGCGTGATTTTAGGCAGCTATCCGCAGAGGTGGGAAGTTTACTCACTTACGAAGCGACTAAAGACCTTGACGTTGAAGATTACCAGATGCAAGGTTGGGATGGTGAGTTAACAGGTAAACGCTTAGTTGGTAAAAAGGCGACTGTTGTGCCAATTTTACGCGCAGGTATTGGTATGCTTGATGGCGTGTTAGAGCTAATGCCTAGTGCAAAAATTAGTGTTGTTGGTTTGTATCGAGATGAAGAAACCTTAGAGCCTGTTACTTATTTTGAAAAATTAACCAGCGATATTGATCAGCGTATGGCATTAATTATCGATCCTATGTTGGCAACCGGCGGCTCTATGAATGCCACTATCGATATATTGAAAGAAGCCGGCTGTAAAGATATTCGCGCTTTGATTTTAGTCGCAGCTCCTGAAGGCATTGAAAAAGTACAAAGTGCTCATCCCGATGTTGATATTTATACCGCCTCTATTGATTCTCACCTTAATGATAATGGCTATATTATTCCTGGGCTGGGTGATGCAGGGGATAAAATATTTGGCACCAAGTAATTGCTAAGCAATACATTTCGTTTAGTGAAGAGTTAATCAATATCAGCTTTCTATAGGACGTCGCATGACAGAAAAAAAACTCGAGCAAACTCGTTTTACTCAACCCGTTTGGCGAAATGCCCTTGCCGGCTTACAAATGCTTTTTGTGGCTTTTGGTGCGTTGGTATTAATGCCGTTAATAACAGGTTTAGACCCAAGTGTAGCGTTATTCACCGCGGGTATTGGTACCTTGTTATTCCAATTTATCACTAAACAGCAAGTTCCGTTGTTCCTGGCCTCTTCTTTTGTTTTTATTGCCCCCATCGCCTATTCAGTGCAAACGTGGGGTATTGCCGCCGCTATGGGCTCACTGTTTGTTACTGGCCTTGTCTATGTAGTCATCGCCGCAATTGTAGCTGTACGAGGCGCAGGCTTTCTGCATAGACTGATGCCACCTGTGGTTACTGGCCCAATTATCATGGTTATCGGCTTAAGTCTTGCGCCCATTGCAGTAAATATGGCGATGGGTAAAACAGGTGATGGTGCAGCAGAGCTCTTCCCGTATGCGGATTCATTAATCGTGTCTATGTCTGCGCTAATAACTACGCTATTAGTGGCAACCTTAGGTAAAGGGATTTTTCGTTTAATTCCAATCATGGCTGGGGTTTTTGTTGGTTATATCATGGCGTCATTAATGGGGATGGTCAGTACCGAAGCTATTGCTAGCAGTGCTTGGTTTGCCGTGCCAAACTTTGTTACTCCAGAATTTAACATCGCCGCTATTCTCTTTATGCTACCTGTCGCTATTGCTCCTGCGATTGAACACGTTGGTGATATTTTAGCGATAAGTAACGTTACCGGTAAAGATTATACTAAAAAGCCTGGTCTTCACCGTACCTTGCTAGGTGATGGTATGGCGACATCGTTAGCCTCACTATTTGGTGGGCCGCCAAATACCACATACTCTGAAGTTACTGGTGCGGTAATGTTAACTAAAATGTTTAACCCCAAAATAATGCTTTGGGCTGCGGCATTTGCCATCTTTCTTGCGTTTGTTGCTAAGTTTGGTATTGCTTTACAAACGATTCCTGCGCCTGTTATGGGAGGGATCTTAATTTTACTCTTTGGCTCAATTGCCGGAGTAGGGATGAATATCTTGGTTAAAGCGCAGGTAGATTTAGCTGAGCAACGAAACCTAGTCATTGTATCAACGACATTGGTTTTTGGTATTGGTGGCATGGCTATAGGTAATGCTGATTTTAGTTTAACGGGTATTAGTTTATGTGGCCTCGTGGCGATAGCACTTAATGCTGTTCTACCTCGCGTTAAAGATGAGCAAGATAGTTTAGCGCAAGAGAAAGCTATTGCTGAAGATATAGTCGAGCATTTAAAAGAGTAGAGCTTCTCTGAAATTCAGTAAAGCAAAAGCTGTTAAGGTGTATCACCTTAACAGCTTTTTTTGTTAGAGAGTTTCACATTGTGAAAGCTGATTTCATTAAATTTGCTTGGAGAGTGATATATAATAATTGCAACCCATGGCGATAATCCTTTACACACTAGAGAGCACAGATATGAAATTAGACGTTTATCTTTCAGGCGAAATCCATACTGATTGGCGTGAGCAAATTATCAAAGGCTGCCAAGATAGTGACTTAGATATTACTTTTACTTCTGCAAACACTGATCATGATTCTAGCGACAGTGCAGGGGACGGTTTAGGTGCAGAAGCACAACAGTTTTGGCGAGATCATAAATCGGCTAAAGTAAATGCAATGAGAATCAAGAATTTAATAGAACGTTGTGATATTGCTGTTATCCGTTTTGGTGATAAATATAAGCAATGGAATGCCGCTTTTGATGCAGGTTATTGCGCTGCACTGAATAAGCCATATATTACTTTGCACAGTGAAGATATTATTCACCCGCTTAAAGAAGTCGATGGCAGTGCACAAGCTTGGGCAACTAATGTTGAGCAAGTAATTGAATTGTTAAAATATACCTGTGGTAAATAGCAATTTACTATTTAGGGAACTCAGTATTTTAATAGCGAGTTCCCATAATAGCCCCTTTGTTGCTGGCATTCTTAAAGTAGAAATCAAAGCACGAGTTAAAGCGTGAGCTAACAGTAGGCACTTCCTCTTCTACTTAATTCTTCCAATCTAATTTTCGGTTTTCAACGAAGTTATTTCGAGGTTTCTTTGTACCAGTATTTCCAATTGAATCTCGGCAAAACACTATTTCATAGCCTTTCACAGATAATGCTGCAAAAAAATGTCTTAACCGGTGCTCTCTTCATGTTCGGCATTGCTATCAATTCACCCGTGATGTTATTCGGTTGTGTCGTTGCAATGCTAGCCGGTTTATTTGTTGCTAAACTCTGTCAGTTTGACGTAGACAAAGTTGACAGTGGGCTTTACGGCTACAATGCTGCTTTGTCAGGCATCACAGTGTTATATTTGTTGCCACTGAACTTCATTTCATTTGTTTTAGTGATCTTTGCCGCTGCGCTTTCAACATTATTAATGCATTTAGCGTTAAGGAAATTACCGCGGCTCTCGCCTTTTACCATGCCCTTTATTGTCTCGTCGTGGTTGTTGTTTGCCTTGGTTGAATTCTCAGGCTTAGTGACTTTAGAGCAAAATACATTAGCGTCAGTAACGACAGTTACTTTACTCGATTATTTCCAAGGAGCTCTTCGAGGCGTCGCGCAAATTATGCTGCAAGATAACTGGTTAACAGGTGTCATATTTCTCTTTGCTTTATTGGTGCAAGATTACAAGGTTGGGCTGTGGGCGCTTGCGGGTTCTGTACTTTCAATACAACTTGCAAGCTTGTTTGGCTTTGCTGAAGCACTAATTTTACTGGGGTTATATGGCTATAATGGCTGTTTGGTGGCAATCGCTTTATCAGCAATTTATCCAAAAAAATATGGGTTAATATTATTCGCTCTTGTTACTAGTCTGCTGATGATGCAGTTGTTTATTGAGTTTTCCTTGCCAGCACTTACCGCACCTTTTGTACTTTCAACTTGGCTTGCTATTGTGCTGAATGTAAGTAGTGCTAAACGGTTAAAAGCCGCAATTATTGATGATTAATGAAAGCTCTTAAGCTGTTTTCTTTTGCTGAATAACCAATAAAGCGTCTCGTTAGGGTAGGGACTAACACTTGTTCTATTGCGCTTGAATCGACCAAGGTAAAGCCATGAGATAAATACAAGTGAGTTAAATTTTCTTTAGCGAAGCATATTATAGGCTGATAATGTTCTAAGGCGTATTTTAGCAATTTAGTTGCTAGACCTTGTCCACGAAAAGTCGGAGCAACAACTAAACCATGCAAGAAGTATTGTTGTTTTCCCGCAGAGCAAGCGAGTAGTTTATCTGTGGTTTTATCTGGCTGTTCACAACGAGAAATAATGACACAAGCAATAATCACTTCATCTTGCTTAATCAGGTAACAGCTATCAAAGCCAATAAAGCTTGCCGAATAACGGTTAGCTTTATAAAAGCGTTGAATTGACTTCTTTTCTGACTTTTTTGCTAGCTCAACGCTCAAGAGGAGGTACTTAGGACTTAAGTTAGGTTAGATTAGGTTAAGTTGACTTGTAAGTTATCGATTAAGCGCGCTTTACCACAATGTGCTGCCGCTAAAATAACTAAACGGGTATCATCTTCACTGGCTGGTTGTAGTGTCTGAGCATGGCAAACATGTAGGTAATCTGTTTTTAGCCCAGCTTCATTAATTGCATTGCTTGCTTGTTTTGCTAAGCCGATAAAATCGATACTGTCGTTAGCGGTATAGCCTTGTTGAATTTGCTCCGCTAACCACTGCAAGTTTTTTTGCAGGGCAGGAGCAATCGCTTTCTCCTCAGCCGTTAAATAGCCATTACGAGAACTTAATGCTAAGCCACTTTCTTCTCTGCTTGTTGCTACCGGCACTATGGTGATTGGCATCGATAAATCTTCAACCATAGTTTGAATTACTTGCACTTGCTGGTAATCCTTTAAACCAAAACAAGCAACGTCTGGCTGTACCAAGTTAAAGAGTTTGCAAACAACGGTTGCAACACCTCTAAAGTGCCCAGGGCGACTTTCGCCGCAGTAGCCATCAGAGACATTAGGTACTTCAACAAAGCTTTGTTTTGCTAAACCTTTCGGGTAAATAATATCGGCTGTCGGGGTAAATAGTAAGTCAGTGCCAGCTTGGGTAAGTTTTTCTTGATCATCAGCCATGGTTCTTGGATAGCTATCAATATCTTCATTAGCGCCGAACTGCATTGGGTTAACAAAAATACTGGCAACAATCTTATCAGCATGCTTATGTGCTTCGTCTATCAAGGAGATATGACCGGCGTGTAAATTGCCCATGGTAGGAACAAAGGCAACGGTTAAACCTTGTTGATGCCACGACTTTACTTGAGCGCGTAATTCACTTATTTGACTAACAGTTTTCATAATTTTTCTTATTGTTTAGTTGCTTGCTGATAAAGAGGATGCTTGCTAGTTTTTACTTAAAAATATGCTCATCGCCAGGGAAGTTGCCCTGACTGACTTCACTAATATAAAGCTCTACTGCTTTTTTAATATCGCCAGTATCTTTTAGGAAATTGCGTGAAAATTTTGGCATGTAGTTGCACGCGATACCAAGGGCGTCATGCATCACGAGTATTTGACCATCAGTATCTTTACCTGCGCCAATACCAATGGTTGGAATCGTTAACGCTTCAGTAATTGCTTTTCCTAAACTTGCTGGTATGCATTCAAGTACTAATAATTGTGCACCTGCAGCTTCAAGCGCTTTAGCATCTTCAATAATTTGCTGGGCTTTATCGTTTTCTCTACCTTGAACTTTAAAACCACCAAAAATATTAACGGATTGCGGAGTTAAGCCTAAGTGAGCACAAACAGGAATGCCGCGCTCAACCAAAGCCGATATAGTGCTATTTAACCAAGCCCCGCCTTCCATTTTCACCATGCTAGCGCCAGACTGCATCAATTTTGCCGCATTAGTGAGTGCTTGCTCTTGTGTGGCATAACTCATAAACGGCATATCAGCAATAATCAGTGTTTCTTCTACGCCACGTTTTACGCAACGGGTATGATAGGCCATATCATCAATAGACACTGGTAAGGTGCTGTCTTCGCCTTGTAAAACCATACCAAGAGAATCGCCAATTAAAATGGCATGAATGCCTGCTTGATCAAATAATTTCGAAAAACTAGCGTCGTAAGCGGTGATGGTAGATATTTTTTCACCTTGTTGCTTCATTTTTAATAAGCTAGCGGTTGTTATTTTAGCCATGATTATCCCGGTCTATTTAGGTAGCGATAAAGCTATTGATTATGATAATTATAGTTTCACTATACCATTATCACTGATTTGATTGGCAAGTAACTGTATTTTTGTACCGTCAGGCAATTGTAAATCTGAAGTAATTTCGGCAAGAGGTAATAAGACGAATTCACGAAGCTTCATACCATAGTGAGGTACAGTTAGTCGCTCACTGTTGATAGTTTCATTGCCAAACAATAATATATCACAATCGAGTATTCTTGCGCCCCAGCGATTGTCTTTGCGAACTCGGCCCGCTTCATTCTCGATCAATTGTAAAGCATCCAGTAACGCTATGGCGCAGAGCTCTGTTTCAAGGGCGACAACGGCATTGATATAATCGTCTTGATCTTGTGGCCCCATAGGTTTACTTAAGTATTGTGATGATACTGAAATAACCTTACTTTGAGCAATCTTTGCTATAGCTTCAACGGCATTGGTTACTTGTATTCTCGGCTGGGATAAATTACTGCCCAAACCAATATAAGCGACTGTTTTTAAGCTCATTGCTAATCAACCGTTTTTGCATTGCTCTGATTCGTTGGCTTACGTCGTCTTTTTGGGTTACGTCGTTTACCACCTTGAGGAGCCTTTACAGTCTTAACCATTTGCACACGACCATCATTAGAAACTTCCTGAAAATCTGTCCACCATTTGGCTAACTCTTCTAATTCAGGGGTTGCTTCTATTTGCGCGCGTAATAATAAGAAATCGTAGCCTGCTCTAAACTTAGGATGTTCAAAAGCTTTAAAAGCACGCTTACCTTCACGGCGCTCGAGTTTGTCTTGCAAGATCCAAATATCTTTAATAACTGCTTGAAAACGTTTTGGAATGGCAATACTTCGTTGTTGCTCAGGCATAACTTCGTTCAGTGCAGCAAAGAAAACATCTTGTGGCGTAAGCTGGCTAGTGACTTTAATTTGCTGAATGTGCTTTTGTAATGGGTACCAAAGCATGGCCGCAAACAAAAATGCTGGTGTTACTCGTTGATCATTGTTAATGCGCTTATCTGTATTACCCATGGCTAGCATAATGAAAGCAAGGAGTAACGCTTGCTCATCAGAGTCTTGGTTTAGTGCTTGATCTACAGCCGGAAAGAAGTAACCAAAAAGATTGTAATGGCGTAGTTGCTCAAAGTTGGCAACGGCTTTACCCGAAATAAACATTTTCAAGAACTCTTCAAACATACGCGCAGCAGGTATGTTTGCCATTAATGATGAAAGTTCTTTTATCGGTGCCTTAGTACCGTCGCTAATGGTCATATCAAGCTTAGTAGCAAAGCGGATAGCTCTTAGCATGCGTACAGGATCTTCTCTGTAGCGTGTTTCAGGATCGCCAATTAAGCGAATAACTCTATCGTTAACATCTTGAACGCCATTGGCAAAGTCATAGACTTTAAAATCTTTGGTTGAGTAGTAAAGTGCGTTGATAGTGAAATCTCGACGCTCAGCATCTTCATCTATGGTGCCGTATATGTTGTCACGTAACAACATGCCATGCTCACTTTGCTTAGAGGTTTTTTTACAGCTTTTTTCTTTGTCGCTGGCACTATCGTGATGGCCCCTAAATGTTGCAACCTCGATTATTTCTCGTCCGAAAACGATATGTGCTAAGCGAAACCTGCGTCCAATTAAACGGCAGTTTCTAAATAAAGCTTTGATTTCATCGGGTGTTGCATTGGTTGCGATATCAAAATCTTTTGGTTCTAAACCAAGTAGAATATCGCGAACACCGCCACCTACAAGGTAGGCATCGAAACCACTTTTATTTAAACGGTATAAGACTTTAAGTGCACTTGGACTAAGTAATTGACGAGATACCGGGTGTTGATCTCTAGTGAGTATTATAGGTTGCTCAAAAGTAGCCGAAGCAGCTTTATTTTTTTTATTCACGCTACGCTTAGCACTTTTTGTAGTGCTTTTTGCTGTATTGTTGGTCGTAACGGTTTTGTCCGATTTTTTGGAGAAAACTTTCTTACATAAATTAATAACGCTTTTGATGGGCAGTGGCCTTTAATACAGACAAAAATAATGGCGCAATGATATAACAGTAGAGGGCAAAAGAGAATAACACAGAGGGTAAATAGGATAAAAAATCAGCGAATAAAGCATTAAAAAGAAGCGTGGCATAATTTGACCACGCTTCTAGTAAAGATCAGTGCTTACCAAGGTAAGGTTTCACCATTTGAATGTTTAAATACACCCGATTCTTTGATAGTTAAGTTGTCCATCAGTGCAATTAATCGTTGTGCTGCAACTTCGGCACTAATATCTCCATTCGCTAGCACACCATTACTATTTACCATTTCAGTTTGCACGTAGCCCGGATGGTAAATGCCAACACAAACGTTATCAGCTTCTAGGTCTCTTGCCAGTGAAACCGCAGCAATATTTAGCGCTACTTTTGACATACGGTAGCCGTATCGGCCACCCGAAGTGTTATCGGTGATAGAGCCCATGCGAGAAGTAATAAAAGCAACTTTACTGCCCGAAGATAGATTGTTTAATAACGCATGACTTAACGCTATTGGTGCAAGCGCGTTGACATTAAACTGCTCAACTATCGTGCTTTGGTTAAAGTTGTTAAGCTGCTCGTCTCGTAAAATACCGGCATTATTAATCAGCAGATGAATATTTACCCCTTTTAATGCAGCAACGGCATTATCAATACCTGAATCTGTTGATACATCGACTTGCTCAACCACATTAACGTTTAAGGCTTCTAGTGCTGCTGAACTGTTACGGCAAAGTGCATAAACAGTATCGCCTCGTTGTTGGCATATTTGTGCCATCGCAAGACCAATTCCACGGTTTGCACCCGTAATTACAATAGTAGACATAATGCTTCCTTTTATTGATGAATGTTCACTTGATTTATATTTATCTCAACGGTGTTTGGCACTTTATCTCGTTGCCAATTATCTATTGCCCATTGAATGATCTCTTCAATACTTCCATAAGATAGTTCAGGTTTGGGAGCTTGACCTAAAAATTCGAGTGCGGCTATTAACGTTGGCTGAGGTTTTTTATTATCAATTGCCGTTGCTTTGTTTTGTTTACTTAGCTTAAAGCCCTTACTTGCTACAGCTAAAGGGATATGACCGTATTGTGGTGTAGCACAATTGAACATATTTATTGATAAAGTTTTATAAAGCGTTAACTGTCTGGCCGTTGGCTCTAACAAATCGCAGCCTCTGACTACATGATTAATATCTTGCGCAATATCGTCTGCTACGACAGCAAGTTGATAGGCAAACAAGCCATCTTTTCGATGAATGATAAAGTCTTCATTAGCGAGCGCTTTATCGCAGCTTACGTTACCTTGAAATAAATCATAAAATTGATGCAAACCATAGTGGTTTACAAGTCTTATAGCGCTGCCTTGTGCTTGGTAATTTTCGCTACGACAGTGACCTTGATAGATACCGCCAATCGCCTTAATTTGTGCGCGAGTACATTGGCAATAATAACTCAGTTGCTGTTTATGCAAACTCGATAAAATGTCTTGATAATATTCTGACTGCTTACTTTGGTAGAGCACCTGCTCATCCCAATGCATGCCAAAAGCTTCGAGTGTTTTTAATATGGCTTGGCTGGCACCTGCTTGTTCTCGAGGTGGATCAATATCTTCAATACGAACTAACCATTGACCTTGTTCGCCATTATCATTGATAAATGCTTTGGCATCTAAATAACTAGCTAGTGCGGCAATTAAAGAACCAAAGTGGAGTAAACCTGAAGGGGATGGAGCAAAGCGACCACGATAATTAGCGAGCTTAGCTGGCTCGAGTGGTCGCTTATTCTGCGAGTGATGCAAATCTTGCATGTGAACTTAAACTAAAGAATAGTAAAAGTTAGCCTGCCATTTGACGTTCTTTGATTTCCGCTAACGTTTTACATTCGATACAAAGATCGGCAGTAGGACGTGCTTCTAAACGACGGATACCAATTTCGATACCACAAGATTTACAGAAACCAAAATCATCATCTTCGATAAGTTGTAAGGTTTTTTCTATTTTTTTAATCAGCTTACGCTCACGATCTCGTGTACGTAGTTCAAGACTGAATTCTTCTTCCTGTGCTGCTCTATCTACAGGGTCAGGGAAGTTTGCAGCTTCGTCTTGCATATGTGTTACTGTGCGATCAACTTCTTCACGTAATTGTACGCGCCAAGCATCTAAAATCTTTTTAAAATGCTCTTGTTGAGGCTCATCCATGTACTCTTCGCCAGCTTTTTCTTGATATGGCTCAACGCCTGCTAAGGCAAGAATACCTAATTGCTTGTGTTTATTTGTTGGCATGCTTATTCTCCCAATGCTACATAGACCAAGGCGATTTACTAATATACCACTTTTTTTGTGGTAGAGCGCCTTTGTTGTAAGTGCCAATATTTAACATATGACTCAATGAACCAAGACTATATTGTGTCGCTCATGATAAAAATCAACAAATTAATTAAAATAAATATTTTATCTTAATTTATCAACTAGTTAATTGTAGTGATGATTATTTTTCTAATTCTTAATAATTTTTAGCAAGCTTTTTTAGCAAGTTTTACTAGGCCTAGTCAATCATTATTGTGCAATAAAAGCTATTTTATCATGTAAATTTATATGTATAACATCAACATTGCTTGAAAATTCAGCTTTATAAGCAAGGATCTCAACCCCAGCATCAGCAGCTTGTTTTAATAGTTTTGCATAGCTTGGATCAATATGACTAGCGACGCTGATATCGTTAATGCCACTGTGTAACACCGCAAATAATAAAATAGCCCTATGTCCTTGTGACACCATTTCCATTAACTCGCGTAAATGTTTTTGCCCTCGCGTTGTCACCGCATCAGGAAAATACCCATGCCCTGACTCGAGTAAGGTCACGGATTTTACTTCAATATAGGCATTAGGACCGTCAGGGAAGGTAGCAAGAAAGTCTATTCGACTATTTTCACTACCATATTTTACTTCACTTACTAATGAGGAATAGCCGGTAATTTCCTTGATATTGCCCTGTTCAATTGCTTCTTCTACTAATTGATTTGCGCGTAAGGTGTTTACGCAAATAAAATCCTTATCTTGAGTTTGGCTGATTTCCCAGCTAAATGGGTACTTGCGTTTAGCATTATCAGAAATACTATACCAAACGTTATTATTTGGCTCAGCACAGCCTTTCATTGCACCTGTGTTGGCACAGTGAATAGTTGTCTGGTCTCCGTTTGGTAAAGTAATGTCGGCTAAGAAGCGCTTATAACGCTTAATTAATTTGGCAGGTTGTAATTGAAGTATCATAAAATAAGCTAACAGTCTGTTTTGCTCATCATAGCTTAATTTGTTTTTCTAACAACCGTTTTAGTGTTAATTGACTAGGCTGCTTTTGTGTTGCTTATTTTTTATCAAATTTGTTTGCTCAATATAACCATTAAGCCAATCGGTAGCGCTATCACTATCACTAAAAACATGAAATTCAATTTGGCAATCATGATAGATACGTTGTAGCTGCATTTGTTGCATATCCGCATACGCACTGTTCAAAATCACCACAGCAATGGCGATCATGCCTTTTTTCTGGCGGTATTCTGTGGTTTCTTTTAACTGCTGCTCTGCTTCAGGGGTGAAAACACTATTACCCCTAAAGGTAATTAATGATCCCCATGGCTCACCACTCATTTTTTCCGTTAATTGCTTTATGTCTTGGTGGTATTTTGCTGCCGTAACTTCATTAAAAGGTCCTTGGGCGTCCACTAATAAAATATTATTTTGTTGCTCAATAACATAACGTCCGTGTGCTGAATCTTGCATGTTAGCTCCTAACTTTTTGTTCAATTTTAATTAGAGGTAACCTTAATTTGTATCAGGATTTTTTGGCTTTGCCAAGTAAGCAGATAAAATTATATTTGCAAGTAAGTAGTATTATTTAATTGTTAAATTTCCCTTAAGTAATAACGATATTTAGCAATATCGCTATCGTGTTACTTCCAGCCAAGGTTATGTTTAATTTTTTAACTAATTCATTTGCTTATCGAGTTACCCCCAACAAGCAATAATTGCTATGATGCTTAGCAAGTTTATTCGTTATATATTTCTTTATGCCAGCTTCAAGCGTTTTGCCAATCTCAGCAATCAAAAGACAATTTTGCCAAACCTTAAATGAACAAAATACACTTATTCTTTCTGCGCCTCCTGGTGCAGGGAAGTCAACCTGCTTACCTTTATGGTTACTGACTCTGTCAAGTTTGACCGATAAGAAGATTTATTTATTACAACCAAGGCGCTTGGCGGTTAAAAATATTGCTACTTTTCTAGCAAAGCAGCGCGGTGAAAAGGTTGGGGAAACGATTGGTTACCGGTTAAGAAATGATAATAAAGTGTCGGTAAACACACGGTTAGAAGTTATAACTGAGGGGATATTAACGCAAATTATTCAAAACGATGCAGAACTCTCGGACGTTGGACTTATCGTTTTTGATGAGTTTCATGAACGTAGTTTACAAGGTGATCTAGCCTTTGCACTTGCTCGTGAAGTACAAACAGAGTTGCGACCAGAGTTAAAAATCTTGTTAATGTCCGCGACCTTAAATACTGAGCATTTAAGTCAAGCATTACCCGATGCGCATCAATTAACCAGTGAAGGTAAAAGTTACCCGGTTGAGGTAAGTTATCTCGCGCCCCCAAAAGCACAACTGTGGCGTGAACACGCTTTAGCGGTGATTAAAGATAAAGCTCAGCAAAGTTCAGGTTCGATATTGGTTTTCTTACCAGGTGTTGCCGATATCCGTTATTTAACCGAACAGTTAATAGATGCTCAGCTATCAGGGGTAAGTATTTGTCCCCTGTATGGAGAGTTATCACTTAAGGAACAGCAACAGGCGATTCTTCCATGCACTGATGGTAAAAAGAAAGTGGTTTTGGCAACCAATATTGCTGAAACATCTTTAACCATTGAAGGCATAGAGCTTGTTGTTGATTGTGGTTTAGAAAAACGCGCAGTTTTTGATAGCGCCAGTTTGATGAACAAGCTTGAACAAAAGCAAATCGCTAAAGCGTCGGCGGTGCAAAGGGCAGGGCGAGCAGGAAGGTTAAAAGCAGGCTTTTGTATTCGATTATATGCAAAAGACGACTTTGAGCGCCGACCAAAACACAGCACCAATGAAATTCAACAAGCGGATTTACTGCCCACGCTCATAGAGGCTGCCCGATGGGGAGTTTCCTGTCTTGCAGACTTACCTTTACTTGAGCTCCCCAGTCCGGTTAAAGAGCAGCAGTCTTGGCAAGAATTACAAAGCTTAGCCATTATTGATAGCAAAAAAGCCTTAACAGCGCATGGTGTTATTGCGGCAACATTGCCTTGTCATCCAAGGTTTGCTCACATGATATTAATGGCTAAAAAACAAGGGGAGCCTTTAAGTTTATTAGCATGCTTAATCGCGGCATTACTTGAAGAGCGAGACATATTTAAAGGGGATCAGGCGCAGTTCAATTGTGATTTAACTGCTAGGTTAGCGACTGTTATTCAGCAGAGAAATACTAAAAATGCCCTGTTATCGAGAATTGTAGTGCAAGCAAATAAGCTGGCGCAATGTATACAACTGAAGCTGAATCTAGCCGCTATTGAATTGAGCAAGGTTGGCTTATTACTCGCTTATGCATACCCTGAACGTATAGCTAGAACTAGAGGGAAACATGGTGACTATCTTTGTGCAAATGGCAAAGGAGTGACTATTGATGAACAGGATGCTCTGGCAAGTGAGGAGTTTATTGTTTTCGCACAAACCATGGCGAGAGGCAGCCAATCAAAAGCGAGGTTAGCCGCTCCTCTATGTCTAAATGAACTTACTTTGAATTTTTCAGCAAGCATCGCAACACAAGATATCGCCATGTTTGATGATAAAAGTGGTAAGATCCTATCAAGAAAACAAACGCGCCTTGGTGCTATAGTATTAGCGGATCAGCCACTAAAACAAGCTGCAAGTAGTGAGACAATAAGTAGCATGTGGTGTCAGCAAGTCGTTAAAAAAGGCTTAGGCTTTTTACCTTGGCAAGAAAAAGATTTAGCGTTAAAAGCTCGCTGGCATTGGCTTAATCGTAACTTTCCAGAGCTAGGTTTAACGAGTATTGATGATGCTAGCTTGTTGCAACAATTATCCATTTGGTTTTCGCCCTTTGTTGGTGATGTTAAATCGACCGCGCAATTGGCAAAACTGAACTTAAGTGAAATGCTACTTTCTTTACTCAGCTATCAAGAGCAGCAGGTGTTAAATCAGGCCGCGCCAACAGTTTATATTGGGCCCACTGGGCGTCATTGTCCTATTTGTTATGATGTTGAAGGCTCTCCAAAAGTTTCTTTACCTATGCAAGAACTTTATGGCTTAACACAAACACCAAGTGTTGGTGTAGTCGCAGGGGTTAATGAACAAAAAGTGGCGATACCGTTATTATTAGAGCTACTTTCTCCTGCACAGCGGCCTATTCAAGTGACACAAGACTTAGTGAAATTTTGGTCGGGTAGTTATCAAGCGGTGCAAAAAGATATGAAAAGTCGTTACCCTAAGCATTATTGGCCAGATGATCCGGTTAATGCAAAACCGACAAATAAAACCAAGCGTCATATAAAAGAATAATTTAATTAAAAAGTTCACCATGTCAAAAACTAAAAACAACAAAAGTAATCCCAGTACAGCTGCTAAAAAGTCATTACTAACAAGGCTTAGTGTCTTTCTAGTCAAAGTATTTATTGCCGGCGTATTTGTCTTGGCAATTTTTTCTATTTATCTTGATGCAAAAGTAAGAAAGAAGTTTGAAGGTCAACGCTGGCATGTGCCCGTGCAAGTTTATGGGCAAATGCAGACCTTGCAAGTAGGCGGACAAGCCAACCTTGATGAAATTGCACAATCGTTAATTATTAATGGTTATCAGAAAGTCAATTTTGTTACTCGAATAGGGCAGTTTGCCCAATCCGCTCAGCGTATATCGGTATTTCAGCGGCCGTTTGACTTTGTTGATGGCAGTAATCAAGCCCAACAACTCAGTATTGAAGTGGTAAGTGACATTATTGTTGCGCTGTCTATTGATGAGCAAGCGGTTGCCCAATTAACCCTAGAGCCACAACTATTAGCGCGTTTAGTACCTGACAATAAAGAGGATCGGGTACTGGTTTCTCTTGAAGAATTACCCAATGTGTTAATTGATACTTTACTGTTAATTGAAGACAGGGATTTTTACCACCATCATGGTGTTTCACCTGTGGGGATCATTAGAGCGTTATTCAGTAATATTCGTGCAGGTAGAACGGTACAGGGCGGCAGCACGTTAACCCAGCAGTTGGCTAAAAATATGTTTTTGAGTCGTGAACGTACCCTAACTCGAAAAGTCAAAGAAGCCTTGATGGCGATAATTTTAGAGTTCAGGTATAGCAAAGATCAATTACTTGAAGCTTACATCAATGAAGTTTATCTCGGACAAAATTTTGGTAATGGTGTCTACGGTTTTGGTTTAGCCGCTAAGTTTTATTTTGGAAAAAGTATTAGTGAAATTAGTCATGCACAAATGGCACTTCTCATTGCGCAAGTTAAAGGTCCTAGCTATTACGATCCTTGGCGTCACCCAGAGCGCGCAAAAGAGCGGCGAGATTTAGTACTCAGACTTATGTTTGAACAAAATATGTTATCGCTTGTTGATTTTGAGTATGCGGCAGAATCTGAGTTGTCGGTAAGATCAAAGCGTCGATTAGCGAAAAAGCAATACCCTGCTTATCTACAACTGGTTAACGCTGAACTTAACCAGTACTTATCAAGTTTAACGCAAAAATCAGGCATAAAGGTTTTTACTGGCTTTTCTCATCGTAGTCAGCAACTTCTAGAGCAAAGTGTCGCAAAGCAATTACCAATACTAGAACAACAATACCAACAAAGTAACTTGGAAACAGCTATGGTAGTCACTGATATTGCTAGCGGTGAAATTCGAGCGCTGGTTGGTGGTAGGGAAAGCGGTTATGCCGGCTTTAATCGAGCTATCAACGCTAAGCGCCATATAGGCTCATTGGTGAAACCCGCTATATATGTTGCAGCGTTAGAGCGTTATCAACAATATAATTTGGCAACTATTCTCGACGATAAAGCGATTACTTTAAAAAATGGCTCAGGTAAAAAATGGCAGCCTAAAAACTATGATGGTAAATATCGAGGACAAGTATCACTGATTGAAGGATTAGTATACTCCTTGAATATTCCAACGATTAATCTAGGAATGAGCTTGGGGTTAGATAATGTTGCTGATGCTATCAAAGCACTTGGGTATCAACATAAGCTTCAAATGCGACCTTCGGTGTTACTTGGCGCTATTAACATGTCGCCATTGGAAATTAATCAAGTATACCTAGCTATCGCCAGAAAAGGCTCTTATCAAAAAACGCATACTATTACCCGTATATTGTCAGCTAACAATGAAACGCTGTGGCAAAAAGAGTCGAATGATGAACAGCGTTTATCATCCAACGCTGCCTATTTATTAGATTATGCGCTTGCGCAAGTTACCAAAGAGGGCACGGCAAAATCATTAAGTTGGCGATTAAATAATAAAAATGTTGCAGGTAAAACGGGTACCAGTAATGCTTTACGTGACAGTTGGTTTATCGGTTACGATAACAAGCACTTAGTAACAACATGGTTAGGAAAAGATAATAATAAACCTACGGGACTTACGGGCAGCAGTGGTGCATTACCATTGTTTGCAGACTTTATGAACAGGCAAGGTGTTGTCAATAAAATTGCAGAAAAACCAGAGGGAATTGTTGTTACCTTATTTGAACAGCAAACAGGTAATGCGGTCACAGAAGAATGCGCAAATACTGTAATATATCCTGCTGTTAGAGCAGGCATTGTTACCTCAGATAAGTGCTTACAAGAAAAAATTGATCAGCGTAGCTGGTTAGAAAAAATTTTTGGTGAATAATAACTTTGTTTTTCGCCTGAAATTAGGTGATAGGTTAGCGGTAAATATGAGCACTCAAGGAGATCGTTTTGAGCGCTCTTATTTAGCCAACATATTAAAAGGTTACTTTAACTTTAGTTAATGCTGCAACATCAGTGATGTTAACATTACCAATACTTTTTTGAAGTTTAGCGGCTGTTTTATTTGCGCCATAACTTTCTGCAAAGGTAATAACATCTTCACCATTACACATTAGTTTTAATGCAATGGTTTTGTTTTTTAGACGGTAGCTTTTAGTTGTACTGTTAAGTTTTAAAATACTATTGCTTTTAGCTGCTTTACATACATCAACTAAAGCTTTTTCCATATAAGGTGTCATTGTTGCTTGGCTAGGTGCGCTGATCGCTAATACAGGTAAAGAAGCAGCAAGAGCAAGTAATGTTTTTTTGAAAGTAGTCATGGTATTTCTCCAAAGAGTTATGTAGTCCGTTAATGTTTTTTATGCGCCTAGTTATGCAAGGCACAATCTAATAGTGGCCTTTTTTTCGTGAAAAGTTGTAACCATCCGCCCAGAGGATGTAAGCAAAAAAACAGCTGTTTCTAGAGCTAAATTTGCTAAGTGATTGATTGATTAATTGTTCGTGATTTAATAACTGTTAATGATTGAAATACATATTTACATTTGGTGGTATTTAGACATACGAAAGATGTAGTAGAAGGTCTTTGTCGTACGATAAGTAACAGAATATTTTCAGATAAATAACGATATATATTTTTTAATCTATATATTAACTGTTTTTATATACAGTTTTGTTGTTTGCTGTGTTATTGTGACGTAAATTAATTGGACAAAAGTTAATCTAATGCTTTACGCATTAATTTTTTAACGCTAGTGCAAGCACTAAATAAGCTTGGATGAAGAATGGGGAATACTAATGGCAGTTGAAAGTCGGTTTGTAGTAATTAGAAACGGGGTAGAGGCGAAAACATTTATGGATAAGAAATCAGCAGATGAATATGACAAAATGTTGGATATGGCTGATAACTTAAGCCAAGTTTTCTCTCAATCTTCAGTGGAATTAACTGATAGCGTTACTGAAGAGTTAAGTATTTATTTAGCACAACATCGAGAAGAAGTACTCGTTGCTTTACTCGCTAAAAAACCAGCGAAAGTTACACCGAAGAAAAAAACAGTAGAAAAGCCAGTCACTGAAACCAAAGAAGCCAAAGAAAGTAAAGAAGTAAAAGTAGCAGATGAAAAACCTGCTCCAACTAAGGCTAAAAAAAGTAAAGCAAAAGCTACAGCTGAATAATCATTAATTAAATGACTAAGTGCTAAAAGAGTGACGTGGTACAAGGATTAGCGATACCACTGTGAAACGATGTAGTTTATTAATGAGACATAATGATAGTGAGAACTACTGTTAACCCCTATGCTTGAATATCAATTAATCAGAAGTAAGCGTAGAAAAACCTTGGGTCTTCAAGTTAAGGCTGGACGTATTACCGTTCGCGCACCTTTTTATGTAACCACTGAGTTTATTGATAGCTTTATTCAAGAAAAATCAGTGTGGCTTAAGAGTAAGCTTTCTCAACAAGTCACTGAAAATAACTGCTGCCACTTTAGTCAGGGAGACAGCGTGTTATTTTTTGGAGAGCAATATACGCTGAACATCAGCAGAGGAAAACGCGCAGAGGTTTTTACTCATGATGTTGTAGAGCCTTTTGACTCAGATAAACTAGTCTGCACTTCAAGCCCTCAACAAGAAGCTCACTCGAAAAAAATCCTTACGGTAGTTATCAGTAATAGAGTCGACTCACGTTTAATCGCACCTGAATTAGAAGCGATACAGGTAAAGAAACAGCTAGAGACTTATTTTAAACAGCAAGCCGAGCAACTATTCCCTGATCGGCTTTTGAAATTGAGTAATCAAATTGGCTTGAGGCCAAGTCAAATCAATATAAGACAGTATCGTGCTCGCTGGGGAAGTTGCAACAATCGTGGAGAAATTAGCCTTAACTATTTACTGATAATGGCTCCTATCTTTGTCATTGATTATGTGATTATTCATGAGCTGTGTCATTTAGCCCACTTAAATCACTCTAAAGCGTTTTGGCAGTTAGTTGCTCAACATGATCCAAACTATCAACAGGCAAAGTTGTGGTTAAAAAAGCACCAAGGCGAACTGACTTGGCATAACCCAACGTAAGCTAAAATATCTTCTTTTTCTTCTAAGTTGATAACAAACTTAGACAAATCTCATACTCTTAACTACACTTTTTTTTAATGTTTTAATTTATATTACTTTCAATAACTACTTTTATTTTTTAAATAATAATTTGAAAAGGAAATGTGATGAAAATTAACTTACACACAATCAAGATTACCGCTGTTTATTTTAGCTCTGCATTCTTATCTATTGCCTGTGCGCTCTACTTAGTTGGCAGTTAAATATAATCACATTTCTACTATGTGACAGACTTTTAACTCTTTAATCTAAAGAGTGAGTAAATTAACTGGAAGTTGATTACTTTCTCTTCTCGTCGCTTTAAGAAAGCGTATCCAAGGTTCCTAACCACCCAATTGGTAAAAAAAGCAATTGTTGATTAACAATTGCTTTTTTTTAGGGTAAATTATCATCAAGAAAATAATAATAAGATAAGGCCCTCCTTTATGAGCCCATCAGTACTTATTTGTGATGATTCAAATATGGCTAGAAAACAAGTGCTTAAAAGCCTTCCTGAGGAATGGAAGACGACAGCACAAACAGCAACTAACGGTGCAGAAGCGTTAACTATTTTACGAGATAACAGTATAGATGTGTTATTTCTAGATCTAACCATGCCCGGCATTGATGGTGTAGGGGTTTTACAGGGTATTCAAAAGTTAAAGCTTAGCTGTAATGTTTTTGTTATTTCTGCTGATATACAGCCTGAGATGCAATCAAAAGTAAAATCTCTTGGGGCAAAAGAGTTTTTGCAAAAGCCGGTGAAGGCTGATGTGCTAATTAACCACTTGCAGCAACATGGCTTGTTATGAGTGAATTCCATTTAACAGAAGATCAGCAAGATTGTTTGCAAGAGCTTATCAATGTTGCCATGGGCCAGGCGAGTGACCAATTGGCTCGCTACCTCGATACGTTTGTCTATTTAAAAGTTCCTAGTATTGAAAGTGTAGATGGCAAGGAGCTGATTTCAACCTTGAGCCAACAGCAAAATACCATGGCTGTGGTCAGCCAAGGCTTCTTTGGTTATGAAGGTATTCGCGGTGAAGCATTACTAGCTTACCAAGAAGAAGACTCAGGTAGAATTGCTGATTTACTTGGCTATGAGCCAGAAGAGCTATCTCAAGATGAACAATTAATCGATATTAGTTCGATTTTGACCACTACCTTTTTAAATGTTTTTGCTAGGCAAATTGATAACCAAATGTCTTATAATGCACCTAAGTTATTGCCCAGCGTGCAAAATAGCTTATCTGAGCATTTACAACAGATGACCTTTAATTGGGACTTAGCTTTAAAAGTGAATATTAATTATCAAGTTACGGATTATTCTTTTAATTGTAATATGATCCTTCTCATCCCAGAAACAGCAATTATTAATATTAAAAATGTACTCGACCGTATTTTAGAAGACTTCTAATGTTTGATGTAAATGAGCTTATTTCACCCCTAGCAACAGAGCAAACATCGCTTAGCGAAGATGTGCTAAAAAAAATTAATCGCCAAATAGCAAATCAGTTAAATACTGGTGTTTTAGTGCTTGATGAAGCGTTTAATATCGTTATTTGGAATAGGTTCTTACAAGTACATACCGATAAATTTGGCGCTGATATTATTGGTCAATCTATCTTTCAAGCCTTTCCTGAGTTACCTGAACGTTGGTTAACTCGCAAATTGATGTCAGTGATGCAACTCAATACCCCAAACTTTTGTTCTTGGGAGCAAAGACACCATTTATTTGAATTGCCTCATACTCGCCCTATTACCACAGACAGTGAATTTATGGCGCAAAACTGTACTTTTTTACCGATAGTGACCGAGAGCAGTTGCAAGCATATTTGTATTTTAATTGAAGATGTTACAGATGTTTGTCATTACCAAGGACAACTGCAAAAGGCATTAGAAGAGTTAGCTCAAATGAGTCGAATTGATGGTCTTACTCAAATCTATAATAGAAGACATTGGCAAGAGTCTCTAGAGCAGGAATTTGCCAAGGCTAAGCGACATAGTAAAAGCTTATCTTTAGTGATGCTTGATTTAGATTACTTTAAACTACTCAATGATAATTACGGTCATCAGTGCGGTGACATGGTGTTAATTGAAGTGAGTAAACTCATTGGCTCTTTGTTACGTGTTGAAGATATATTTGGTCGTTATGGCGGTGAAGAGTTTGCCATTATCTTACCTGAAACTGACCTTAGTGGTGCAATTGAATTAGCGGAACGTATCTGCAGTGCAGTGGCTAAGAAGTCATTGGAATATAACGGCGAAGAAATTAACGTCACTATCAGTTTAGGTGTCGCTCAACTTAGAAATAAAGAGGTGAGCTATGAAGGCTTGATAAGTCAGGCTGACAGTGCTTTATATCAAGCAAAAGCTGAAGGTAGAAACAAAGTGTGCAGTTCAAGCACCTCTGTTGCTGAGGTTTAACAGAGCTAGCCCCGTTTCCTCAAGTAAGCCATAGCACCTTTTTAACCAGTTTTAAATTTTTATGCATAATTTATAACTTTTTATTTATTTATTATTTGTCATTAAAGATTGACAGTTTAGCGAACTTAAGGCATTTTAAGCTTATGAAATTACATAACAGCCACATTATTATTATTACCACCACCACCCGAATTAGGATGGCGGTCGCTGGCTAACGAGTAAAAAATATAAATTTTATCGAAGCCCGTGACCTGAAAAGGTTACGGGTTTTTTTATGCTTACAATGAAGAGTATTAGCTCTAATGCCATGCAAGAGAGTTTCTCTTTATTCATTGTTCTATACAAAGGAAGAAAACATGCGTGTACTAAAATTTGGTGGTTCTTCACTGGCTTCAGCGGAACGTTTTCGTCAAGTTGCTGACATTATCAAAGATAAAAGTGAATCTTCAAAACTTGCTGTTGTTGTTTCTGCACCGCAAGGGGTTACCAATCATTTAGTTGCTATGGCAGAAAATATTAGCGACGAAGCTAAATTAGTGACTGACTTAGGGCACTTTAAACGCGCAATTACCACCATAATTGATGATCTTTCTGCAACGATTAGCAACTTTAACCATCAGCATTGTGAGCAAGCTTTAACAAATTATGAGCATCAGCTAGAACGCTTTATGCAAGGTGCAACCTTACTTACCTACTGTCCAGATCACATTAGAGCACGTATCATCAGTACCGGTGAGCGTTTAAGTGTTGCTATTCTTGATGCGGTATTGCAAGCCTATGGCTTACAGGTTTCTTTACTATCTCCAGAGAAGTTTCTTTACACCAATAAAGCATCACTTAATGCAGTTGCTGATTTAGTGTTATCAAAAGAAAAGTATGCCCTTGAATATAATAAATTAAATACTGTGTCTTTAATGCCTGGTTTTATTGGTGTTAATGATGAAAATGCTAATAGCCAGCCACAAGTTACTACGTTAGGACGTAATGGCTCTGACTACTCAGCTGCTGTTTTAGCTGTTTGTGCTGAAGCTGAATGTTGCGAAATATGGACAGATGTTGATGGTGTTTACAATGCCGATCCCCGTTATATCAAAGAAGCGAAGCTACTTGATTATCTTTCTTACCAAGAAGCAATGGAGCTTTCTTACTTTGGCGCAAGCGTTTTACACCCAAAAACAATTGGTCCAATCGCCCAATACCATATCCCTTGCTTGATTAAAAATACCAGTAACCCATCAGCGCAGGGTACTTTAATCTCTAATGAAAACGATCAGCAAAAGCGGGTAAAAGCGATTTCAAATCTTGATGACTTAACTATGGTGAATGTCTCAGGACCTGGTATGAAGGGCATGGTTGGCATGGCGAGTCGAGTTTTTGCCACCATGAGCAGAGAAAATATTTCTTTAGTGTTGATCAGCCAATCCTCGAGCGAATACTGTATTAGTTTTTGTATTTACTCAAGTGATAGCGAACGGGCAAAACAAAGCTTACAAGATGAGTTTGAGTTAGAGTTATTAAATGGCTTACTTGAGCCATTGGCGCTAAAAGGTGAGTTATCTATCGTTTCACTAGTTGGTGATGGTATGCACCACCAGCGCGGCGTTGCTGCTAAGTTCTTTAGCTCGTTAGCGCAAGCAAGAGTTAATGTAGTTGCTATTGCTCAAGACTCTTCTGAACGAAGTATCTCTGTGGTAATCGAACAACGTAAATGTATGGATGCCATGAAAGTGAGTCATCAAAACTTCTTTTCTCATAAACCGACTATTGATGTTTTCCTTGTTGGTTGTGGCGTTGTTGGTAGTGAACTTATTGCCCAAATCTCTCGTCAACAAGCCAGTTTAAAAGAGCAAAATATTGTCTTAAAAGTTTACGGTATTGCTAACTCTAAAGGCATGGTGTTTGATAAAGACGGTATCGATTTAAATGACTGGCAAAATGTGGTTGCTCAAGCCGAGCAAGCACTACCTGTTAATGTTGATAACCTAAAAGCTTTTGTTAGAGACAATCATTTAATTAATCCTGTTTTTGTTGATTCGACTTCAAATGAAGCGTTAGCAATGAGCTATGTTGATTACTTAGCTGAAGGCTTCCATGTTGTAACGCCAAATAAAAAGGCCAACACAGACTCATGGGAATACTATCAGCAGCTTAGAAGTACAGCACAACAAACTAACAGACGCTTCTTATATGAAACAACCGTCGGTGCTGGTTTACCTGTAATTGATACTCTGCAAAGTTTAATTAAAGCAGGTGATGAACTACAACGCTTTGAAGGCATCTTATCAGGCTCATTATCGTATATGTTTGGTAAGCTTGATGAGGGCATGTCGTTATCTGAAGCTACCGCTATCGCCAAAGAAAATGGCTTTACTGAACCCGACCCACGTGATGATCTAAGTGGGATGGATGTTGCCCGTAAACTGTTAATTATGGCTCGTGAAGCAGGTATGCAACTTGAGTTATCTGATATCAACATTGAATCTGTGCTACCTGATGATTTTGATGATAGTGGTGAAATTAGCGACTTTATGAGTAACTTATCACAGCTTGATAGTCAGTTTGCTGAGCGCGTTGCGAGTGCAAAATCAGAAGGTAAAGTATTACGTTATATTGGCAATATTATTGATGGAAAGTGCCAAGTGTCTATTGAAGCTGTTGGCGTGAATCACCCACTTTACAGTATTAAAGATGGCGAGAATGCGTTAGCAATTCATAGCCGATACTACCAACCATTACCGTTTGTTCTTCGTGGTTACGGTGCCGGTGCAGCAGTGACAGCTGCCGGCGTATTTGGTGACTTATTAAGAACGTTAGCATGGGAGCAGCAGCACTAATGACTTCAAATACTCGCAGTGTTTCAGTTTTTGCTCCGGCCTCTATTGGCAACGTAAATGTTGGCTTTGATGTGCTTGGTTTAGCCGTTAAGCCTGTTGATGGTACTTTACTTGGTGATGTGGTCACCGTATCCGCTACAGCTGCTGAGAGTAGCTTAACGGTTGTGGGCAACTTCGCCGATAAACTACCTAGCAATAAAGAAGATAATATTGTTTGGTCGTGTTTATTATTATTTAATGAAGCATTAGAGAAGTCTCAACAAACGCCTGTTTCAGTTGAGCTAACGTTAGATAAAAAAATGCCAGTTGGCAGTGGTCTAGGCTCTAGCGCGTGTTCAGTGGTTGCCGCATTAGCTGGGTTAAATGCTTTCTATGCCAAATACCATGACTTTAGCTTTTCAGAGAATGTGTTATTAAAGATGACAGGTCAAATGGAAGCTCAAATCAGCGGTAGTTTACATTATGATAATGTCGCACCTTGCTATTTAGGTGGCTTACAGCTGATGGTGCCAGATGAAGATATTATCTCGCGCATTTTACCAAACTTCGACGACTGTTACTTTGTTATGGCATACCCAGGTATTGAAGTTTCAACAAAAGCGGCACGCGACGTGTTGCCGACTAGTTATAGTCGCAGTGATCTGATTCAATACGGACAGAATTTAGCTACCTTTGTTGACGCTTGTCATCGTCAAGATAAGAGCCAAGCATTTTCGGTACTTAGTGATATTGTTGCCGAACCTTATAGAACTAATTTATTAACAAGATATCAAAAAGTTAAAGATTATTTAATTGAACAAAATGCGCTGGCTGTTGGTATTTCTGGCTCAGGGCCGACACTTTTTTGTGTGTCAGATAACGAGCAACAAGCTCAACAGTTTGCCGACTGGTTAAAACAGCATTATTTGCAAACAGATTTAGGCTTTGTTCATGTCTGTAAAGCTGATACTGTCGGGGCAACAGAATTATAAAAGCTCGCTGTTAAATTCATTTCAAATAACAGTTAGCAAAGATAAAGTATTACGTAGTCGTTAAGAAACAAAACAGAATTAGTAGGAAGCATAGTGAAATATTATAATTTAAAAGAAAATGAAGAGCAGGTGAGCTTTTCACAAGCCGTTAAGCAAGGTCTAGGTAAAAACCAGGGATTATTTTTCCCAACCACCATGCCAAAATTTGATAATGTTGAAGAGTTACTGGCGCTGCCACTAGTAGAGCGCAGTGTAAAAATCTTACAACCGTTTGTAGAAGGTGACTTATCAAAAGCTGAGTTAACTGAGATTGTAACAGATGCCTTTAATTTTCCGGCGTTGTTACAACCTATCAGCCCTGAACGCGCTATTTTAGAGTTGTTTCACGGTCCAACATTAGCGTTTAAAGATTTCGGCGCTCGGTTTATGGCCAAGTGTTTACAAGCATTTGTTGCTAAAGACGCTAAAGCAACTGGCGAAAACAAGCCGTTAACTATTTTAACCGCGACTTCAGGTGATACCGGTGCTGCTGTAGCGCATGCTTTTCACGGCATAGATAATATTCGTGTTGTCATCATGTTTCCAAAAGGCAAAATCAGTTTATTACAAGAAAAGATGTTTACTACCTTAGGCGATAACATTGAAACCTTAGCGGTAGATGGCGATTTTGATGATTGTCAGGCGCTAGTTAAGAAATCCTTTGATGATAAAGGACTGGCGAACACCATTGGCTTAAATTCAGCTAACTCAATTAATATCAGTCGATTGCTTGCTCAAGTTTGTTATTACTTTGAAGCCGTTGCGCAATTATCTCGCGCCAAAAGTGACTTATCTAGCATAGTGTTCTCAATTCCAAGTGGTAACTTTGGTAACTTAACGGCGGGACTTTTCGCTAAAGCGATGGGCTTACCAATTAAACGCTTTATCGCAGCAACCAATGCCAACGATACAGTACCTCGTTACCTTGAAACAGGTGAGTGGTCGCCAAATGACACAGTAGCGACTATTTCAAATGCGATGGATGTCAGTAACCCAAATAACTGGCCTCGCGTTGAGCATATGCTGAAAAATGGCATTGTTGAAGAGGGCTGTGTCAGTTCAGTGTCAATTGACGAAGAGCAAACACAATCAACGGTGATTCAACTTAGTAAACTAGGTTATATTAGTGAGCCCCATGCTGCTGTTGCCTACAAAGCATTGCAATATAGCGCAGTTGACGGCGAGTTTGGTGTTTTCTTAGGTACAGCACATCCTGCTAAGTTTAAGGAAGTTGTTGAGAGCATTCTTGGTCAACCGCTTGGTTTGCCTAAAGAGTTAGCTGACTGCGCTGGTGAGCCGAGCCTTTCTAAGGATATTGCGGCCAAATTTACTGATTTACGTAGCTACTTATTAGCATAGCAACAGGCTTACCGCTAATCGTTTCATTGCAGCGGATAAATATCCCTTGGACTACTAGTGCGTATTAAGTCAGAATATTAAAAGCCATCGCTCCATGCGATGGCTTTTTTGTAATATTTGCAATCGTTCCCCTTAAACTTTATTTTCGAGTACTTTTATGATCAAACCGCAATGGCAGCAATTAATCAATCAAGAAGCTGAACAAGACTATTTTAAAGCTTTGCTTAGTAGTGTTTCAGCGCAAAGAGAGTCAGGTTTGAACATCTATCCCGATGAAAAAGAGGTTTTTAATGCTTTTAGTTATACGGATCTCTCTGAAGTAAAGGTTGTGATTTTGGGGCAGGATCCTTACCACGGAGCAGGGCAAGCACACGGTTTAGCTTTTTCGGTAAAAAAAGGTGTTAAAGTGCCACCTTCATTAGTCAATATTTACAAAGAACTTTCAACAGATATTGACGACTTTCAAACACCAAACCATGGTTTTTTAACACATTGGGCAAAGCAGGGCGTATTATTATTAAATACGGTATTAACTGTTCAGCAAGCTAACGCCCACTCCCATGCTAAGTTAGGCTGGGAGACATTTACTGATAAAGTTATCAGTGAAATAAACCTGAAAAATCCCGGCTGTGTGTTTATTCTCTGGGGCGCGCATGCGCAGAAAAAGGGCAAGAAAATAGCTAAAGATAAGCACTGTGTGTTGCTCGGTCCACATCCATCACCGTTATCTGCTTATCGAGGCTTCTTTGGCTGCCAGCATTTTTCTAAAGCCAATACTTGGTTAGCAGAAAAAAATCGCTCAATGATAGATTGGCATATTCCTGCTTAATAGTACTTCATAAGCTGAGGTTAGTTGTTTTCTTGCTTTTTATCAGGAAGGTAGCCGAATATTTGGTTAAAGTACTGTCGTAAGGTCGGTAAGTCTCCCTCGATTAACCACTTTTCATGAGCATGATAAAAGGCGTGTGTGCGATACGCTTTTTTGAGGAACTGATCTATATCTGCAATGATCTTTGCACCTTGTGGACTTTTAGCACAGCTAACATGTCCCAAAAGGTAAGGAGGACTCCCTGCTATGGTATACCCTTCAAGTTTAGGACCGTCTTTATTTATTTCATTTATATCCTGTGGATAATAAATAATAAAATCAATTCGCCCTTTAAACAGCATGTTTATGATAGATAGTACGCGACTAGCACCCGCACGAATGAAAACATTTTCAGGGTGCAACTCTGCGACTTGACTATCGATTGCTTCCCCGTAAGAAACACCACTGCCAGTTGCTAATATTTTATTAGGGTACTGAGAAAAGAGGGTAGCTAAGCTGGTTACTTCCCCTTTGTCATTTAATACCTGAGCAGCTAATGGTTTATCTTGGTAAACACGGTAAATTTTCAAGCCTAAATATAAGTCATGAGGCAGGCTAAATAGTAGGTATTTCTCTCTATCAGGGTTCTTAATTCTGTTAGACATGCATGCGTATGGATCTTCTTGCAAGATTTTATGCGCTCGATCTCCTGTTGCTCGGACAAATGTTAAATCATAACCGAGGTCTTCTAGCGCTTTCATGACCATTTTAGAAGTATCTTGTTCGGTACTAGTCGATATATCTTCTAAATAACTCTCCCAAGCATAGGTATCTTCTATTAGCCAAGTAATTTTAGTGCGAGCTATTTTCTCCGCATTTGCAGGGTGAACTTGAGAAAGTACAATGAAGGATAAAAAGATAATCCGGTAACAATAACAGCGCACTAAAAACGACATAGTGTATGCTCAATTTAAAATTACTAACTATCAGTATAATTGATGAGACAAATAATGTTAGTTAAGCTTATTTCTGTTTAAGGGCTAGTATTGATTAAAAGGCAATCATGTTTGGTTATGCTATATGTCTGATGTGGTTTAACATTGCTTAAGCTGCTATATTTTATATAACTCCCTGATACTTATGACTAGGAATAACAATGTCAGTAAACTTTAGCGCATTTGACGAATCGGCTATCCGAGTATTGAGAATACTTGCTGAGCATTTTCCTCAGCCCAAAGAAGTAGGATTTAATGATGTTTTTCCTAATGAAGAGTCTGATACCGAGAAGCGCGCTGCTCATATAGGCACATTGGCCTTTTTACGACATGAAAACTTAATTGCCCATGAGGTTGGAAGTGCATCATCATTTATTATAACCCGAACAGGTCTTGCGTTATTTGATGAAGATATCTTTAAGTATTTGAAAAGGTTGCTTAACGATAGCGCTAATTAGTAACAATTAGCGCTAAGGTTTTAGCCGGGAGAAGGCTAAAACCTTAATCATCACTGAAATAGATAATCATCTCAGCTGCTTCACAGCGGCAATCAAAACCACAAAAAACACAGTCATAACCCTGTTTACTCTCTTCATTCCACTTGCCTGGGTGTGACTTGATCAGCTTTCCTCCACACTTAGTGAAATAAGCAACGGCACTATTATTAGGGCTCTGTTTCCATAAATGGCTAATGCCTGCCTGAGCCCCTTGCTGTTTAGCGGCTTCGATGGCAAGTTGTAAAAGCTTTTTCCCGACACCTAAGCCACGGTATTTTTCATCAACAGTATTACATTTAAAGTAGCAGCATTTATCACTGTCTAGCTGCCATAGTGTTGGACTACACCATTGATCAATTGACCATTGGTTAGCCGAGTATGTGCTGCGAAAGCCAATGACTTGCTCATCGAGTATGGCAACAAAGCTACAGTTTATGTTTTTGACTATGCCCTTTAAGGTCCATTGCTCTAGTTTTTCATGATCTAGATAACCATCACCGTGAACTTGGTTAGCCAAGGTAACTACTTGTGAAAAGTACGCTTGAGTGAGTGGCAGGTATTTAATGTTAGCGGCTTTATTTATCATAGGAAGTAGAGTACTTAAACGAGTTTTGGGCTTAAATGGCAGTGTTGCAATCTAAGCGATTTAAAATTTTGTTATTGTTAAAGGCAATAATATTGTCACATAACAAGTCGATAAGGCGCTGCTGTGCTTCAGTACTTGCCCAAGCAATGTGAGCTGTTATGTTCAAATTATCTAAGTCACTGTTTATTAATGGATGGTCGCAACTTGGTGGCTCTGTAGCCAACACATCTAAAATGGCGAAGGCAATTTCTTTATTCTGTAAGGCACTTAATAATGCGCTTTCATCGACCAAAGCACCGCGGGCGGTGTTAACTAAAACTGCACTGCTTTTCATACGAGACAATACATCTTCGTTGATTAGTTGCTCGGTATCGACCGTTTGCGGGCAGTGCAAACTAATTATATCAGCTTGTTCAATAACATCACTAAAAGCAAGTCTCCCTGGACGGATTTCTTTGCTGTTCGGACGCTCACTGATAACAACCTTCATGTTAAATGCTTGAGCTATATTGGCAACTGCTTTGCCTAAATTACCATAGCCAATAATACCAAGGGTTTTGCCGGCTAGCTCACTAAAGCCATCTCCGTGGTAGCAAAAACTTGAACTACTTGCCCATAAGCCTTGCTTAGTATTGTTATTGTGGTGAGTGGTGTGCTGAAAATAATTGAGTAATTGAGCGAAAACATATTGCGCAACAGATTGTCCGGCATAACCGCTGACATTGGTCACCGCGATGTTAAGCCTTTGTGCCGCCTCAATATCAACATTGTTAAAGCCAGTGGCACTAATACAAATCAGCTTCAAATTAGGTAAATTTGCTAATATTTCAGCGTTTAATACCACTTTATTAGTAATAATAATTTCGGCATCTAAGCTGCGTGAAGTAATGTCTTCAGGTGAGGTATTATCATAACAAGTTAATTCATTCACTTGTTGTGCTATACCATCAAGGACAATTGAAGCGCTAAACGTTTGTTTATCTAAGAATACTGCTCGCATGTAAGCTACTCAACTAAGGGCTGATTTATCAATAAAAAAAGCCAGCGAGTATAGCCACTCGCTGGCTTGGTGATTACTTGACTATGTTATTTTAGTTTATGTGGCTATGGCAACACTTCTTGGTAAATAACCTCGGCTCGGGTTAGATAATCATGTGTTCATGTAGATACTCTTAACCAGGTCGTCCATCTTTTCTGGCACTCATTAACATAGGGCCGTAGGTAATAATAAAGATAGCAAATGCCATAATCCACAATCCGCCACTAATATCGATAAACAACAAGGTTTTTTCAGGTAAGCCCCACGGACCAAAAGTACGCACTATCGCCGCTAGACTAATCAGGATATAAGCAATAGTCATAGACTTCGGTGGTGATAATGCTCGGCCGGTATGTCCAAGTGACACTCTTGAGATCATCGCTAAAATCAAGCCGCCCATGCCGCCTACCGTTAATAGATGCCATACATGATTGCTGGGAACATCAGCAATGATATAACTTACTCCCAAGACGATTAAACCAAAGCAAATAAATTTCATTGCACCGTGAATTGACCAAAGTAGTGGCACACTCAGGGTGATCCAAGGTCGCCACCTTAACCAACGTAATGTTTGAAAAACACCAGCAATAATAAGTAATACGCCAAAGAATAACGCTGAAAAGCCAACCACAGGTTGTAATAATAAATTTAACATGGCGATGGCTAGCGTGCCGTTAGCAACTTTATCAAGCCAAGGTAGTGGAGTCGCTTTTGCAGTTTTCGTACCATTTGCAGTAAACATGGGAGCGACACGTCCAGCCATAACCGACATTAAAAAAGTTACTAACATCACACCAGCGTAACCAGCAAAATTGATGCTGAAGGTTTCTGGGTAATAAAGGGCAAGATACATCTCTATATTGGCAAAAGTGAACAAAGCTAATAGAGGTACAAAAAATAAATTACGATATTGTTTGATAGCAATAATAGGTTTACCCAATACGTAAGCAACAGCCGGTAAAAAGGCAAGATCAACCAAACCGGTTATTGTGGCACCGAGTAACTCAGGCATTAATAATAAAATTCGTCCAGCTAACCAAAGTAACCATAAACCAAGTAGCGTATTGCCTTGTGCGCCTCTAACGCCTGTCCAATTCTGTACTGCGGTTAATAAGAACCCAGCAATAATGGCACAGCCAAAACCAAACACCATTTCATGAATATGCCACCAGTAACCACCTCCTAGTGGAGCAAAGCTAACCGAGCCTTTGTACATTAAAAGCCACAGAATAATGGCGATTACGCCAAATATTGCACCACTGAGGAAGAAGGGGCGAAAGCCTAAACGCAATATTGGCGTTATTTTTTGTTCTTGTTCTAAATCGGTAATTTGCATCATTTATGAGCCTTTTTTCACCTAAGATGATATCAGCGCTATTGTATTAAATAGTGAAGCAATTTGTCTGAAATAGATCAATGAAAGGTAAGTTTATTTGGCTAGATGTTAATTGAATAGTACTCAGCTTTGAGCAGCAGGGAACAGACGTTCCCTGCGAAGTTTTTAACCGGATTAACCTTGATTGACAAATTCATTCACTTGTCTCACTGACGCTGCGCCTACTTGTGTGGCAACTAGCTCGCCTTCTTTCATTAACAACAGTGTAGGTATGCCTCTAATACCAAATTTAGCCATTAATTCTTGGCTATTGTCAGCATTAATCTTTACTACTTTAATATCTTCTTGCTCTTGCGCTATTTGTTCTACAACCGGTGCAATCATTTTACATGGTCCGCACCAAGGGGCGTAAAAATCTATTAGCACTTTGCCTTTATGTTCTGCCACTACTTGCTCAAATTGCTCGGCTACAATCTCATCTACTTTAGAAGGGGTTACTACACTCATTATTTACTCCAATGTTTATGTTTAACAATCTCATTTGCGACTTAAGTTAATTGACAAGGTGAGTGTACTTAATTTGCAATTACCTGATTAGATGTGTTTAATGAAATTCATTGTTCTAAAAATGAAACAGTTGGGGTGTTATGAAACTAGGTAACCTTGATGACTTGCATTTATTTGTCAGTTTGGTTGAGTCAGGATCCTTTACTAAAGCAGCAAAAGAGCTTGGCATAGCAAAATCTAAACTAAGTCGTCGTTTAGTGATGCTAGAAAAAAAGCTTGGTTGTGAACTGCTGCTGCGTACCACAAGAAAACAACAACTGACAGAAAGTGGTCGCTTACTTTTCTGTGCCAGTAAAGAACATATTGAGGCATTAACGCGGGTTGAAGACCAACTTTCGTCGTCCTTAAATCAAGTGCAAGGTCAGCTAAATATTCTGTTGCCGATAGAATTTTTTAACCAAATTATCAGTACCCTCATTGCAGACTTTATGCGTTTATACCCTAAAGTCACTCTGCATTGTCAGCATTACTCCGGCCCTGTACCTGAGTTTGATCCCAAATTTGATCTTTGTTTTGTCTTGCATGAACAGTCTCTTCCGCCATCTAATTGGATCGCGAGGGAGTTGCTAAGTTTCCCACAATCTATTTTTGTAGCACCATCACGAGTATCTGCTCCGCTAAAAACGTTACTTGAACAGCCCCAAATAGCGGTTGAACAGTTAGCTGAATGTGAATGTATTTTGGCAGAGTCTGGAGAGCAATGGCACTTTCGCAATAACAATAAAGTCGAACAAGTCAGCGTTAATGGCAAGATGATCCTTTCTAGCCCTGAGATGCGATTACAAGTTACCGGACAAGGGCTTGGCTTATGTAAACTACCTGATTATGTGCTTAGTAACAGTTTACAACCGCAGCCCTTAGAGAAGGTAAAACTTAATTTAGAAAGTGTTGCGCAACGTTTGAGTGTGCTTTACCAAAGCCGACATGTAGCAAGTAGAACTCGCACCTTCTTAGACTTCTTTCAAAGTCATGTCGGGCAATTATTGTAAACGGCCTGTTTATTTCAAGCATCGGTCGCTGAACAAGCATAGTTCGCTGAAAGGGGGGGATTTTAAACTCAGCTGTCTCAAACTAAGTTACCGCAAACTTAGCTATCCCAAACTAAGTTATCTCAAACATGTGTGGCCAAAGGTGATGTTGGCAAATATTATCAGTGGCTTTGCCACAGCGGTTATCCGTTGCTATGATGGCTGTCTTTTTTAAGTTAACTTTCTGAATAATATGCCAACATCTCCCCTTGATAGAATTACTCTTGAGCCTGAATCTGCAGCCAACGCGTGTGTGGTTTGGTTACACGGCTTAGGCGACTCGGGTGCCGGTTTTGCACCGATAGTACCTATGCTAAATTTACCTGCCAATCACGGCATTCGCTTTATTTTTCCACATGCGCCAGAGCAAGCGGTCACCATTAACCAAGGCTATGTTATGCGCTCTTGGTATGACATTAAAAGTATGGATCTGCATAACCGAGCAGATATGACAGGTGTGCTTGAGTCAGAGCAACTAGTTAGAGCACTAATTCAAGAGCAAATTGATTCAGGTATTCCAGCTCAAAACATTGTTTTAGCAGGTTTTAGTCAAGGTGGCGTATTAAGTTTATTCTCAGGATTACGCTTTGAGCAAAGTTTAGCGGGCATTTTAGCATTGTCTTGTTACTTGCCTAACGCAGATAGCTTGCCTGAGAATTGCCATCAGTCAAATAAGCAAACACCGATTTTACAAAATCATGGTGAACAAGATGGCGTAGTCCCAATAAGTGCAGGCCAAAAAGCTAACCAATTATTACGTCAGGCTGAATATGATGTTACTTGGCAAAGTTACCCGATGGAACATTCGGTGTTACCTGAGCAACTTAACGATATTTCATCATGGTTGCAGGCAAGGTTAATTCGCCGTTAGTATCGTAGTATTAATATTATTATTAGTTTGCTTGCGCAGCAAAATTCGATAGCTTGCTTTGTCAATCGCCCAAAAAACTAAAGGGACAGAGGTTAAAATGGATAGTGTGATAACAAAAAATGGAACGGGGCCGTTGACTAAGTTAAAACTTAAAGTTCAACAGATATTTGCGCGTAACAACAATGTCGCTAGTGTGTTAAAAGTGATAATGCTGGTGGCACTGTGTTTGTTTATTTATAAAAAATCAACCCAGTCTCAGCAAGAGCTTGATGAAACTTTAGTGTTTTTAGCTCAGCCAAAAGTTGATGATATTTACTTTCTCGATTTTCGTGTATTAAGTGATTCATTACGACCAAAAGAAAAGTATCGTGTTGCCAAGGTGGTTGATATTACTGGTGATGTTGTCACTTTACTGTACGGAAATATGTTTTACTTACGACAACAGTCACTAAAAGACAGTATCCGCTATGGTCAACTTCGCTACCAAGATTATTTCGAAGCTAAGCGTTACGATCTTTCTTTAGAGGAACTGCAAGCAATGCACACATCAGGTGCTATTTACATGATAAAGCGCCCAGATCAAAACATGCTTTATGGTAATTATATAAATGATCCTGAGCCTGCCATCGATTCAAGCTTGTTTATCCCCGGAAAAAGAGAAAACTTCCAAGGTTTAACGCTATTAACCTCGACTTACATTGAAAACAATTATCAGCAAGCGTTTGACTATTTTAGTCAATCAGCTGAGCTAGGGTTTGCGCAAGGGCAGGTTAATCTTGGTCAAATGTATTTGAATGGACAATTTGTCGAAAAAGATCTTAGCCAAGCGATGCACTGGTTTAAGCAAGCGGCTTTACAAAGTGATAAATCGGGCGTGTTAAAGTACGTCATTGTTTGTCGCCAAGTCAGTAGTTGCCAAGAAGGGGACTTCTTTCAAGAACTCAATTATGCCGGCGTTAATATTAAAGTCAGGGAAGTTGATTTTAAATTACAGTAATTTTGCTAACCGCTGAGTCAAGCACAGAGCTTTGACTCAGCTATCGCAACAATAGTTGTAATAAGCGTTAGGCGTTAACTCTGCTCTTCACGGTAAGATTCAGCCACAATGTGATGGCGATTGAGTAATTTATAGAACTCGGTACGATTTCGCTGTGCTATGCGCGCAGCTTGCGACACATTGCCTGCCGTAATCTTTAATAGCTTGGCTAAATAATCTCGTTCAAAGTGATCTCTGGCTTGCTGAAATGAAGGAAATTGCGTTGAATCATCTCGCAAGGCATTTTTTACTAAACTTGCGCTAATCACACTCTCACTAGATAAAGCGATACTTTGTTCAACCACGTTTTGTAATTGCCTAATATTGCCAGGCCATGGCGCACTGATCAGTAACTCCATTGCTTCTTGACTGATACTTTTGATCGGCGCATTTGAACGAGCAACCGCTTGGTTAATAAAATACTGCACTAAAAGCGGAATATCTTCTCTTCTTTGTACTAGTGTCGGTAACTCTAATTCAACAACGTTTAACCGGTAGTATAAATCTTCTCTGAAGGTACCTGCTTTTATGGCTTTAGTTAAATTGACATGAGTAGCTGAAATAATACGTACATCTACTTTAACGGATTGGGTGCTTCCTACAGGCCTTACTTCCCTTTCCTGTAAAACCCTAAGTAGTTTCACTTGAAAACTCAGTGGCATATCGCCAATTTCATCCAAGAACAAGGTGCCGCCATCGGTTGCTTGAAATAAACCTTGATGATTACGTTCAGCACCGGTAAATGCGCCTTTACAGTGACCAAATAACTCAGATTCTAGTAGTTGCTCTGGAATTGCTGCGCAGTTGATGGCCGTGAATACCTGATCTTTTCGATTACTTGCTTGATGAATCGCTTTAGCAAGTAACTCCTTTCCCGTACCGCTTTGACTATGGATCAGAATGCTAAAGTCACTGCCGGCGACTTGTTTTGCTTGTTGCAGTAATGATGTCATCACTGTGCTGCGACTAACAATATTGCTACGCCATTGCTCTATTTCACCAGACTCTTCACTACTTGAGGGTTGTAAGCGAATTGCTTGCTCCACGGTTTCGAGTAATTCTTGGCTTTCAAAGGGCTTGGTTAAAAAGCTAAATACCCCTTGTTTAGTCGCATTGATGGCATCGGGTATGGTGCCATGCGCGGTCATTATCACCACGGGAATATTTGGGTGCTGGCTTCTTATTTGCTCAAATAAAGCCATACCATCCATACCTTCCATACGTAAGTCACTAATAACCACCTGCGGAATAAAGTGCTGTAATATTCCTAAGGCAATTTTCGCACTCGCGGCAGACTGAACATCATAGCCCGCTGCTGATAAACGAATGCCGAGTAAACGTAATAAGCTAGGGTCGTCATCAACGATTAATATTTTTGCTGCTTTCTCTACAGTGGCTTGAGTTTTTCGGCTCATAAAGTTCTCTCTTAGGGGCTTAGCTTATTGGGTTAGCCACGCTGATTAATATTTTGGTCAATTTTTTTCAGTAAAATAAGTTGTTGGTTTACTTGTTTTAATTGTTGCTCTAGCTGCTCGATATTCGCGTGATGTTCATCGCTTTGCTTGATGAAATCCTTATTGGCTTTGTTGTGTTTTTCTCGCAGTTTAAGCTGAATATTTAATTGATCTCTAAGCAACATAGTAAAGGCTAAATTTTCTTGGCTCATACTGCTGCCGGCAAGTAAAAATTCATTAAGTAAGCGCTTAGCCTTGTAGGGTTGGTGCAGCACGCCTGTTGATAAGCTGTAAATTAAAATCAGCTTACTTTGCGCTGCAATTTGCACTGTAACTTGTTGGGCATTAAGTAATGCATTTTGTTTATCTTCTTCAATGAATATTTGTTCATCGGTTAAGGTTTTTAACCACAAATAGTACTGACTAAATTGGGTTGTTTCATTTGTTATGCTAACGGATGCTGCCGGTGGCTCTGTTACATTACATGCGCTTGCTGTCATGAGGAAAGCCAGAATAGCAATAACACGCCACGTTTTTTTCACTCTTGAGTCAGTTTGTTTGCTTGATATTTTTACCTTCTCGGTAAAATTATATTTTTTTATTATTATCATAATTAGTTTTCTGCTTGCGTATTGGGTAAATGGATAGTGACCCAAGTACCTTGTTTATTCATGGCGCTTAGCTTTTCAGCTGGGCTAATTTGAATACTACCGTTTAGGCGAAGTAATAACTCTTTCACTATGGTTAGGCCTAAACCACTGCCTTTTATCTGACTATTTTCTGGTGCTTTACCTTGATAAAAAGCATCAAAAACTTTTTCGGTTAACGATGAATCAATGCCGGGGCCTTGGTCAACGATATTAATGGTTAATCCGTCTTTATTACTTTGGTAAGTAATACTAATACTGCCATTGTTTGGCGAATATTTAATGGCGTTTGAAAGTACATTATCTAGAATAACACTCAGTTGCTTTTTATTACTATAAATAGCAAGCGGACTGTGATTGCACTTTATTAGCAGCTCTTTTGATTTAATATCTAACTTTCTTAATTCACAGGCTTCATTGAGTAACTCTGGTAATTCTATTTTTTCTAAGCCGTGTAAACTGGTGGAGTCTAATACAATGTTAAAATCGAGTAAGTCTTCAATTAATATCTGTAAACGATTAACACTAAGACGGATTATGTCGCAAATCTCTTGTTGCTCATCATTAAGTGGGCCAACGCTATTATCATAAATTAGCTCGGTACCTTCTCTTATCGCAGCGAGTGGTGTTTTCAATTCATGAGAAATATGACGGATAAAACTCGATTTTTGTAACTCTAGTGAATGTAGCCTAAGTCTCATGTCCTCTAAGGCATCTACAATTCCCCTGACTTCTGCAGGGCCATGTAAATTAATTTCTTGCTCAAAGTTACCTTGCTCTAATTGCTGAATTTTATCGGTAAGACGCTTCAACGGTTTAGTAATCAAAATGATAAAAATACCAGCAATTAACAGCGTTACAGGAATAATATAAAGGCGTTGAAGGATATTTTCACTAATGCTTTCTGTGGTTTGGTGGATATTTTGCACATGGTCATTAACGACAAAGTTACTGCGCTTTTCTAGCTGCGCACTAATATTATGCAGTTGTTTAAATTCCAACTGTATTTGCTCTAAAGACATGGAAGCAATGTTATCACTGTGCATAACCGCGCTTATCCTGTCACTTTCAACACTTAGCGCCTGCAGTAAATTAATTAACTCTTTATCTTGCTGTTTTATTACCGTTTCATGGATCAGGCGTGTTAATACTTTTTGCTGAACCGCATAGGCTGCAAATAATTCACCATCTTTAAGCACTACGTACTGGCTAGCGAAACGTTCTTTTTTCGCAATGGTGTCATCAAGTTTGTTATTCAGTTGGGTCAGTTGCGCTACTTGATAAATAGACGTGGTACTTTGTTTGGCTAACTGACTCACCTTACTGGCGCCAAAGAGTAAAGCCATCACGAGTGGCATCGCAACAAAGGTAAAGCCAATCATTGTCAGCTTGTTAATTGATACCTTGTTGAGTAATGACTGACTAAAGCTATTTATTGAAAGCAGCAAGGTATTTAATGTCGCTTTTAGCGCTAGTTGCTTATTTAGATAAGCCATGAAATTGAGCCTGAACGTAGCTGAGTGAAAAATCTGCAGCTACTTTGTCTGAAAATCGACAGAAAAACAAGGGTGTCTTGAATTGGCGACAGGGTTTTATTCAGTCGCTGAATGTTCTGTATTGCTCTGTTTTTATAGCTTTAAATGAGTTTGTTAGGAGCTTTTTGAGCAGTGATTTAGCTAATTTTTTTCACCTGTTGTGTTAAAGCGACAGTTTTGACTGTTTTTTAATGCTAAATATCACAAGTGTTTTCATTAGTTATTGAAAAATATGGATTTATTAATTCTGGCACAATGTCTGCAATTGCCATGGCAAATAATAAGTATAAGTGCTAAATAAGCGCTTCAGTTTCAATAAGAGGTTTACCATGAGTAGTATCAGTTTAACGCAATTTAGTGCTTTTATAGCAGCCGTTTGTTTTGCTTCATTTTTTGTTAATGCTGATGATGACCTTGCTCAAGAAAGAGCTGCTCCTGCCCAAGTCGAGAAGATTTTACTTGAACAGGCTGTAGAAGCGGTTGAAGAGGAAGGTGATAAATTTACCTTTACCTCGTTAGATACCGATAAAAATGGCAAGTTAAGCAAGCAAGAAGTGGTTGCGGGTAAAAATGATTGGTTAGTTAGATCATTTAAGCACATTGATAGCAATGCTGATAACTCAATTACCGAACAAGAATTAGTTGACTACGTTTCGCAAACTACAGAAGCAACTTACTACCAATAAGCTTATTCAAACGAGTAATATTACTCACCCAGTTTAAGGGGAGCTCCCAACTCATATCAATTCATTTAGTCGTCATTCTTACGGACAGAGAAAATCGCTTCATCGACTTGTTATAATCCACTCCCCTTTAGGCCGGCTACTTAGGTAGTCGGCCTTTTTTATGTCTGTATTAAAAATAAGACTAACGGCATCTTTACTGCGATAGACGGTCGTCATTGATATATATCCTCGAATAGATGCTTGTTAAACTTAATGGGTCATAATAAAGAGAGAATATTCAATGAAAGCTCCGTTTATCAAAGCATTTTTAGTTTCAAGTATCTTAATGGGCTGTTCTACCGCCAATGAAACAACTGATGCTCAAGCTGCTAAGGCCACTGCCAAAGAAGTCAGTGTCAGTGCCCAATCAGTACAAGAATCAAAAGATTTACTATTAGCCAAGTGGCAAGGTCCATTTGAAGGTGTGCCAGCGTTCGATAAAGTCACCTTAGCGGGTTTAGTTCCTGCTATGGAAGAAGCAATGGCGATTGAGTTAGCTGAAGTAGCACTTATTGCCAACAACCCTGATGCGCCAACGTTTGAAAACACCATAGTTGCTATGGAAAGAACAGGTGCTGAGCTTAATCGCTTATTCAGTTACTACGGTATTTGGCGCGCAAATAAATCAAGCCCAGAGTTTAGAAAGCTGCAAGGTGAATTATCACCAAAATTGTCAGCTTTTTCTTCTAAAATCAGACAAAACGAAAAGTTATTTGAACGTATTTCAGCGGTTTACAATAGCGATGAAGTGAAGGCGATGAGCCCTGCTAACCAACGTTTAGTATTGTTAACATACAATAGCTTTGCCCGTAATGGCGCGACGTTAAATGCAGCAGATAAAAAACGTTATGCTGAAATCAATTTAGCGCTTGCTAAGTTACAAACTAAGTTTGGCAATAATATTTTAGCCGATGAAGAAGGTTACGTTGTTTATTTAAATGAATCACAATTAGGTGGTTTACCTGAGTCAATTGTTGCTGTGGCAGCAGCTGCAGCAGAAGAGCGTGATCATAAAGGTCAGTACGCGATAACCAATACCCGCTCGTCAATGGACCCTTTCTTAACCTATTCAACAGAACGTGAATTACGTAAACAGGTTTGGAATAACTACTATAGCCGTGGTGATAACGGCGATCAGTACGATAACAATGCCATTATTGCTGAAATCTTAAAGTTACGTCATGAGCGTGTGGGCTTATTAGGTTACAAAAACTATGCGTCATGGCGTTTAGAAGATCGCATGGCAAAATCACCTGAAAATGCAATTGCACTCATGGAATCAGTTTGGCCTGCCGCTATTGCCCGTGTTGATGAAGAAGTGGCTGACATGTTAGCCATTGGCAAAAGACAAGATGGTATTGAGCAAATTGAAGCGTGGGATTATCGCTTTTATGCTGAGAAAGTACGTAAAGATAAATACGATTTAGACTCAGATGAAGTTAAACAATACCTGCAATTAAATAAACTGCGTGAAGCGATGTTTTATGTAGCAGGGCGTTTATTCAACTTTAGCTTTAGCGAAGTAACTGATGGCTCTGTACCAGTATTTCATGAAGATGTGCGCGTGTGGGAAGTCAAAGATAAAACTTCAGGCGAGCACATTGGTTTATGGTATTTAGACCCGTTTGCCCGTAAAGGTAAACGTTCTGGCGCTTGGGCAACAACCTACCGTGCCCATACAACTTTTGATGGTAAGAAAAACGTATTATCGTCAAATAACTCAAACTTCTCTAAAGGTGTTGCCGGTCAACCAACGTTAATCTCTTGGTCTGATGCTGAAACTTACTTCCATGAGTTTGGCCATGCGCTACACTTTTTAGCGTCTAAAGTTGAATACCCAACATTGAACTCGGGTGTACGTGATTACACTGAATTTCAATCGCAATTATTAGAGCGTTGGTTATCTACTGATGAAGTGATTGATAACTACCTCTGTCTCTTATACACATCTCCGAGCCCACGAGA